>Ga0070671_100003946_pt1 | contig 11674 bp, 8 predicted proteins | sample KBSS73metaG_FD_65341 | JGI IMG/M metagenome (GOLD analysis project Ga0070671, IMG submission 65341) | Switchgrass rhizosphere microbial communities from Kellogg Biological Station, Michigan, USA - KBS S7-3 metaG | ecosystem: Host-associated > Plants > Roots > Rhizosphere > Soil ...
AGGTCGCGTCCGGCGGCGAAGCGTGCCCGCTGGCCGTGACCGGGCATCTCGTCGATTCGCATACCGACGGCGCCTACGCGGTGCTGCGGTTCTCGGGGCACTGCGCGCAGACCGGGCCGACGCTGACGATCGACTATCGGCTGTTCCACGACGTCGATCCGCAGCATCGGGGCCTCCTCAACTACGTCGAAGCGGGCACGAGCCGCAGCGTCGTGTTCAGCGTGGAGACGCCCGAGCGCGTCGTGGGCGGCGACAGCGGCGGTCCGCTCGCGCAGTTCGCGACGTACCTCCACGAAGGCGTCTGGCACATCTGGCTCGGCTTCGACCACATCCTCTTCTTGTTGTCGCTGCTCCTGCCCGCGGTGCTCGTGCGCCGCGGCGGCCGGTGGCAGGCGGGCGGCTCGTTTCGCAGCGCATTCGTGGAGGTCGCCAAGGTCGTGACCGCGTTCACGGTCGCGCACTCGATCACGCTGTCGCTCGCGGCGCTGGGCGTGGTCGCGCTGCCGTCGCGCTGGGTGGAATCGGCGATCGCGCTCTCCGTCGTCCTTGCCGCCCTCAACAATCTCTTCCCGCTGGTCTCGCACGGGCGCTGGGTCGCCGCGTTCGCCTTCGGATTGCTCCACGGGTTCGGCTTCGCCGGCGCGCTGAAGGACCTCGGCCTGCCCACGGGGTCGCTGGCGCTGTCGCTCGCGGGGTTCAACGTCGGCGTGGAGCTGGGACAGCTCGCCATCGTGGCCGCGTTCCTGCCGGCGGCGTACGGACTGCGCGCGACGTGGGCGTATCGCAGGCTGCTGCTCGCCGGCGGCTCGACGGCGATCGCCGCCGTCGCCGCCGTCTGGTTCGCCGAGCGCGCGTTCGACGTGCCGCTGTTCGCCGCGTTCGCGGCGGGAGGCTGAAGCTGTCTTTGATCGCGTGAACCTCGCGAGTCGCTGAGCCGTCGACCTGGCAGCAGGCCGTCGATTTGGCAGACGGTGTTCGATGGCGCGGTCCGGTATCCGCAGCGCGCTGAATTAGCGACGGAGTCACGGCTTGTGACACACAGCCTGTATGCCACGGGTCGGTGACATAGAGACCGCAAGGGGTTTCCGTGGATCGTCCGACAGGGCGCCGCGTACAACTTTGTCGCTAGGGCGCCGTACCGGACGTCGCGAAGAACGACATTCCAGCTCTGTCGATTGACATGGAATGACGGGATATGACAATGTCCTAACCGATCATTGGCAACTGTAGCGATCCCGACATGCCGAACCGTCACCGCCAGCGGCTGGTAAATCCGCTCCTTGTCGCGCTCTTGACATTGCTGGTTGCCAGCTTCGCGATCGCCCATGACGGTGTGACCGCGGCTCCGGGCAAGACGGGGCCAGCGACGAGCGTCTCGGCCGACGCGGCGCCGCGGGCGGCTACGCCATTTTCGACGCCGACCGGCGGACTGGGCCCGCCCGCGGACACAAGCACCGCCAGCGCAGCAGGGGCCGATTCGCTGACCCAGAATTTGCGCGGCGCGATCGCCGAGTATCGCGCGGCCGCACCCGCCGAGCGCGGCCGTCTTGGCGAGAGTCTCGTCGCGATTGCGGCCGCCAGACGGGAAGCGCTTCTTTCCCTGATGGAGACCGATCCCTCAGCGGTTCTGGACGTGGCGCTGTCTGATGCGGACACTGCGGGGCTGCCATCCCCAGTGGCAGCGTACATCGAGCGCGAGGCGGCAATTTCCGGGTCACTTGAGATACGGCATGAGGACGCGTCCACCGGCAGTCGCTATCGGTATTACGTTCGCAGCAACGATCGGCGGTACTCGGTTTACTTTGCCCAGGATTCCCCGGAGCATCTGTCGACGGGTGCGACGGTCAGGCTGAAGGGCGTACGCATTGACGATCGCCTTGCGGCCGGCAGCGGCTCCGACGTGCAGGTGGTGACGGCCGCCCCCGCTTCTGCGACTTTAGGCGCCCAGCGGACGCTGGTGATGCTGGTCACGTTCAGTGACACGGCGTCGGAACCGTACACGGCCGCCTATGCGCAGAGCGTACTTTTTGGGACTACCAGCAGCTTCTTCCAGGAGAATTCGTATCAGCAGACGTCCCTCGTGGGTGACGTCGTCGGGTGGTACACCGTCTCGCTGTCAAGCACCGTTTGCGACGTGGACGCGCTGGAGAGCCAGGCGCGCACTGCCGCTTCTTCGGCCGGGGTCGACCTGGCGAGTTATGCGCATCTTGTCTACGCCTTTCCCCGCAACGCCTGCGGTTGGTGGGGCCTTTCGACCGTCGGTGGAAATCCATCGCACTCGGACATCAACGGCAGCCTGGAGCTGGGAGTGACCGCGCACGAGCTGGGGCACGCGCAGGGCTTGTGGCACTCGCATTCGCTCGACTGCGGCACTGCAACCGTCGTCGGCGCGAACTGCAGCGTTGCCGAGTACGGCGACATCATCGACATGATGGGCTCGTCGACCAGCGCTCACTACAACGCCTTTCAAAAGGAACGGCTTGGCTGGCTCAACAGCGGCGCGTCACCGCCGGTCACGACGGTCGTCGCAGACGGCACGTACACGATCGCCCCATATGAGACGCTCGGCACGGCGCCAAAGGCGCTGAAGGTTCTGAAATCGACCGACCCCAATACGGGTCAGCGGACCTGGTATTACGTAGAGTATCGCCAGGCGGTGGGATTCGACGCATTCCTGTCGAGTCCGTCGGTCGGCGTGCAGAACGTGACGAGCGGTGTGCTCGTGCACATCGGCGCCGAGGGGAACGGCAACACCGGGTCGCTCCTCGACATGACTCCCTCGACGGTCATGTACTACTGGTGGTACGACCCGGCCCTGACGGCGGGCCAGACGTTCGTCGATCCCGACACGGGCGCCTCGATCACTACGTCATGGGTTGGCTCGTCCGGCGCGGGCGTGACGGTGAAGCTCGGCCAAACCGTCTCCAGTGCGCCCGCCGTTGCCGTCATGACGAACCAGTCGAGCTATACGCGTGGGCAGACCGCATCCATTACGGCGAAGGTGACGGCCGGTGGATCGCCGGTTGCAAAAGCTGGTGTGAGCTTCACGGTCATCAAGGCGAACGGAACGAAAGTCGCCGGCAGCGCAACGACGGGAAGCAGTGGCACCGCCGTGTACAAGCTTCGCATCAGCAAGTCGGACCCCGTCGGAAACTATCAGGCGGACGCGAGCACGACCGTCGCAGGACTGGCGAAGGCGGCGGCGACGACCTTCGTCGTTCAATGACGCGCTTACGACTCGCGAAAACAATCCGGCCGGCCCTTCGATAGGAAGGGTCGGCCGGGATTGACGCGGGAGCGTTGCTCCTGCCGCGACGCGATGTCCGCTACTTTGGGAGCGGGCGTCGTCGCATTTCGGTCATGGGCACGATCCGCCGCTGCCCGTCGTCGCGCAGACGTTCACGGTGACGGAATTCGAAGTGGGGCTCGCGGAGCCATTCTCGTCGTCGCCGACGACGGCCGTGATCGTGTCCGTATTCGACGCGGTGCAGAAATGTGCCTGGAAGTCGCATTCGTAGGGAAGGTTGCCCTTCGCAATCGTCTGCGGGACCGAGCACGTCGTCGAATTGATCTTCGGGTTGGCAACCGGCGTGGAATTCTTCGTCAGCGTGATATTCCCGAATTTATCGTCCAATAGCGACGTCAGCGTGATCGACGCATCGCCCGAATCGGTGTTGTACACCTTGACGTGGTAGTTCACGTCGGCGCACGCAAGCGAGACGAACGACTTGATCACGTTCGCGTTCGGCGCAATGTTCGTGATCGACACCGAGGCGGTATCCGAGCCTTGCACGCCACTATTGTTCTGATCGTGCCCGAAGAAGGTCACCGTGTCGGTGAGCGAATCGCCCGAATTGCCGTTGAAGGTCCCCTTGAAATGGCATGAGTAGCTGTGGCCCGTCTGCCCGGAGGGTTGTAGCGTCTGGGGCACTGCACAGTCGGTCGTGTCGACCGTGCCGACGGTGCCAGCGGGACAGGCAGCAGCCGAGGCGACCTTGGCGATCAGGCCGTACCGGTCGTCGCAAATTCTGTCGACCGTCACGCTTACCACGGACGCATCGTTGGAGACACCGATCGTGTATTCGAACTGACCACCAGGCTCTGGCAGAGAACTGTATGGCGTGGTGTTCGACGCGTTCCCTGTCACGTCCTTGGTCACGGTTATCGACCCCTTCTCGACGGTGACCGGAACTTGGAACGTGTCGTCACATTTGCATTTCGACTTGGTGTCCGGGTTGGCGTCGAAGGGGTTGTTGTCCGTCCGGTTGCAAGCCGTGCCCTGATTGCTGTGCCAACTGGTGCAGTTCGGCAGGTTCAGGAAGCCGTCGTTATCAGTGTCCTGGCACAACACGCCAGGGATCGTGAACGTCACGTTCGTGTACACGCCGGCGTTGAGGTCGCCGCAGGAATCACCGTCGATCTGTTGGGCAGGGGAAACCGCAGGATCGAGCTGCGTCATCGAGCATTTGCCGGTTGCCGAGCCTCCGTCTCCCCGGGCGTTGGCGCCGCCGTCGATGCGGAAGAAGAATGCGGCGTCATAGCGAGCGTTGGCGGTGACATTGACCTGGAAGGTCGCGGTCAGATCGATCGTCGTGCCAGCCGTGCACTTGCTCGGGGTCACGCTCAAGGCCCTGGCCACGCTGATGTCGTTCGCAGTGCAGTTGAGCAGGTTTGAGCTCGACACCGATGCCGTCGGCCCCATGAAAGCGCGCTGCATGCAGAACTGGCCCTCGGTCGTCGTTTGCGCCCACGCGGATGCTGTAGCGATCATGAGCCCAGCTACCGACACGGACACCGCGAACGTCCGCGCCGTCGTACGTTTACATGCTTTCATGGTGATTCTCCAATCGGTTTCGCTATTGGTCGCGAGTGTGGTTCCATACCCAGGCGAACGGTCCATCGTTGGGGCCTCCCCTCAAAAGGCAACGCGGCATGCGTCCTGGCGGCCCGCTAGCGCATCGCCGTGGACTGGTTGCTCTTCCTGGCGAGCTCTTCGTCGATAATCTTCTCGAACGCAGCGGCAGGCTGTGCACCGCTCAACGGAATACCGTTGACGAAAAACGTCGGTGTGGCCGCCACGCCTGCGAGACGTCCCTGCTGCGCGTCGCTGTCCACCGCCGCGCGCATGCTGCCGCTGTCGAGGCAGGCATCGAATCTCTTACGATCGAGACCTAAGTCCTTGGCGTGCTCCTTGAGCGCGGAATCCTCGAGCGACGCGCTCGCCAGCAGGCGGTCGTGATAGGGCCAGTACTTTCCTTGATCCGCGGCACAGCGCGATGCTTCCGCTGCTTTCTGTGCGCCGGGGTGGATGCCGGTCAACGGGAAATCCTGGTACGCCAGGCTGACCTTGCCGGCATATTTCACAAGCAACGCTTGAAGCGTCTTCTCTGCGCTGCGACAGTACGGACATTCGAAGTCCGAGAATTCGACGATGCGCACGGGTGCGTCCGCCGGGCCGTTGAGCCGTGCCGGATCGAAGGCGACGTCGACACGCGGCGATTCCAGGAGAATCCGTACACCGTGCTCCGCGCGGATGGTGGCCATGAACGCGTCGCGAGCAGCAGTGCGCTTCGCCAGAAGCAGCGCATTGCGCATCTGGTCGCGCACCTCGTCCAGCCTTCGCTGCACCTGGTCCTGACGGGCGAGGTAAAACGCTTCTATCTCGGCGTCCGTGGGGTCGCCCACCTTCACCCAGATTTCCTTCTGCATCAGTTGATTTACGCTCGTGCCCCGGCGTGCAGCTTCCGCCTCAAGCAGCCGCTTCTCGATCACGCCGTCGAGAGCCCGCCGCTTGATGTCGTATTCCTGCTTGCGAAGGTTCAGAACCTGCGCTTGCGACGCGTCTAGCAGATCACGCGCATAAACCGGCTTGCCGTCGATCAGCGCCACCACCTCCGAGGACGGAGCAGCGGGCTCGGCAATGGCAACCGCTGCGGACAGCATGAGCGCAATGCCGGTGAGATAGCGATCGATGATCATCGTGTGCCTTTCGCCTCTGACGCTACGGCCGCGAGAATCGGGTCTGGCGCGGTCTGCCAGTGACGATCGTTTCGCACTGAAAGGGACGTCGTGCGCGTTCGACAGGTCGGACTAATAGCGCTCGGCGCGCTGCGCAACAATTGATCCTGCGATAGAGTTGTCCCTATATCGCTCGATATACGAGCGCGTCGCTACGTGACGAAGGAGGTCGCTCAAGCCGGGTCGGAGACAGGGCGGACGCGAGAGAATTGAGTGGCGCGCGTATGTCGGTCGCGCCCCGGCGCCTCGCTCGGAGGAAGTGCGACGATGCGGAGACCGCCGCGCAGCGATGCCGGGTCGCTGCAGCCGCTCCAGACGGGGCAAGGACTGCTATGCCGGGTCGTGCAAGCTGTCTCGCATGTTGTGGGCGAGTCAGCGACCCCTACTGCATGAACCAGCCATGGCTGACCACGAGTGACTGACCGGTGAGCGCGTTGCTGGGGAACGACGCGAACAGGAGCGCGACCTCGGCGACGTCGTCGACCGTGGTGAACTCGCCGTCGACCGTCTCCTTCAGCATCACCTTCTTGATGACGTCGTCCTCCGAGATGCCAAGCGTCTTCGCCTGCTCGGGAATCTGCTTGTCGACGAGCGGCGTGCGCACGAAGCCGGGGCAGATCACGTTCGCGCGCACGCCGTGCGCGGCGCCTTCCTTGGCGATCACCTTCGCGAGGCCGATGAGGCCGTGCTTCGCGGTGACGTAGGGCGCCTTCAGCAGCGAGGCTTCCTTCGAATGCACGGAGCCCATGAAGATGATGCTGCCGCGCCCGGCCTTGTACATATGCGGGAGGCACGCGCGCGTGGTCAGGAACGCGCCGTCGACGTGGATCGCCAGCATCTTCCGCCACTCGGCGTAGCTGAAGTCCTCGAGCGGATGAATGATCTGGATGCCGGCATTGCTGACGAGGATGTCGATCCGGCCCCACGCGCTCGCCACCGCGGCAACGCCGGCGTTGACCGCGGCTTCGTCGGTGACGTCCATCGCGACACCCATCGCCGTGCCGCCCGTGCCGGTGATCTCCGCCGCGGCGGCGTTGGCGGCGTCGAGATTCAAGTCGGCGATGGCGACCTTGGCGCCTTCGCTTGCGTAGCGTTGCGCGATCGCCTTGCCGATGCCGCTCGCGGCGCCGGTGACGATGGCGACTTTGTCCTGCAGCTTCATGAGTTCACCTTTCAGGTCAGGTAATCGTGGACGACGCTGCCAAGACCCAGCGTCAGGTCGCACAGGATGTGCGCGGCTGACACGACCTCGAGCACCGGCAGTTGCGCGACGGGCGCGAGCGCGTGCGCGAACAGCTGCAGCGCTGCCGGCCCGCTCCACGCGCCCTTCACGGTGACGCCTTCGCAGAAGTAGCGCACCAGCTCGCAGACCCGCGCGCTGCCGTCGACGTGAGGCACGATCTTCAGCAGGAAGTTCGCCGCCGTCAGCGCCGGCAGCACCGCGGCGGGGTCGAGCGCCACATGCTTGTACCCCATCGTCGCGACGGCGACCGGCACGCTGCCGTACTTCAGCACGCCCAGCAGCGTGTCTTTCTCCACCCGGAGCGACGGCGCGGCCAGCTTCTTCGGAAAGCCCCACAGCTCGCGCCCGCCGGCGATCGGCGCCTCGTCGTCGAGATACATCGCGTGGACGTACCCGCCGGCCTCGCCGCCGAGCGTCACTGGAATCACCTGTCCCGACTCCGTGTAATCGCCGAAACCCGTCGAGTCGGGCATGCGGATGAACTCGTACTTGACGAGCGGCTCGCCGATCTCCAACGGCTCCGGCACGACGGCGCGCAGCGCCGCGGGATCGGTGCGATACGTGACGATGAAGTACTCGCGGTTGACGAACCGGTACGGTCCCGGCGGAAACGCCGGGCTCGTGAGCGGCATCGCGTAGGCGCGGCGCCGGACGTCGTCGATCTTCATCGGTGGAGAGCCTCTACTTCGTGAGGTCGTAGGTGCGCAACCCGCGCTGCGATTTGCATGCGTCGATCCAGCGAGGGCTCGCCAGCGTGCGGCGCATGTCCGCGAGGCCGGCCTCCCAGAGCGCGCGGATCGTCGACCGCGAGAACTCGTAGTCCTTCGACTGCGACGAGTGCGCGGACCGGCGGTTGATCAGGTGCACGACGGACAGCCGTCGCGGCTTCGATCGGTCGGCCAGGAACTGGACGTCCTCGTCCTTGCGCAGCCGTGCGGGCAGTTTCTGGATCACGTTCTGCAACGCCTGGCGCAGCGCTTCCTCGTCCTTCGCCCGCGTCGTGTTGAAACGGGTCTTGCTCGAATACTGGATGTCCTTCGCGCGCTCGAGCACCTGGTCGAGGTTGCGCGGCATCGCGCCGCGCGCGCTGAACAGGTCGACCTGCACGATCAGCGCATCGAGGTGCGGGTCGTCGTCGAGCACGTACCACAGCGGCGTGTTCGAGACGAGGCCGCCGTCCCAGTATTCGCCGTCCTTGATGCGCACGGGCGGCAGGCCCGGCGGCAGCGCGCCGCTCGCCATCACGTGGTGCGGGCCGAACTCGAGGTTGGGGTCACGATTGTCGAAGTAGACCGAGTTGCCGCTGCGCAGCTCGACGGCGCCCGCCGAGAAGCGCACGGCGCGCCGGTTGATGAGGTCGAAGTCGACGAGCTCGCGCAGCGTGCCATACAGGGGCGTCGTGTCATAGAGGGAGAGGGCGCCGCGCGCTCCGGACGGCGTCAGCAGCGGCGACGGAAACCGCGGCACGAAGAAGCCCGGCACGCCGAACATCGCGCTGGCACTTGCGCTCCAGCGGTTGAACTCGAGTCGCAGCAGATCGAACGGTGCGGGAACGTCGAGGGCGAAGCCGGACGACACCCGCTCCCAGAACTCGGTGAGGCGCGCGATGCGGTTCGCAGGCTTGTTGCCGGCGATGATGGCGCCGTTGATCGCGCCGATCGACACGCCGGTGATCCAGTCGGGCGCCATCCCCGCTTCGTGCAGTCCCTCGTACACGCCGGCCTGGTACGCGCCGAGCGCGCCGCCGCCCTGCAGAACGAGCACCGTGGAGGCGTGTTGAGGACGCGCGCAGGCTCGTGACGGGGGTTGGCGGTGGGCCATCGGGGATTGCCGTGTCGAAAGTGGAGGCGCCTCTTGCATTGCAACAATACACAGTCCTGGCCACCACGTTAATTCGTCGACGCTGCCATGACAGCGGCATTGGCCGACCGGCGGCGATTCAAAACGAGACCTGGTGTGCGAATAATCGCCAATACTTGACTTGCGTCCAACGCGCGCGTATCCGTTTAATGTCCGTTCCCGTTGTGAGGAATTCCATGATTGCCACAGAGGAGTTCCCGTCGCCGACAACTGGTTTGGCAGCGGTCGCATTCCACGACGACCTGATCGTCGAAGGCTCCACACGACGCGTGGTCGACGATCTCAACGCTTTCTTTTCCAGGGGGCGGCTCGAGACGGCAGCGCGCGAAAACGAGCGGCAGCGCCTGGCGCGCGAGTTGCATGACGGCGTGTTGCAATCGCTCACCGGCGCGGCGCTGCGCCTGCGCGCGCTGTCGAACACCACGGAAGCGTGGCCCGACTCCGTCCGTCTTCGCCTGCAGGAGCTCGAAACGCTGATTCTCGAGCAGCAGCGCGAGCTACGCCAATGGATCGAGACATTGAAGCCGCCATCGCCTGCGGCGATGGCGTCGCACGCCGACATGGAGACTGCGCTGCGGACGCTGTGTGACAGCGTTGCGGAATGCGGTGTCCGTGTCTTGCTCCGCGTGCCGATCGCTGGATCGATCCCGCGCCGCGTCGGCGACCAGATCTATCGGCTCGTGCAGGAAGGACTCAGCAACGCCATTCGCCATGCGCAGGCGACGACGCTTCGCGTCGACCTGTTCCTGCTGCCGCACCGTATCCAGCTGGTCGTCGCCGATGACGGCCGCGGATTCCCGTTCCAAGGGACGTACAACCTGCAGACGCTCAATGCGCGCGGACTCGGGCCCGTGTCGATCAAGGAGCGTGTCGCCACGCTGAAGGGCGAACTGACGCTGGTCTCGTCGGCCGACGGCTCCCGTCTCACGATCGCGCTGCCGCGGATGCGGGCGCCTATGACATCTTCCTTACACACGTCGATCTCCTGATCGGATCTGCAGCCGGTGGCGATACGCGTCGTCCTGGCCGATGACCACCCGGTGGTGCTGGCCGGGCTCGAAGCCCTTTTACGCAGCGAGAAAGATTTCTGTGTCGTCGCGCTTGCCGACAACGGCGAGGCAGCGCTCGCTGCGGTTCGCGAGCATAGTCCGGATGTGCTGATTCTCGACCTGAGGATGCCAATCAAGGACGGGTTGGCAGTTCTTCGCGAGATCAAGGATGCGCGCATTGCAACGCGCGTGGTCGTTCTGACGGCAATCAGTGATGGCAACGCCGTGGAAGCGGTTTGCCTCGGCGCGCATGGCCTGGTGCTGAAGGACGCGACCACGTCGCAGCTCGCACAATGCATTCGCGAAGTGCACGCCGGTCGGCCGTTCCTGGACCAATCCGTGGCGTCTCGCGCTATCGCGCGTCTTTCCGAACGCCAGCATGTCGCGGAAGAGCGGTTGCTGCTCACGCGTCGCGAGCTCGAGGTGGCACGAATGGCGGCAGACGGTATGTCGAACAAAAGGATCGGCTCGCACCTTGCGATCACTGAGGGCACCGTCAAGCTGCATCTTCACCACGTGTACGAAAAGCTCCACTTGAGCGGGCGGATGGCGCTCGCCAGCTACCTGGAGATGCACCGGGGCAGTTGACCCGCGTATTCTGACCGAGCAGCAGATCGCGGCGTGTGCGTGAGCGCGCCGGTGACCTCACCGATGCCGCAGATCAAAACGTGAGTTCACACACGCCCGAATCACCGCGCCCGCCACGCGTCGACGCCGCGATCGTGGCGGTGCTCGCGTCGGCGGTCCTATTCGGCGCCAGCACGCCGCTCGCCCGCGGGCTGGCCGCGACCCTCGATCCGCTCTGGCTCGCCGGGGCCCTGTACGCGGGCTCCGGACTCGGTCTGGCGGCGAGCCTCGTGCTGCGTCGCCGGCGGGGCGGGCCGCGGGCGTCGCCGCTGATCGCGCCGTCGGACCTCGGGTGGCTTGCGGCGGCCGTCGCCTGCGGCGGGGTGCTGGCGCCGGTAGCCTTCGCCTTCGGGCTGCGCGAGGTCAGCGGCGCGGCGGCCAGCCTGCTGCTCAACCTGGAGACCGTGTTCACCGTCGCGATCGCGTGGTTCCTGTTCGGCGAGCATCGCAGCGCCCGCGTCGTCATCGGGATGACGCTGATCGTGGCCGGCTGCGCACTGCTCGGAATGCAGGGTGGACCGGGTGCCGCGTCGCCGCGCGGGGCGAGCCTTCTGTCGCTGGCATGCATTCTATGGGCGGTCGACAACAACCTGACGCGCAAGGTGGCCGCCAACGACGCGGTCGCGCTCGCCGCCGCCAAGGGACTGACCGGCGGGGTCGTCAACTGCGGCCTTGCATGGGCGCTCGCCGGCACGCCGGCCTCCGTCGCGGACATCGCCGGAGCGGCCGCGGTCGGGCTGGTCGGCTATGGGATCAGCCTCGTGCTGTTCATCGTCGCGCTGCGTGGGATCGGCGTAGCGCGCGCAAGCGCGTACTACGGCGTGGCGCCGTTCATCGGTGTCGCGGTCGCGTTCGCGGTGCTGGGCGAGCGGCCGTC
>Ga0070671_100003948_pt1 | contig 11672 bp, 16 predicted proteins | sample KBSS73metaG_FD_65341 | JGI IMG/M metagenome (GOLD analysis project Ga0070671, IMG submission 65341) | Switchgrass rhizosphere microbial communities from Kellogg Biological Station, Michigan, USA - KBS S7-3 metaG | ecosystem: Host-associated > Plants > Roots > Rhizosphere > Soil ...
ATGCCTCTATTTAAAGATATAACCGGGACGACTAAATTGAAACTTGTAGAGTCTAAAACCTTTGCCTGTGGTGTAATTGCACTTCATTATCGAAAGGTGTAAAGAATTTGAATATCAATAAAACCCCAGCAGGCAACATGCGATGTTGTGCAAGTGTGGATTGATTAACAAACATCAACTAATGGCAAATCCAGGCTGTGGCACGGGCTCCAGGCAAAACGGCAAGTATACAACACGGACAAAGCAACCTATAATTCTATATGAACGTACAAGGACAAATCAAAGCCTATATTTCCAGTCACCCTGAACCAAAACGCAGCGACATGCAAGCGTTGCATCGCATCATTCTGGAACTAAGGCCAGCATGTAAATTATGGTTCTTAGATGGTAAAAACAGTGAAAATAAAACTGTTTCTAATCCTAATATTGGATATGGACTTCAAACCATAAAATATGCCGATGGAAAAACCAGGGAGTTTTATCAAATTGGTATCAGTGCGAACACAACCGGAATCTCTGTCTATATCCTTGGTATCGATGATAAGACATACTTGGCCAAAACATATGGAAGCAAATTAGGCAAGGCGAGCGTAACCGGATATTGCATTAAGTTCAAAACTCTAAAAGACATAAACATTGAAATGCTTGAAGCGGCAATGCGTTTTGGGTTTGAGGCGCGGCAAGCCTAAAAACGTGCACGCTAAAGCGGTATCCATTTTATTAGTTTGGAAATCAAAAAATAAAATGGGCAGCGCCTAAATGGACTTCACATCAATTGGCCGAAAACCTTTCAACACCCGGAACGCATTGGCCAGCCGGCTCAAAGCGCTACACGTTGTACGTCATGCTTTTTTGCGAAAGTGCTCATTTCAAATGAGGGTACGATTTTTGTCAAAATATTAATAAGCAAAAATCATTTTTATGACGACAAAAGAAATTCTTGAAACCTATTACAAAGGCTTTGCGCAAAAGCAAGGATGGGAAACCGTGATTTCTGATGACTTCAAATTTGTCGGCGGGGATATGACAAAGACAGAACCAATCATAGGCAAACAAGCCTATATTGACATCATCAAACGGTTCTCACGGTTATTTCAAAACATGCGGGCCAAAGAAATGATAATAGACGGCGATAAAGCTTGTGTAATTGAAAATTACGATTACGTATTTCCAAATGGGAAAAGCATAAACGGGGACGTTGCAGCAATATGGGAAGTAAAGAACGACAAGCTTGATGCACTAACTATATTTTTTGACACCTCGACTTTTCAGATCAATTCTAAATAAATTACGCCTTAGATAACCTATAACAATGGACAAAGTAGAAATATTTGAAAATGAAAGAGCCACAGGCTACAATCAGTTTGTAGAAACATGGATACCCAACTATCATTATTTCTTAGGCCGTTTACCAAAACTATTGAGCGAAACGGAGAAAAAAGACTTGTTAATCGTTGGTTGCGGTACTGGTAATGAAATAGAAGGGTTTATCCAGGCACCTGAGCATTGGGAAATAACAGGAATAGACCCTTCACCTGAAATGATTAAGCAGGCAAATGAAAAACTTCAACACTATGAGAATGTAACATTGATTGAAGGTTTACTATCTGATATTGACGTTGAACCAAAATATGGTGCAGCAACGCTTCTATTGGTTTTGCATCATCTTGAAGATGATGGTAGTAAGCTAAAATTGCTAAAAGACATAGCCGAAAGATTAGTATCGGGAGCAGCACTTGTAATGCTCGACATAACGGGCGACAAAAATCAAATCAGGCAAAATCTAAAAGTCCTTAAATTTCTTTTGCCAGATGGCTTAGACGAAGAACAAGTAAGCAATCGACTTAACCGAATTGAAAAAGAGCTTTATTATATTTCCGAAGAAAGATTGTCGGAATTATGCTCAGAAGCAGGATTTGAGGTGCCTCTTCGCTTTTTTCAATCTGCCATATATAAAGGTTGGTTGACTAAGAAGAAATTAACGTAGCAAACAAATAACATTAAGCTGAATCATAAGGCACTGGCTACCTACAACAGGCGGTTTAACGAAGAATTCCTCTTCATCACCAGGTCGCGCTACATACTGTTTTACTGAGCTGGTAAAATGTATCACAATCCCCCACTTCTGTATAATTATCCCGCCATTCCTCTTTTCTAATTTTACTTCCGTAAACGATTTTAAGAAAGACGTCGTCGTTGCGAAGCAAAGTAATTTTTAAAACTTAAATAATATGAATTATGTGATCACGGGAGGAGCCGGCAACGTTTCCGGCCCTTTGGTAAAGGATCTTCTTGCAGCCGGAAAGCAGGTAACTGTAATAGGAAGAAATGCCGAACATCTTAAAGAACTTATCCAGGCAGGAGCAACTGCGGCCATTGGCTCGGTAGAGGATGCTCACTTTCTGATTGAGGCATTTAAAAACGCAGACGCGGCCTACACCATGATACCGCCAAAATTTGAAACAGAAAATTGGAAACAATATGTCGCAGGCGTAGCGGAAAACTATGCAGTTGCCATTGAGGCTTCCAAAATAAAGCATGTGGTCAATTTAAGTAGTATCGGAGCTCACCTGTCTGAAGGCGCCGGTCCGATAAGCGCACTCCACTATGCAGAACGTCTATTGAATAGTTTAGAAGGCGTTAATATCCTGCACCTTCGCCCAACTTTTTTTTACCAAAACCTTCTTACGAGTATCCCGCTGGTCAGGAATGCAGGAATTATAGGTTCAAATTTTAGTATCGGCGATAACAAATTCCCTCTTGTAGATCCGACGGATATTGCCCAGGTCGCCTTCCAGGAATTGGTAACTCTGAAGTTCAGCGGCAATAGTTTTCGCTACATCGCCAGTGATGAAGTCTCTACAGATTCAATTGCCCAGACTATTGGCAACGCAATAGGTAATCCCGATCTAAAGTGGGTTTTGTTTTCTGAGGGCGATGCTTTGCAAATTATGCGTCGGGCAGGGTTATCAAAGGAAATCGCAGAAAATTTTACTGCGATGCACGCATCATTGGATTCCGGAAGGGTCACGGAAGATTATTGGAAAAAGAAACCCCTGGTTTTAGGAAAGGTAAAGCTTGCAGATTTCGCAAAAGTATTTTCTCGTCTCTATGCCGACGCGTCCTGAAGTTATGATTCATCAAAAAGTTAAAACCAGTATTAAATGCAAAAGACAATATTAATTACCGGGGCCTCCCGGGGATTCGGAAACATTTGGGCGAAAGCGTTCCTCAAGCGTGGTGATCATGTGATTGCTACGGCAAGGAATTTAAAACACATTGAGAACCTGGTTGAGGAATTTGGAGATGCTGTTCTTCCTCTTCAGTTAGACGTAACCAGGAGGGATCAATGTTTTGAGGTAGTTGAAAAAGCATATCAGCATTTTCAAAAATTGGATGTGGTTATTAATAATGCAGGCTACGGGTTGTTCGGTGCAATTGAGGAAACAAGTGAGCAGGAAGTTCGTGACCAGTTTGACACCAATGTTTTTGGCAGTCTATGGATCACCCAGGCAGCAATACCAATCATGAAAAAGCAGGGGAAGGGACATATCATCCAGGTGTCAAGTATCCTTGGGCTTTCCGTAGCGCCAACAATGGGCATTTACAGCGCCTCGAAATGGGCCGTCGAAGCCATCAATGAATCGATGGCCGGAGAAGTAAAGGCTTTTGGGATAAGTACAACCTTGATAGAACCTAACCGGTATGATACAGAATGGGCCGGCCTTTCCGCAGTACATAGTGAAAAAATAGCCGATTACGATGGTTTAAAATCTGCGGTATTTTCGCAAATACAAAAATTGCCTTCCGGTGATCCTAAAGCTACAGCAGAGGCAATTTTAAAAATTGCAGACGCTGCAACACCGCCGCTCCGGGTTTTTTTCGGCAAGGTAGGGTTGCCCTGGGTAAAAAATGTTTATGCCGAACGCTTGTCATTGTGGGAACAATGGAGTGAATTGTCTGAAGCGGCCCAGGGTTAAACCATTTTTGCATACCATCCATAAAAATCACCGTTGTGAAACGGTGGTTTCTTGTTATTTTACGAATACTGTGATATGAAACACTTCAAAACCATAAGCGAATTGTATGCGGCCAACGGGTTCCCGCCTCCCGAAAATCCTCTCCTGAGTTTAGTGACATGCGAAGAATTAAAGGGTTGTCCCATTTCGAGCATTGAATTCACAGCAGACTTTTATTTGATAGGACTCAAGAAGATAAAGTCCGGCACTTTTTTATATGGGAGAACAAAGTACGATCATAACAATGGCTCCATGTCATTTATAAAACCGCGCCAGGTTGTTCAAATCAGTAATATTGAATCAGAAGAAAAGGGATTCGTGATTTGTATACATGAGGATTTTTTGCTAACCCATTTTCTTCATTCCGAAATAAAAAAATATGGCTTCTTTGACTACGAAGTAAATGAGGCTTTGCATTTATCTCCCAAAGAGGAAGAAGTAATTTGGGATCTGTTCTATAAGATCAGGTCAGAGTACGATAGTACCCAGGATGAGTTCACCAAAAACATTATAATTTCCCATATTGATTCCATACTGAAGTATTCCCAACGCTATTACAAGCGGCAATTCCTAGATCGTCATGTTTTTTCAGGAACCATTATTTCCAGGTTCACTGAAATTTTGGAAGCGTATTTTGAAAGCGGAAGCCTCCAGGAAAACGGATTACCCACCGTAAAATATATGGCGGCTCAACTGGCGATTTCGCCAAGGTATTTAACAGACTTACTAAAGCAGGAAACGGGCAAAACGGCATTGGAACATATACATATCTTCCTGGTGGACGAAGCCAAAAATTTACTGGTCAGCTCAAACAATACCGTCGCAGAAACTGCGTATCAATTGGGTTTTGAAAACCCGCCATATTTTTCAAGATTGTTTAAGAAAGAAGTTGGACTTACCCCTGTTGAATATAAAGACAGGTTTTTGAACTAATATTTACTTTGTAATTCAAAGTACTTTTCATACTTTAGAGTTCTCAAATGCTTTTGAAATCTTAAATTATTATCCAAATGGGAGCGAAACCATTTAGCGTTGTTACCTCGATATCAATGGTATTGGCCCTTACGGTAGCAGTACTCAGCATTATTGGTGTTGCAGTCACTGGTCTTTATCCGGGCATTATCGTGTTATTCTTAGTGGCCCTGATTCCAATTGGTTCTAAATTTTACGCTAAAAAAATTATCAGCAAGTCCAATGATTTTAAGAGAAATTATTACACAACACTCACCATAATTAATTTGCTCTCAATCCTGGTCGTGTTATGGATGACATTTGTAATTGTGCATGACCGTGTTCTTCATGACTGCTGTTGATTTTTACAGGCGGACCATATCACATCCCTTTTTCCATCAATAGTACATTGAATTTATGACCGTCAGGATCAGCAAAGCCAAAACCATAATAATTAGTTTCATCTCTCCCCACTTCGTGAAAAATATTGCCGCCGGCGTTTTTAACCCGCTCTGCCCATTCTTTCACTTCCTCCTCTGTTTCTGCAGAAAGTGTGAATATAATTTCGCTGGTCGTCTTTGACCCGGGCGTTAAATATTCATCTATCTGTGAACCCTGCTCAAAAAAATGCAGCACAAAATCATCATCACCAAAAAGAAAACTAGCCAGCTTAGGATTGTTGTATGGCGTATTGGGAGTAAAACCCAATTGTGTGTAGAACTGATTTGTGCGCTTTGCATCTTTTACGCTAAAATTACCCCAGATTTTTTTTGCTTTCATTTTGTTGAATTTTGAGTCAATATGCAGTATTCATGCCATTCCAGCTAATCAACAGTTGTAATTCTGACCAGGCGATAGTATATTGGCCGTGCACTACAAATTTAGGCCAAACACATAAAACAACAATTTAGCCATGACTCGAATCTCTCTTTGTTTTCCCGTTATTGTTTTATTTTCCCTGATGATATCTGGCTGTAATACAAATGCCTCATCATCGAAAGCAACAGACCTGCGCAATGATACCCTCGATGTAGCCGCAATGAAGAAAATCGTGGAAGAAAGAAACCTGGTTTACGACAAGGCGTTTGTAGATCGCGATAGCATTACAGTAATGGATCATTTTACGGAAGATGCAAGAGCATTCCCTCCTAATGAAGGACAGGTTATAGGGAAAAGCGCCATTGCCCCGCTGATATCGCAATTCTTAAAATTTGGTATCAGGAAATTTACAGATGAAACAACAAGAGTTATAGGCTCCGGTGAATATATCATAGAAGAAGGAAATTTCTTTTTAGGCGGCGAAAATGGAACCACTTTAGACAAGGGAAAATATATTTGCGTCTGGAAAAAGGAAGACGGAAAGTGGAGGGTATGTTCTAATATGTGGAATACCAGTTTGCCGATAGCATCTGAAAAAAAATAAATGGAAAGCCACGCACAACTCGATAAGATTACCTGTATTGCCTTTTTTTGGCGTCCGAACGGGAATCATTTCTTCTTTCAGTTGAACAAAACCAAGCCGACTTTTGTTGATTTCTATTTCTCATCTACATTAAAAATAGGATCATGGAAAAATTTGGAATTTTAGCGAGGGTCGAGGCAAAAGCCGGTAAAGAAAAAGAAGTACTCGAGTTTTTGAAATCTGCCTTGCCACTTGCCCAGGGAGAACCCGGGACGGTAAGATGGTATGCCCTACAAATTGGGCCGTCTACTTTCGGCATATTTGATACATTTGGGACCGAAGAGGGGCGCAAGGCTCATCTGGATGGACCCATAGCTGCGGCATTAATGGCCAACGCGTCAGCTCTTTTGGCAAAAGACCCAATTATCGAGATGGTGGACCTGTTGGCCATCAAATAGAGCAGAAATAATGAGACAAAAACTCAATCTCATTACATTGGGGGATAAAGTGTTACAATAACCAATCGATTAAATTGAAAATAGGATTTATTGGAGCAGGAAAAATAGGGGCCACTTTGATTCGCCAGTATTCAAAGGCAGGGCATCGTGTGAAAATGACTAATTCCAGCGGAATCGAAAAGCTTAGTGACTTAGCCTTAGAAACGGGAGCTTCAGGTGTTACACTGTCGGAGGCCGTTATTGATGTTGACGTAGTCGTTCTCGCCATTCCATTGATTGAAATTCCGAAGTTGCCAAAGCAACTTTTTGAAAATACTTCAACAAGCACCGTCATCATTGACACTGGTAACTACTACCCGTTTAGAGACGGAAGAATTGAAGATATTGAGAAGGGTATGCCTGAAAGTGTTTGGGTCTCGAACCAAATTCAACGGCCAGTTATAAAAGCTTACAACAGTATTAATGCTGGCTCTCTTGCCTGCGCAGGACTTAGCAAGGGCGACCCCTTGCGTTTGGCACTTCCTGTTGCAGGAGATGACGAACAATCCAAAAATTTGGTATCTACTCTTATTGATAATAGTGGATTTGATACTTTAGATAGCGGCATGCTTCAAGACTCATGGAGACAGCAGCCGGGAAGTCCTGTGTATTGCACGGACCTCAATTTGATACAACTTAAAAAGTCAATTGTAAAGGCAAGAAGAGAACTATTACCTGAAAGACGAGAACTCGGATTGACTTTCATTATGAAGCATGATCCTGCCCTCTGGATGAATTGGTGGGGGGATTTTGCCAAACACAATAGAGTAATTTATGAAAGTGATTTAAGTACTTAACTGCGCATGCAAACATCATCATGTTAAGATCCATTCTATTCATTTCTCTTGTCTTTTGCCTGGCTGGTAAATCGAATCAGGCTCAAACTGGCCCGCTTAAAATTGACACTTTGCTGATTGGCACCTGGAATGGCACGTCTATTTGCCAGATAAAAAATTCGCCATGCCATGATGAGACGGTTGTCTATCACATTTCAAAAAATAAGGGAGTCGACACGTTTTATGTCAATGCAAGCAAAATTGTCAATGGTGTGGAAGAGGAAATGGGCATATTACCCTTCGTCTATAATATAAAAACAAAGCAACTCACCTCGACTGCATATGGAATTTGGACTTTTAATCTAGAAGGTGCTAAACTTGAAGGCACTCTTTTAAACCATGGCGATTTGTATAGAAAAATCATGCTTTATAAACACTATTAACGCTTAATCGATGCCTGCGCTCTATGATCACCGTCCAAACAAAAGAACAATCTGATAAACAAATATGTCAATAACAAGGGAAGTGGAACTCATCGGGATGCAGAAAGCAAGTGAAGCTGTCGCCTGCACATTAAGGGAAATGCGAAACTATGCTCAACCCGGAATGACAACAAAACAATTAGACGACTATGGGGCAAAACTTCTTTCAGATTTTGGGGCTAAATCCGCACCCTTTTTAACCTATCGCTTTCCTGGTTGGACCTGTATCAGCGTAAACAATGAATTTTGCCACGGCATTCCGTCAAACAACAAAATACTGAAAGAAGGCGATTTAGTTAACATTGACGTTTCTGCCGAACTTAACGGCTTTTGGTCGGACAATGGTGGCTCCTTTGTCCTTGGGGAAGACATCAACCAACATCAAAAACTAATAGATGCCTCAAAACAGATTCTGCATAAAGCCATCTATAATATAAAAGGTGGTGTTCGCATTTCAGACATAGGACATCTTATAGAAACAGAAGCGAAGAAACGTGGTTACAAAGTAATTAAGAACTTGACCGGACATGGAATAGGCAGAAGCCTTCACGAAGAACCAGGCGAAATAGCCAATTACAGAGACCGTCTAAATCTGACGAGATTTAAGAAAAACGCTGTCGTTGCCATTGAAACATTTATATCAACAGCGTCAACGTATACTGAAACACTTAACGATGGTTGGACTATGGTTGGAAATAAAGGCGGATTTGTGGCACAGCACGAACACACGATTGTCGTTACTGATGCAAAACCAATCATACTGACAGAGATGAATGAAATTTGGAATTGACCTACCAAACAAAAGCCTGGGTTAGCATTTTGTGCAATCACGTATTATTTATTCAAATAGAGGGCGGCGGAGGTTATGAGCGTGTTGACCAACGTTATTGGAATATATGAGGAAACTTATTGCAGCAATCAATATGACACTTGACGGGTTTTGCGATCACACGGCAATGATTGCAGACGACGAAATACATCAACACTATAATGAGCTATTAAGTAATGCAGACGCCCTTATATACGGAAGGATAACATATCAACTTATGGAAAGTTATTGGCCATCTGTCGTAAAAGACCCTACCGGTAACAGACCAATCGATGAATTTGCAGTATTAATAGACAATATTTCAAAGATTGTCTTTTCCCGCACGCTCAAACACGTTGATTGGAAACATACAACATTGGAGCAGGAAGTCGATAGAGAAGAAATTTTAAAACTCAAGGAACAAGCAGGTAAACCCATTTTAGTTGGCAGCCCAAGTTTAATTGTAGCCTTAACACAACTTGACCTAATCGATGAATACCAGCTTAGCATTCAGCCAACTGTTTTAGGTAGTGGCTTGCCATTATTTAAAAACATCAAGGACAGGGTTAACCTTAAACTCTTAAAAACAAAAACATTTGGTTGTGGTGCGGTAGCTCTTTACTATGAGTCGACAAAAAAATGAGTGCAAAGTTAAAACGACTTCTGTTGCTGGATTTGGCATTTCGATTTCCCGCCTTTCAGCCATACCCAAGCCGTCTTATTTGCAATGCTAATTGGAACCAGTGAATTTGAATTACTAATCCAGAGAGTTCCCTCTTGTAAAGTAAAAGAGCCACTGGTGGAGTTTTGCTTTAAACTGGCGCACAGTACCTGATCTTTGGCTTAAATCTGGAAACGAAAATTGTCTTTCCCTTCTTATCATTTCTTGTGTTTGTTTCTTGTGCGAGCGGAAAGGAAAAGACTTGTATAGGAAACACTTCTGCGAATCATTATAAGACCATTCCTCGTCATTTCTCTCGGATAAGGGCTAAATGTAATTTTTTCAATTAAACTGAACATCTTCAACCTGGGCTGACGTTCAATGAATGCACCAACCCTCGTAAAGCTCTGTCACATTAGCGGAAATCTTTAAATTAGCATTATGGAACATAAGGTTGAGCTTTATCACAATACATATAGGAATTATGCCGAAGATTTGTATAAAGAAATAAGAGAAGAGACTTATGGTGAGGATATTGGACAAACCAGTTGGCTAACTACCGATGAATACCGGATTTTTTTTGACATTCTAAAACTCTCTCCGAATTGTAAAGTACTAGAAGTTGCTTCGGGTTCTGGTGGCCCCGCCGTCTTCATGGTAAAAGAAACTGGTTGCCAGCTTGTAGGAATCGACATCAATGAAAATGGTATACAAAACGCCAAACATTTAGCATCAGAAAATGGATTAGACGGCAAAATAGAATTTTCATTGGCTGACGCGTCGGAACAACTTCCATTTCCTGATGAATCTTTTGATATCATTGTCTCTATCGATTCAATTAATCATTTTAGATCCAGAGACAAGGTGTTTAGCGAATTTAAAAGAATACTTAAAAAAGGCGGACGTTTACTTTTTACCGATGCTGTTGTTATAACTGGTATTTTAACTAATGAAGAAATTGCAATTAGAAGTTCACTTGGTTTTTTTCTATTTGTACCTAAGGGTGAAAATGAACGGCTATTAAATGAAACGGGATGGAAAGAAATAAGTTCTACCGATGTAACTGAAAATATTATCTCTATTTCCCTCAAGTGGCATAATGCGAGAGAGAAGAGGAAAATCGATTTGTTGAAATTTGAAGATGAAGCAAAATTTAATGGGTTGCAATCATTTTTTCGGGTAACTTATCTTGTTTCTTCCGAAAAAAGGCTTTCCAGGTTTATGTATACTGCAATAAAGGAAGAATAGGCTTACAAAGAGGCAGGAATTCTTCAATTGGATTTTGTTCGGCCTGACGTAACACGGACCATCGGGTCAAACGACAATCAAAACTCCGAACTTGCTGTATCGTGATAGACAAATTAAAAAAAGAAATAAAATCAATAGCTGATTTTTCAGAAGAGGATATAGAACTTTTTGGAAATGCACTTGAAGAAGCATTTATTCCAAAAGGGGAACATTTTTTACATGAAGGGCAGATATCCAAGCACCTTGGCTATATTAAAAGCGGGCTAACCATGTATTACAAAATTAGTGAGGGTATAGAAATACCTGTTGACTTTGCCATGGAAAATGAGTGGATTGCTCATTTAGAAAGCTTCACCTCTGGAACGGCATCCAATATGTCTATCAAAGCACTTGAAGACACGAGCCTACTTACATTGACCAATGATAGCATGCACAAACTCATCAATACGCAACCTAAATTTTTGGTGATCAAAAACTATTATACAGAACTTTCATTTATTCGAAATACCCATCACGCTTCCGATTTGGCAATGCTAAATGCAAAACAGCGATATTATAAATTCATGAAGGAAAATCCCGCTTTAATAAATAGAATTCCGCAATATCATATTGCCGCTTATTTGGGCATTAAACCGCAATCATTAAGCAGGCTAAGGAAATAATAAAATCATTTCTTAACAAATGTGAACGATTATTTAGTTTCTCAGGTGGATTTTTGTGTCATACTTTTTAAAACAAAAAATCATGACAAATACAAAACAAAATTCATTGAGAACAATTTTGATAATTACATTATTTTCCAATGTTACTCATTTGCATGCACAGGAC
>Ga0070671_100003951_pt1 | contig 11669 bp, 8 predicted proteins | sample KBSS73metaG_FD_65341 | JGI IMG/M metagenome (GOLD analysis project Ga0070671, IMG submission 65341) | Switchgrass rhizosphere microbial communities from Kellogg Biological Station, Michigan, USA - KBS S7-3 metaG | ecosystem: Host-associated > Plants > Roots > Rhizosphere > Soil ...
GCCAGGTAGAACTGAAGGTGACGCGTGCGTCGCGAACGCGTATCGCCGCTTCGCTCGAGCGTTTCCAGCGCGTACTGCCGGACCGTCTCGAGCATCCGGTACCGCTCGCCCGCGGCTTCGCGCTCCACGAGCGATTTCTCGACGAGGTGCGTCAGCACGTCGACGACGTCGTTGCCGTCGATCGCGTCACCCGCGCCGACGTACTGTGCCGCCTCCAGCGTGAATCCGCCCGCGAACACGGCGAGTCGACCGAACAGCAGCGCCTCCTCGGGCGTGAGCAGCTCGTAGCTCCAGTCGATCAGCGCCCGCAGCGTGCGCTGGCGCGGAAGGCCTGTTCGATCGCCGCCGGTAAGCAGGCGGAACCGATCGTCGAGGCGCGCGGCAATCGTATCGACGGACAGTGCGCGCACGCGCGCTGCGGCAAGCTCGAGGGCCAGCGGAATGCCGTCGACGCTTCGGCAGATCGTGGCAATCGCATCGGCGTTCGCGGCCGTCACGGCGAAGCCGGTGTGCACCGCCGCTGCGCGCTCGACGAAAAGCCGTACCGCGTCGCATTGCAGCAGCGAAGCCGGGGTCGAAGCCCGCGCGCCCGTCGGCACAGCGAGTGCGGGAAGCGTGTAAACCGTTTCGCCGGAAACTCGCAGCGCCTCCCGGCTCGTCGCGAGGATTCGCGTGCCTGCGCTCGCCTCGAGCAACTGCCGTGCGAGTGTTGCGCACGCCTCGATCAGATGTTCGCAGTTGTCGAGAACGATCAGGAGCCGGCGGTTGCGCACGTGGGCGACGATGGCGTCGACGAGCGCTACGCCGGCGCTTTCCGTTACGCCGAGCACCGACGCGGCCGCCTGCAGCACGACACGCGGGTCGCCGAGGGCAGCGAGTTCGACCAGCCATACGCCGTCGGGAAAATCGTTCACGACGGTGGCTGCAAGCTGAAGCGAGAGCCGCGTCTTGCCGAGTCCACCGGTGCCGACGATCGTCACGAGGCGCGAGCGCGCAATCAGCGCCCGCAACTCGCCCGCTTCGTGCTCGCGTCCCACGAACGACGTCATCTGCTGCGGCAGATTGTTCGGCGTGGCCTCGAGCGAGCGCAGCGCGGGGAAGTTTTGTCGCAGCGTCTCGTGAACCACCTGGAAGACGCGCTCCGCATGCGCAAGATCCCGCAGCCGCACTTCGCCGAGATCGCGCAGCAGCACGCCCTCGGGCAACCGGTTGCGAACGAAATCGGCCGCGGTGTGCGAAACAAGGATCTGGCCGCCGTGCGCAACGCTCATGATGCGCGCCGCGCGATTCACGGGGCTTCCGAAAAAGTCACTGTCGCGGTTCTCGACGACACCCACGTGGATGCCGCATCGCGCGCGCAGTTCGACGTCGCCGGTGGCGCCGGGGACGGACAGCGCCTGCTGGAACGCAAGCGCTGCGCGCAGCGCATCGAGCGGGTCGGTGAACGCCGCATGGATTCCGTCGCCGGTCGTCTTCACGACGCTGCCCTGCCGCGATTCGACCGCTTCGCGCGCCAATGCATCGTGCCTCGCGAGCGCAGCCTGCATGCGCTCGGGCACCTGCTCCCAGAGGCGGGTGCTTCCCTCGATGTCGGTGAAGAGAAACGTCGTGACGGAAGTCTGTTCTTGCACGACTCGCGCCTTCCAATCCGCGTGCGACAGCATCAACTCTACGTGAGCGGGGCGGGCACCACCAGCGGCGTTATCATCCGGGACCGTACTGCGCCCGTAGCTCAATTGGATAGAGCACCGGCCTTCTAAGCCGGCGGTTACAGGTTCGAGTCCTGTCGGGCGTGCCTCACGCCTTTCCTGTCCGACCGTTTACAGATTCGAGTCCTGTCGGGCGTGCCTGACGCCCTTCCTGTCGCGATCGGTTACCGGTTCGAGTCCTGTCGCGCGTGCCTCACGCGCCTTCTGTCGGACCGATTCGTGCGCCCCGTCGCTCCGCATGGACGTTCGACTCCGTGAAGTGGCTGCGCCGGCTTTGCTCGCGCGGAGCTGTGCCATGCGCAAGTCGGGCGGCGTCGAGGCCCGACGATTCCCGCTTACAATTGCAAGGCGCCCGCCCGCAACGCTGGACGACGAAAACTACAAGGGGGCAGGACCGCGGCTTCAGACATTCTTGGAGGATGACCGATGAAAGCAATTAGCCCTGCGCGATTGGCCGCGTCAGTGGTGCTTGCGGCAATCAGTGGCTCACTCTGCGCCGCCCCCGTCGTGTTGCGCGCTTCGCACCAGTTTCCGGGCGGCAAGGGTGATGCGCGCGATGAAATGGTGCAGATCATCGCGCGGGAGGCGAAAGCGGCCGGCGTGGATCTCGATGTCCAGGTCTATCCGGGCGCAGCGCTCTTCAAGCCCAACGAGCAGTGGAACGCCCTCGTCAACGGACAACTCGACATCTCGTCGTTCCCGCTCGACTACGCGAGCGGCAAAGTGCGCGAATTCGGCGCGACGCTCATGCCCGGATTGGTGCGCAGTCACGAGCGCGCGCAGAGGATGGCCAACTCGCCCTTCATGAAGGACATTCGCGCGAAGATCGACCGGGCGGGCGTCGTCGTCCTCGCGGACGCGTGGCTCGCCGGCGCCGTTGCCTCGAAGAAGGGCTGTGTCCGCACGCCTGCGGACATGAAGGGCCTGAAGATCCGCTCGGCCGGTCCGACGTTCGCCGCCATGTGGCAATCTGCCGGCGCGTCGATCGTCTCGATCCCGTCCAACGAGGTCTACAACGCGCTGCAGACCGGCGTCGCGGATGCGACCGACACGAGCAGCGGCAGCTTCGTTTCATTTCGCATCTACGAGCAGGTCAAGTGCGTGACTGCACCCGGCGACAACGCGCTGTGGTTCATGTACGAGCCGGTGCTGATGTCGAAGAAGTCGTTCAACCGGCTCGACAAGAAGCAGCAGGACGCACTGATGGCCGCGGGCAAGAAGGCCGAGGCCTATTTTGCGAAGGAAGCGAAGGGGCTCGATGACGAGATGGTCAAGATTTTCAAGGAGCACAACGTCGAAGTCGTGACGCTGACACCCGCGGAGTACGACCAGTGGCTGAAGGTCGCGCAGCAGAGCTCTTACGCCGAGTTCGCCAAGGACGTGCCGGACGGCAAGAAGCTCATCGACGAAGCACTTGCCGTGAAGTGACGTGACCCTGCGCACGATCGGTGCAATGGGGGCGCAGAGGGCCGGTCGGTGAAGCTTCGGCCGGCGTGCCAGGCGTGACGCGCGGCGACCGATTCGCGCGGGCGGTCCGCGCGATATCCCGGCTGTGTGGCGTGATCGGCGCGGCGCTGGTCGCGCTCGCCGTCGTGATCGTGTGCCAGATGGTATTCGTCCGGTACGTGCTGAACCAGAGCACGATCTGGCAGACCGACTTCATCACGTATTGCATCACGTCGGCGACATTCATCGCCAGTCCGTACGTGCTGATGACCCGCGGCCACGTGAACGTCAACGTCCTGCCGCTGCATCTGCCCTCGCGTCCCCGGTTCATTCTGGCGGTCGGTGCGAGCATCATGTCGATCGCATTCTGCGCGGTGATGACGGTGCTCACGTTCCTGTTTTGGAAGGAGGCGTGGGATAACCGCTGGGTGTCGGACACGATGTGGCGGGCCCGCTTGTGGATACCGTATTCGGCAATGCCGATCGGTCTCGGCCTGCTCACGCTTCAGTACGTCGTCGACATCATCGCGCTCGTCACGGGTCGCGAGGCGCCCTTCGACATCGCGCCGGATGGCAATAGTGCGTCGTGAGTAACCGCGCGCGCGACGGCCGCCTGGGATGAGCCCGACGACGCAAGGGGTGATGGTGCTGGTCGTGACGCTCGCGACGCTGCTGTCCGGCGCGCCCGTCGCGTTCGGGCTCGGCGCGATCTCGATCGCGTTCGTGCTGATCTTCCAGGGTTTCGACGCGCTGCACGTCGTTGCCGAGACGTTCTACTCCGGCCTCAACGATTTCACGCTCGTCTCGATTCCGATGTTCGTGATGATGGGCGCAGCGATCGGCTCGTCGCCCGCGGGCAAGGATCTGTACGAGGCGCTCGATCGCTGGCTGTATCGCGTGCCCGGCGGCCTCGTCATCTCGAACCTCGGCGCGTGCGCGCTGTTCGCGGCGCTGACGGGATCGTCCCCGGCGTGCTGCGCGGCCATCGGCAAGATGGGCATTCCCGAGATGCGCCGGCGAGGCTATCCGGACGACGTCGCCACCGGTTCGATTTGCGCGGGCGGCACGCTCGGCATCCTGATCCCGCCGTCGATCACCTTCATCCTGTACGGCATTGCGACGGAGACGTCGATCGGCCGGCTGTTCCTGGCCGGCGTCTTTCCGGGACTGCTGCTCACCGGCCTCTTCATACTGTGGACGCTCTTCATCATCTGGAAGCGCGGCTTTCATGCGCACGCGGCTGACTTTCGATACACGTGGCGCGAGAAGTTCGGTTCGGTTCCCAAGATCGCGCCGTTCCTGCTGATCGTCGCAGGCGTCATGTACGTGTTGTACGGCGGGGTGGCGACGCCGTCCGAAGCGGCGGGCGTCGGCGCGGCACTTTGTGTTGTGCTCGCCGTCGTCATCTACCGGATGTGGCGACCGGGTCAATGGTGGCAGATCCTCCGCGACACGATGCGCGAGTCCGTGATGATCCTGACGATCATCGCAGCGGCGGTTCTGTTCGGATACATGCTGACGTCCCTCTACCTGACGCAAACGCTCGCGCAGGCGATCGCCGACATGCACGTCAACCGCTGGGTGCTGATGGGGATGATCAACGTATTCCTGCTCGTCTGCGGGTTCTTCATTCCCCCCGCCGCGATCATCCTGATGACGAGTCCGATCCTCTATCCGATCATCCGCGCGGCAGGGTTCGATCCGGTGTGGTTCGGCGTGATCCTGACGATCAACATGGAGATCGGGCTCATCCATCCGCCAGTGGGCCTCAACATCTACATCGTCAACGCGATCGCGCCGGACGTTCCGGTAACGCGCGTCATGTGGGGCACGCTGCCCTACGTTGGATGCATGGTCCTCGCGATCGTCATTCTCTGCGTGTTCCCGGAGATCGCGACATGGCTGCCCGACCACATGATGGGTGCGCGGCACTGACGCACCGGTGCACGCCGGGCGCGCTGATGCGCTCGCCCGCTGCGCTCGGTGCACGGCGCGGCCGGCTGTATAATCCGACGACGCGCCGCGACGAAACGGGCGCCGGTTCAACGGTGGCTGTAGCTCAGTTGGTAGAGTCCCGGATTGTGATTCCGGTTGTCGTGGGTTCGAGTCCCATCAGCCACCCCATTCTTCCGATTTCTCCGCTGTACCGGTCTTCCATCGGTCGTGTCATTCGCGACATGGCCACATGCGTCGGCATTCACGATTGAGTCTTCAGGCAGCCTGAGTGCCGAGATTCGTTCACCCTCGGCAGGACTTGCAATCTGCCACCGGAAGGTCTATCGCTTTGGCGCGGCGTGGCCGGAGCAGCGCGGGTCGAGGACCTGGGCGATCAGCTTCTTCGTCGCGTCGCCCCTCTTCGCCATCTGAAGTCGCCGCGGTCGCGCCGGCGACATCCGCGGCTGCTTGTACAATGATGCAAGAGCAGCTAACGGAGGGGCGCCTCTTGCAACGAGAGGTTTCGCGGCGGCCCCGTTCATTCGGGACGATGTTCATCCGCTCCTGCCATTGCTCTCGGCGCTGGCATGCGGTTCTAGCTGAGCCGGGCACGACGCCGTTCATCGGCCTACGCGAGGGGTACGAGTCAATGGCAAACGACAGGCAATTCCCGATAGACGCTGGCCGCCGCGACGCGCTGAAGGCGATCGGAACGAGCGCGATGGCGTTGACGGTCGGAACGAACGCGCTCACGGCTGGCGAAGCGTGGGCCGCGGCCCACGCGCCGCGCGCGCGTGCCAGGAGCAATCCGGACGGCCCCTACAACATCCTGTTCATTCTGAACGACCAGGAGCGCTATTTCCGGCCCGGCGAACTGCCTCGCGACTTCCGGTTGCCGGCGCATGAGCGCCTCGCGAGACGCGGAATCGTCTTCGAGAACCATCAGATCAATTCGTGCGTATGCACGCCGTCGCGCTCGGTGCTCTATACCGGGCGACACATCCAGCAGACGAGGATGTTCGACAACACCAATTTCCCGTGGATCAGCAGCATGTCGACCGATCTGCCGACGATCGGCGACATGCTGCGCGAGGCGGGCTATTACACCGCCTACAAGGGCAAGTGGCACCTGACCAAGGAATTCGAGACGGTCAACGACCTCGGAACGCCAACGAAGATCTTTACGCAGGAGATGGAGGCTTACGGCTTCTCCGATTATTTCGGCGTGGGCGACATCATCGCGCATGACCAAGGCGGATACCTGCACGACGGCGTCATCTCGGCGATGGCCGTGAGCTTGGCTGCGCGGGCGCGGCATGGAGCTCGACGCGCAAGGCAAGCCGTGGTTTCTCGCGGTGAACCTCGTGAACCCGCACGACATCATGTTCATCAACACCGATCGTCCCGGCCAGCCGGTGCAGGCGAACAACATCCTCGGTCACATCCGCCCCGAGCCTCGCGATCCGCTGTACACGAAAGAGTGGGCATTCGATCTGCCGCCGACGTATCCGCAGCAGCTCGACGCTTCCGGACGTCCTTCCGCGCACGTGGACTACATACGATCCCACGACGCCCTGGTGGGCAACATTCCGAACGAGGACTGGAACTACTACCTGAACTGCCTGCGCGACGTCGATCGCAGCATGGCGTCGCTGCTCGACGAGCTCGATGCCCTCGGCCTCGCATCGAAGACGATCATCGTCCTGACTGCTGATCATGGCGACCTCGACGGCGCTCATCGATTGCACTCGAAAGGCGCCACCGCCTATCGCGAGCAGAACAATGTCCCGCTGATCATCGCTCATCCGTCCTTTGCCGGAGGCAAACGCTGCAAGGCCGTCACTTCCCATCTCGACATCGCGCCGACGCTCGTCAGCATGACCAATGCCGGCGTCGGCAAGAAGACGGCCATCGTGAAGGACTTGCCGGGAAAGGATTTCTCGCAATTGCTGCATGCGCCTGAAAGGGCGCCTTACAACGCCGTTCGCGACGGCGCGCTCTACTGCTACAACATGTTCGCCTACATCGACGGCGACTTCATGCAGCGCGTTGTCGCAACGCTGAAACAGCCGGATGGCAAGGCGAAGCTCGGGGAGGCCGCGAAATCGGGCTCGATGAAACCGGACATGACGAAGCGAGGCGCGATTCGCGCCGTCTTCGACGGCCGGTACCGCTTCGCGCGGTATCACTCGCCCAAACAGCACAACCGACCCACGTCGGTCGACGCCCCTTTCCAACTGAATGACGTGGAACTGTTCGATGTGGAGCAAGATGCGCTCGAGCGCAACAACCTCGCGCTCAATCGGGACAAGAATGCCGCAGTTATCGAGGATATGAACGCGAAACTGAACCGGCTCATCGACAGCGAGGTCGGCGAGGACGTCGGTCAGATGCTGCCCGGAGGCGTGGACGGTGGCTGGGTGATGACGGACGCGGTCAACGACGTCTGACGATCGCATCAAGGGCGGCGAGCAGGTGGCCGCTCGCTACGCGCACGCCGTCGGCGTCAATCCGTCTCACTTCAGCGCAGTACTCTCGATGTAGGTGCGACGAGCCACCTACAAGTGGATGCGATCGTCAAGCCGACGGCTGTCGAACGATGAAGACTTGAGCATCGTCACTTCGGCACGTCGCCTGGCTCGGACTTGATTGCGTAGTTGAGGCCCTGGTCCGCCGGCGCCTTTTGCTTGACGACCTCGACGAAGCCGTAACCCATCGCCTTGTGGCAGTTGTTGCAGTCGGCGACGACGGCCGCATAAGCAGTGTTGAATGCCTTCACGTCCTTGGACTGGATGCCCTTGTTCACTTCGCCGAAGTTTCCTTCGTAAAAGCCCTCCACACCTTGTACTCCGCGGCCTTGGTGAGCGCCGCCGGGTTCATCGCATTGTTCATGTACTTCGACATGTACGCAGCCAATGCCCAATTGCCTCCATTCGCGGCGAAGTACACGTTCTGAAAGCGGTCGCCGACCTCCCGCATGGGGATCGCAAATTTCGGAATCGCTGCCTTGATCGCATCGATCTGTGCCTGGGTTTCCGCGTCCGCCGCGAATGCCGCATTGCCGGAGAGCGCGAGCAGGCTCGCGAGCACAGCCTTGCTCATGAACTTCATCGTCATCCCTTTTCGAATCTGATGGCGTCCGCCCATCGCGTGTTGCCGGCTAGCGCCTGTTAACGGGCCCTAACCTATTCCATCGCCTCCAGACTGAAGTTGCGCCAGGTCAACCTATTTGGTGTATGTCGCTGCTGCAACCGCATTGGACAAAGGCACTCGATGTCCCGCTTACCCTTCGCTTCGCATAGTTTTCGCGTCGATCCGTTGCGGTCCATCGGGCGCGCGGCACGCGTCGCAAGATGCGGACGCCGGAAGCGAGACGAGTCAGGATGATCTGCCGACGCTGTTTCGGGACACGTGCCCGAATCCTCTGGTTGACTCAGATCAAGGTAATTCAGCGAGCCGGGGGCCATGGTTGGCGCGGTTCGCGAGCAAACAGCTCACGAAGCATCCACGATCCTCAGGAACGCCCCATGACGCTCAAGCTGCGATGCGCGCTCCCGGTTCTGACGAGCGGAATCCTGATTGCATTCGCGGCTATCCTTCTGCTCGTCCCCGCAACCGGCATCCCGCAATCCACCACGAACAAGGACGCGGGACCACCGTTCAGCGACGACATCGACGACCCAGCATCCTGGGGCAAGGCGTTCCCCCAGCAATACGAGCTTTACAAGAAGACGGTCGACATGCAGCGCACGAAGTACGGCGGCAGCGAGGCCATGCCCCGTACGCCGACGCAGGCGGACCCGCGCTCGGTTGTCTCGCGCTCGAAAGTGGATGAAGACAAAGGCCTGAAGGCGATCTGGCAGGGCTATGCCTTCGCCGAGGATTTCCGCGAAGATCGGGGCCACGCTTACATGCTCGACGATCAGCGTTTTACGCGGCGCCAGGTGGTCGTCAAGCAGCCGGGCGCGTGCGTGAACTGCCACGCGTCGATGTACCTTGCATATAAGAAGGCCGGTGACGGAGACATCACGAAGGGCTTCGAGAAGATCAACGCGATGCCCTACGCGGAGGCATCGAAACTCGTGAGCCATCCGGTCGCGTGCATCGACTGCCACGATGGCTCGACGCTCGCACTGCGAGTCACGCGCCCTGCCTTCATCGAGGGCATGCGCGCCTACAAGGCCTCGCAGGGGATACGGGACTATGACGTGAACAAGCAGGCGTCGGCCGGCGAGATGCGGGCGTTCGTATGCGGCCAGTGCCACGTCGAGTACTACTTCAAGGGTCCCGAGAAGCGTCTCGTGTATCCGTGGTCGAAAGGCCTCAAGATCGAGGAAATCACGGCCTACTATGACGAGATCGGGTTCCGTGACTGGACGCACAAGGATACCGGCGCGCCGGCGCTGAAAGCGCAGCATCCGGAGTTCGAGATGTGGAGCCAGGGCCCGCACGCGCGCGCCGGCGTCACCTGCGTCGACTGCCACATGCCATCGATCTCGCCCTCGCTCACCGATCACTGGGTGCGCAGCCCGTTGCTCAACACCCAGGCGGCATGCATCAACTGCCACAAGAAGCACGACGAAAAGGTCACCGCCGAGGAACTCAAGAACCGCGTCGAGCAGATCCAGGAGCGGCATTGGGCGCTTCGCGAGAAGGCGATGGCGGCCGTCGTAGGGCTGATCGACGATCTGAAGAAGGCGAAGGCAGCAGGCGGCCAGGACGCGGATCTGCTGACCGCCCGCTATCTGCAGCGCCGCTCGCAGTTCTACCTGGACTTCGTGGAAGCGGAAAATTCAACCGGTTTCCATGCGCCGCAGGAGGCTGCGCGCATCCTGGGCGAGTCGATAGATTTTGCGCGCCAGGGCCAGATTGCGCTGCGTGATCGGGCGTTCGTGCCGACCGTGCCCGTGATCGACGTTCCGCCACCTCCACCGGCGAAGCCTTGAGGAGCCTCCGCGTAACCCGCGCGGGCGCGGTGAACGCAGCTCCCAAGGGGGAACGACGGCGCTTGCTTAGGAGTTACTGACTCACTTCGCCGCAACCGGCCGCCCATGCGCTCATGCGGCGCGGAGATCGCGTGCTTCGCATCCACGCGATTCGAGCGGTGCTGATGCGTCGCATTCCTTGCGGAGCGCCCGTGCCTGGCGTGCACGTCTTCGCGCACGTCGAGACTCTCGGACAGGCACTTTCCGTTCTTGCAGTCCGTCAGCGTTGAGCGCATGCCGCTCGCGCCTCACCGCGCCGGCCTGCGCCCGTGGCCGCTGCCTTGACGCAATAACGCAGACCGCCGCTCGCCCGCTCGATACAATCGAGTCAGCCGGGGTGATTGCCCAGGCTCCAATGACCTTGGCACCGTGGCATCTGCAAACCACCTCCGCTTCACCGTTGCAACCTACAACATCCACAAGGGCTTTTCGCAGCTCGCCCGCCGGATGGTGATCCATGAGCTCCGGGAGCGGCTGCACGGTCTCGCGGCCGACATCCTTTTCCTGCAAGAAGTGCTGCACACGAACGATCGCCATGCGACGCGTTACCGGGACTGGCCCGGGCGACCGCAGCACGAGTTCATCGCCGATGCGTTCTGGCATGAGGTCGCCTACGGCCGCAACGCGGTCTATCCGCATGGCCATCACGGCAATGCGGTTCTCTCCCGCTTCCCGATGCTGACGCAGGAGAACCTCGACATTTCCGCGCACCTGTTCGAGAGCCGCGGCCTGCTTCATTGCGAGGTGGCCCTGGGCGAGGGCCTGCCCTCCCTGCATTGCATCAACGTGCACCTCGGGTTGTTCGAACGCGGTCGCCAGTGGCAGATTCGGACGCTGGTCGAGCGGATCCGCTCGGAAGTGCCCGACACCGCGCCGCTCATCATCGCCGGTGACTTCAACGACTGGCGCAGCAAGGGCGACCGCGCCCTCACCGAAGCGCTGAACTGCCTCGAGGTGTTCGAACATGTGACCGGTCGTCCGGCGCGCACCTTTCCCTCGATGATGCCGGTGTTCCGGCTGGATCGCATTTACGCCCGCGGCCTCCGCGTCGTCGACGCTCACGTGCACTACACGACGCGGGGCGCGAGGATGTCGGATCACGCTGCACTCGCCGCCACGTTCGAAGTCGCTCCCCGGAAGCGTCGCCGCTGATCGTGCCCTCCGGCGGCTTCGCAATGAACCGCTTCACGGCGGGCAATGCGGTGAAGCTGCTGCGGAGCGGAGCGGAATATTTCCCCGCGCTGCTCGAGGCGTTCGAACGCGCCGAGCGGGAGATCTGGCTCGAGACATACATCTTCGCGGACGACGACACGGGGCGCCAAGTTGCGAATGCCCTCATCGCGGCCGCACAGCGAGGCGTCAGCGTTCGCGTGCTGGTCGACGGGTGGGGTGCGCGCCATTACCTCACCCGCGCGCTCGAGCGTCGGCTCGTGGAAGGCGGAGTCGATCTCCTCAAGTACCGCCCGGAAGTTCATCCGTGGCACTTCCGCTCGCATCGCATGCGTCGGCTGCACAGGAAGCTCTGCCAGGTCGATGGGCGCATCGCGTTCGTCGGCGGCATCAACGTGATCGACGACATGAACACGCCGGGACA
>Ga0070671_100003957_pt1 | contig 11665 bp, 10 predicted proteins | sample KBSS73metaG_FD_65341 | JGI IMG/M metagenome (GOLD analysis project Ga0070671, IMG submission 65341) | Switchgrass rhizosphere microbial communities from Kellogg Biological Station, Michigan, USA - KBS S7-3 metaG | ecosystem: Host-associated > Plants > Roots > Rhizosphere > Soil ...
TTGTGAGGTGCTAGAATTGACTGCCTAAGGCTGCACAAGTTCCAGGACGGGGGAGCGTCTGCAGAAGATATACTGTTGGTATGCGTTGGGAGCCAATCGCGGCTCGGTCCTTAGGCTCGGCCTTTCATAATTCCGGCGAAGCCTGTCCTTTACGCGATCGCCTGGATCGGCCTTGCGGAGATCTGCGCGCAACCTTGCGCGGCACAGACGGAGCCGAACGCGAATAGCCCAGCCGAGATCGTGGTGACGGCTCAGCGCCGAGCCGAACGACCCCAGGACGTTCCGATCTCTCTCACCGCGCTGTCCGGCGATCAGCTGGACCGGCTGCAGGCGACTGACATGCCCGGTCTGGGCAAATTCGCGCCAAGTCTCACCATGACGCGCACCGGAGCTTTCACCCAACCTTACCTGCGTGGCGTGGGCAAACGCTCCACCCTGGGCGTGGAGAACAGCGTCGCGACCTATGTGGACGGCGTCTATCTCGCCTCCTCGATCAGCGCCCTGCTGGACCTGCGCGGCATTGATCGGGTCGAGGTCCTGAATGGTCCACAAGGGACCTTGTTCGGACGCAATACGACTGGTGGAGTGATCCAGATCATCACGCGCGATCCAAGCCCGGAACCATCGGGCGAAGCGGAATGGCACGTCGGGTCCTACGGATACGTGCGCGGCGATGGATATCTAACCGCGGGGAGCGACCGCATCGCCGGTAATCTTGACATGAGCCTGTCGCACAACGGTGGTTACGGGACCAACTTCTCCAACGGCAAGAAAGACCAGGGCGAGGTCGGCCACAGTTTCGTGGCGCGAAGCAAGTGGATCTTGCAGCCCTCGCCGTCCATCATCTTGACTCTGGCCGGCGATTATCAAGACGTCGATGAGGATTTCTCCTATCTACCGGTGGCCGAATATCCGCCGGTCGATCCGCCTCGCGTCCAAGGTTTCCGCAAGAGCGACGAGGATGCGTCGAACCGGATGAGATTTCGCTACGGCGGCATTTCCGCGAGGATAAATAAGGCTATCGGAAACCTGAGCTTTATGAGCTTGAGCGCGGTGCGCAGAATGCATGCGCGCTACGGTTCTGACCTGGACCGCGGTCCGCTGCCTTTGTTGTCGGCTGCAGTCGTCGCTGACCAAAGGCAATTCAGCCAGGAATTCCAGTTGCAATCGAGCGAGTCTTCGCGGGTTCGGTGGCTGACGGGTCTCTATTACATCCACATCGACGAGCGCTACGATCCCACGACCTTTCGATATGGCGGCAGCTATGCGACGCGCCTCGGTGGCCGTCTCCAGCAGCTGCTGTTCGATGATGGAAAAGTATCGTCAGTTGCAGCCTACGGGCAGGGGACATTGCCGATCGGGAGGGCGACGCATCTAACGTTGGGCTTCCGATACACGATCGAGCACCGGTCGGTCGAGGCGAATGGATCCATCGAGTTCGAGAGCGCGCCTTTCGTGCGCGCGATCCCCGGATTGCCGCTGCCGACGCAGCCCGCGCTGGACAACAGCCTAAAGTTCGACGAGCCGACTTGGCGCGCTTCGCTGGATCACAACTTTTCTGATGAAGTGATGGGCTATGTGGCGACGAGCCGAGGGTTCCAAAGCGGCGGCTGGAATCTGCAGACGCCGCAAAGCCCCGCTTTCGGCCCGGAAAGGCTCAACGACTTCGAAGCGGGGTTCAAATTCTCCGACCGATCCCGTCGCTTCACTGCCGATGCGAACATTTTCCATTATGACTATACCGACCTCCAGGTATCGGCATTCACGACCATCGGCTCGGTGACGACGAACGCTGCCTCGGCCGCAATTCACGGACTGGAGATTCAGGTCGCCGCGCATCTCGACTCGAAATCCGATGTGACTGCCGGGCTTCAGTGGCTCCATACGCGTTTCAGGAGCTTCCCGAATGCCTCGTGCATCGATTATGATTCCAGCGCGGCGACACCGTACCAGCCGATATCATGCGACGTGACTGGGAATCGACTACCCTTCGCGCCGGCATTGAAATTCAATGCAGGTGCAAACAGCCAGATTCCATTAGGGTCCATCGGTACGGTAACGCTCAGCGGAAATCTGGCCTACAATTCCGGCTATTATTCGGAACCCGACAATGTTGTCCGCCAGAAACCGTACGCAACGCTGGATCTCTCCGCCGAATGGCGGCCGTTCCGGCGGGGACCGTCGTTTCGGCTCTGGGCGCTAAATCTCACTGACGCACATTACTACGAGAGCCTGTCGCCCTTCCCGACGTTTGGGGTTTTTCAAAATCCCGCGGCTCCCAGGCGGCTTGGACTCTCGATTGGCTACTCTCTCTAACGAGTCGCAAACCGCCTCAGGGTTCTTACTGATCATTATTTAGGGTAAATGCGCTAGTATTGTGCGCCGGGCTGAAGTCCGTTGATCTACCGAATATTTACTAGGATTTGGGGCATTCTTTGGCGCGGGACCACCTGGGACTGTTTGATACCCCTCCGGATCGGCACGAAATCCGGTTCAGTCTTGCAGTGGTAGGCCTGCTGTTCACTGCTCTTGTCGTGACATTGCTTCTGCGAGAAACTCAATGGGGTGAAGTCGTAGCGTTCGTCCCCGTGATCGACGCGGTCATGTTTGTCGCCGAGCTGATCATAGCTACCCTCCTTTTTGCTCAGGCCGGCGTCTTTCGGTCGAGAGCCCTAGTTGTGCTGGCGACGGGCTACGCCTTCGCGGCATTACTCCTCGTACCGCATGCGCTCACTTTTCCCGGGGCCTTCACTCCGGCCGGATTGCTTGGCGCTGGTATCAATACGACCGGGTGGATCGCCTTCTGTCGGCGGACGGCGTTTCCCATCGCATTCATCCTCTACGCGTATCTGAAAGACGCCGGCTCGGCAGTGCAGCCGGAAACCGCCCAACCGCCGGCCAGAACCCTTACTTGTGTGCTTTCAGCGACTGCGTTGGCGGCAGCTGTTACCCTGCTCGCGACAAGCGGGCATGACTTGCTTCCGCCGCTCTTTCTCAATCGTGCCGACGTGGTTTACGCCAATTTGGTCATGGTCAATGCTACGACGATCGCGCTCACAATCATCGCGATGGCCATGTTGCTCCGTCAGCGAAAATCAGTGCTCGACATGTGGCTGCTGGTCGCTTTGTCGGGCTGGCTGTTCCAATCGCTGCTGAACTTGCCGCTCCAGGCCCGATTCACGCTTGGCTGGTACTGCCTGTTCTGCATGATGCTGGTCTCGGATCTCATCGTCATGCTTGCTTTGATTGCCGAGTCCAATCGGCTTTATGCGCGGCTGGCGCTTTCGACGGCGGCGCGGGCTCGGGAACGCGATGCTCGGCTGATGTCGATGGATGCGGTGGCGGCGGCCATTGCCCACGAAGCTGGCCAGCCGCTTAGTGGCGTCATGCTCAGTGCGAGTGCCAGCCTGAACTGGCTCAATCGCGCGCGGCCGGACCGGAAGAAGGCAATAGAGGCGTTACGCGCCACCATCGAAGACGGCCAACGCACTTTTGACGTCATTAGAAGCATCCGGGCGATGTTCGCCAGGGGACCGGGTTCCAACACCGAATTCAGCCTCAACGATCTTGTGCGCGAAACTGCATCATTGCTTGACCGGGAACTTGCCGCCACGAAAGTGTCGCTCGATATGGAGTTGGATGAGGATTTGCCGTCGACTTCGGGCAGTCGAGTTCAGATCCAGCGGGTGCTCATCAACCTTCTGACCAATGCGACTGAATCACTGCGGGCCATAAAGGGCAGATCTCGGCGAATTGCGATTCGCTCAGTGCCGCTCGACGACGAAAGTGTGCTGCTGGAGGTTAGCGATACCGGCGCGGGCATCGCACCGGAGAAGATGCCGCATATATTCGATGCTTTCTTCACGACCAAGTCCACCGGTACTGGCCTGGGTTTATCGCTGTCCCGCACAATAGTCGAAGAGCATGGCGGGCGTCTTTGGGCATCGGCCGGCGAAGAGCGGGGGGCAACCTTCCATTTGCGACTGCCGAGAAGCGGCTCGCGTCAAGGTTGAGAACGTCGGCGTTGATCCTTCCACAGCCCAGTTTCCTAATGTCAGCTTTGGGTGGAAAACGGACATTAGATGCGGGGGAAGCCACCGTTCCGAAATGCTCGCAGTTTGGCGATGCAATAAGCTGTGACAAGAAGTGGGGCTGAGACGATCGCGCTTAGGCCAATCCACTCGTTTCCATGCCGCAGCCCCATTCCCCAAGAAAGGGAAAACCACAGCATCCAAAGAATGCAGAGGTCGAAAGCTAGCGTGAAGAGGACGAGTACAATGATTGCCGCTTTGCGCATCGCCACCGCATTCTGGACGTGCTCGGTAGTGTCCGCAATGGGCCGAAAGCAGACACTGCCCTAATGGCAACTTTGGGCGGAAAGCTGCCGTTGGGCCGGTTAGCGCTAAGATATGAAGCGCAGCACTCTAGTCCCCGGAACGTTCGCGCTAGCCTTGGCCTTGCTCGGCTTCGCGCTGCTCGTCTTCCCGTCCTTGCGCGTTGCCGGGCTAATCGCGCTGGTGCTGGCGGTCGCCTATCGGCTTCTAATGGTCATATTGAACGTGGTTCGACGTTAGTACTGCGGCAACTTTGGGTGGGCAGCTGACACTAGGGGTGGAAGGCTTTGATGAACACGCCAACCGTGACGAGAGCCATGGCGGCGACGATTGCCCAAAAAGCCTGCGGCCAATCCTCGCGCCAAAAATTTTTGGGATCGGTGCCTGCGCTTCCGCTCACGAGCGTCCAAACGAGGACGAGGAGGCAAAAGATGCCCAACACGAGTGTCTCGCGATCCATGCGCACTATTTCTCACGGCGCTACTAATGTCAGCAATGGGTGGAAAGCTGACATTAGCCGACTAGCATTTCGGCAACTGGACGGCATCAACCGTGCTTAGGGGGAGCGCGTAGATGAGCTTCGACAGAATTGGTCCGTATGATCTGAGCCGAGGCGATCTCGTCGCAGCAGCAATCATTGTTTCGTTTGTGACTTCGCCATGGTCTGTCCGACTTATGGCAGCGGTCTACGTTCTGTTGGGTTTGGCGACGATAGTAGCAGGCATCGTCTTCGGAGTGCTGCTACACGTGGGCTTGGTGGGACGAAGGTGCCCAGTTTTGCACGGGAGTGGCGCGCCCGGTAGGATTCGAACCTACGACCTCAAGCTTAGAAGGCTCGTGCTCTATCCGACTGAGCTACGGGCGCGCGCTCGCCGAGAAGTAACCTTAGGCAGCGCCTAATGCGAGCGCAGACGTCTGGAGAGCAAAACTACCGCCCAGACGGCCAATCCGAGTGATAGCACGGTAGTTACGATAATGATTGGCTCGCGCAGCACGCCGGTCCCTTCGAACCAGACCCGAGCGACATGGACGGCGAACATGAGCGCAAAGATCAGGCCCGTGATGCCAATATAGGCGCGGATCATGCCGCGACCCTTTCGAGCAGGCCTTCGAACAAGCGGCGGCCGTCGGTGCGGCCGTGCGCCGGCTCAACCACTCGCTCGGGATGCGGCATCAGGCCGAGGACGTTGCCGGCGTCGTTGAGAATGCCGGCGATGCGCCGCGCCGAGCCGTTGACCTCGTCGAGGTAGCGAAAGGCGACGCGCCCGTCGCCCTCGAGGCGGTCGAGTGTGGTTTCGTCGGCCTGATAGTTGCCGTCGTGGTGCGCGACCGGGAAGGCTACCTCCTCGCCGGCGTCATAATTAGCGGTGAACAGGCTCTGGCTGTTCTCTACCCTGAGCGGCACCTCGCGGCAAACGAACTTGAGCGCCGCGTTGCGCATCAGCGCGCCGGGGAGAAGTCCGGCCTCGGTTAGCACCTGGAAGCCGTTGCAGATGCCGATGACCGGCACGCCGCGGCCGGCCGCGCTCGATACGGCTCGCATGATCGGCGAGCGCGCCGCCATGGCGCCCGAGCGCAAATAGTCGCCGTAGGAGAAGCCGCCGGGTACCCCGATAAAGTCGATGCCGTCAGCAAGCTCGGTCTCGCGATGCCAGACCATGTCCGGCTTGCGGCCGGTCACCAGCTCCAGCGCGGTTGCGAGATCGCGGTCGCAGTTGGAGCCGGGGAAGACGATGACCGCGCTTCTCATGCGTCCTCGAGCCGCTCGATCCGGAAATTCTCGATGACCGTGTTGGCGAGGAGCTTGCGGCACATATCCTCGATCTCGCTGGCGGCGGTGCCGTCGGCGAGGTCCAGCTCGATCAGCTTGCCGGCGCGGACGTCGTTGACGCCCGAAAAGCCGAGTCCTTCGAGCGCGTGATGGATCGCCTTGCCTTGAGGGTCGAGGACGCCGTTCTTGAGGGTGATGAAGACGCGCGCTTTCATGGGTCTCGTCCGTTTTTCCGCTGGTCACCGCCCTATGGCCAGCACCGCCAGTAGGAGCAAGTTTTCACCCTCTTTTTACCCCATTGGAAGCATAGGGCCACGCGCCGGTCAGAACTTCACCGGCCAGTGGGAGGAGTATCATGGTCGCCGGTGTTTCAATCGCGATGTTCGTAGCGCTGGTCGGCTTTGGCGGGAAATATTTCGGCTGGAGCGATCCGGACGGAAAAGTGCAGCTGGCACTCATCACCTCCTTCATCCTCGGCATCATAGGCGGCTTCAAGTCGAGAGACTGAAGCCGCTGAGTTAGTAACCGCTCAGAGCCGCTACCCGGTTGCGGTGGTAATAGACGTCGCCGAACAGCTCCCCGAGCACTGCTTCGCGCTTCATGTACAGGCCGATGTCGTGCTCGTCGGTCATGCCGATACCGCCGTGCATCTGAACGCCCTCACGCACTGACAGGTTGGCGACATCCGCCGCCTTGGCCTTGGCAACCGAGACGTAAAGCTCGGCCCTGTCGTCACCGCTGTCGAGCAGCTGCGCGGCCTTGAGGGCGGCGGCGCGGGCGATCTCGATCTCCGAGTAGAGATGGGCGGCGCGGTGCTGAAGCGCCTGAAACTCGCCAATCAACTTTCCGAACTGCTTGCGCTGGCGGAGGTAGTCGAGGGTCATCGTCGAGGCGCCCGAGGCGACGCCGACCAGCTCAGCCGCGGCGCCGGCGCTCCCGGCGGAAAGGGCGCGGGAAAGCGGCGCCCAGCCGCCATCGACCTCGCCGATCACCGCATCGGCGTCGAGCTCGACATTCAAGAAAGCGAGGCGCGCAGCCTTCGAGCTATCGACCATCGCTTGGCTGTCGACCGACAAACCGGAGGCGTCCTTCGGCACCGCGAACAAGGTGATGCCTTCGCGCTCGCCTGGGCTTCCGGCGGTCCTCGTGGCAGTGACGATCATGTCCGCCGACCCGCCCTGGACGACGAAGCTTTTCTCACCGTTAAGAACGAAGCCGTTGCCCTGGCGCTTGGCTTCGAGGGCGGTCCGTTCGGGCGCGTGGCACGGTCCTTCGTCGACCGCGAGCGCAAGCACCGCGTCACCGGACAGGATGCCGGGAAACCAGACGTCGGCGTGCGCCGTGCCGTTGATCGCTCGCACCCCAGCGACCGCGGTCGTGAGGAACGGCGACGGAGTGAGGTTGCGGCCGATTTCCTCCAGAACTAGCGCTGCCTCGCTCACACCGAGGCCGAGGCCACCATGGCTTTCGGGGATGCAGATGCCGGTGAGCCCAAGCTCGGCGAACTGTTTCCACAGGCCATGGCCGAAGCCGTCCTTGCAGGCGATGTCGCGCCAGTGGCGGAGTTGCTTTGCGATGCTTCCTTCCTGGGCAAGAAAGCTCGCCGCGGTTTCCCGAAGCATCTTCTGGTCGTCGGTTAGCAGACTCATGGCGTCAGGCTCCCGGCAGCCGAAGGATATGCTTGGCGACGATGTTGAGCTGGATCTCGCTCGTGCCGCCCTCGATCGAATTGCCTTTGGAGCGAAGCCAGGAGCGCGGCGTCGCCCCTTTTCGCGAGCGATCGCTGTCCCACTCGAGCGCGTCCGATCCGCCGGCGGCCATCATCAGCTCGTTGCGGCGCTTGTTGAGCTCGGTCCCGGCATATTTCATCATCGAGGGCGAAGCCGGGTGAGCTTCGCCCGCCTTCCACATAGCCGCGAAGCGCTCGCTCATTGCGGCGAAGGCGAGGACGTCGACGTCGAAGGCGGCGATCTCGGCGCGGAGCAGCGAGTCCTGTGGCTTCGTGGTGGCTCCGAGCGACCCGCCCATCCCAAGACCCATGCCGCTGATCATCTCACGCTCGTGGCCGAGGAGGTATTTGGCGACGTCCCAGCCCTTGTTCACCTCGCCGACGATCTGATCCTTGGGCACCTTCACGTCGTCGAAAAAGGTCTCGCAGAAGGGGGACGAGCCGCTGATGAGGAGGATCGGCTTTGTCGAGACGCCGGGGGTTTCCATGTCGAACAGCAGGAAGCTGATCCCACCCTGCTTGGACTCGGTCGATGTGCGAACCAGGCAGAAGATCCAGTCGGCTTTGTCGGCGTAGCTGGTCCAGACCTTCTGGCCGTTCACCAGCCAGTGATCGCCCTTGTCTTCGGCCTTGGTCTGCAGCCCGGCAAGGTCGGATCCGGCGCCCGGCTCCGAATAGCCCTGGCACCAGCGGATTTCGCCACGCGCAATCTGGCCGAGATAATGCTTCTTCTGTTCCTCGGTCCCGAACTTGAGCAGCGCCGGTCCGAGCATCGAGATGCCGAAGCTGGTCAGCGGCGGCCGTGCGCCGATCCGCTGCATTTCTTCCTTGAGGATCCTCGCGTCGGCCGCCGAGAGTCCGCCGCCGCCATATTCTTTCGGCCAATCGGGGACGGTCCAGCCGCGCTCCGCCATCACCTCCAGCCATTGCCGTTGGGCATCCGACTGGAAGGTCCATTTGCGCCCGCCCCAGCAGGCGTCGGCCTCCGACCGCAGCGGCTGGCGCATTTCAGTCGGACAATTGGCTTCGAGCCATGCACGAGTCTCGGAGCGGAAGGCGTCGATTTCAGTCATGGGCGTTCCGATTTCCAACAAACTTCACAAAGTTGACGCCATGTACGCGAAAGGCTTCCCGGGCGACCACGTTATGCGCGACGAAATTGCACTTCGCTGGAGAGTACGAGCGCCGCGTTCGGCCATGCGGCCAAGCCAAGCACGCCAGATCCAAATAGGAAAGGAGCCAAGCGCGGTCTCAACCAAGCTTCAGACCCTCGTCAATGCGGGCAAAGGTCATGGCGGCGAGGTCGCGGAGGTAATTCTGCGGGACATGCCAGGGATCGCGGTCGCCCTGGCTCGGAAGGATGGCGGCGGCGCGGCTAACATAACCCGAGGTGAGCCCGAGCACCGGCTTGCGGCCAATGCCGTCGGGCACGATCGGCGTTGCGCTTCGGGCGCCAAGGCGTTCCATGCGGTTGATCAGCCGGCATGCGGCCCTCGCAGTGAGGTCGCTGCGCAGCGTCCATGAGGCATTGGCATAGCCGAAGGCCACGAACAGGTTCGGAACGCCGCTCAGCATCATCCCCTTGTAGATCACGCGTTCCGGCGCTCGAACCGGCTCATCATCGACAACAAGCTCGATGCCGCCGAGCAAACGCATGTTGAGGCCGGTGGCGGTGACAATGACGTCGGCGGGGATCGTTTCGCCGCCTTGGAGCAGCAGGCCCTCAGGCACGAACCGCTCGATTTCACCGGTCGCTATCCCGACCTTGCCTGACGACATGGCGGCGAACAGGTCGCCGTCAGGGATCAGGCACAGCCTTTGGTCCCACGGAGCATAGCTCGGACTGAAGTCGCGCTCGACCGGATAGCCTTCGGGCAGGGCTTCGCGCGCCTTGTCCTTGATGAACCGGGCAACCCGATCCGGCCGGCTGCGCGCCCTCGCGTAAAGGAAGATGGTGAGGAGGATGTGCTTCCAGCGGACGAGGCTCGCCGGCAGCCACTTGGCCATGCTGTCGCGCGCCGGGGCGGCGACGATATAGCTCGGTGAACGCTGGACCATCGTCACTTTGGCGGCTGTCTCCGCCATCGACGGAACCAGCGTCACCGCCGTCGCGCCGCTGCCGATCACGGCGACGTTCTTGCCGGCGAAGTCGAGGTCCTCCGGCCAGAATTGTGGGTGGACAGTTTGGCCCTTGAAGTCGGCCTCTCCGGGCCATTCGGGCCGGTAGCCAGCCGCATAGTCGTAATATCCGCTGGCGAGATAGAGGAAACGGCAGGTGTATAGGCCGTCGCTGGTTTCGACCGACCATCGAGCGTCGTTTGAAGACCAGCTTGCCGCCGTGACGCGGGTATTGAAGCGGATCTGGTCCATAATCCCGATGTCGCGGGCGGTGTCCTCGACGTATCGGCGGATCTGCTCGCCGCCGACGATCGCTTGGTCCCGCGACCACGGTCTGAAGGGAAAGCTGAGCGTGTACATGTCGGAGTCGGAGCGGACACCCGGGTAGCGGAACAGGTCCCAGGTGCCCCCGATCCGAGCCCGGGCTTCGACGATCGCGAAGCTCTTGCGGGGACAGCGCTGCTTGAGGCGGCATGCCGCGTCCACGCCGGAAATGCCGGCGCCAACGATCAGCACGTCGACATGCTTACTTACCTCCATGTCAGGAAAGTGGCACAGCAGGCTTGTTTCGCGCAATGCGCCAGCTTAGCGGCCACAGCCGGAGACCCGCCATGGAAGATGTGATGGACAAGCCGACGACCAGCCCGATCTCGACCAGCAAGCACGGCGACGTGATGATCGTCCTGTCGAACAATCCGCCGGTGAATGCCCTCGGCGCGGCGGTGCGGAAGGGCCTCGTCGACGCGATCGAGCAGGCGGAGACTGACGATAGCGTCAAGGCGGTGGTGATCGCCTGCGAAGGGCAGACCTTCTTCGCCGGGGCCGACGTCTCCGAGTTTGGCACGCCCAAGGCGTTCGAGCAGCCGGTGCTGCCGCAGGTCGTCGATCGAATCGAGGCCTGCACCAAGCCGGTGGTTGCGGCGATTCACGGCACGGCGCTTGGCGGCGGGCTCGAGGTCGCGCTGTCCTGCCACTACCGGGTCGCGGTGCCGTCGGCGAAGCTCGGCACGCCCGAGGTGAAGCTGGGGCTGCTGCCCGGCGCGGGCGGGACGCAGCGGCTGCCGCGAGTCGCCGGCGTGAAGAAGGCACTGGAAATGTGCGCGACGGGCAACCCGATCGGCGCGAAGGAAGGCTTCGATTGCGGGCTGGTCGACCGGCTCATCGAAGGCGAGTTGATCCCTCATGCGGTTGGCTATGCGGAAGAGGTCCGCGACGTCCGACCGCTTCCGAAGAGCAGCGAAAGGCAGGACAAGCTCAAAGAGTGCAGTCCCGAGACATTCGAGACGTTCGTGAAGGAGAACGGACGCAAGTTCCGCGGCTTCGACGCGCCGCTGAAGAATGTCGAAGCGGTGAAGATAGCCTGCGAGAAGCCCTACTCCGAGGGCGTGCTCGAAGAGCGGCGGCTGTTCATGGAGCTGATGAGCGGCACGCAGGCGAAGGCGCAGCAATATTTCTTCTTCGCGGAGCGCAAGGCAGCGAAGATCGAGGGGCTCGCCGAGGACGTGACTCCGCGCGAGGTCAAGCGCGTCGGAGTGATCGGCGCGGGGACGATGGGCGGCGGAATCTCGATGAATTTCCTTTCGGCCGGGATCCCGGTGACGATCGTCGAGATGAGCCAGGAAGCGCTCGACCGCGGCACCGGAGTGATGCGCAAGAATTACGAGGCGACCGCCTCCAAGGGCCGCATGACCGGCGAGCAGGTCGAAAAGGCGA
>Ga0070671_100003960_pt1 | contig 11660 bp, 15 predicted proteins | sample KBSS73metaG_FD_65341 | JGI IMG/M metagenome (GOLD analysis project Ga0070671, IMG submission 65341) | Switchgrass rhizosphere microbial communities from Kellogg Biological Station, Michigan, USA - KBS S7-3 metaG | ecosystem: Host-associated > Plants > Roots > Rhizosphere > Soil ...
CTACCGCAGCGACATCGCCTTGACCGTCTCGCCCTGACAACCGGAGGACACCGTGGCCGAGCGCCGACTCATCGCAAAGGAAGACATTCCGCTCGGGGGTGTCCTGGCCGTCGCCCGCGGCCAGGCCGTCCCCGAGCAGGTCGTGACCGACAACGGCTGGCAGGCCTCGTTCGTGGGCGAGGGCACGAAGGAGGCCCAGGAAATCTGGGCCGACATCACCGGACGGCCCGCGGACAGCTTCAGCTCCTCCACCGCGACCACCAGCCGCAAGAGCACCAGCAGCCAGGAGGGCTGATCCGTGTCCACCAACACCGTCACCTCAAACAAGATCGAGTCGGGCCCCGGGAAGATCTGGTTCGCCATCCTCGGCAGCACCATCCCGACCATCGCGGCTGCGTCGTCCAAGCTGACCGCGTCCTTCACGACGCCGTGGTACTCGCCCGGATCCACCGACGCCGGCATTACCTACACCGAGTCGACCGACACCGCCGACATCAAGGTGGCCGAGTCGCTGTACCCGGTCCGCACGGTGACGACCGGCAAGTCCAGCAGGATCGCGTTCACCCTCAATGAGGTCGACGACCTGAACTGGCAGCTCGCCATGAACGGCGGCACCATCACCAGTTCCGGGTCGGCCGGCACGAAGTTCAACACCTACGTCCCGCCCCTGGTCGGTCAGGAACGGCGCATGATGCTCGCCTTCGTCGCCAACAGCGATCTGGAGATCATCGTGTGGCCGCAGGTGTTCAATGTCGGCTCCGTTGAGTACGTCCGCGGTGACTACGAAACCAAGGCCGGGCTGTCCGTGGAGTTCAACGCCGAGATCCCGGCTACCGGTTACACCACGCCGTACCAGCGATTCACCGCCGGAGCGCTCGCCGCGTTCTGACCCGCAGTCTCACTTTCGCCGCTCCGATCGACCGGGGTGGCTTTTTCGTGCCCGGCCGGTGCTACCCGACGCCGGCCGGGCGCCCATCGGGTATCGGGAGCAGGAGAAACGCATGGCATCACTCGGCACCTTCGGCGCCGTCGTCCGCGAGTATGAGCCGCCTACCGACCCGGACACCTTCGAACTGTGCGGCGGGACGTTCCGCGTCGTCGGGGAGATCCCCGGCATGGTGGAGCTGAAGCTCGGCGCCGCGCTCACCGGCAAGATCGGCGGCCTCGAAGGGGACGCGGCCCTGTACGAGGCGCTGCGGCACGCCCTGACCGTCCCTGAGCGGGAGGCCGACGGGAAGACCGTCGGCGCCGACGCGTCCGAGTGGGATCGGTTCTACGAGGTCGCCACGACCAAGGGCGCCGCAGGGGAGTGGCTGACCGCGCTGGTCCTCAACATTCTGGCGGCACAGGTCGGCCGCCCTACCGTGCGGCCGTCCACCTCCTCGGATGGGCGGTCGACCACTTCGACGAACTCGAGTGCCTCATCCTCGGACTCCCCGGCCTTGCCGGACTCGACCCAGGACGACCCGGTCTCGGCTGGCTGAACCGGATTTCTGGCCGCCTGCTGGTGAACGTCATCTTCCAGCACCTCCGGCGACCCCTTCGCCACACCGACGAGTGCCAGCGCACATGCGCCGACGGCTGCCACGTCCGGGCATTCAACCGTGCCTTGAACGAGCCGGTGCTGGCTTCTGAGGTCGAGGCCGAGCGGCGCACTGAGGCGCGGTTCCAGGCGCTCGCGCGGGGCGCGCTCCCTACGTCGTGATCAGGAGGTGCCTGCGGTGAAGATGGACGACCGGCCGACCAGCCGCGACGCGCTGCGGGAGCTGGCCAACTCGGAGCAGGTGCAGCAGGTCTGCCGGCAGGTGGCCAAGGACATCCAGAGGGACGCTCGTCGATTCGCTCCGGCCCGGACCGGCAATCTGCGCCGCGGTATCCAGGTGGAGGAGTACACCGACCTTGAGACCGGCTACGAAGGCTTCGCGGTCGGGTGGGGTGACCGGGCCTGATACGGCTGGCTCGTCGAGAACGGCACAGAGGACACTCCGGGCCGCGCGCACCTGGTCCCGGCCGCGATCAAGAACGGCGCGGTGTTCCGGGGCGGCCCGTCGTGACCGTCCTGCGCCGCGGCTACGTGCCGGTCGAGCCGGACCCGCAGGGCTTCGATGAGAAGCTCCGCGAGAAGTTCGCCAAGATGGACCCCGGCGGCAAGGCCGGGAAGCAGATCGGCGGGCAGCTCAACCGGGCGCTGAAGCGGGTCAATCTCGACCCGATCGACATCAAGGCGGACCCGAAGAGCGCCCTGGCGAAGATCGAGCTGACCGAGCAGCGGCTCCGAGCTCTCTCCGAGCGGGCGCCCACGCTCGAGATCAAGGTCGCGGCCGATCGGGCACTGGCCCAGCTGCAGCGGTTCCGCAACCAGGCCGCCGACGTCGGCGAGGATGCCGGCCAGCAGCTCGGCGGCCGGCTCAACCGGGCGCTCGCTGACCTCGACCTCAAGCCCATCGACGTCGACGCCGACCCGAAGTCGGCTATCGCGGCGATCGAGGACACCAAGCGGCGCCTCGAGGACCTGTCGCGTGACTCCGCCACGGTGGAGATCCGGGTCAAGACGCAGAAGGCGTTGTCGGATCTCGCTGCGTTCAAGCGGGACATCGGTGAGCTGGGTGACGGCGCCGGCGCCTCGTTTTTGACCAGGCTCGGTAAGTCCCTCGTCTCGTCGGCGGCCGGGTCTCCTATGTTGGTCGCCGGCGGGGTCATTGGCGCGGCTTTGTCACCCACCATCGGCGCCGCTATCGCTGGTGCGGTGGTTGGTGGGGCGGCCGCTGGCGGGGTGGTCGGCGGTGTCGTGCTGGCCGCCAAGGACGAGCGGGTCAAAAGCGCCGGGGCCGCGCTCGGTCAGACGCTGCTGGCTGACCTGCAGCGCCGGGCGTCGGGCTTCGTCACCCCGGTGCTCAATGGCATCGTTCGGATCCGGCAGGGTTTCGACCAGATGGGCCCGGACCTCGACCGGATCTTCGCGTCGTCGCGATTCGTTGAGCCGCTGGTCGACGCCGCGGTCCGGGGTGCCCGCGGTTTCGTGTCAGGGTTCGCTGACGCGGTGGACGCCGCCGATCCGGTGATCAACGCGCTGCACGACAGCATCGTGGACATCGGTGACGCGGCCGGCCAGTTTTTCCGCGATATGGCGTCGCAGTCGAAGAGCGGCGCGTCCGCGATCCGTGACGTCACCGGCGCGATCACCACCGTGATCGATATCAGCGGGAAGATCGTCCAGGCGGCCGGGGCGGTCAGGGGATGGTCGGACCAGGTCGACATCGCGATCGACAAGGGCCGGTACTGGATCGAGGACAACAGCGCCCTGGCCGCGCTTTTCGAGGCGTTCGGCGGCAAGCTCGACCTGACCGCGGACGGGTTCGCGGCCGGCAGCGTGCAGGCGGAGGCGTACCGCAAGGCGACCACCGGGGTCGCGACCGCCACGGACTTCGCCACGCTCAAGCAGGCCGGCATGACCGATGCGCAGATCGGCGCGGCGGACGCGTCCGGCCGGTACCGCGCCCAGCTCGACCAGGTCGCCGCGTCAACCCGCGCGGTCGCGCTGGCGAACGGTCAGCTCGTCGCCAGCGAGGACGACGTCAAGACCGCCCAGCAGTCGGCCACCACCGCCCAGACCAATCTGACCTGGGCGATCGATCACATGAACAGCAAGACCAGCAACGCGGCCCTGCTGGTCGACAACCTGAAAAAGGCGGCGACCAACCTCTACGGCCCGACGATGGCCGCCGCCGACGCGAACGACTCGTGGCAGGCGTCCTGGGATGGGCTGTCGGAGTCGGTCAGGCGGAACAAGGGCACGCTCGACAACCACACAGCGGCGGGCCGGTCGAACCGTGATGCCCTCAAGGATTTGATCGCCCGCACCAACGAGCTGTATTACGCGGAGATCAACACCGGCGGGTCGGTGGCTGCGGCGACGAAGAAGCACACCGACCGCATCGCCGCGGTCAAGGAGGAGGCCCGCCGGGTCGGCCTGAACAAGGTCGAGACCCAGAAGTTGATCAACACCTACGGGCAGATCCCGAAGAAGAGGACCACCGACGTGGTCATGGATGGCATGGCGAAGGTCGTCAAGGCCCTCAACGAGCTGTACATCTACCAGCGGTCCCTGGCCGAGGGCATCCCGGTCACGTCGGTGCGGGCCCTGCTGACGGAGAAGGCAGGCCCGCAGAAACGCCAGGGCGGCTACCGCGACGGTGGCCGCACCGCGATGGTCAGCGAGGACCAGCCGGCCGGTGTGGTGCACGGCCGCGAGTTCGTGTTCAACGCCCCCACCGTCCGGGCGATCGACCGGCAGGCGCCCGGGTTCCTCGACGAGGTCCACGCCACCGGCGGGCTCCCCGGCTACCGCGGTGGCGGCTACGTCGCGCCGGTCGACACGTCCCGACGCTGGCCATACAAGATCGACGCCGGGGCGACAAAGATCCCCTCGCGTAAGCAGGTGGCGGCCAAGGTCGGCCCCGTCTTCGATCGGGACTGGCCCTCGAGCCCGGCGGCGCAGCGGGGCGACTCCGGGGTGTGGCACAAGGTCGTCGCCTTGATCAAGTCCACCGGGCCGCTGTCTGGGCACTTCGGCAACGCCTACCGCCCGGGCGACCCGCTCTGGCACGGAAGTGGCCGAGCGGTCGACTGGATGGGCTACAACCAAGACGCCCTGGCTACCTTCCTGGCGTCGAAGCGGCCACTCGAACTGATCCACCGCACGAAGCACCGCGACTACGCCTACACCCGCGGCCGTAACAAGGGCTCGTTCAACAACGCGCTGATGGAGGCGCACCGCAACCACATCCACATCGCGATGGCCAACGGCGGCGTCATCGGCGAGCCGGTGGCCGGCGTCGGCCTGCGTTCCGGCAGCAGCTACTCGTTCGGCGAACGCGGCCCAGAAACCGTCACTCCTGGCGTCGGCGGCGGACACCGCACCTACAACATCAACGTCACCGTGCCGGTGGGGGCGCACCCCGCCGAGACTGGCCGGCAGATCGTCGCCGCGATCCAGGCGTTCGAGCGCGGCAACGGCGCCAGGTGGCGGCAGTGACCTTCCTGGTCTCGGTCGGCTTCTCTACCGGAGCCAGCATTCCCGCGCGCTACCTGCGGCTCGATGACCCGGTCGCCGGCCGGCTCGACGTCGGTCTGCTGGCGCCAGCCGGCTTGACCACCGATCTGTCGGTCGACAGCAACGGCCAGCAGCGCGTCATGGAGTTTGCGATCGACCGTGGCTCCACCCAGGGCGCCGGTGCGCTGGTCGAGTACTCCACCGGCACGCTGAGCCTGACCTTGCGCGACGATCAGGGCGACCTCGACCCGGCCAACATCGCCGAACCGATCCCCGGCGTCAGCATGCGTCTGTCGAAGGTCTGGAACGGTACGGTCTGGCCGCTGTTCTCCGGCACCATCGACTCTTGGCTGCCGAGCCTGATCGGCCCGGACCAGGCCGTCGTGCAGATCACCGCCTCCGACGCGCTGGCCACCATCGGCGGCTACGTCCGCGGCGACGACGCGCCGGCCGGCGCCGGAGACATCTCGGGCAGCCGGATCGGCCGGATCCTCGACGCGGTTGGTTGGCCGACCGGCCAGCGCGACATCGACGCCGGCACGGCCACCCTCGCGGCGACCACGCTGGGCGGCAACGCCCTCGACCAGCTACGCGCCACCGCCCGGGCCGAGATCGGCGACCTGTGGGCCAACCCGGCCGGAATCATCACCTTCCGGGACCGGCTGGGGCTTTACAACACCTCGACCTCCACCACCGTGCAGGCGACCCTCGGCAGCGACCGTGCCGCAGGCGAGCTTCCCTACGTGAGCCTCGGCATGTCGTACGACCGCAGCACCGTAGTCAACGTGGTCCGCGCGGGCCGCGACGGCGGCATCGTGTACGAGGCCGGCGACGATGTGTCCCGCTCCCGGTACGGCGACAAGGCGCTCGAGCAGACCGACCTTCCCCTGGCCGACGACACCCAGGTCGTAGCGTGGGCCGACTACGTGCGGGCCCGGGGCAGCGTGCCGCGGCTGCGTTTCACCCAGGTCGTCCTCGACGTCTTGGCCGATGAGGAGGCCTTCTACCCGCAGGTCCTCGGCCGCGACCTCGGCCACCGTGTCGCCGTGGTCCGCCGCCCGCCGGGCGTCACGGCCGATTCGCGGCAGGTGTACATCCGCGGCATCCGCCACTCCTTCCAGGCGCCACGGCAGTGGCAGACCACCTGGGAGCTTGGGCAGGCGTTCACCAGCACGCCGTTCATCCTCGACGACCCGGCCCGCGGGGCGCTCGATTCCGGCAACGTACTCGCCTTCTAGGAGGGGCCAAGAGTGGGTTACAAGCAGTGGGCCTTCGAGGAGGAGTTGACCTCGCCGGACGTCAACGGCTACCTGATGAAGCAGGTGGTGATCACCTGCACGACGGGCACCCGCCCGTCGTCGCCGGTCGAGGGCATGACGATCTACGAGACCGACACCGACCGGTACGCCAAATACACCGGGTCGACGTGGGAGTACTGGGCCGGGTCGCGGGTGACGTTCAGCCCGACGGTGACGGCCACGACGACCGCCCCGAACCTCGGCTCCGGGTCCACCGCGGCGGGCTGGTACACGTACCTGCCCGGCCCGAGTATCCACCTCGCATTTTTCATCCAGTTCGGCTCGTCGGGTGTGGCGGCCGGCTCCGGCCAGTACCTGATCAACCTGCCGGTGACGTGCGCGTCGGTGTCCGGGTTCGGCAGCAATCAACCGGCCATAGGCAGCGGCATGATGCGCGACAACTCCGCCGGGTCGATCCAGTCCGCGACCACCTACATCCCCGGCTCGAATCTTGCCGTCTGCTCGCTGGTCGCGGACAACACGGGTGGCACGGTCGGGTCGACGACGCCGTGGACGTGGGCCGCGTCGGACTACCTGGCCGGCTCGATCACCTACCCGATCTAGGAGCACGATGCGTCGCCTCCTGGCCGCCACGGCGGCCCTCTTTTGTGCCCTCGTCCCGGCCCCGCCGGCCGCCGCGGCGGCAACCTGCCCGCAGGTGATTGCGCACCGGACGTTGATGACCGAGCGGCCGGAGAACACCGTCGCGGGGATCCAGGCGGTCCCGGCGACCGGTGCCGCCGGCGTCGAGATGGACGTGCAGTGGTCGTCGTCGGGGTTTCCTGTGTTGATGCACGACGCCACGGTGGACCGCACCACCAACGGGACCGGAGCCCCGGGGTCGCTGGGCCTGGGCCAGCTCACCGGCCTGCTGGCGCAGGACTACGCGCCCTGGAAGACCGACCCGACCTACACGCACACTCACGTGCCGTACGGCAACGAGTTCATGGCCGCGACCGCCGACGCCGACCTCGACGTGGTGCTCGACATCCACGCCACCCCGACGCAGCTGGGCATGCAGCGGCTGCGGATCTACGTCGCGGACTACCACGGCTGGGCCGGACGGACCCTGGTGATGGCCCCCGCCGCGCAGGTGGTAGCGATGCGCGGGTGGGAGGCGGGGCTGCGGTACGCGGTGATCGAGTACCCGCCGGGCGGCCGGGTCTACACCCCGGACTACCTGCGCTCGATCGGGGCGGCCGCGTACGTGCTGCCGTGGACCGCGGTCACCGCCGGGCTGGTCGGCTACCTGCATGCGGGCGGGATCCGGGTGTACGCGTGGACGTCGGACCGGGCCGAGTACGAGACCGCCGCCACGTGGCAGGCGCTGGCCGGCTACGGGGTCGACGCGGTCATCACGAACGAGCCGGCCGCCGCGGTAGCGGCGTACGCCGCGGGCTGCTCGAGCACCCCGGAGGCGTCATGAGCGTTTCGCAGAACGGCTGGGCGGTCGACCCGAGCGGCGCCCACCAGGACCGCGCGCCGCTCGTCCGCGACATCACCGTGCCCAACGGCGTGTTGTCCGGCGACGTGGCCGTGGTGTTCCGCTGGCTCGCCCGCCAGTTCGACACCCGAGTCGAGCCGCTGGTCAAAGGGACCTGCTGGGGCTGGTTCGTCAAACCGATCGAGGGTTCGACGACCATCTCAAACCATGCCAGCGGCACCGCGGTTGACCTGAACGCCGACAAGCACCCGATGGGCGTGTCCGCGTCCAGAACATTCAGCGCCAGGCAGGTCGCCGCCTGCCACGCCATCCGTGACGAGGCGGGTGGCGTGCTGCGCTGGGGTGGCGACTACACCGGCCGGCCCGACCCGATGCACTGGGAGATCGTCGGCTCAGCCGCCGAGGTCCGCGCGCTCGCGAACAAGATCCGATCCGGCTCCCGAGAGGACGACGAGATGCTGGTCAGCAAGGGCGACCAAGGCGAAGAGGTCCGGCTCTGGCAGTACATCCTGGCCGAGCTGGGCTTCGGCCCGGGCGAGATCGACGGCGACTACGGCCCGAAGACCGAGACCGCGGTCAACGCGTACCGGGCGACCCGGAATGCGGGCCCGTCGACGTCCATCACCGGCTGGACGGCGTTCGTTCTGCTCCGCGACCTGGCCGCGCACAGCGCGAGCGGGAAGCCGGGCCCGCAGGGTCCCCCGGGTCCAGCCGGGCCCGCTGGGCCGAGGGGCGAGCAGGGACCGGCCGGTCCGGCGGGGCAGCTCACCGGCACGCTCACCGTGACCGGTGGCCAGCTCACCGCCCGCGCCGGATCGTGACCCGCTGGAATGGAGGGGGCCGGTGCCGCAGTGGCTGCGCAACTTGGTCATGCTCGTCGGCCTGGGCGCGTGGCTCGCGGTGATCGTGGTGACGCTGGTGCGGGGCGAGCTACCCGACGCGGTGGTGCTGGGCATCCCGGCCGGCCTGGTGCTGGCTCTCGCCCCGCCCGCCCTCGGTAGGCGTCGTGATGATCGGCGGGACCGCCGCGATCGGCGGGCGCCGTGATCAGGTACTGGGGTGACGTGCTGCTGTGGGTGCTGGCGGGCACGGCCGTAGGGGTCGGCGCGCGCCGGTGGATCGAGTGGAGGGAGCGCCGGTGATCGGCGGGGCGAAGCGGTGGCTCGACAGCAGGGGCGCCGACCGGGCGGGGAAGGTCTTGGCGGTGGTGGCGATGACGCTGTCGCTGGTGCTGGGCTACGCGGTGTACCGGCAGACCCGGTGCCAGGCCGACTACGCTGCCGCGTCGAACGCGTCGACGAGGGCGCGGGCGGAGGCGGCGGAGACGGACCGGACGGCGCAGGACACCCTGTTCCGGGCAATCGCCGACCACCCGCGCGAGGCGATCGCGGCGGTGCGGCAGTACAACGGGGCCCGGGCGCAGGCGGATGCGCAGCGGGCGCGGAACCCGATCCCGCCGCCACCGTCGACGGCGTGCGGCTGAGTCTCCGCTGCGGGCGTCCACCGCGTGCCCCCAGCCGGATCGCGGCGTGGCACGCCCGGGAGACCGCAGCCGGCGGCATGGTGGGCGACTTCTGCGCTGAGTGCGAACAGCGGTGGCCGTGTGAGACGCGGCGGATGGCCGACGGTAGTCACGAAGACCTGACCGAGGAGGGTGCGTGACCGTCCCTGACTATTCGACTCAGCCGTCCGACGATCAAGCGTCCAGCATCTCCGTCTCGCGGGCACTCGGCGCGGTTGCGCCTGTAGCTGCTCGTACCGGGCTCAGTCGTACGGAGGTACTCAATCGGGCTGCTCGCCTCTACCCCGCTCTCACTGAACTCAGCCTCTGGACCGCCTTCCGCCTTCTGCTGAGCGAAAGAGCCACGTTGCGTCGCGCGTCTGCCGACCACACCCTCACCGGCGCAGCTCCCACCACCGGTGCCGGTCCGCGCTGACCCCGGTCAGGCCGGTCCGGTACCAGCCGTGGCGCTCGTGCAGAGCGATCGGCTGGGCGAACAGGTAAGTAACGCCGGGCAGCTTGTAGCTGAGCATCACGTCCCGGTGGCGGGCGTGGTAGGCGTCCTCGTACAGTCCGCGGCCCCGCCACTCCCGACGCTCGTAGTTGGAATGGCATCTCAGCGCACCGCCGTCGGTGATCCGAGCGGCGCACCAGGCCGCCGGCGTGCCGTCCTCGGTCAGCGTCACCGACCAGAAGGTGCCGGGGATGTCCAGTTCTGCGGGCCGGCTTTCGGCGTCCGCCCACATCGCGGCCACCAGGTCGTGGTCCGCAGTGATCTCGGCGAGCAGGTCGGCGTAGAGCTGCCCGCCGTGGCGCAGGGTCTCCGGCTCGGCGTACATCAGCGCTCGCCGGGCCTGCGGACGTCCACGATGATGCGGTCGGGGTCGTCCGGGTCCTCGCGCCACCGTACAAGGGCCGGGTCGACCAGCACCCCGTCGCGGACCATATCGTCGATGATCTGCGCAGCCCGCTCATCGGAGCCGCCCGCGATATCAGTCGCCAGGTCGTCCAGCTCGGCTGCGGACTCGGGGGTCACTCTGTCCCGGATCAGCGGCTCGGCCTCGGCGGGCAGGCGGCCGGCGGTGGCCCAGCGGGCCGCGTCCGCCGCGGTCAGGGTGATGCCGTCGGCGGCCAGAGTCTCGGTGAGGCGCATCCAGTCGCCGGCGATGGCGTAGGAGTTGAGCTGCCCGGCCTGGGTGCGGAACTCGTGGATGAAATCGATCTTCTTCATGCTCTGGCCCTCCGGTTCTGATTAGCCTGCGACCGCCGCGCCCGTGCGGGCGCGCAGGACGCTGGTCAGGTGTTCGGTGGGGTCGACGCCCGCGCTCTGGGCGTCGTCGCGGATCTTGTCGTAGGCGATGGCGATCAGGGCGCGGATCAGCTCGGCCCGGTCGACGCTGGCGGCCTGGGCGTCGCGGTCGAGGTCGGTGATGCGCCAGTCCGGCAGTCGCAGCGGCACCGGGCGACCGATGCGGGGGCGACCCCGGCCGCGGCGCTCCTGGGCGAGTTCGTCCGCCAGCTGGGTTTGCTCGCGCTGGTCGCGCTGCTCCTGCTGGAGCTGCTCCCAGAGGATGAGGGTGTGCTGCGGAAGGTCGTGCGCCGCGGTGGCGAGGATGCGACTGCCGATCTTGGTGAGGAAGTGGAAACCGTTGTAGTAGGTGCCGTCCTCGGCGTCACTGGGCACGCCCGGCGCGGTGCCGGGAGCCGCGCCGACGCGCAGGTCGGTGATGTTATTCAGCGCGGCGGCCAGCTGCTCAGTGGTGGTGGCGTCGGTGAGGGTGGCGATTGCGGCGGTGTGGGCGTCGATGCGGCTCACGTTGATCTCCCTTGGTGGTTTTCCGATGTCGCTTAATCAGAATAAGCGACATCGCTTAACCGCGCAAGGGGTGAGCCTCTACACCTCAACCCACGTCCCGCCGAGCGTCCGCATCCACCGCCGCGCGGTGCCGCGGGCGTAGTGCTGGGCGTGCGGACCGGTGTACGCGCACGCCGGCGGCTCCCGCTCGTCACCCAGGCTGCCCTGAGCGGCGTACCAGCGGCCGTCGGGCAGGACCCCCACGACGACGAGCCGGGTCCGGCGGGCCCACGGCTTGCCGTCACACCACTGCGCCTGCACGCCGGGATACCGCCGGCGCAGGTCGATCCGCTCCACCCCTGCACCGTATCGAACGAGTGTTCTAAACCCCAGGAGGGGAAGTTCGTGGCCGTCCTGACGCGCACCTACACCAAGACCTTCACGCTGCTCGACGACTGGGCGTCAACAATCCCTCACGACTGCACGGGTTGCGGGAAGCCCCACGCTCACGTCGGCGACGCGTGCGCCGTGCCCTCGTGCGGCGAGCCCCTGCTTATCAACCAGACGGT
>Ga0070671_100003963_pt1 | contig 11657 bp, 8 predicted proteins | sample KBSS73metaG_FD_65341 | JGI IMG/M metagenome (GOLD analysis project Ga0070671, IMG submission 65341) | Switchgrass rhizosphere microbial communities from Kellogg Biological Station, Michigan, USA - KBS S7-3 metaG | ecosystem: Host-associated > Plants > Roots > Rhizosphere > Soil ...
CCGGTCGCGCCGACGAGCAGCTCGAGGCTGAGCGCGAAGATCGCGTAGATCGCGATGCGGACGATCAGGTCCTGCGCGTAGGGCGAGACGACGAGCGGCAGCGCGGCGAAGGCGAGCGCCGCCGCCGCAGGGACGAGCCAGCCGCCGGCCTCGCGCCGGCCGATGTCGGGCAGCGCGCCGACGTCGGCGCGCGTGCCGGCCGCGGCGTCGCTGCGCAGGTCGTCGGCGCCGTCGTCAGAAGCCACGCTTCATCAGCCCCTCGGGCCGCCAGACCAGGACGATCGCCATCAGCACGTAGACGCCGACGCCGCTCCACTCGGCGAAGAAGACCTTGCCGAAGGTGTCGACGAAGCCGACCAGGAGCGAGGCGACGAGCGCGCCGGTGATCGAGCCGATGCCGCCGATGACGACGACGACGAAGCAGATGATGAGCACGCTCGACCCCATGCCGGGATACACCGACGAGAGCGGCGCGGCGATCATCCCGGCGAGCGCGGCGAGCGCGACGCCGCCGGCGAAGACGATCCGGTACAGGCGCCGGATGTCGACGCCGAGGCCGCGCACCATGTCGCGGTTGCTGGCGCCGGCGCGGATCATCATGCCGAGCCGCGTCCGGTTGACGACCGCGTAGAGCGCGAGCGCGACGACCAGGCACGCCGCCGACGCGAAGACTCGGTACCAGGGGTACTCCATCAGCCCGCCGAGGTGGAAGCCGCCGGCGAGCCAGGCCGGCGCGGCGACGCCGTGGACGTCGTTGCCGACGGCGAGGCTGCGCAGCTCCTCGAAGACGAGGATGAGCGCATACGTCAGGAGCACCTGCTGCAGGTGGTCGCGCTCATAGAGGAAGCTGAAGAAGACCCACTCGAGCAGGTAGCCGAAGATCGCCGCCAGCGCGACGCCGGCGACGAGCCTCATCAGAAACCAGTCGCCGAACCACGGCGCGAGCGCGAACGCGAGGTAGGCGCCGAGCATGTAGAAGCTGCCGTGCGCGAGGTTGATGACGCCCATGATCCCGAAGATCAGCGTCAGGCCGCTGGCGACGAGGAAGAGCAGCAGGCCGTACTGGACGGCGTTCAGGCACTGGACGAGAAAGGTGGCGGTCGTCACGCAGCCTCCGCGTCGGCAGACGAGCCGACCCGCGCGTGGGCGGCGCGCGGCGCGCGGCCCGATCGCGTCGGCACGATCAGCCTCGCGTCGCGCTCAGAGCTTGCAGCCGCGCGCCGGATCGGCGAGCGCCTTGACCGCGATCGAGCGCAGCTCGTTGTTGTTGCCGTTGACCTGGCGCAGGTAGATGTCCTGGACCGGGTTGCCCGCCGCCGAGAGCGTGAACTTGCCGCGCGGGCTGTCGACGACGGTCTTCCTCATCGCCGCGGCGAGGGCGTCGCGTTTGGTCAGGTCGCCGCCGACCGCCTTCAGTCCGTTGGCGAGGATCTGCGCCGCGTCGTAGCCCTGCACCGCATAGACGTCGGCCTGCGCCTTGTAGGCGAGCGCGTAGGCCTTGCGGAACGCGTTGTTCCTCGGCGTGTCGAGGTTGTCGGCGTAGTGCAGCGTCGTCAGCATCTTCTGCGCCGATGCACCCTGCGCCTCGAGCGTTCCGTCGGTGAGGAAGCCCGGGCCGTAGAGCGGGATCGACTTGTCGAGGCCGGCCGCGGCGTAGTCCTTGACGAACTTGACCGCGCCGCCGCCGGCGAAGAACGCGTACACGGCGTCGGGCTTCTGCGCCGCGATCTCGGTCAGCAGCGCCTGGAACTCGACGTTCGGAAACGGCAGGTTCAAATCCTTGATGACCTTGCCGCCGCCCTTCTCGAGGCCCTCGGTGAAGCCCTTCGTCGACTCGGTGCCGGCGGCGTAGTTCCAGGTGATCGTCATCGCCCGCTTGACGCCCTTCTGCGCCGCGACGACGCCCATCGCGTAGCCGGGTTGCCAGTTCGAGAACGAGCTGCGGACGATGTTGGCAGAACACATCGGACCGGTGATCGCGTCGGCGCCGGCGTTCGGGATGATGAGCAGGGTGTTGCTGTCCTTCGCCGCTTTCGCCATCGCTAGCGCGACCCCGGAATGCACCGTGCCGACGAGGACGTCGACGTTGTCGCGCTTGATGAGCTTGTTGACGTTGTCGGTGCCCTTCGACGGCTCCGACTCGTCGTCGACCTTGAAGTACTGGATCTCGCGGCCGGCGAGCTTGCCGCCCTGCTCCTGCACGTAGAGCTTGAAGCCGTTCTCGATCGCGTTGCCGAGGCCGGCGTAGGTGCCGCTGTAGGGGAGCATGAGGCCGACCTTGATCGGGCCGGACGCGCCCTGCGGGAACGCCGGCGCGGCGATCAGGAACGAGGCAGCGCCGATGGCGGCGCACGCGATTCGAAAGGTCTTCATGGGAAGGGACTCCGCGGGGGATTTTTTCGGGATGGGCTGGCTGCGCGAACGACTCCGGCGTCGTCGCGACGACGGCGAAGGGTCCCTTTCCGGCTCGCCAGGCGCAAGCGGGTTTTCGTCAATGGGCACGTCGGGAGCGCAGCGAGCGCGTGCGTCTCTCGCGTAAGTCCCGAGCGCGATCGGTCTCTTTTCGACAAGCAGGGAGAACTTCCGATAGACCGACCCGCCGGGCCGGCCTACCGTTCCCTTCAAAGCGGGCCATGGAGGCCCGCGTCGACACGGAGCCTCTCTCATGACCCTCGGCACTCCCCGGCAGGACGCGAATGCGCGCCTGGCCTTGCTCTTCTCGATCGTCGCCGCGTCGGCGCTGCCGGTCGCCTGCGGTGGCAGCAACGACAGTGCGGCGGCCCCGCCCGGGCCCGCCCCGGTCGCGCTGACGTGCGACGACACGATGAAGACGGCGTTCAAGCCCGATGCGAACACGACGGTGCTGCTCGTCAAGTCGTTCAAGGCCGGCGATCCGATCGCCTTGCCGGGAACGACCGGGACCCCGCCGGTCGCGGCGAAGGATCTCTGCTTCGTCAAGCTCAACGTCGGACCGGGCAACACGGGGGCGGCGAGCGCCCCTTCGACCTCGCCGGGGATCGGCATGGAGATCTGGCTGCCGACTGCCGCCAACTGGAACGAGAAGATCCACAACATGGGCGGCGGCGGCTGGGCGGGCGGCGCCAACTACCAGAGCACGACGCTGATCGCCACGAGCGGCAACGCCGCAACCGCCGCCAGCGAGAACTCCGTGGTCGGCGCGACCGACACCGGCCATGCCGTCGGCAGCGGCTCGTTCGCGATGAACCCCGACGGAACGATCAACACCGCGCTCTGGCAGGATTTCTCCGAGCGCTCGCTGCACGAGCTCGCGCTGAAGACCAAGGCGCTCGCCGCCGGCTACTACCAAAAGGTTCAGAAGTACGCCTACTGGGACGGCTGTTCGACCGGCGGCCGCCAGGGCTACAAGATCATCCAGACGCATCCGAACGACTACAACGGCTACCTGGTCGGCGCGCCGGCGTTCAACTGGACCAAGTTCATCACCGCCGAGCTCTATCCGCAGATCGTCTACCAGCGCGACCTCGCAGGCACCCCGCTGACGACGGCGCAGCAGCAGCAGATCGGCGCCAAGGCGGTGAGCGCGTGCGACGTCGTCGGCGGCCAGCACCTCGGCTTCATCCTCGACCCGCAGCAGTGCACGTACGACCCGGCGAAGGATGCGACGGCGCTCTGCACCGGCGCTATCGGCACCAACGGCGTCGTCGGCACCAACGCGACGGCGGCGTGCGTGACGACGGCCCAGGCCACGGCGCAGAACAAGATCTGGTTCGGCCAGACGCCCGACGGCTCGGTACCCGACCCCGCGGCCAACAACGGCTTCAACTCCAATCTCACGAGCAACCAGCTCTGGTATGGCCTGAGCCGCGGCGCGACGAGCGGACTCGCGGGCGCGAATCCGTTCTCGATCTCGTCGGACATGGTCGCGCTCGAGCTCCAGGATCCGACGATCGCGACGCCGGCGTTCACCAACGCGGTGTCGAACGGCCTGAACGGCTGGAGGAACCTCACCTACGGGCAGCTCGCGAACGCCTTCGCGCAGGGGATCGCGCTGCAGCCGTTCTTCAGCAACATCAACACCGACAGCGCCGACCTGACCGCGGCCAGGAACTTCGGCGCCAAGATCATCCAGTACCACGGCAGTGCCGACACGTTGATTCCGCCGCAGAACTCGATCAACTACTACACCCGCGTCGCCAACGTCGACGGCGGCTTCGCCAAGACGCAAGCCTACGACCGGCTGTTCATGATCGCGGGGATGGGCCACTGCTCGGGAGTCGGCACGCAGCAGGGCACGGCCGGCGTCAGCCCGGCCGCGACCGTCAACTCCGTGCCGTTGCCGGCACCCGGGCAGCTATTCACGGCGATGACCACCTGGGTCGAGACCGGCACGGCGCCGGCCGCGATCACGCTGCAGTCGGCCGACGCGAGCGCGAGCCAGCTGCTCTGCCCGTATCCGCAGAAGCCGACCTACTCGGGCACCGGCGCGATCAACGCGGCAGCCAACTACACCTGCAAGTAGGGCGCGGGCGCGGGCGTCGCATCGGTCTGCCGGCGCGCCCGCGACGCCGTGCGGCCGGTGCGGCGCCGGAACGCCTCGGTGACGTGCGACTGGCTCGCGAAGCCGACCGCGAGCGCGATCTCGCTCAGCGACGCGTCGCCCGTCAGCAGGATCTCGGCGCGCTGCAGGCGGCGTGAGTAGCACGAATCGGTGCGTCGGCGCGCCGACCGACGCCTTGAAGAGCTTGGCGAACGTCGATGCACCCATCGACATCTGGCGAGCGAGAGATGTGCGACGGCATGGCGTCACCGGGCCCGGGAATGTTCGACGATGAACGCGCCGGCCTCGCCGATCAGCCGCTCGGGCTGGTCGCGATGCGGCGAATGGCCGCAGTCGGCGAGCTCGAGCAGCCGCGCGCCGGGAACACGCCTGACGAGCGAGCGAACCTGCTCGAGCGTGCCGTACTCGTCGTCGACCCCCTGCACCGCGAGCAGCGGGCAGGCGATCGCGGCGACCTCGGCCTCGATGTTCCAGTCGCGGAACTCGGGCGCGAGCCAGACGTCGTTCCAGCCGCGGAACGCCGAGTCGGGATCGTCATGGTATTTCGCGAGGCCGCGGCGCAGGTCGCCGGCTTCGTAGGCGGCGCGTGCCTTCTCGATGCTGGCGATCGAGACGTCCTCGACGAACAGGTGCGGCGCGACCGCCACCACGCCGGCAACCGGATGGCGCGCCGCGTGCAGCAGCGCGATCGACGCGCCGTCGCTGTGGCCGAACAGCCAGGGCCGCGCGATCTCGAGCCGGCGGAAGAGCCGCGGCAGGACGTCGAGCGCCTGCTCGTGCATGAAGTCGGGGGCCCAGCGCTCGGTCGGGGGCTTTGGCGTCGAGCGGCCGTAGCCGTAGCGCGAGAAGACGACGCCGGCGAGCCCGTTGACGGCGCAGAACTCGGCCGGAAAGCCCTTCCACATCGCCACCGAGCCGAGGCCCTCGTGCAGGAAGACGACGACCGGATGGGGCGACGCCGCGTCGCCGACACGCTCGACCTCGAGGCGCAGCGGCCGGCCGCGCCACGCGATCTCGACGAGCTCGCTCATGCCGTCTTCGCGCGCTCGCGCTCGCGCAGGCGAAAGCGCTGGATCTTGCCGGTCGCCGTCTTCGGCAGCTCATCGAGGAATTCGATCGAGCGCGGGTACTTGTACGGCGCCAGCTTCTCCTTGACGAACGCCTTGAGCTCCGCGTCGTTCGTCGCCGCCCCTTGCTTGACGACGACGAACGCCTTGGTCTTGGTCAGGCCGGCGTCGTCCTCGCTGCCGATGACCGCGCATTCGAGAACGGCGGGGTGCTGCATCAGCGTCGCCTCGACCTCGAACGGCGAGACCCAGATGCCGCTCACCTTCAGCATGTCGTCGCTGCGGCCCGAGTACGTGTAGTAGCCGTCGGCGTCGCGGACGTACTTGTCGCCGCTCTTGGTCCAGCCGCCCTGGAACGTCTCGCGCGACTTCTCGCGGTTGCCCCAGTACATCAGCGCCGCGCTGGGTCCCTTGATGAAGAGGTCGCCGACCTCGCCGTCGGCAACCGGGCGGCCGTCGTCGCCGCGCAGCTCGATCTCGTAGCCGGGAACCGGCTTGCCGGTCGTTCCGTAGCGGATGTCGCCGGGCCGGTTCGAGAGGAAGACGTGGAGCATCTCGGTCGAGCCGATGCCGTCGACGATGGCGCAGCCGAAGTGGCGCTCGAAGCGCTGGCCGATCTCGCCCGGCAGCGCTTCGCCGGCCGACGAGCACATGCGCAGCGCCACGGCGTCGCGTGCCGGCAGGGCGGGGGAGGCGAGCATCCCCGCGAATCCCGTCGGCGCGCCGAAGAAGACCGTCGGCCGCAGGTCGGCGCCGGCACTGGCGGCGGCGCTCGCGCTGCCGGTCCAGCGCTTGAAGACGGCGTCGGGAGTCGGCCGCTCGGCCATCAGGACCACGCTCGCGCCGACCGAGAGGGGGAACGTCAGCGCGTTGCCGAGGCCGTACGCGAAATAGAGCTTGGCGGCGGAGAAGCAGACGTCGCGCTCGCTCAGGCCGAGGACGCCCTTGCCGTAGAGCTCGGCCGTCCACCACGCGTTGGCGTGCGTGTGCACGGCGCCCTTGGGCTTCCCGGTCGAGCCCGACGAATAGAGCCAGAAGGCGGGATCGTCGCCGCGCGTCGGCGCCGGTGCGGCGAGCGGCGCTGTCTGCGCGACGAGCGACGCGAAGTCGAGCGATGGCGCACGGACGACATCGCTGCCGCCCACGGTCGCAGTCGCGCCGGTGTTCGCAGTCGCGCGCGCGCTCGCGGTCGCGCCGGTGTTTGCGGTCGAGCCGGCGACGATCACATGGCCGACCTCGTTCGCCGCCGCCGCCGTCGCCATCGCCTTGCGCAGCGTGGGCTCGAGCGCCGCCGAGACGATCGCTGCCTGGGCGCGGCTGTGCGCGAGCATGTAGGCGTAGTCGTCGACGGTGAGCAGCGTGTTGACCGCGACCGGGACGACGCCGGCGTAAAGCGCGCCAAGGAACGCGACCGGCCACTCGTTGGCGTCGAGCATCAGCAGCAGCACGCGCTCTTCGCGGCGCACGCCGAGGGCGAGAAGCGCGGCGCCGAACCGGCGAGCACGGTCTTCGAGCTCGCCGTAGCGAAGCGCACCGCGATCGTCGACGTAGGCGATCTTGCCGGCGCGGCTGCGGTTGGCGGCGAACAGATGCTCGGCGATGTTGAGGAAATCGGGCGGCGAGGTCATGTCAGGCACTATACTGCATGCATGGCGCCGTCGACGAAGGACCCTTTCCTGCTCGCCCTCGGCGAGCGCGTCCGCCTGCTGCGTGCCCGCCGCGGACTCACCCGCAAGTCGGTCGCCAAGGCGTCGGGCGTTTCCGAGCGCCACCTCGCCAACCTCGAGTACGGCGTCGGCAATGCCTCGATCCTCGTCCTCCAGCAGGTCGCCGGTGCGCTCGACTGCGACCTCGCCGAGCTCGTCGGCGACGTTTCGACGAGCTCGCCGGAATGGCTGATGCTGCGCGAGTCGTTGCGCGGCAAGAGCGACGCCGACCTGCGCCGCGCGCGCGTCGCGATCGCGCAGCTGTTCGGCACCGACGGCGCCGATCCTGCCCGCGGCCGGCGCATCGCGCTCGTCGGCTTGCGCGGTGCCGGCAAGTCGACGCTCGGCCGGATGCTCGCCGACGCGCTCGAGCTGCCGTTCGTCGAGCTCAGCCGCGAGGTGGAGCGGATCGCCGGCTGCAGCATCCGCGAGATCCACGATCTCTACGGAAGCAACGCGTACCGCCGCTACGAGCGGCGCGCGCTCGACGAGGTCGTCCGCCTGCACGCCGAGGCGGTGATCGCGACGCCGGGCGGCATCGTCGCCGAGCCGGCGACCTTCAACGCCCTGCTCGGCCACTGCACGACGGTCTGGCTGCAGGCGTCCGCCGAGGAGCACATGGCGCGGGTCGCGGCGCAAGGCGACACGCGGCCGATGGCCCAGAGCCGCGAGGCGATGGTCGACTTGCGCCGGATCCTGGTCGGCCGGGCCGCGTTCTACGCCAAGGCCGACGCGACCTTTGACACCTCGGGCCGGACCGAGGCGGAGAGCTTCGCCGGCCTGCTCGCGCTGGTCGGTGATCTGCTCGGCCGCGCCGATCCGGCGCTGACACCCGCTGCGCCCCGTCGGATGCGGAAAACTGCAGCATCGGCCTGACACTTCAACCAAACATGCAGTATGATGCACATTCGCGCTGTCGTTCGCACCCCTTCTGACTGGAGTTCCCACGCATGGATCCCACTGCCGCGCCGCCCCGAGTCGACTACCGAACCGACCCCTCGCAGTACCGCCACTGGAAGCTCTCCACCGAAGGCGCGCTCGCCCGGCTGACGCTCGACGTCGCCGAGGACGCCGGCATCCGCCCCGGCTACAAGCTCAAGCTCAACAGCTACGACCTCGGCGTCGACGTCGAGCTCGCCGACGCGCTCAACCGCATCCGCTTCGAGCACCCGCAGGTGCGCTCGGTGATCGTGACGAGCGCCAAGGACCGCGTCTTCTGCTCGGGCGCGAACATTTTCATGCTCGGCGTCTCGAGCCACGCCTGGAAGGTGAACTTCTGCAAGTTCACGAACGAAACCCGCAACGGCATCGAGGACACGTCGAAGCACTCGGGGATCAAGTTCGTCGCCGCTGTCAACGGCGCGTGCGCCGGCGGCGGCTACGAGCTGGCGCTGGCGTGCGACGAGATCGTCCTCGTCGACGATCGCTCGTCGTCGGTCTCGCTGCCAGAGGTGCCGCTCCTCGGCGTCCTGCCCGGCACCGGCGGGCTGACGCGCGTCACCGACAAGCGCAAGGTCCGGCACGACCGCGCCGACATCTTCTGCACCAGCGTCGAAGGCGTTCGTGGCCAGCGCGCGGTCGAGTGGCGCCTGGTCGATGCGATCGCCAAGCCGGCGCAGTTCGCCGCCGCCGTTCACGATCGCGCCGAGAAGCTGGGCGCGACGAGTCGGCGCCCGGCAAGTGCGACCGGCGTCACGCTGCCGCGCCTCGAGCGCCGCGAGAGCGCCGACGCGATCCGCTACGAGCACGTCGCGATCGAGATCGATCGCGACAGGCGGTCGGCGACGATCGTCGTCAAGGCGCCGATGGGCGCGCAGCCTGTCGACATCGCCGGCATCGCAGCGGCAGGCGCCTCGTGGTGGCCGCTCGCGATGGCGCGCCAGCTCGACGACGCGATCCTGACGCTTCGCACCAACGAGCTCGAGCTCGGCACCTGGATCCTGAAGACCGAAGGTGACGCTGCCGCGGTGCTCGCCGCGGACCAGGCGATGCTCGCGAACCAGGATCACTGGTTCGTGCGCGAGACGATCGGGATGCTGCGACGCACGTTCGCACGCCTCGACGTTTCGTCGCGGACGCTGTTCGCGCTGATCGAGCCCGGCTCGTGCTTCGCCGGCGTTCTCGCCGAGCTCGCCTTCGCCGCCGACCGCGCGTACATGCTAGCGCTGCCCGACGAGCCCGAGAAGGCGCCCAAGCTGCGGCTCGACGAGTTCAACTTCGGCCTGCTGCCGCTCGTCAACGACCAGTCGCGCCTGGCGCGTCGCTTCTACGACGAAGCCGAGCCGCTCGCGGCCGCGCTCGAGACAGTCGGTGATCGCGCCGGCGGAGTCGCCGGAACGGCGCTCGACGCCGACGCCGCGCTCGCGCTCGGCCTGATCACCGCGGCGCCCGACGACATCGACTGGGACGACGAGATCCGCATCGCCCTCGAGGAGCGCGCCGCGATGTCGCCCGATGCGCTGACCGGCCTCGAGGCGAACCTGCGCTTCGGCACGACCGAGAACATGGCGACGCGAATCTTCGGCCGGCTGACGGCCTGGCAGAACTGGATCTTCCAGCGCCCGAACGCGGTCGGACCGAAGGGCGCGCTCAAGGTCTACGGCACGGGAGAAAAGGCCGGCTTCGACTTCACGCGCGTCTGACGCCGCTTCCCTTTCATCGAGACATCGCCATGGCCATCGACTACACCCAGAAGATCCCCAACAACGTCAACCTCGCCGACGACCGCACACTGCAGCGCGCGCTCGAGCAGTGGCAGCCGAACTTCATCACCTGGTGGGACGACGTCGGCCCCGAGGGCTCGACGAACCACGAGGTCTACCTTCGCACCGCGACGAGCGTCGATCCGCAGGGTTGGGCGCACTTCGACTACGTGAAGATGCGCGACTATCGGTGGGGCATCTTCCTCAACCCGGGCGACGAGAACCGGCAGATCCATTTCGGCGACCACAAGGGAGAGAAGGCCTGGCAGGACGTCCCCGGCGAGCACCGCGCGAACCTGCGCCGGATCATCGTCACGCAGGGCGACACCGAGCCCGCCTCGGTCGAGCAGCAGCGCCATCTCGGCCTGACCGCGCCGTCGATGTACGACCTGCGCAACCTGTTCCAGATCAACGTCGAGGAAGGCCGCCACCTCTGGGCGATGGTCTACCTGCTGCAGAAGTTCTTCGGCCGCGACGGCCGCGAGGAGGCCGGCGCGCTGCTCGAGCGAACGTCGGGCGACGCCAACAATCCGCGCATCCTCGGCGCGTTCAACGAGAAGACGCCCGACTGGCTGGCGTTCTTCATGTTCACCTACTTCACCGACCGCGACGGCAAGTTCCAGCTCGCCGCGCTCGCGGAGAGCGCGTTCGATCCGCTGGCGCGAACGACCAAGTTCATGCTGACCGAGGAAGCGCATCACATGTTCGTCGGCGAGAGCGGCGTCTCGCGCGTCCTGCAGCGGACGGCGCAGGTGATGAACGAGCTGAAGACCGACGACCCGGCGCTGGTCCGCGCCGCCGGCGCGATCGACCTCGGCACGATCCAGCGCTACCTCAACTTCCACTACTCGGTGACGATCGACCTCTTCGGTGCCGACCAGTCGAGCAACGCTGCGACCTTCTACTCGTCGGGCCTGAAGGGCCGGTTCGAGGAGGGCAAGCGCGTCGACGACCACGTCCTCAAGGGCCAGACCTACAAGGTGCTCGAGGTTCAGAACGGCCAGCTCGGCGAGAAGGAAGTGCCGATGCTCAACGCCTTGAACGAGGTGCTGCGCGACGACTTCATCAAGGACTCGATCGCCGGCATCGGCCGCTGGAACAAGGTGCTCGAGAAGGCCGGCCTGTCGCAGCGGCTGGTCGCGCCGCACAAGGCGTTCAACCGCAAGATCGGCGCGCTGGCCGGAATCAAGATGTCGCCCGACGGACGCGTCGTCAGCGAGGAGGAGTGGAAGGCGCACGAGGCAGAGTGGCTGCCGAGCCCGGCGGACTTCGCGTTCGTCGCCTCGCTGATGGGGCCGGTGCTCGAGCCCGGCAAGTTCGCCGGCTGGATCGCGCCGCCGGCGATGGGGATCAACAAGAACCCGGTCGACTTCGAGTACGTCAGGTTCGGGTGATGATGCCCCCACGCCGCGGGAATACCGCGGCTGCCCCCCGAGGGGGCGCCGGGCGGCTTGGGGCGGCCCGGCGCTCGCCCGGTCTCGCCTGACAAGGAGCCCACATGGAAGCCGCAGCGGAGGTCATCAAGCAGCACCTGATCGACCCCGAGATCTGCATCCGCTGCAACACCTGCGAGGCGACCTGCCCGGTCGGCGCGATCACGCACGACGAGCGCAACTACGTCGTCCGCGCCGACGTCTGCAAC
>Ga0070671_100003967_pt1 | contig 11652 bp, 10 predicted proteins | sample KBSS73metaG_FD_65341 | JGI IMG/M metagenome (GOLD analysis project Ga0070671, IMG submission 65341) | Switchgrass rhizosphere microbial communities from Kellogg Biological Station, Michigan, USA - KBS S7-3 metaG | ecosystem: Host-associated > Plants > Roots > Rhizosphere > Soil ...
GCACGATGATGTCCTGGGTTTTATCGATCGCGGCAGTCATAGCGTCCTCACCGCGCATCCGGGCAAACGACTCGAAAATAATTATTCGCTCAATACCGTCGACATTTGTCCCGTCGGCGCGCTCACCTCCTCGGATTTCCGTTTCAAAATGCGTGTCTGGTTTTTGAAAGAGACGAAAAGTTTCTGCACCAGTTGCGCGACTGGTTGCAACACGCTCATCGGTACGCGTCAGGATGTGATCTATCGGCAGACGCCGCGCGAAAACGATGCCGTTAACTCATGCTGGATGTGCGATTACGGCCGGCTCAATTTCGGTTATCTCGAAGCGCCGGAACGTCTCCTTGAACCGCAGATGTTCGTGAACGGCAAGCTCGCGCCGAGTCCGTGGGAAACTGTTATTCGCGATGCCGCAATGCAATTGCGACAATTTGCGGGCCGACAAATTGCGATCCTCGCCTCCGGCCGCATGACGAACGAGGAACTTTGGCTCACTTCGCGACTGGCAAAACTTCTCGGCGTCGAACTGCTCGACATTTTGCCGCGCAGTGGACCGGGCGATGAAATTCTGCTGAGCGAAGATCGCAATCCAAATACAAACGGCGCGAAATTGATTCTTGGCCTAACGAGTGAGCCGGGCGCGAAGCTTGCGCTAATTGCACGTGACATTGCTTCGGGCGAACTCAGAGCGCTCATTGCTCTGGGCGAAGATCCATTCAAGCTCGGCATCACAGCGGAACAACTCGCCGCACTCCCAACATTCATCGCCATGGATATTCTGAAGAACGAAGCCACGCCGCTGGCAACGGCGGTTTTTCCTTCGTTCGGTTTCGCGGAGAAGCGCGGCTCGATGATCAATCGCAAAGGCCGGCTGCAACGATTGAATCGCGCGGTCGCCGGACCCGGTGCGGCGCGCGACGATTGGGAAATTCTGCGCGATCTGATTCAAGCCTGCACCGAGCAGAACGGCATTTATTCGATTGAAGACGTGTTTCGCGAAATGAGCGCCGCGATTCCGCGATTCGCCGGGCTGAATTTGAGCAAGATCGGCGACCTAGGCGTGCAGGTCTTGGATTTGGAATCGGAACCCGCGCCCGGTGAGCCGGCCGAAATGAAAGTGAAGCGCCGCGAAACAGAGAAAGCAGCGAAGTAAAAGCTGGTCATGTCGTTTCTCATCATCACGTCGCTGATCAAAATCATCGGCATCGTCTTTGTCGTCATCCTCCCGCTCGTTTCCTATAGCGTGTATGCGGAACGACGGGTTAGCGCGTTAATCCAGGATCGGCTCGGACCGAATCGCGTCGGACCCGCGGGTTTGTTTCAACCGATCGCCGACGCCATGAAGTTTTTGCTGAAAGAACAATTGACGCCGGCGCACGTAAACAAGTTCTACTACTACCTCGCGCCCTGCCTTGCCATGATCCCGGCGATCATGACCATCGCGGTGGTGCCGTTTGGCAGCACGCTGCTCGGCGTTCCTATGGTCATTGCCGACATCAACGTCGGCGTGCTTTATGTTTTCGCCATCGCCTCGTTAGGCGTGTACGGCATCGTGCTCGCCGGGTGGTCCTCCAATTCAAAATATCCATTTCTCGGCGGCGTCCGCTCGTCGTCGCAAATGCTTTCCTACGAGCTCTCGTTAGGTCTGGCCGTTATCCCGGTTTTCCTCCTTGTCGGTCAGCTTCGCCTAACGAGTGTGGTTCGCTATCAGATCGAACACGGCTGGATGATCGCGCCGTTTATGGGCGATTGGACCAGCCCGGCGAAGTGGCTGCTGACGATCCCGATGTGGATTTCATTTCTCGTTTTCATGATCGCGATTTTTGCCGAAACAAACCGGCTCCCGTTCGATTTGCCGGAAGCCGAACAGGAACTCGCCGGCGGTTATCACACCGAATACGCTGCGATGAAGTTTGGTCTCTTTTTCCTCGGCGAATACGCCGCGATGATCACCGGTTCGGCCGTGCTAGTCACGCTGTTCCTCGGCGGCTGGCACCTGCCAATACCTTCGTGGCGCGGTTCGTTTCACTGGGTCCTTGTCGACGGTTCAGCTCCGGGCTGGCGTGGCATCGCTGGTGGATTGTTCAACATCGCGATCTTCTTCGCCAAACTCATCGCCGTCCTTTTATTCTTTATCTGGGTTCGCTGGACGTTGCCGCGCTTTCGTTACGACCAGCTCATGCGACTCGGCTGGGTTTTCTTTTTCGAAATCGCGCTCGTGAATATTTTCATCGCGGCGCTCATCATCGCTTACTTTCCAACTTCATAAATTCCTAAACATGGCGATCACCGTTCCACGCCCAAAACTTTCGTGGTTTGAGCGGCTCTATCTGCCGGCGATTGTGAGTGGTCTGATCATCACGCTGCGTCATTTCAAAAACATGATTCTCGGGCGCACAAAAGTGACGATGCAGTATCCCGAGCAGAAGTGGGATTCGGCCATGCCTGATCATTATCGTGGCGCGCCCGCTTTGGTTCGCGATGAATCCGGACGCGTGCGCTGCGTTGCCTGTCAGCTTTGCGAATTCATTTGTCCGCCGCGCGCGATCAAAATCATACCGGGCGAAATTCCGCCGGCCGACCGTTTCGCCAAAGTGGAAAAATATCCGAACGAATTCGACATCGATATGATTCGCTGCATCTACTGCGGGATGTGTGAGGAAGTCTGTCCGGAACAGGCGATTTTTTTGCGCAAGGATTACGCCATCACCGGTCTTACGCGCGCCGAGATGGTTCACGACAAACAAAAACTTCTCGAAATCGGCGGTGTCATGCACGGCGTTGTCTTGAAGTGGAACGAGAGGAAATGAGCACGGTCATCCCGAGCGCAGCGAGGGACCTCACGATCTCTCGTGTCGCGATCCCAAGACCATTGACGACCCAAACTATTAGCGTGAGATCCTTCACTTCGTTCAGGATGACCTGCTTTGGACGGTTGGATTTATCGTTAGGCTAGTTATGCAGTCGATTCTTTTTTGGATCTTCTCGTTAGCCATGCTCGGATTTGGGGCCGCAGTCGTTATCAACCGTAGTCCAATCGCGAGCGCGCTCAGCCTCGTCGTTTCCTTTCTCGGCCTGGCCGCGCTTTTCATGATGCTCGACGCTTACTTCATCGGCGTGATTCAAGTGCTTGTTTATGCCGGCGCCGTCATGGTCTTGTTCCTTTTCATCATCATGCTGCTCGATCTCCGCGCAGAAGAGCGTCGCAAGATAAATGTCGTCGCTGTTATCGGTGGCGTGCTGGTCGCGCTCGCTCTTTTTTTCCAAATCTATTGTGTCGTGCACAAGTTGCGCGCGGCGGAACAACCGTTCCCGCGATTGCCGATTTCCAAAATCGACGATGTTCGCAATGTCGGATTGCTTCTCTTCGATCAATACAATCTGCCGTTTCAAATCATCGGCATTTTGGTGCTGGTCGCGACGATCGGCGTCATCGTCCTAAGCAAACGCGAACTGCGATAATATGCTCACGCTCGGCAATTATCTTCTCGTTAGCGGGCTGCTTTTCACGATTGGTTTTGCCGGCGTAATTCTGCGGCGCAACCTCATCATCATCTTCATGTCGCTCGAGTTAATGCTGAACGCGGCCAATCTTTCGCTCGTCGCGTTCTCGCGCTTTCGCGTCGACGCCGCCGGCCTGCCGAATTACAACGCGCAGGTTTTTGTTTTCTTCATCATCACTGTTGCCGCGGCCGAGGTCGCAGTCGGTCTTGCCATCATCGTCGCGCTGTATCGGGTGCGCCGCACGACTCATGTCGAGGACATCAACACCCTGAAGTTCTAGGCGAAACGAGAATGATCGACGCACTGCCATGGTTGGTTTTGTTTCTGCCGCTCGCGGCGGCTTTCACAATCGTTTTGGTCACGAGTTCGTCGCGTCGCATCAGCAGTTGGCTTTCAGTCGCAACCGTCTGCATTTGTTTTGTCGGAAGTTGCATCCTCTTTGCCCGTCCAAATTCAAATCCCACAGGGGCGCATTGGATTGATCTTTGGCCGATGCTTAATATTCCGTTCGCTTTCGTTCTCGATCGTCTGAGCAAAACGATGCTCGTTCTTGTCACCGGCGTCGGCGCGCTGATTCATATTTACTCGTTAGGCTATATGCGCGAAGACAACGGCCAGTCGCGCTACTTCGCCGCGCTCTCGTTCTTCATGTTCGCCATGCTCGGCATCGTCCTCGCAAACAATTTCGTGATGATGTTCATCTTCTGGGAGCTGGTCGGCGTCGCATCCTATCTTTTGATCGGGCACTGGTTCGAACGCGACGCCGCCGCCGATGCCGCCAAAAAAGCCTTCATCACCAATCGCATCGGCGATTTCGGTTTCATGCTTGGCATTTTGATGGCGTGGACTGCGACTGGCTCGGTCGTCTTCAGCGAGATCGCGTCGAACATCTCGAAGATAACAGCACATCCCGATTATCTGACAGTGACGGCGCTCTTGATTTTTTGCGGCGCCGTCGGCAAGTCCGCGCAATTCCCCCTGCACGTCTGGTTACCGGACGCAATGGAGGGCCCAACACCAATCTCTGCCTTGATCCACGCCGCCACGATGGTGGCCGCGGGTGTTTACATGCTGGTGCGTGTTGGTTTTCTCATTCAACCATCGCCGACGGCGCTGCTCGTCATCGCGTGGATCGGAACGATCAGCTCTGTCATCGCCGCGTTAACCGCTACGCAGCAGGATGACATCAAAAAAATTCTCGCTTACTCCACCATCTCGCAACTCGGCTACATGATTACCGCCGTCGGTCTCGCTTCGGGCGAAGCGGCGATGTTTCACCTTTTCACGCACGCGTTTTTCAAGGCGCTGCTCTTCCTCGGCGCGGGTGCAATCATCATCATGCTGCATCACGAGCAAAACATTTGGAAAATGGGCGCGCTCGCGCGACGCATGCAGATAACATTTCTCACATTCGGTGTCGGCACACTTGCGCTGACTGGGTTCCCAGGGTTCAGCGGATTTTTCAGCAAAGACGCAATCCTCGCCATCGCTTATGAGCGCAACCCGGCAATTTTCGCGCTCGGTCTTTTCACCGCATTCCTGACCGCGTTCTACATGATGCGGCTCGTTCTCGTTGTTTTCTTCGGGAAACCGCGAATGGAGGCGGTTCAGCATTGTGATGAAGCGCCGCCCGTGATGACCGTTCCGCTGGTTGTTCTCGCGTTCATGTCTCTCATCGCCGGCTTTGGTTTCTTTGCGCGCCGTTTCCTTCCGCTGCCGGAACACGGAGCCGTCAATTTTGTTGTCCCGTTGCTTGCCATTGTCGCGCTGCTTCTCGGTGGCGGACTTGCTTTTTATCTTTACCGCTTGCGGGAAACCGATCCGATCGACGCTGCGATCCTGCGACGCCGCTTTTATTTCGACGAATTTTACGCGTGGCTGATCGAGTGGACGCAAGGTTTGCTGTCGCGTCTGGCGGCATTTTGCGATCGCTGGATCATTGATGCCGGCGCTGTGCGTGGTGCGAGCGGAGCGACATGGGGAACCGGCGCGCTCTTGCGTTTACTTCAGGTCGGCAACCTCCAAGCCTACGCCTTTCTCTTCGGCCTCGGCATTGTCTGGCTCATTTACGTCACCGTTTTCCGCTGATGCTATTGCTCATTCTTTTTGCACCCATCGTTGCCGCAATCGCGATTTTGTTTGGCGCACCCGCGCGACGAACTGCCATCGTCGCCGCCACGATCGAGCTGATCGGCACAGGGCTGCTCCTCTCTAGATTCGACAAAGGCGCTGTTGGGTTTCAATTCGTTACCGCATGGACCATCAATCCCGATTGGGGCTGGCGCTTTGCCCTCGGCATCGATGGCTTGAGTCTCATCATGTTGCTGTTAACCGCGATCGTCACATTTGCGGCGATCTGGTTCACCGCGGAAATCTCGCGCAATGAGAACGCGTTTTACTCCTGTTTGCTTTTCATTTCCGCGGGCGCAATCGGCGCTTTCGCTTCGATCGATTTGTTCTTCTTTTATGCGTTCCACGAGCTCGCACTCATCCCCACATTCCTGCTCATCGGAATTTGGGGAACCGGCAACCGGCAAACCGCGGCTTGGAAAATCACGATCTACCTCGCGATCGGCAGTTTCATTTTGTTGCTAGGCTTGATCCTGCTCTATCGCAGTCTGCCCGCGGCGTCGCGCAGTTTTGATTTTGCCGTTTTGCAAGCGGCCGCCAGCGCCGGTCAAATCAGCACTTCCGCGCAACAAAACATTTATTTGGTGTTGCTCATCGGTTTCGGAATTCTCATTTCGCTTTTTCCATTTCATACGTGGGCGCCGGAAGCATATGCCTCGGCGCCATCGCCCGTTGCAATGCTGCATGCGGGTGTGTTGAAAAAATTCGGGCTCTATGGACTGCTGCGTCTCGCCATTCCACTGCTCCCTGCCGGCGCGCTGTATTGGAATAAACTTCTCATCGTCCTGTTGCTCGGGAACATCATTTACGTCGGACTGGTCACGATCGCACAGAAACGGCTCGATTGGATGCTGGGCTATTCCAGCGTCATGCACATGGGCTACATTTTTCTCGGTATCGCCAGTGCAAACATTGTTGGGATCTATGGCGCCGCGATTCTCATGCTCGCGCACGGACTTTCGATCGCCCTTCTCTTCGCCATCACTGGTGAACTGCGCCGCCGCACCGGCACACTCGTTTTCGAAGATCTCGGCGGACTCGCGAAGGTCATGCCTTTTGCCGGATTCGTTTTCGGACTCGCGGCGTTTGCCGCCATCGGCTTGCCGGGCTTCGCAAATTTTGCCGGCGAAGTATTGATTTTCTTTGGCGCGTTCAGGCGCGGCGCGAACATGCTCCGCTTCGAGACATTCCAAGTCGCAACGACGCTTGCGCTCTGGGGAGTCGTGATTTCCGCCGTCTACATGTTGCGCGCGTATCGCGCTGTCTTCATGGGACGAATGGAAAGCAAGTGGAGTGGTCTTCCCGATTTGCGCAACTCGCTGCGGCTGCCGATCACACTGCTTATTGTCGCCCTGCTCGCGGTCGGATTTTTCCCTCAATCATTCGTCCAGATCGTCACTCCGCCGTTCCGCAGCTTTTTCGCCGCGAAGTGATCATGATCGGCGCGCCCACTCTCGAGATCGCAGTTATTCTTCTCGGCGCCGGACTGCTGCTGCTTGAAGCGTTCTCCGAGAAAATCGAAAAGGAAGCAATCGCCTACGCCGCCATCGCCGGTCTCATCGTGATTTTGCTGGCTAGCTTCTTCGTAGCACCTGCGCCAGTCGATCATCCATCGGCGTTTTGGAATTTTTACGCGACCGATTCGCTCGCAATTTTCTTCAAACGCTTCGCACTCGTCACCACGATTTTTGTGCTAATCATGATGATTGATTACGCGCCGACCGTACGCTCGTTAGTCCACGGCGTCACTTCGCAATCGGGTCTCGGCGAATTCTTCGCGCTTCCGCTTTTCACCTGCGCGGGCCTGATGTGGATCGCGTCCGCGGTCGATTTTGTCATGATCTTCGTGTCGATCGAGCTTGTTTCGGTTTCGTTCTACGTCCTCGTCAGTTTTACGCGACGCAATCCCGCGACCCTCGAAGCGGGTGTGAAGTACCTGATTCTCAGCGCCGTGGCGACGGGCTTTCTCGTTTACGGCATTACCTGGATTTTCGGCGTGACCGGCGAAACGAATCTCGACCGGCTGTCGGCTGCCCTAACGAGTGGTCACATCGAAACGGCGCCGGCGCTTTTTGGAATGGTGCTGGTTCTGGTCGCGCTCGGGTTCAAGATCGCCGCCGTCCCATTTCAGATCTGGGTTCCAGACGTTTACGAAGGCGCGCCGACGCCGGTGACGGCTTTTCTTTCCGTCGGCTCAAAAGCTGCCGGTTTCGTTGTTCTCCTTCGAATTCTGCGCCCGTTCTTCATTTTGCCGCAGGTGCAGCGCGTCCTCGTCATCGTCGCGATCCTGACTTTGATTTATGGAAACCTCGCTGCTCTTCCGCAAAGCAATCTCAAACGCCTGCTCGCTTACTCGAGCGTTGGTCACACCGGCTATCTGCTAATCGGCATCGTTTCATTGTCCGGAGTCGCGACCAGTTTTTATCTCGTCGCGTATCTGGTGATGACGCTACTGAGTTTTGCGGTGCTGATCGTGGTGGCAAATCAGACCGGCGAAAAAATCCAGGACTTCAATGGTTTGGGTAAACGCTCGCCTTTTCTCGCCTTCGCAATGCTTGTTGCAATGATCTCGCTCGCGGGCGTTCCGTTCACTGCCGGGTTTCTGGGAAAGTTTTTCGTTTTCGACGCTGCGATCCAGCAACACCAGTTCGCGCTTGCCGCCGTAGGTGTCATCACGGTTGGATGCGGTTTCTATTATTATCTGAAAGTCGTGCGCGCGATGTACTGGGAAGAACCGAAGGATCGCAACGCAATTCCAATCAGTGGGCTTTCTCGTGCAGCCATCACGCTATTGTTGATAGCGAATATCGTGCTCGGAGTTTATCCACAGCCAATTCTGCGTGCCTTGAGTTTGTAGTGGCGGTCTATGACCGTCGCATTTTTTCAAGGCGAGCGCCTCGCTGCGCGAATAGTGCGACGGTCATAGACCGCCGCTACAGGAAAATCAGTCGCTCAGCTCGACGTTCCAGTACGCGAGGTCGACGAAGTGTCGCCAGCTTTCGTGCTGTTGCGTCGTGAACGTGACATGAACAAACGGCCGCCATTTCGGCCGCTTCGGCTTGCGGATCAATGTCATATGCGCTTCATGCGGGAGCCGGTTTCCCTTCCGCGTATTGCACGGAATGCAGGAGCACACCACGTTTTCCCAAACAGTAGTTCCGCCGCGGTCGCGCGGCAGCACGTGATCGAGGTTCAATTCGCTGCGATCAAAAACGTGGCCGCAATATTGGCAGGTATTCTTGTCGCGCTCGAAAACGTTGTGGCGCGTAAATTTCACTTCCTTCTTCGGCAGACGATCGAAGAGCAATAGCACGATGACGCGCGGGACACGGATCTTCCATGAAATGGTCTGAACCATTTCGTGTTCCGGGGCCGTCCCGGAAAAATCGAGCCAGCTATCGAAATCGTGCGTGAGAAAATTGTTTTCCGGATCGGAAGAAACAACCTGCGCGTGGCCGGCATAAACCAGTGCGAAGGCGCGACGCGCCGAGCAGATATTCACCGCCTGCCACAGGCGATTTAATACCAGAACCTGACTGTTCAGTAGCGAATGCAGAGGTGTTTTCGGGAACCGCCGAACCCTTCGCCTGCGGTAACCCGCCTACAATTTCCGCGAATCCTAACAGCCGCTATTTTTGTTGTCAACGAGGCGGCCCTTACGGCTACGAGGACAACCGGCGCGCCCGGGCCTTGGCCTTGACGAAATCGCCCGGCGGTCGCTTTTCATCAGCCGGTGCGGCGCCGGCGGAATTGCTGAGGTCGCGTTCCTCCGCCGGCAGAAATTTTTTGAAAAGATTCTTGTCGATCGATTTCATGAAAGCTTCATGCGGCGAGACAACCCCTTGCTGGAGCAAGGCCCAGATCGCGTCGTCCATAAACTGCATTCCCTCGCCTTTGCCGGCGACGATCACGTCCTGAAGCTTTTGCGTTGCACCTTCACGAATAATCGCGGCCACAGCTGAATTCGCGATCAGGATTTCATTCACCGCGACGCGCCCAGAGCCGTCGGCTTTTTTTAATAACAGTTGCGCGAGCACACCGCGCAGCGAATTGGCCAGCATCGTGCGGACCTGCGGTTGTTTATCGGCGGGAAATGCATCGATCATGCGATCGACGGTTTTGCGCGCATTATTCGTGTGCAGGGTTCCGAAAACGAGCAGGCCGGTCTCGGCCGCGGTCAGCGCCAGCGAAATGGTTTCGAGATCGCGCATCTCGCCGACGAGCACAATGTCGGCATCTTCGCGCAGTGCCGCTTTTAATCCGATCGGGAACGATTCGGAATCGGTCGGCACTTCGCGCTGCGTGATGACGCTCCGTTTGTTGTCGTGCACGAACTCGATTGGTTCTTCGATGGTCACAATGTGGCGCGCGAATTTCTCGTTGATGTAATCGATCAACGCCGCCAGCGTCGTCGATTTTCCGGAACCCGTCGGCCCGGTCACGAGCACGAGTCCACCGCGCAAATGCCCGAATTGCTTCACTACCTCCGGGATGCCGAGTTCTTCGATGGTCGCGATCTTTGTTGGGATAAGGCGAAAGACAGCGCCGTACCCGTTCGCCTGTTTCAAAAAATTGCAGCGGAACCGCGATGCCTGATCCATTTCATAGGCAAAATCGAGATCGCCGCGTTCCCTGAACAACTCCCAATTTTTCGGCCCGCAAATCTCACTCATCATCACGGTCGCTTCCTCGTGCGTCACCGGTTCCGTGCGAATGGGCATTACATCGCCATGCCGGCGGATTTTTGGCGGCTGGCCTTCGCCGATATGCAAATCGGAGGCGCCCTCCTTTACCAGCAATTGGAAAAATTGATCGAGATAAGGCATCAGTGATTCGCGTTTGGGGTTTTCAGATCTTCAGATGTGTTCGCATTTGCTGCTTCTGTTCTGCGCGCTCGTAGGCTTCCTCGGCACTAATCAATCCCTTCTCATGCAACTCGCCTAACGAATCGTCCATCAACTGCATGCCTTGCTTCTTTCCCGTCTGAATAATTCCCGGCAGCATGAATGTTTTCGCTTCGCGAATAACGTTAGCGACCGCCGGTGTGTTGGTCAGAGTTTCAATGGCGAGAATGCGACCCGTACCGTCGGCTCGCGGCACGAGCTGTTGGCTGATGATTCCGCGCAACGATTCGCTGACCATGATCCGAATTTGTTCCTGTTGATCGACAGGGAAAACATCGAGAAGGCGATCGAGTGTGCGCGAGGCGTTGCCGGTGTGAAGCGTGCCGAGCACAAGATGTCCCGTTTCCGACGCGGTGATGGCGAGCGAGATCGTCTCGAGGTCGCGCATCTCGCCGACCATGATGACATCGGGATCTTCACGCAGCGCGCCGCGGAGGGCTGCACCAAACGAGCGCGTGTGCGTATGCACTTCACGCTGCGTGATGTGACAGCCTTTCGCCTCGAAAACATATTCGATCGGGTCTTCCAACGTGATGATGTGCTCCCGACGTTCGACATTTATCTGTTCGACGAGCGCAGCGAGCGTCGTGGACTTGCCGCTGCCGACCGAACCGGTAACGAGAATGAGGCCGTTCTGATAACGCGTGAGCAGTTTGAGATGTTCCGGCAAACCGAGTTCATCCATCGTGCGCACGCGCGTGTTGATGATGCGAAACACAATGTCGGTTCCCAGTCGTTGACGGACGACACTTGTGCGAAAACGGCCGAACTCCGTCGCGTAGGCGAAATCGGCGTCGCCACGATCGGCGAGCTGTCGCTGGTGCAGGTCGGAGAGAAAACCCTGCGCCAGGGCAGTGGTTTGTTTCGCCGTCAGGCGCGATGAACCGGACCACATCGGTTGCAAAGTTCCGTGCAACCGCCAAAGCGGCGGCGCGTTGACGCCAAGATGAACATCTGATGCGCCCGCTTGTTGCGCGATGGTCAAATACTCGTTTACGTGCGCGAGATTGCGCGGCTGCTCGGTTGTTTTCGTCGTCACAATCCGGTGCCGATTCTTATGCACCGGGCTACGTGCGTAAATCTAAAACCGTCTCACCATTTTCCGCGCGACCGCGAG
>Ga0070671_100003968_pt1 | contig 11650 bp, 10 predicted proteins | sample KBSS73metaG_FD_65341 | JGI IMG/M metagenome (GOLD analysis project Ga0070671, IMG submission 65341) | Switchgrass rhizosphere microbial communities from Kellogg Biological Station, Michigan, USA - KBS S7-3 metaG | ecosystem: Host-associated > Plants > Roots > Rhizosphere > Soil ...
TCGCGGCCGTCGTTGCGTTCTTCCTGCGTCGCTCGCTGGCCGAAACCGCTTCCGCCGCGGAGCGCGGCAAGACCGAAGCGGGAACGCTGCGCGGCGTCTTTCGTCATCCTCGCTCTTTCTTCACCGTGCTGGGAATTACCGCAGGCGGCTCGCTGATCTTCTACACTTTCACGACCTACATGCAGAAGTACCTGGTGAACACCGCGGGCATGAATGCACGGGAAGCGAGCCGCATCATGACCATCGTGCTGTTCTGCTACATGCTTCTGCAACCGCTCTTCGGGGCGTTATCGGACCGCATCGGCAGGCGCAATGCCATGCTGTGCTTCGGCATTTTCACGGTGCTCGCCAGCGTACCGATCAGCAGCGCACTGGCGCACGTGACGTCGCCCTATGCGGCCTTCGCGCTGGTGCTCCTCGCGCTCGCGGGCGTCAGCTTCTATACGTCCATCAGCGGACTCGTGAAAGCCGAGCTCTTTCCGATGCACGTACGCGCACTCGGTGTGGGACTTTCCTATGCGATCGCCAATGCAGTGTTCGGAGGCACTGCCGAGTATGTGGCGCTATGGTTCAAGTCGATCGGCGCGGAGTCGATGTTCTTCTGGTATGTGACGGCGATGTGCGGGATCGCGCTCATCGCATCGTTCACGATGGTCGACACCCGTCGCGAGGGACATCTGCGCGGGGACGAAGGGACGTTGCAGCCCGCGTGACGGGGACGTCCGCGTGCGGCGAGGAGGACGGGGGCAAGCGTCCCCCGCGATGAGCCGCGGCCGCCCCCACGCAAAGTGGGGCCGCGTCCTACCCCTTCCTCGGCTTGGACTCGCCCTTGGCGCGCGAGGGCGTGTGCGCGGCGTGAAGCGCCTCGAGCGACGCGAGCTGGAGCTCCAATGTCTTGATGCTCATCTGGGTGAGGTTGAGGCTCATCGAAAGCCATCCTTCGATGACTCGCAACTCGCCGATCTTGCGCTCCACTTCGACGGGGTTCAACGCAGCGAACATCGCCGCCGGGTTCGGAAACGGCAGCATTCCCGGCATCATGTTGCCCATCATGCTCTGCATGGCAGAGCTTGCCATCCCCTGGGAAGCGGCATCCTCATCGGGCGCGCGCTTCTCTGCTGCAGCAGGCGGATCGCTGGGGGTGACCGCGCCCGAGGCCGACCCGGGCATCGGCATCGCGAACGGGTTCCATATGCGTTGCATGAACGCCATCGCATCCTGCGCGGAAAACGGTGCGCCTTCGCCCTCGGGCTTGCTCGTTTGGTCGCTCATTGCTCCTCCGGAGTGCGCTGATGCGCGCTGGATACTCGCACGGTACGCTAATATCGTGCGCCATGACGTACCACGACGCAACCTTCGTCGAAAAACTGTCGAAGGTCGTCGGTCGGGAACACGTGCTGACCGCGCCATCCGAGATGGCGCCTTTCCTCGTGGACTGGCGCGCCCGCTTTCACGGCGCGGCCCAGGCGGTAGTACAACCGGCAAATACGCCCGAGGTTGCCCGCGTTGTCGCGGTTTGCGCAGACGCGAACGTACCCATCGTTCCGCAAGGCGGCAATACGGGGATGTGCGGTGCAGCCACGCCCGATCAGTCTGGAAACGAGGTGGTCATTTCGCTCGCGCGCCTGCGCACCGTTCGCGAAGTCGATCCCGACAACGCCACGATCACCGTGGACGCCGGCGTGACACTCGCCGAAGTTCAGCAGGCTGCGGCGGAGGCGGGCCTGCTGTTTCCGCTGTCGCTCGCATCCGAAGGAAGCTGCACGATCGGCGGCAATCTATCGACAAACGCTGGCGGCACGGCCGTCCTCCGTTACGGCAACACGCGCGAGCTCGTGCTGGGCGTCGAGGTCGTGCTTGCCGACGGACGCATTTGGAACGGACTTCGCGGCTTGCGCAAGGACAATAGCGGGTACGATCTCAAGCAATTGTTCATCGGCAGCGAGGGCACGCTCGGCATCCTGACCGCCGCCGTGCTCAAGCTTTTCGCCGCGCCTCGCAGTCGCGTGACTGCCCTTGCGGCCATGGCGAGCGTCGGTCACGCGGTCCATCTGCTGCGCGCGATGAAGCAGGCGCTCGGCGATCATCTCGTCGGATTCGAGCTCATCAGCGGCTTCGCGCTCGAACTCTCGCGCAGGCATCACCCCCATCTTCCCGATCCGCTGCCCGGTCATGCATGGTATGTGCTGCTCCAGGCGAACGACAGCACGGCCGATGCGCCCCTCGCGACGCGGGTCGAGAACGCTTTTGCGGTGGCGGCGGAAGCGTCGATCGTCGAGGATGCAACAATCGCTCAATCGGAGGAGCAGGCCGCGCGCCTGTGGGCGCTGCGTGAGAACATCAGCGAGGCGCAGCGGCGCGAGGGGCCGAACATCAAGCACGACATCTCGGTGCCGATCTCAGCGATTCCCGCATTCATAGCCGAGACCGGCTCCGCATTGACCCAGGCGCTTCCCGGTGCGCGCCTGGTGGTGTTCGGGCACCTCGGCGACGGCAATCTGCATTACAACGTGGCCGCGCCCGTCGGCGCGTCCGCGCAAAAATTCATGGACAACACCGCGCTCGCCAACCGGATTGTTCATGATGGAGTGGTCGCAAAGGGAGGCAGCATCAGCGCCGAGCACGGAATTGGGCAGTTGAAACGCGAAGAGCTCGCGCATTACAAGGGCCCGCTCGAGCTCGAGCTGATGGCGCGCCTCAAATCGGCGCTCGATCCGCGCGGCCTGCTGAATCCGGGCAAAGTCCTCTGATGGGCAAGCTGATCTTCTGGCTCGTCGTGTTGTTTGCGGTGCTGTTCGTGCTCCGCCTGATAAATGTTGCGAACAGCCGCACTCGAAGGCGCAGTGCGCGCGACAAGCCGCCCGCGGGCGCAATGATCCAGTGCGTGAATTGCGGCGTGTACCTGCCGAGCGCCGATGCCAAGCAGGGCGAGCGCGGTCCACTGTGTGGTGACCCGCAGTGTGCCAAGCGTCGCGAAGAGGCGCCCCGATAGGCTTGGGGCCCGGCAGTCGCATGTTTCCGCAAAGCGGCCGTGGGGCGGCCGGCTGAAGGCGCGCTTCGTGTAGCTTCCGCGCACGTCTCGCCCGATATTGCCGCCGCTCGCGGGACGCGGCGCACCCTTGCCGCTGTCGTTGCTGGCACAATCGTTGGCTGCCAGCGCTCCGCCCGAAACATTCGAGTTGGGGCGCGTCAACGCTTTCAACGTCAATTGCCGAACGCCGCATGGCCCGCTTGAGCGCCGACCCGTTGCCCGCCGTCCCGACGGCGACGGCCACCCCGCTGCCGGAATCGATCACCGGATCGACGCGACGCATTCTCTGGATCGTCGGGCTCTTTCGCGCGGTGTGCGGCGCCCTGCTGCTCGGGCTCGCGTTGTTGCTGGATCTGCGCACACTGAATGTCGCCGCGCCGAATTCGTTTCTTACCGCCGCTTCCCTGTACTTCGTGTTCGGTCTCGCGGCGTTCGGGTGGATTCAGCAGGAGCGAATGCCGCTTCCGCTCGCGCAAACGCTGCTCGCCCTCCTGGCGGGCGACATCTTCTTTCTCGCGCTGACGATGGTCGCCGGCGGTACGACCGGCGCCCCGCTGCCGATCCTGCTGTTCCCGCAGCTGGCGGCGAGCGGCTGGCTGCTCCGCACCCAGACTGCATTTTTCCACGCTGCGCTCGCCGCGATCGTACTGCTCGGGCTCGAGGCCTATCGCGCGCTAGGCGGCGACATCCGAGGTCCGCAGGTCTTCCAGACCGCGCTGGTATGCCTCGGTTATTTCGGGATGGTTGCGATCGCGGTCGTCATCGGCCGTTACAGCAAGGCGTCGGAGGACCTCGCGGCGCAGCGAGGCATCGACGTCGCAAACCTCGAGCAGGTAAACCGGCTGATCATCCAGGACATGCAGGACGGCGTACTCGTCGTCGACCTGACGGGCGTTGTTCGAGGTCACAACGCGCAAGTGACCCGCCTGCTCGGCGGCTTTGGCCGGATGCGCGGGGGCATGCGGCTCGCCGAATTCTCCACCACGCTTCACGATTACTGGCGCCGCTGGAACGAGGATCTCTCGGAGCCCCTGCCGCCGTTCAAGGTCGAGACGACGCAACGGCTGCTGCGCGTTCGCCTGGTCCGCATCGGCTCGGGATTGAACGGCGGAACGCTCATTTATCTGGAGGATCTCGGTCGCGCGCAGAACGAGGCGCAGCAGATGAAGCTCGCCGCCATGGGACGCCTCACGGCGTCGATCGCGCATGAGGTGCGCAATCCCCTGTCCGCGATCAACCAGGCCGCGCAACTGCTCGAGGAGGACCGCAGCGTCGCGCCCGAGGGCGAACGTCTGCTCAGCATGATCCGCAGCAACGCGAAGCGGATCGACAGGATCGTGGGTGAAGTGCTGCAGCTCAACCGCCGTGACCGTCAGCAGCCGGAGGTCATTCGCCTCGCGGAGTTCATGGGCGCGATCACGGAGGAGATCGCGCAGGCCGAGGGCATGCCCCAGGGCTGCATCGTCATCGACGTTGCCGACGATCTGCTCGTGATGTTCGATCGCGGTCACTTGAACCAGATCGCATGGAATCTCGTCCGCAACGCCTGGCAGCACTGCCAGAGGCAGGAAGGGAGCATTGTCATCGCGGCGCGTGCAGGCTATATGGGCGACGCCGTGATCTGCGAGCTCACCGACGATGGTCCCGGTGTCCCGACGGAATATCGCGCGCAGATCTTCGAGCCCTTTTTCACGACGCGCTCCGGTGGGACCGGTCTTGGCCTATATATTGCACGCGAGCTGGCCGATGCAAATGGCGCGGCGCTCGAGTTGTTGCCGAAGTCGCCCGGCGCCGTGTTTCGGATCACCCTCAAGCGCGCCTTGACACCCGCTGCGGCGGCCTAGCGACTCTCCCCGGCTCCTATCAATTACAACGACGCCCATTTCATGTCTCGCAAAACCCGCGGTCAACCCAAAGTGCTCGTCGTCGATGACGAGCCCGACCTTCTCGAGCTGCTCGAAATGACGCTTTCGCGCATGGGTCTCGACACGTCGCGCGCCGAAACGGTCGGAGATGCGCAGCGGATGCTCGATCGGGAGGGGTTCGATCTCTGCCTGACGGACTGGAACCTGCCGGATGGCGAAGGGCTGCGGGTCGTCGAGCACATTACCCAAAAAGCGCTGGACGTGCCGGTGGCCGTCATAACGGCGTTCGGCAGTCCCGAGAACGCGGTCGCGGCGCTCAAGGCCGGCGCCTTCGATTACCTGGCCAAACCCGTCGCGCTCGAGCAGCTTCGGGCACTGGTCAAGCAGGCGCTGAAAGTCCCGGAAAAACCGCAACCGGCGGGGACGAGCTATCAGTTGCTCGGCGAATCGTCCGCGATGCAGCAGGTCCGGGCGATGATCGAGCGCCTCGCCAAGAGCCAGGCACCGGTATTCATCAACGGCGAATCGGGAAGCGGCAAGGAGCTTGCGGCGCGGATGATCCATCTGAAGGGACCGCGCGCCGAGATGCCCTTCATCGCGGTGAACTGCGGCGCCATCCCCGAGAACCTGATGGAAAGCGAGTTCTTCGGCTATCGCAAAGGCGCCTTCACGGGCGCCGAGGCCGACCGGGACGGCTTCTTCCAGGCAGCAAACGGCGGCACGCTGTTTCTCGACGAAGTCGCGGACCTGCCGCTCGCCATGCAGGTCAAGCTGCTCCGCGCGATCCAGGAAAAGAAGGTCCGCAAGGTCGGATCCACGACGGAAGACGCCGTCGATACGCGCTTGATCAGCGCCACGCACAAGAACCTGTCGGGCCTGGTCGACAACGGCGAGTTTCGCCAGGACCTCTACTACCGATTGCACGTGATCGAGCTTTCGATGCCGAGCTTGCGTGAAATGCGCGAAGACATTCCGCTCATCGCGAACGCGATCCTGGCGCGTCTTTCGCGCGGCAGTCCGGCGGGCCTCGAAAGCGAGGCGGTCGCGGCACTCGAGCGTTATCCGTTTCCCGGCAACGTGCGCGAGCTCGAAAACATTCTCGAGCGCGGGCTTTCGCTCGCCGCCGAGCCGCAACGGATCAGCGCCGATGATTTGCATCTCACGCCGGTCGCGGACGAGAGCGACACACCGATGCCCGCGGGCGAAAAGTGGCCGTTGCAGGATTATCTCGACCGCGTCGAGCGCGCGGCGATCAACGAGGCGCTCGAAAAGACGCGCTACAACCGGACAGCGGCAGCAAAGCTGCTCGGCATCACCTTCAGGGCAATGCGCTATCGGATGGAAAGGCTGGGCATCAAGTAATTTCAAGCGGATTGCGCACCGGCAGCGTCGCGGGCCCTCGGTGGCCTCGCCTACCCTGCCTCCTTGGTCACGCATGAGAGGCGCGAAGGGCTCGTGCAGCATGCAAGCAGCCCACCCAGACACGCAGGCGGACACCAGATTTACGCCCCGTCGCTCGTTAGGCGGAGTTGACGGCCTGCGGATTGGCGAGGAAGTAGGACCACGTCCGCCGGACCGTGTACCGCTTCGGATTCTTGGATCGGAGGCCCGGCGCGCGAGACGCAACAACTCCCGGCTGCCGCGGCTCGCGTGCCCGACGTGCGGTCAAGCCGAGATGGATACCTCGTGCCGAGCGGCGATGCGCGAGAGCTTTTCCAGGTCCGGGTTGCCGGGTGCGATCGAGCGAGCGATGTCGATGAACATCCGCGAAGCACCCAGCTTGCTGGTCATCGATACCATCTCGGTGCCGCCTTTTCCGATGCGGAAGAAGTGCGTCGTGCCCGAAGGAATGTGGACCAGCGTGCCGGGGCCTACGAGGAAACGCTGCTTCTCGAGACCGAATTCGACTTCGCCCATCATGACGTAAAAAGACTCGTCCCACGGATGAGCATGCGGGGGCGGCCCGCTACCTTCGGGTCCTCGCTGGAGAAATATTTCGTAGCCTTGCGTCGCCGCACCCGAAGCAAGTACGGTCACTTGCTCGCCGACAACATCCAAGGGCTTCGGATAGTCCTTGGGGACAACGATAAACGGCTGGGGCTTCATGCGAATCCTCCTGACTCGAGTGAGCGTCGGCACCAGACTGCTTGGGCGCTAGCGACGGACCGAATTTAAGCAATTGAAGACAAGTCAATAAACCGCCAGAATGTCGTTACTTTATTTACTTTTTTAGAACAATATGTCTATCGACATCGTCGCGAGCATGCGGGTGTTCGTGGCCGTGGTGGAGGCCGACGGCTTCGCCGGCGCCGCCGACAGACTTGATTTGTCGCGCGGGATGGCGACGCGCTACGTCGCGCAACTCGAACGGCACCTCGGCGTGCGACTGCTCAATCGCACCACACGCAGGCTCTCGCTTACCGCAGCAGGTAGCGAGTACTTCCAACGAGCTGCCCAGATCCTGGCCATGGTCGAGGAGGCCGAGACTTCGGCAGCCCAGGAATCCGCCAGTCCGCGGGGCACTTTGCGCATCACCGCAGCTGCGGCGCTGGGCACGCGACATCTTTATCGGGTGCTTGCCGACTACCTGCAAAGACACCCGAGCGTGACCGTCGAACTCGTAACCAGCGAGCGGACCGTCGATCTGATCGAAGAAGGATTCGATCTCGCCGTGCGCGTGTCCAAACAGATCGCACCTGGACTGGTCGCGCGCCGTCTGGCGGCCGTGCGAATGGCGGCGTGTGCCGCGCCCGGCTACCTGAAGAAGCATGGGACCCCGAAATCGCCCGAGGATCTCTCGACCCATAATTGTCTGCTCTATTCGCTCGCGCGGCATCGCAGCGAGTGGCGCTTCACGCGAACAGGAGTGCAGAGGACGGTGCGGGTTTCCGGAAACCTGCAAAGCAACAACGGCGACGTGCTGATGAACGCCGCCGTTGCAGGGCTCGGCGTGGTTTACGAGCCTACGTTCGTCGCTTACGAAGCACTGAGGGACAAACGCCTTGTCCGCATTTTTCGCGACTGGGAGGGCGACGAGTTCTCGATGTTCGCCGTTTATCCGAGTCGAAAGTTCCTGCCGCCGAAAGTGCGCACCTTTGTCGATTTCCTCGCAGAGCGCTTCGGCCCCGAGCCGTATTGGGACCGGCTTCCGAAACGCCAATGACGCTGTGCCCGAGCAAGCCCACCCGACCGCAATCACCTGTTTAGCTAAGGATCAACTGCAAGAAAGGACGCATTCACCGATGTGCGCTTCTGGCGACAGCAGCGATGGTGTGATGTCTGCGTCCGACGCCAAGGCCGTTCTGGAACACACTTTCGACCGGTTTCTCGGAGCGGTGGAGTGGCCGAAATTCGACGCCGACAGGTTCTGCCATTTGCGAGCGCGCTGGTCGTCGCGCCATTCGGCGCCGACGCTCAACAGGCGGCAAGAACACGCCAAATCGGTGTCCTCGGCGGTGCACCCGGACCGCGCTGGGACATTTTCGAGGAGGTGCTGCGCGAGAGTGGCTGGCGGGAGGGCTAGAACGTCCAAGTGCTGTGGCGATGGTCCGGCGGGTTGCCCGACCCCATTCCGGAACTGGCAAGCGGCTTGGTGCGGCTAAAGGTCGACGTCATCGTCACGGAGGGGACGATCGAGACGACGGTGGCCAAGAACGCAACGACCGAGATTCCGATCGTCATGGCGACGACTGCCGATCCTGTCGGAACCGGGTTGGTGGCGAGCCTCGCGCATCCCGGTGGAAACGTGACGGGATCGGCGACCACGGCAGCCCAGCTCCTTGGCAAACAGATCGAGCTGCTAAACGAATCAATCAACGGATTGAGGCGAATCGCAGTACTGCGGAATCCAACCAATCCAGGGCATCGCTTGGGATACGAGGAGGCTAGAAACAGCGCAGAGCGGCTGAAGATCAGGGCCCAGGCTGTCGATGCGCATGATGCTGGGACGCTCGTGCGCGCCTATTCGGAAAAATAATCGCCCTCAAGCCTCAGGCCTTGATGCTTCTTGCCGACGTGATCTTCGACGCCCGCCAACCCGAAATCGCGGAGTTCGCGCGGACCAACGCACTACCGGCGATCTACAACAAAAGGGCATTCGCGGAGGCGGGCGGCTTCATGTCGTACGGCGCGCGTTACGACGAGTTCTTCCGGCAAGCGGCGAGATACGTTGACCGGATTCTCCGTGGCGCCAAGCCCGGTGAGCTCCCGGTGGTGTCGCCGACGCAGTTTGAATTTTCTCAGGACCGCCGGGGAACTGGCGATCCCGATTCCACCGACACTTCTGCTGCGTGCGAACAGAGTGATTGAGTAACGGTTCCGCGAACGCCACTCGCGGTCGCCGGCTAGTGTTGCAGACCAACTCGCTATGTGCGACGTTCAGTGAACAACTCGCCGGCTACGGGGCAGCCAACGGACTACTCGCACTCAACGGTCGGCACCCAGGCGACGCTCGGGGTTCTTCAGTCCGTGGCTTGCGAGTGACGTCCACCGTGCTTCGAGATGTTGGTGACAGCACTTCCCGTCAGCTCTGGCTCTTCGTTGAGAGCGAGGTCGCCGAGGGAGATGATTCCGACCAGTCGCTTATCGCGGTTTACGACCGGTAGACGTCGCACCTTGACCTCGCCCATGTTTCGCGCGACTTCCTTGACTTCCTGGTCGTCAAAGCAGTAGAGCACTTCGCGGCTCATCACCTCGCCCACCGGCGTGTCCGGCGATTTACCGTGCGCAACCGCGCGAATCGCTATATCGCGATCTGTGATCATGCCCACCAATCGATCGTCCTGTTGGACCGGCAGAGAACCCGCATCGAGTTCCGCCATCATTCTTGCCGCGTCACGTATCGACTGCGTTGGAGTGACCAGCCGCACGTCGCGTGTCATGAACTTACTCACTTTCATCGCAATCTCCCACAAAGGATTGAAAGACGGTCTATTGGCCGATCGCGAGCCGCCTGGTGCATTTCGCGACCGCGGTACGCGGGCGGGTTGCCCTTCCAAAGTGCGTTGGTGACCCTCTCATCGGCAGTAAGGCGGCACCGAAAGCGCGTTGGATCCTGTTGGCAATGTCGGTGTCGGGCGCTTGGTTAAGACGCGCCTCGCACCCCTGCCCTTTCTTAATTCGGCGGCCCCGCGTGAAGTCCGAAAGCACTACGTCAGCCATTTGCAGCTCGATTTGGGCCCCGCCGCGCTATAAGCGCCCACACATCATGACCGAATGAGGTCAGGCATTTCAGCTATTGAATCTGCACATCCACCATTTCATCGACGACGAAAACGTCGCGCATGTGAGCGCGGTAAATGTATGCGCGAGAGTCCATGTTGGGGACGCGCTCCGCTCGACGCAATGATGCTGTTACTCATTCCCGGGTAAGACGTGGACTACGCCCAAGCCATCGGCGCCCGGTTCGCGCACGAACACCATGCGATCGGTCAGGTACCACTCCTCGAACGCATTGCTTGCCGTGCAGGTACATCTGAGCGTCCTCGCGATCCGCACCGTCATCGTCGGCGAACAGCGACGGATCCGGCAGAGGGAATGCGGCAGGGGCTATGCTGGGCTAGTCCGCGTTTCGCCTCAATTGCACGCGACCGCGCCGCCATCGGATCTCGCACCGCCGTCACCCAACGCGGGCCCAATGGCACCACATTATTCGCAATGGAGTGCAAGCATGGGGGCTGGTCCTCAAGCCTGATAACTTCACAACCTGCTAACTTCAAGGTCCGAGCCGGCGCGGTGTGAGGCGATCGATCCCACGCGCAGGCGGCAAGTCGGATGGATCGAATTCGAAAGTCGGGAGAGCTCAGATGAAGGACCGGCGGAGACTGATAAAGGCGTTGGCCGCGCAGCACTACTGGCTGTCGTGAAGCCAACGACCGCAGAAAAGCCCAAGTTATTCACGATTGCCTACCTCGCGCTTCTTCCGGGCGAGGACCGTACCAAATTCTTCGCGGTGTTCGCGCGCCGTCTCAATGAGCTTGGTTACGTCGAGGGGCAGAACCTTACCTTGATCTATCGTTCGGCGGAGGACCGGGCGGAGCTCTTGCCGGACCTCGCCGCCGAGATCATTCGGAGGAAACCCGACGTCGTCGTCACCGGATTCGGCACAGTTGCGGCGAAGGCAGCCAATGCGGCAACCGGCGAAGTTCCAGTCGTCTTCCTCGCTGTCGGCGACCCTGTGGGAGCAGGGCTTGTCACAAGTCTTGCCCGCCCGGGTGGAAACGTGACGGGACTATCCGATCTAGCAGCAGGCGTGCAGGGCTACAGACTCCAGATCCTGCGCGAACTCGTACCCGCCGGCTCCCTCTTTGCCGTTATCTTGAATCCGGGTACGCCGTATACGGCACTCGCATACGCGCAACTCGAGGCAGCAGCGCGCGTCGCACAGGTTCAGGTCCGCCGCTTCGAAGTTCACTCTCCCCGAGAGGTCGCACCGCAGATGGAAGCAGCGAGCGCGGCAGGGGCCGGCGGCCTAGTTGTCCTCGAGGATCCCTTCACGTGCAGCCAGCGAACCGAGATTGCGACGCTGGCGCTTCGGCTGAGGATGCCGGCAATCTACGGGTACCGCGAATTCGCCGAGGCCGGCGGTCTCATATCCTACGGAGCCGATCATGGCGCTCAATGGCGGCGCGGGGCAGAGATGGTCGACCGCATTCTCAAAGGCGCAAAGCCGGCCGACATGCCGGTTGAACAGCCGACTACATTCGAGCTGGTGGTTAATCTGAGGACCGCGAAGGGGTTAGGTCTCGCTGTCCCG
>Ga0070671_100003970_pt1 | contig 11647 bp, 9 predicted proteins | sample KBSS73metaG_FD_65341 | JGI IMG/M metagenome (GOLD analysis project Ga0070671, IMG submission 65341) | Switchgrass rhizosphere microbial communities from Kellogg Biological Station, Michigan, USA - KBS S7-3 metaG | ecosystem: Host-associated > Plants > Roots > Rhizosphere > Soil ...
AATCGTCTTGAACATAAACTCCATAGTCGGTTTGACTAACATCAGCGAACGGGTTCCCACTGTTGATGCTAAACGACGAGGCACCACCGCCGGCGGCGCGAATTTCAGCAGGAGTCTTTCCCTGTTGTTGTAGCTGGAGAGTTAGCTGATAACGTTCAATACTCGTCAGTCCGAACCCACCGCTAAACGTCCATGAACCTCCGTAGTTCGTAGGACTCGAGTCGTCAACTGAAACGTGGCGAATTCGTCCACCAAACTTGATTGCATGTGTGCCCTTCTGTTTTGCGGTGAAGTTATTCAGCTCCCAACTATCGCGTGTGTTAACTGAATGGCCCACCTGCGACCCGCCTGAATTAAACGAAGAAAACACGTTCAGTGAGGGCACCGTGTTGTTGCCAATATTTTCAGTGCGCCCGTGTGCATACTGAAACCGAACTTCATTAATCGTAGTCGGATTTAAAACGGCAGTTTCAGTGAGCTGGACGTTTTGGAATGTCGACACTGAATCAAACCCACGCTCAGGCAAATTGAAGCCGCCGACTCCCTGGTTATCCGTGCGAGAACGGTTGTAGTTGTAACGAGCAATCAACGTGTTATTGGTGTTGATTGCATAATCAACGCGAGGACTAAAGTTAGTATTTCTACGAGGAACCAAAAATCCTTGTCCGACTTCCACGATGTTGAACAGTGGGTCCAGCACTGTCGCACGGACTAATTCATTATCATCGGTCTCGTTCCGATTAAACTCGACAAAATAAGATGCCTTCCTCTTCTTGATGGGGCCATTGAGATTGAAATTATATTGACGATATTGAAACGGAGTACGCTTACTCGAACTTATTGCGAAAGGATTCCGAGAGTTAAGACTCTCGTCATTGAAATTGAATGAGGCACCGCCCCGCAGTTTGTCAGTGCCAGGCCTAGTCAGAATATCTATACGTCCAGACGGCTGATCATTTTCAGCGGCAAACGGATTTTGATTGATACGAATCTCGCGAATGGAGTCTTTTGACGGCAGATTGCCACCCGAAAATCCATCGATAAAGATTTGTCCGCCGTTTGGTCCAACAGATGGGCCGGCAAGCGCTTGCAATGCAGCCGCTAATTCATCTGGATCATCAGGTAAGGCATCGAGATCTTTGCCTGAAATCAGCGTCTGATTCGCATTGTTTGTCGCTTCCGTGCTAACTGCCGTTTCAGCTCCAATGGTTACCTTCTCTTCGATCGTAACTTTCAGAGTCAAATCCAACGACTGCCGCTGTCCACTAACGTCTACCTGTTTAAGATCTGATGCCGCGAAACCGGGAGCAGCTGCTGTAATGGTGTATTTGCCTGGAGTCAATCCAGTGAACGTATACACACCCTCAGCGTTTGTCGTGGTCTTCTTCTCAGTACCGGCGGTATCGGTTAGCGTGACGTTTGCACCGACGATAGCGGCTCCAAGCTCGTCAGTGATTAGACCTCTTAGCGTGCTTCGCGCCTGGCCGAAAGCAATTCCTGAAGTCAACACAATGAACAGGGCAATAACAAGAATCTTGGAGTAAGAACTTCGGGTAGAGTTCATTTCAAAAACCTTAGGAAAAGGGGCACAAGCCTCTATGGGGTATTTACCAAAGCTACGGGCGCTGCGGAGTAGCACGCCCGTAGAATTGATGTTTCGATTAAGGCAAACCAATGCCAAATGAAATGCCGGAGCCTCCCAGACCCGCAGCAGGATTTGGTGCCGCTTGGCCGGGTTGCTGTCTCGGCGCCAACATGGTTAACAGAGTGTCTGCTCCAGAAACGAGTGAAATCGCAGTGAGACGAGTTGGATCCACACCCTGCGTACTGGAAACGATGATTGTGTCGCCGACCTTAACATCCGCGATAGAAATAGTTGGCAAACGTTCGAGCATATCATTGATATTGAAGCCACCGCGCCCACCCGGACCGCCGGGACCACCCGGACCGCCGCCTGGACCTCCGGGACCTGCACCTTGTGGACGAGCTTGAGGCTGCCCACCAGGCTGTGCGCCAGGAACGCCTTGGCCACCAGGAGCGCCACCGCCGCCACCCCTATTGAAGCCACCCATCATTGCCCCCATTTCGGAAGCAGGTGGGAATTTTTTTAAAACCGACTCGTGTCTGACCACGATGGTCAATGGATGTTTCTTCTCGAGTTCGTTGATCTTGATCTCTCCGGTGGCTGGATCAACAGCAGTGACCACGCCGGCCACAGTTCGGAAACTACCAGTGACGACTTTTTGCGGAGTGAAGTGAGTCCCGTCTTCTGCGCGATCACCGAGCGCACGCAGCTGATCGCCAACTTTCAACTCAGTGAATTTGCTGGGCTTTGCATCGCTAAACTTGATCGAGTCAGGAGCATACCTACGCATCTCGGTTTTATCGCCGACCGGAATGATGACAGACTGAGTGCCTGCCATCGTTCGACTTTGTATCGTGATCTCATTTGCGTCGGGCTTTAATGCAGTGACCACACCGAGGATTCCTTTACGTCGCCATTCAAGTCGTTCCGCCTCCTGCTTTTTGGCGAGATCACCTTTGGTCATTACTACGATTTGAACCGCCGATACCGACTTGCGGTCCTCTGCCACTGCTCCGCGCGCCCAAATGCGATCACCTTCGGCAACGTCTGAAAAAGCTATATCGGTGGCAGATGTGAGTGATGTTTCACCCGGCGCTAACTTCTTGTAAGTAGTACGGTCGGTATAGAGGACCATCACATCTGCTCCTGCGTCGGTTTTGATTGTGACTAGCTTGGAAGCGGTGTCGATAGATTTAACTTCACCGATCGCCCCTTTGGCTTGAATGCCAGGGTCTGGTGTCTGTTGAACAACTGCTGCGTTAGAAGTAATTGCTGAATTAACCGAAATGAGACCGGCGATTCCCAGCGCGGCTACAAAAAAGAGCGACCTCATCCTACTCGTCCTTTCTGTCCTGGTAAGTGAACACCGCAAAGCGCGGCTTTATGACTGCAAGATCGTAAGAGGATTACTTTCTGACAAATGCCAGAAGTTCGTACGCAACAGAAGTCGATTAGGTTCTGTGTAACCCCTCATTACGACAGCAACGATAGGAACCCTGCACTTAAAACGTCTGAAACGGCGCAAAGTTGCAGGAGGATCCTCCCGAAACGCCTGTCCGGAAAGCATATGATGCCTCAAAGTTGACTTGGATTTGTATCCGTCAGAACGTAGGACTGCTTTCCGTGCGGCGCCAGCCAACACGATAGCGAGCAGTGAGCGACAGTCCCAAGCTAATAACCAGCATGGTTGCGACGACAAATGGCCAAACGTACGGCAGCGACGTGAGCAAGACCCAGAAGGCTGTGCCAATCAAAAGCGCGACAGACTCAGAGTGTTTTCCGAGCGGAACGTATTTTCGTTGTAACCAGCGACCCGTTGCGGCGGCCAGTACGACGCGGCCGAAGAGCCAGCCAACAATTATTAAAATTAAAGCCATTACGCCGACAAGAGCACTGAGAGTTTCGGGCAAAGCTTTCAAACAGACGACAACTCCGGCTCCAATCACAACGGCCGCAGTAAAGCCGATCAACGCCACTCGCAAACTGGTTAGTTGAAGTCTTGTAACACCGCGACTAATAGTGCCGGGCATTGCAGATGTGAGAGCGAGTGCCACGATAAACCAAAAAAGAATTGCCAGCAGTCTTAAGCCCACGTAACCGGATGTCCAACTCGGCCGCAGGATACCGCTGGGCGTGCGCATCAAGTTTCGCAACTCCTCCTGGTAACCCGCATACATCATCGTCATCGCTGCTGGATTTCTGAGCGGCACGTTATCCACGTGTTTGTACGTGCCGCCAATAACTATCACGTCGCCATTGATGCGCGCGCCACTCTGCTGAATTACTGACCCACCAATCGCGGCAACATCGCCATCCACCGAACCCTCAACGATCACATCGCTGCCAAAAGAGATTGCGCCCTGCTTCACAGTTCCAGTGATTCGAAGAGTGTCACCCATTCCGAACACAGTGCTGTCAGTTACTCCACTGATCACCACCTCGTGTTCGTTTGCTTCCGTTGCTCCGGCTTGAGCGTGTACAACGCCGGCGAGGAACAGACACCAAATCGCGATTGCTGTGAAACGCAAAAACTCAAACACTTGTCTCGGTTTGTCGCGAGCAAGAAGAACGTGTGGCAGTGATAGTTGTGGAGACGAAGTAAACATTCCAGCAGGCGCCCTTTACTCGATTGCGCCCGTGCGACGGTAGCTGGAAAGTAGGCGGGAAAGCAGTAGCACACTGAGCGCTAGTAAGACGACGACGAGTCTGAGGTTTCCAGTTTCCACAATCAACTTGCGGCTGACCACGCGCGAAATCACGAACACACTAGCTACCGAATCGTACAATGTGTTCGCGACAAACTCGATTAGACCTACAATTTTTTGAATGAACCTGCGGGCTACGACGAATGTCATCTGCCGAGTCGTACTACCGATTAAGGCAAAACCAGCGACCGCCAATATCAAACATACGAAAAGAGCTTTTTTATTTTCAGTGCTGGATCGAACGCCACTCATATCGCTCACAGCTCTCGCAGCGACGACACGTGAGAAATCGTTCGGTACTGAAACTTCAATTTCATCCGTGAACGCCGCATCGAGCTCGCAGGCAATCTGTTGATGAACGCGCAGCTCTGATTTGCAACGCGCACAACTATCGAAATGATCGCTTAGCACGTCATGTAGACCAGGCTCCAACTCGCCATCAATGTAGGCGGGAATTAGATTCTGGTCACAAAGTTTCTCAGTGCCAAGGTCCATAAAAATTAGATACTCGTAATTCCCTTTTGGACAAATTGTTGTCGCATCATCTCGCGCGCCCTGAATAGGCGATTCTTAACTGTGCCAAGCGGTAAACCGGTGACTTCAACAATTTCCTCGTAAGTAAGATCCTGAGAGTGACGAAGGATAACTAACTCCCGGTAACTCGCTGGCAGCGTTCGCACGACACTTTCGATTTCAATACGCCGTTCTTTGCGTTCGCTTTCCTGCTCCGGAGTGAGACGAGGGCTTTCTAGTGGTAGTTCAAAATTGTCTTCTTCAGTACCGCTGATTAGCGATTGCTCGCGAGTCGTCGTACGGCGCAGGTGATCCACTGCTGAGTTGTGGGCAATCTTGTAGATCCAGGTCGAAAACTTAAATTCTGAGCGATACCGCCTAAGTGAATTATAAACTTTGATGAAAATCTCCTGAGTCAAATCCAGGGCTGACTCATAATCACCAATCATTCGGTACACGTAAGCGGAAATCGGCCGCTGGTATCGCCGCACAAGCTCTTCAAAACTGCCGTCCTTGCCGGAAACTGCATAGGCGACGAGGTCCTGGTCGGTCGTGGACGTTAAATCGTGGCCAAAATAGGAAGGGACTGGGGACGCAACAATACTCATGATTACAGGGTTGTTACGTTGAGAAAAAGAGAATAGTTTCAATGGCGAGGGCGCTGAATCGATCAAAAAGAAAGAGTGGCCAAACCTGCCGGGGCCGCAATCGCGTCGAAGCTAAAATTGCGCGTTGGGAGGACTAGTCCCAGGTCCTCCGCATCGAGCGGTTCTAAATTCCCGCCCGTTGTTTCGTTAACGATCTCACTGGCACGCTGCTTCGCGAGACCTTCACCAACAACCATAAAACGGGTAAGCGAGGCTGGACTTTCACTGGTATCAGCAGCCCTCCGATCGCGATAAAACAGGAGGAGCCGGTAAAACTCATCTTCACATTCGGCTTCCGTGCATTCAACTGTACGAACAATCAGGGGGTGATCGCCACGGAGTATTACGGCCGTAAAACCATTGCCGGAACCGCTGAGCAACAACGAATCTTCTGCCGAGGCATTGCGTACCAGCCACTGCGATTCGCCCATGTGACGGGGAAGAATTAAACCCGCGCGCCACCCGAGTGAATTAAGTACTGCTTCATATTCGCTCAACACGTCTTTCCGGGTGCCTACTGCCAAGTAGCGATCACGTCCTTGTGCGTCTTTTTGCAGTTTCTCTTTCGAAATCGAAAGCTCTTCGAGAGGTGCGCCAAATCCGCGTTCCATCTTCCAACGAAGAACCTCTTGTAATTCAGATCCGGATTGAGAAGGAGTTTCCATAGTTAGCACAAGAGTCCGGGTTGTCGCTTCGGGAAGACTCAGGGACCAGCGCTTTTGTCGAAGCAAACCTGCGCTCGCGGCGAGTTCACTTAGCACACTTGAGAGTTGAGCAGGGTTCTCGATGTTTCGTTCGGCGAAACTCGGACGAATAATTGATTCTGAGAGATCAAAAGTAGCTGCTCGTCTTAATGTGCAACTATTGGCGCGCCCCTTTTCAAGATGAACAACTGAGGCCACTCCTTTTTCCAAACCAATGGCAGTTGACGGATACCAGGGATCGATGATTCGGGAAATTAGAGTGGGCATGGATCTAGGGAAAATTTAAGATTGAAGATTGTAGATTGAAGCTTTGTTACTTTCCAATGGGCCTCTCATGATTGAGAGTTGAATCCGCTTATTGTCCGGTTCCTCACTCCAATTTGAAATCTGCAATTAACGCTCTGCAATCGGCTCACCATTCACTATACGGTGTTCCTTCAGTCGAAATGTCTCCTGAAGCGCTATGGATGTCTGTCATCCCGGATTGACCGTCGGTGGAAGTCGGATCCTCGCCAGTCGTGATGGCCCAATCCTTTTGCGAGGTGAACGGATCAACTGGCACTTCGCGCATGTACCCTTCCGATACCAACTCATCGATTGACTGAGGTAGACGTCCTTTGTCCGCTGCAAATTGATCGATCAGTTCCCTCATCTTGTGGAGGTCATCGCGCAACACGGCTTCACGAGTTGCTTGAATCGTTTTTTGATATTGAGGCAGTGTAATTGCGGCAAGAATGATAATGATCGAGATGACGATCATCAGTTCGAGTAGCGTGAAGCCTTGCGCGATTCTAAATTTACCGAAATAACAATCGCTGCTCACTTTCTGCCACTCTCGACCTTTAGCCGCCAACCTACCAATCACTATATTGCTCCCCATTTAATGCTTTGGCTTTTGATTTTGACCTCACATCAAAAACATTTTCTCCACCCCATGAGGTCGAATCTACAGCGTCGTAACACGACTTGAAATCCCAGTCTGCTTTGCCAGTCATCGGATCGATAGGAAGTTCACGCAGATACACTTTCTTCTTGGTCGAGAGTTGAGAATCGAGCACTGAGTTGGTATTGGAAGAACTGGTGCCTGTGCTTTGCAGTCCCCTACCACCCGTACCGGTTCCGGAGCGAGGCATAACGTTTACACCCTCCGTCAGAGTTTCCAAAGTGGGTGGGTAATGATCGGGATTATCAACTCCAAAAATTGTGCAGTCGCTGATCACAACCTTGCTGCGTGGATCAATGAAGCTCGGATTCTGAGGCCCCTGCGGTCCTTGTGGCTGTTGGCCGGTAAGTCCACTTGCGGTACCTATGCACGACATGCCGATCGTATCGCGATGGAATTCCTCTATCGCGGTCCGCATTTGTCTCAGCGCATCCCTGAGTTCCTGCTCCTTCTGACGTTTCACCGCAACCTTTACTAGTGGAAGAACTCCCATGGTCAAGATCGTGAGCACAGTGATAGTGATGACGAGCTCAATCAAGGAGAACCCTGACTGGTTAATTTGGGCTGACGTAGAAACGCGGCGACCAGTAGATATAACTTCGCTCATACAGTCGCCGCGTTTTTTCGAGGCCGCGTTTAGCCTGGTAACTTGTCCGAACATTACTGCTTAACTGTTGCCGTTCCCTGAAGCACATCAGTAACGACGTCTCGCGCATCCACCGCGATCAAATGCAACGCCTGCTTATCAAAGACAAGTGAGGCGTCACCCGCTCCGATTGCCTCTACATCTATTAAGACCAGCGGACCCGATCCTTTAATTGATGCCTTACCGTTTAGTGCTGAGATTGAGATCAGACAGACTCCGTTCGCATCAACAGATTGTGCGAACGTCGCTCCTAATCCGTCAGGTTGTGACGCGAGCATCGAGCCTGCTGATATTGCGTTGACTTTCACTACTTTCGGATCAAATCGCAATGCCAACGTCGCGAGACTCAAAGCCACATCCGAACTCAACTGAACTGCGTATCGGCGTTTCTCACCGACCTTTAAAACATCTTCCGCTGGCAAGAAACTAAGTTGGGCGACTCGAGCGCCTGACTTGGTATTAAGCGAAGTCTCTTCAGCTTTTGGCATGCTGGTCAAAACTGCATTCTGAGTACCAGCCGTACTCGCGTTCACGGTAGCTACCTGGGTAGCGGCTTGATTGCTCACTAACGACTTAGGCGCAGGAATATACGATGGAAGTTCCTCAACCGTGTCATTGGTCGTGTTCTTGGCGGCAACAGTTGCAGTTGGCTTGACAGCGGGTTTTGCAGCTGGAGCATTAGTTGTTGTGTTGGCAACTACAGCAGCAGGTATTGTGTTGAGAGCTACATCGGCCGTTTTGGCGGGGACTTCAAGCGGAGCATCAGGAAGCTGAACGTTTACTTCTCTAGGAATTTGCCTCGCCGCAGCAATCTGATCGTCTCGATTGGCGTCGCGTACCATTTCAGCCAGCGAGCCAGTTGTTGGCGACTGCAATGTACCGCTCGGTCTCATTTCCTCATCGCGCGGAGTCACGGTTGGAGCTCGCAACACACGAGGTGTGACTGAGATTACGATGTCTATCTGACGATTATTTCTAGTTGGTGAAGTGAATAGACGTCCCACAATGGGTAAGCCTCCGATGACCGGAAGTCCGGCACGTCCATGTGTTTCAGCATTCGTCGAAACACTCGCTAACATCATCGTGCGATTGTTCTGAACGCGCGCAGTGCCCGTTATGGTTCTCTCGGTGAACGTCGGAGTCAGAGTGCTGGCCCCCAAAACATCCTTGGACTCGATGTTCATCTTCACCTGGACATCAAGGTTCGGAAATACCTGCGGTGTGAACTTCAAGGTCAAACCGGTAGGTTCGTAGTTAATGACTGGGAAACCACCACTAGGATAATTCGTTCCATTTGCTGGCTGTCCTGTTTGAATACCGAAGGGATACGCCTGCGCAGTTTGCACCGGCACTCGTTGTCCGATTCGTGCAGTGGATTCTTCACCATTGAAAGCGTGAACCTGAGTTGACGCAATCAATCTTGTATTGTCCTGACTCTGGAACATTGTCAGCGTCGATTGCGGAATAACAAGTGCGGCCGCAAGTGCTGTTGGCACTGATCCGACAAACGCACCGAGGTTAACTCCTCGTCCTGCAGCGCTGTTAACAACACCGTTATCAGTCAGCAATGAAAAACCTGGTGAACCGCCAACGCTGAAAGGGGCGGCCGTGCCGATTTGATTTCCGAATTGCAGAAGATCGCTCTTGGAAACCTCGTAGATGCTGACGTCCATAACGACTTCAGCACGATCTTTATCGATACTCTGCAGCAAGTCGCCAATCAACCGAACATTTTCCGCGGTGTCGCGGACGGTCAAACTATTGGTCGCATCGTCAGGCACCACGATAGTTTGCGGCCGGCCAACTGACGGTGGAATTGCTTGCTGCACGAGAGTGCGCGCATCGGTTGGCTTCATGTTTGAAAGAAAGAACGTGCGGAGAACTAACTGCTGATACTGAGGCCGGCGACTCTGATCTGCGACCAGGATAGTGCGGCGACTTAGCTTCTGAAAGAACAAACCCTCCTGCAGAAAAACATAGTCGAGGGCTTGAGCGGTTGTTACTTCATGAAGGTTGATGTCGAGCGGTCGAGATTGTGCAAACGACTGTCGATCAAAAATGACATTAAGATTTAGTTGTTCGGCGTAGAGTCTGATAAACGATTTCAAATCACCCTGGTATTGGACCACGCGCATTTGAGTTTCACGGCCACCTGGAAGCTCTTGCGTTTGCGCAGAAGCCGGCGTGAATACGCCCTCCTGGTCGCCGTTCTTATTTGCCGGAGGCGCGGTCCTTCCCTCCTTAACTCCTTGGAGTCGTAACATGCGCTCCATCTCAGATACGGCTAACTCGTTAACCGGATCGAAGCCATATGCCTGGCGGAAAGCGTTATACGCCCCAACGAAATCGCCTTGCTCGGCCAACGAACGACCTTGCTGCATATAGGTCTGCGAAGCATTAAAGCTCGCTCGCCGAAAATGCATCTGGTACTCCATGTTCGAGGGATCGGCGGCAACCGCTAACGTAAACTCCTGGGCAGCCTTGTCCCATTGCTGGGCGTTCTCCAGATCTAGGCCATGCCGGAAATTCTTTTCGCCTTTTTTGGCGAAAGCGGTCATTGGAACCGTCAACAGGCTCAATGCCAAGACCAGGGAAATAAGTGTTCTACTTCGCATATTGTTCTCTTTGGCGTTCTACGCGGGAGGTGGAAAGAATCGGCGCTGTAATAATGCCGCCGCTGCGCATAAGATGCAAGATCGACGCACCTGATTTCCTTACACGCCCAAAAGAAATTTTGGTTCCTTAAAACAATCGATTTCAAACATGAAAAGACCGGCAGCTGGCTACTTGACCACACTCAATTCTTCAACGAAGGTGACGCGATTAATCTCGTATAAGGTTGAGGTGCCCGAAAAGACTTTCTGTAATGCAGATTCCCGTAAACTCGTCAGTCCTTCCGCTTCTGCAGCCCGTCGAACTTCGGAGCCCGGGCGCCGCTCCACGATCATCTCGCGAATGTTGTCTGACAAATCCAATAGTTCATGGATGGCGGTTCGACCTCGATAACCTGTGTGATTACACGCGTCGCAACCGACGTTTAAATAAAACGGCCGGTTCCCGTATTGGTCAGGAGCTAAACCCGACTCCGCCAACTCAGTATCGGAAGGTTGATATTGGCGTTTGCAATAAGGGCACAACATTCGGATTAAGCGCTGAGCTAATACGCAGTTTAACGACGAAACGAAGTTGTACGGCTCAACACCCATATTCAAAAATCTTCCAATTACATCGATGACGTTGTTAGCGTGAACCGTAGTGAATACAAGGTGTCCGGTCAACGCCGACTGAATGGCTATCTGCGCGGTTTCAGTATCGCGAATCTCACCAACCATGATCTTGTCAGGGTCATGACGAAGTATTGAACGAAGGCCTCGGTCGAAGGTGAGACCTTTCTTTTCATTGACTGGAATCTGCGTGATCCCGTGAAGTTGATATTCGACCGGGTCCTCGATAGTCACGATCTTATCTTCTTCATTTCGGATCTCATTGAGGGCCGCATACAGAGTAGTAGTTTTGCCGGAACCAGTCGGTCCCGTGACAAGCACCATCCCATACGGCTCCATGATATAGCGCCGAAACTTTCGCAAATCCTCCTCAGCAAAACCGACAACGTTGAGATTCAAATTTTTAAACTCTTCGTTGATCTGTTCTTTATCGAGGATACGAATAACAGCATCTTCGCCGTGGATCGTCGGCATAATTGAAACGCGGAAGTCGACATTGCGTCCTTTATACCGAACTCTGAAACGACCGTCCTGCGGTACACGTCGCTCCGCGATATCGAGTTCAGACATCACCTTGATGCGTGAAATCAGTGTCTGGTGGTATGCGAGATCAATCGGATCAACTTTAGCGTAGAGCGCTCCATCGATCCTGTACTTCACTTGGACCTCGGTGTCACGCG
>Ga0070671_100003973_pt1 | contig 11645 bp, 8 predicted proteins | sample KBSS73metaG_FD_65341 | JGI IMG/M metagenome (GOLD analysis project Ga0070671, IMG submission 65341) | Switchgrass rhizosphere microbial communities from Kellogg Biological Station, Michigan, USA - KBS S7-3 metaG | ecosystem: Host-associated > Plants > Roots > Rhizosphere > Soil ...
GGCTCGACGCCGTGATGCCTGATGATGGAAACGGGTACGCCCTGGCTCTCCTCGAAGATCGCCGAAAAGAGGTCGGACGATTCGATGGTCTGCCGTCCCGCCCGGCTCGCCTGGTGGAACGCCAGTTTGAAAACGAGTTTCGTTGCCGGCGCGACTCGAAGCTCGCGGCCGGCAAACGTTGGCAGCACATGGAGATGTTCCTCCAGCGCCTGCAGAATTTCGTGGGGATTCAATTCGAGGTCACGCATCACCTGTGAGAAGGTGTCCCACTCGACCTGCGCGAACGCCAGGAAAATATGCTCGTTCGTCAACAGGGCATGATCGCGCCGGCGTGACTCCTCAACGGCGCGGTCCACCACGCGCTGTGCCGATTCCCCAATCTTGCTTTGTGCGATGTCGAAGTCGTCCACGCCGCGTCGCCTCCTCGACCTGCACTCGCGATGGCGAGTCACTGCCGGTTCGCTCTTCAAGATGCGAGCCAGTGAGAAAGGCCGGCCGGACGCGTCCATTTAACCCATCGTGCGGGCGTGGCTTACACCGGGCGCATGGAAGAGTCGCCGTCAAATGACGTCTTCACGTGCGTACGCCCAACCGTACGAAAAGAGGCACGGCAGGTTCTTTATAATGCTGAATATGAGACACCCGGTTTCGCTGGCGATCGCGGCCGTGGTCCTGCTGGGGACGGCGGCAGCTCAAACACCGCAGCCGTTTCCGCGCGGAACGCCACCAGCTCCGGCTCCGGCACCTCCCGCAAGCAGCCGTCCGGTCCAGCCGCCGCCCGCGTCCGCACCGCCGGCGCCAGCACCGCCGGCAGCCGCACCCGTGGATCCGGCGACGCCTTCGGAAGCCAGCCTGGGATTCCCGATCTATCCAGGCGCGCAGTTCATCGCGTCGTACGACGCGGGTCGCGCGCAGCGCTATTACATATTTGGTTCGACAGCCGCTTTCGCGGATCTTGTGACCTATTACCGCACGGTGCTGAAGGACAAAGGCGACCTCGTGTTCCAGGACCCGCCGACGCATATGTTCGAAGTCGGCAAGTTCAACAACGACACGATGTCATTCCCTCCAGGTGTCACCATCAAGGACTTCACATCAGGTGGGTCGCAGGGGTACGCGAACCCGAAGCCGGGTGCTCAGCCGGCCCGGTTCGCGTCCGTGATCATGATTGTTCCAGTGCCGCCCGGCACTCCGCGGTGATTCGTCATCACTAATCGCCAGCGGCTTTGACGTAAATTTCTCCAGCCTTCTTGAACTCGTCAGCTTTCTCGCGCATTCCCTGACGCAACGCATCGGGCGTCGTCAGGTTGTGGCTCGCCGCGTAGTCGCGAACCTGCTGCGTCAGCTCCATCGAGCAGAATTTCGGTCCACACATCGAACAGAAATGTGCGACTTTGGCGCCCTCGGCGGGGAGGGTCTCGTCGTGATACGCGCGGGCCGTCACCGGATCCATCGCCAGATTGAATTGATCGTCCCATCGGAACTCGAAACGCGCCTTCGACAGCGCATCGTCCCACGCCTGCGCCCGCGGATGGCCTTTGGCGAGATCGGCGGCGTGTGCCGCAATCTTGTAGGCAATCACACCCGCCTTCACATCGTCACGATTGGGAAGTCCGAGGTGTTCTTTCGGCGTGACGTAGCAAAGCATGGCCGTGCCGTACCACCCGATCATCGCGGCGCCAATCGCCGACGTAATGTGGTCGTAACCGGGAGCGACATCGGTCGTCAGCGGGCCGAGCGTGTAGAACGGCGCTTCCTTGCACCATTCGAGCTGTTTTTCCATGTTCTCTTTGATCAGGTGCATCGGGATGTGGCCCGGCCCCTCGTTCATCACCTGCACGTCGAAATGCCAGGCAATGTCGTTGAGCTCGCCCTGCGTCTTCAGCTCCGCAAACTGCGCCTCGTCGTTCGCGTCGGCGATGGAACCGGGACGCAGGCCGTCTCCAAGCGAGAACGACACGTCGTAGGCACGCATGATTTCGCAGATCTCTTTGAACCGCGTGTACAGGAAGTTCTCCTGGTGATGCGCGAGGCACCACTTCGCCATGATCGATCCGCCGCGGGACACAATCCCGGTCACGCGCTTGGCGGTCAGCGGAACGTAGCGCAGCAGTACGCCGGCGTGAACGGTGAAGTAGTCAACACCCTGCTCGCACTGTTCGACGAGGGTGTCACGGTACACCTGCCACGTGAGGTCCTCGGGTCTGCCACCCACCTTTTCGAGCGCCTGGTAGATCGGCACAGTGCCGATTGGCACCGCCGAATTTCGGATGATCCACTCGCGTGTCTCGTGAATGTTCCTGCCGGTCGACAGGTCCATGACGGTATCGGCGCCCCAGAGCGTCGCCCACTGCAGCTTCTCGACTTCATCCTCGATGGACGACTTCACCGCGGAGTTGCCGATGTTCGCGTTGATCTTCACCAGGAAGTTGCGGCCGATGATCATCGGCTCGAGCTCGAGGTGATTGATGTTCGATGGGATGATGGCGCGACCGCGGGCGATCTCCGCGCGCACGAAGTCCGCAGGGAGTCCTTCCCGGGCCGCAACGAATTCCATTTCCGCCGTGATTTCGCCGCGACGTGCGTAATACAACTGCGTGCCGACAAATCCCGACTGCCGGCGTGCCGCGATCCAGTCCGCTCGCAGCTTCGGCAGCCCGTCGCGGACGTTGTACCCCTGCGGTCCGCTCGTGTCGTACAAGTGCACGGGCGGTTCCCCTCCGCTGAGCGTCACCTCGCGTGACGGAATACGCAGCGCGACGTCGGGACCGTCCGCGGTCATACGCGCCGTGCGCTGTTCGTACACTTTTCGAGAGTTCGGATACGCAGTCGCGAAGTCGATCATGATCCCCTCGTGCGTAGCGGATGAGCGAAGTTCAGCAGGAGGGGCGGCAGGATTGCCGCGCTCCCTCGCCCGGTTGAACCGGGTTCCGCCTCCGCACCAAGGCTTCGGCGGACCCGCCGCAGCTTCAGCGACGGCGGGCAGGTTCCAAGGGTTTTTCTCAATCTCCGCGCGCCGTTCGACGAGCTCAGGGCGGCCTGAGCAACGCCGAAGCCGAAGATACCCCTGGCGGCCACCGTGATTATATGACGTCCGGGCCTGTCGGACGCGCAGTCACTCTCCGAGTCGAGTCACGCTGATTCACCAATTCCCTTCGTCTGCGCTGATAAGAATCGAGCCAGCGCCGTACGGGCGCCGCGATGCGGCACAGCCCGACTGCAAGCCGTCGATGCATAATTCCCGTATGCGCACCACGCTCTACCTCAGCCTGTCAATACTGCTGGCACACGCGTCATTCGCGCAAACACCCCAGCCGGCTCCGCGGCCGGCGCCGGCCGCTCCGGCGCCCGCTGCACCGCAGGCACCTGGTGCACCGGCGGCACCGGCGGCACCCGCGGCCCCACGCCGCGCACCAGCGCCGGCGCCCGCACCGCGATCCGGTATCGCGATGACCGTTACGGATCCTCGCGGGTTGCCTATTCCGGGCGTGCACGTGACTGTGGCGGGAGCGTCTGATCGAACTGGCGAAACCAATGACAGCGGACAAGTGAATTTCGTCGGGATGCAGCCGGGCACCTATCGACTGCGCTTCGACGGCGACAAAGTGATCTCGTTCGAACGTGAAGTGACGGTCCGCGCGGGACAGCCCACGAACTTCGATGTCGTACTGAACCCCGCGCCTCCGCCGCCGGCGCCGCCTCCTCCTCCACCGCCGGCCGCGCCCGCGCCCGTCGCCGCCGCCAAAGTCGGACCGCCGGGGATGCCGCAGGTGCTGTCGATCATCGACCTCGCCGAGCGGCAGTTGTCCGGGAACCAGCCGCGACGCGAAAGCCTCGTCTCATGCAGCGGAAACACGAGAACGATGCTTGTCGGCCTCAATCAGGATCAACCTGATCGTCTCTACGAGGGAGCCGAGATCGAGTACTACGTCATTGCGGGCCAGGGCGCGGTGAAGCTCAATGCGCGCGAGACGCCGCTGTCAGCGGGCAGCTACGTCTCGATTCCACGGAACACGACGCACGCAATCACGCGACGCGGAAATCGACCGTTGATTTTGCTGTCGATCCTGAGCGGAGAACCGTGCGAGCAGGCGAAGTAGCGCGAGAGAGGCGAGAGGGGCGCGAACGGGTGGAAGGGCGGGAGAGGCAGGACGCGCGGGAAAGAGAAGGCGCTTAGAACCCCGGTCGAATCAGGAAGCTCGCCGTCCACCCGTTTTGCGGCTTGTCGAACGGCCGGACGGCAGTCAGTTCGAGCACGAACCCACCAAGGTTTGCGCGCACCCCGGCACCGACGCTGCTGAAGCGATCGCGTTCGAGCGGCGCGTTTGCGTGCGGGGTCCAGAGCATCGCGCCGTCCGCGAAGATCAGTCCCTCCATCGGGGTCGCACCGTAGTCGAGATTTCCGGTCAGCAGTCCGAGCAGCGGCGCCCGTAGTTCCAGGTTCATCACCGCAAAGCGATTGCCCGAGAGCTGATCGACCATCGAGCAGGATGTCGCGGTCCGTCCGCACCGTTCCGCCGCAAACGTGCTCAGGTCGTACCCTCGCACCAGCGTCTGCAGGCCAAGCAACAGAGGCGTCAGGCGCCCGTCTCGCGCGTCCGGACCATAGCGGCCCGTATGCTCCAACCGTACAGCAAACGTCACCGGACGCACCGGCATGAAATACCGCCTCGCGTCGAGACGAACATCCGCGAATGTCAATCCACCCAGCGCCGGCTCCACGTCCAGCCGAATGCGGTGACCGAGGATGGGGCTTATCGGACCCAGAACCGCGGTGTCACGCACATAGGCAGCCTGCATTTCCGCCAGATAGACCGGCTGCGCGCCCGGCAATTCCTCGAGCGTCCGGGTGACGAGCTGTCGAGTCGAGGGATCGGTCACCCGCGTGACGGTTTGCCACCCGTATCCGGTTCGCCTGGCGCCCGCTCTGAATTCGAACCGTGTTGCGCGGCTGACGTTGTAGCGCGCCGTGAGGCTTCCGTACTCGTGCGCATACCGCAGATTCGCGGACTCTTGCGTTACCAGCGACGACGTTCGCACGATCGACCGACGCGCACCAACGAAGCGCGCCGGAACGAATCCACCGATGAACCCCCAATGCAGCCGTCCGCGCCGGTTGATGTACGCGATCTGCCCGGCGATGTCGTCCCTGGTCGTGCCCACGCGTATCAACGCCTGCAGCTGTCGATCGCGAAGCATGTCGCCGAACGTCACGCCGAAACTGGCGCGGAGGGTGCCGCCGACGAGCCCGTCGCCGCCGACCGCTGCGCCGATGTACGGATCGGCGAACGACTCAACATGCAGACGGTCGTCGTAATTCGAGGTCTGAAACCTGCCGTCGGAAGGCAGTCCGATGTGCGCGTTCGACAGCAGCTGTCCGAGGCTGCCGAACGCACGCGGTGCCGGCGGGGGTGCCGGCGCGCCGGCGCTGACGATCGGCGCCGATTCCGCACTCCCCTGTTCCAGTGTCTGAATCTCGAAACGGCCGTCGCGATAGGCGTTGAACGCGAGCTTTCCCGTCGACGATGCAACCGCCAGAGCGGGGCTGGTGGCCGTGATGCCGCTGATGCCGCTCGGTTCGGAGGTGACGCGCCGGACGTCGCCGCTCCCGAGCTCGAGGCGATAAATGTTGCTGACGCCGTCAGGATCGCCGACGTAATACAACGCCTTCCCATCCGGCGACCATTGAGGGCTGATCTGCTTGCCAGCGCTGGAAGCTTCGGTCAGTGGGCGAACGTTGCCGGTTTCGACATCGAATAACGCAATGCGCACGGCTCCGAACGTGAGGTCATCGAGCGACGTGGTGAAGCGATCGGACGCAAAGGCAATCGTCCTGCCGTCCGGTGACCAGGCTGGATGCAGGTCCGCAAACTCATCGTCCGTGAGCTGCGTCACGGTTCCGTCGCTCAGGCTGTAGACGAACAGATTCGAGGTGCCGGACTTCATCGCCGAGAACACAATCCGCGTCCCGTCGGGCGACCAGCTCGGGTTGTAAATCTCCCCCATTCCGTTCAGTCGAATGTCGCGCCGCCGCGTCGAGCCATTCATATCCACGATGCTGAGGGCGGAGGCCCCGTCAAGAACGGCTGCAACGACGAACCGGCGTCCCTCGGCGTCCCACGACCCGGCGGACTGGATGTACTGCAGGCTGTCGAGATGCGGGTCGGCGGCGGTGCTGATCACCTTCTTCACGACGGCGCCGGAGGTCGCATCGGCCATGAACAGGTCCAGCGACAGGCGATCGCGCTCCGAGACGAACATGATTTGACGTCCGTCGGGACTGATCGCCGGCGCGACGTGAACGCGTCCACCATCGGCGGAGGTGATGATCTGTCGCGGGCGCACGATGACGTCCGGGTCGCCTTCCGCCATCGGAATGGACGCATGCCAGTCGCGGGTCAGCTCATCCCGAGTTTTTCCGGTGACGGCCTCCAGGCGGTCGACGACGGTGCGTCCTTTGGCCCGGAGCAGTTTGCCGACGATGTCATCGCCAAACCGCTGTCCGAGGTACGACCAGAATGCATGTCCATATCTGTACGGGAAATAACGAGGGTTCTGGAGTTGCTCGACGGTTGGCAGCCGGTGATGCAGCTTCGCGTCGCGGAGCCACATGTCGGTAAATGCGTTGGAGGGCCCGAGCGACAGGTACTCCGCCATTCCTTCGATGAACCAGCCAGGCAGGTCGAACGCGTTCTGGTGTGCGCGTTTCGCGATGTCGATCTGGAAGGCATGCGCGAGCTCGTGCCCCAGGACATGGTCCGTTTCACCGAGACCAGGGGCAAACGGCAGCACGATGCGCGAGCGTTGCCGTTCCGTGAATCCTCCGGTGCCTTCCCCGATGGCACCGGGACTCACATTGGTCTGCGTAAACTCCGGATGACTGGCATACAGGACGATCGGCTGTTTGCGGGTGAACGCGTGATCGAGCAGCTGCGAGTAGCGTGCGTACCACCGTTCGGCCATCCGCGCCGCCTGGCGCGTGACCGCTTCTTCTTCAGGGTAGTAGTAGATGTCGAAGTGCTCGGTGTGCAGCGTACGGAATTCGAGACGTGCAGTCTGAACCTTGTTGCGTCCAAAGTACTGCGCCTGCGCCGAGGCCGGACACAACATCAACGTCGCCGCGAGACACACAAACACCGTCGCGCACCGAAGCATGGGCACCCCTGAGCTGGTCGTGGAGAAGCGCTACTCTATCACGCACCGAGGGGCTCCACGGCCCCTAGTGAGTGGTATCGGCGCTGTAGACGGCGGAAACAGCGAAGTGCCCATCGCGGACACCGCGCGCAAAATCGAGACGAAGCGCGCCACTACGCCCCGGATACGCGCCGCGCCATCCGATTCCGACGTCCACATCAGTGATCGAGCCACCCGACAGCCGGCGTGCCGTCACGGCTGTATCGATAAACGTCGCAATTCCGGTCCGCAGTGGGCCAACGCGCCACCAACGCTGCACTTCCGTCGACTCGTGCGCAAACTGGCGCCCCATTCGGTGCGTGCGGAACTGTTCACCGTCCGTGAGAATCGGATGCGCTCGCAGGAGCAGTGGACGAGCTCGTCCTGTGTCGCCGGCGAACCACAAGTCGGGCGGCGCCGATGCGCTCGCGGATGCCACACCACCGTCTGCGGTCACGACGAACCCCGTGAGACGCGAGGAGGAGCGAGCGAGGATGCGAAGCTCGGCTTGCTGAAAGTCGTTTCCACCTCCGAACCACGTGCGCAACCGTGCGCGAGCATCGAGACGGTCTCGTTCCGACGACGCTCGCATGGACGCTTCGACGGTGCTGAACACGCGAGCGTCATTCCACCTGTCGAAACCTCCACCCACCTGCCAGCGTACGAGTCCATTCGCCCAATCAGCGATATCGAGCTGCAATGAGTCATGAACGGTTGGTGAGAATGTCGTGGTGAATGGCTGCCGCTCCCGTCTGCCGGCGACGCTCCAAATACCACGCCACGGCGCGGGAGCAGCAATCGACAACTGGTAGAGCGGACGATGCGCCCAGAATCGCCAGTCCGTCGTGATCTGCTCGCCGCCGCCCGTGGGTGAAACGAGCGGCACAACCACCTCGCGCGTGATGGCCGTCGCGAGCGCCACCACACCAAGATCGAAGAAGGTCGCGGGCGCAATCGATCGTTCGAGCACTGTCGGTCGCACTTCCGCCAGTCCCGAGGGGAGTGGAAGGAAATCGATCGTCCCCGAACCGGACGGCAGTTCGTTCAGACGTCGGCGCGCGCGGACGAAGGCGGCCCGCGTAAGTACCTGCCCCGTCTTCAAACCGACATATCGCTCCACGACGCTGTAGCGCGTGCGCGCGAGGCCGTCGATCCGAATCAGATCGATGCGCGGCTCATCAGCCCGATTCCACGCATCGAGAGCGGCGAGCTGATCGTCCTCGATGAAGCGCGCCGTGCCGAGGAGCCGCGACGCGTACGTATCGTCCGGTTCGCGCGCAAGCGCGGCCGCCGCGAGATCCGCAGCCTCGGCCCACCGCCGCTGCACCGCGCGAAGACCCGCCAGCTCACGAAAGACGGCCGCACCGGGGCAGGACAATGCGCCCACGAGCGTCCGCTCCGATTCGTCGAGCTTGTTCTCCTGTGCCTGCTGTACGGCGACTGCGATTTGCGCGTCGCATGGAGTGGACGAATCTGGAACTGTTGCGACGGACGAAGAAGAGTCGCGTGAAGCCGGAGGCGTCACTATCAACATCCATCGTCGGGCTGCCGACCACCGCTTCTCGAATTCGGCCGTGCGCATGATCCGGAAGGGCGTCCGCGCGGGATCATGAAACACGACGCCGTCAGCATTACGGGCGACGACGACGACGTAGTGGTACGTGCGCGGGCGGTCTTCCAGAAGCGCGATGACCGGCCGTCCCTGCTGCAGCTCTCTGGCAATCGCCTCGGACGACCCTTGGAGGGCGACCGCGTTCCAGGCTCGATCCCGCAGGCTCGCTGCGAGAGCATCCGTTCGAATCCCGCCGGCGTTGGCATCGACGAGGGCCCGGAACGACTCCGCGTCGACGCCGCGCTCCCCCCAATAGCGCATCACCATCGCAGCCGCGGCGCCGCCGCACAACAGCTCGGACTGCGAGATGAAGGGAACGTCGAGGACGTCGAGCGACTGGGAGCGGAGCGCAGATGGCCGGAGGCAGCACGCGAGCGCGAGCAGGAGGATGGCTCGCCGCTCGCGTCGCATGGCGCTAATTCAGGGCCACGATGAGCAGAATCAGGACGAGCAGACCGATGATGATCGTGGTGGTCGAAATCGTCACCTTCGACTGGCCACCGGCAAGCGCATCCTCCGCTTGACGGGCCTGCGTCGCGACCCTCGCCAGTTCCGACGCATCCATCGCGGCAACGGCGCTTTCCGCGCGGCGCATGTCGACGCCGTACTTCCCGGCTATCGCCTTCACATCGGCGCGCTGAAGGAACTGGCGAACGGTATCCCGATCCCGCTCGGCGGCACGCGCGTGGTCCTGGATCGCAGCGGCGAGGACCGGGTCACCTGCAATATGTGTCGGCGCCTGACCGGTGCCTGCAGGCGACGCGTGAAGTGGCGGAGCTGCCATCAGCATGGATAAGACCACTGCTACAAATGAGCATGTCGAGCGCATCGTTCCTCCTGTCGCGGCTATTTTAGCGGAGCAGCTGATCAGTTTTTCGGCTCAACGCGGACATACTTCAAAGGTGCGTTCGGCTTCATTGATCTTCACGGTGAACAAACGATCGAACCCTTCGGAACGCGTCGGCGGCTCCAGGTGTTTTCGCACGGTAAAGATGGCAACGTCTGGCACCCGGTCGCGACCCTGCCGGGTGCGGTTGCGGCGAAGAGCGTCGCCTGCGTCGGTCTCGAAGAAGTACCCGGACACCTCTGCACCGTGTTTCCTGGCGAGAGCGATCAGCGGGGCGCGGACGGCGGTGCTCGGGTTCGTGTTATCCACGACGACCGATCGGCCCGACGCGAGCGATTCCGCAATCAGATGCTCCTGACGCCGCTGCGGTTTGCGGTTGTTTCGCAACAGGTCTTTGCTCACGTGGTCGTGCGTCCCGGCAAAGCGCTCGCGAAAGAACGTGGATTTACCCGACGCCGGTAACCCGATCAGAATCACGCACTCCATTGGCCAGGCTGCACGGTATCGTCATTTGACCATGACCTTCGAAGAGTGGCTCGGGGCCCTCGAGCGGCGTCACCTGGCGAATTTGAGGCTGCCCGAAGTGACACGTGCGCTCCGCGCCTTGTCATCGGCGTACGTGGAGCGGCGTCACACCGTCAGCCGCGGCGGTCCGCTCGACAGCGCCGGAAAACGAGCCGCTTTTGCGCTGTTCTATGCACCACTGCATTTCCTGACGTGCACGCATGTTCTCCGCGCGTTGGATCAGCCGGTCGCGGCTGCCCCCTCCGCAGTGTTCGATATCGGGTGTGGAACCGGCGCTGCCGGCGCGGCATGGGCCATCGCGCGAGGCGGCGCTCTGCCCGTCACTGGCATCGACCGTCATCCATGGGCGGTTGACGAGACGCGATGGACATATCGAACGCTGGAGCTGAAGGGTTCAGCCCGCCAGGGGGACCTCGCCCGCCTCCCACGACTCCATCGTGGCAGTGCTGTCATCGCCGCGTACGTGCTCAATGAGGTTCCTGCCGATGTCCGGAAACGCGTTCTGCAGCACTTGATCGCAGCCGCACACGGCGGCGTGCGCGTACTCGTGCTCGAACCGATCGCACGGTCCGTTGCGCCGTGGTGGGACGAAGTGGCTGGCCTAGCGGCGGATTCAGGAGGACGGAGCGACCAATGGCGCTTCCCGGTGCAGCTTCCTCCGCTGCTGCAGACACTCGACAAGGCGGCAGGGCTCGACCATCGCGAGCTCACCGTGAGGTCGATCTGGTTGCCGGGCGGGGCCGCCGAAGCGGCCCTCGCCGACAGGAATGCACGCTAGTACTTCGAAGCACCCTTGGACGTGGTATCGGACTTCTCTGTTCTCGTTCTTCCGCTGGTGCCACGAGCCGTGGACTTGTTGTGATCGAGGTTGTCCTTGATTTCCTTGGCACGATCGAGGTGCTGTTCGATCGTCGGCAGCGTGTTCGCCGCCCACTCGTTCACGCTCATCGTCACACGGTTGTCGGACTGTTCGGGTTTGACGGCCGCGGGGTTTTCAGGATTCTTGCCGGTCAACCGATCGGACGCGCTGCGCTTTTCGTCCACGCGCGAACGGAGATCGCTGACCGCGTCCTGATGGTCGTCGATCATCGCGCTCATGTATTCCTTGTCGAAGTCAGACCCGTTCAGCTTTGCGAGCTTGTCCATCAGGCTCTGGTGTTTGTCGTCGATCTTTGCGTCCACCGGAATCGAGTTGCTGGACGCAATCTGCTTGAGCTGATCGCCGGCCTTCGTGTGGTCGTCGATCATCATCTGCGCAAACTGTTTCACATCGGCATTGGACGCGTGATCCTTGGCAACCTTGGCGAGTTCGACTTCAGCCATTCCATCAGACAGCTGATCGTTGACGAAGTTCTTGTCGCCGTTGCTGACGCCGGCGCCGGCGGTACCCGCCGTTCCGGCCTCCGGATTGGCCGGTACCCCCGTCGTTGCCGTATCCCGGTTGGCTGTGCGGTTGCTGTTGCAGCCGACGGTCAACGCGACTGCACA
>Ga0070671_100003980_pt1 | contig 11637 bp, 8 predicted proteins | sample KBSS73metaG_FD_65341 | JGI IMG/M metagenome (GOLD analysis project Ga0070671, IMG submission 65341) | Switchgrass rhizosphere microbial communities from Kellogg Biological Station, Michigan, USA - KBS S7-3 metaG | ecosystem: Host-associated > Plants > Roots > Rhizosphere > Soil ...
GGTGTCGCGGGCCTGCTCACGACGGTCCTGGCCAATTGATCCACCCGGCTCGCGCCATGCGCGCGAGCCGTTCGAATCACGGCCCCTGGCTCGCGACAGCGACCAGGGGCTTTTTCCTTTTCGATTAGCGCAGGCCCGCGTGCGCGGTCAGCACGGCCTCGCACAGCGCGCCGCTGTCCATGCCCGCCTGCCCGGCGATCGGCTCGCAGCGAGCCGCGATGTCGCCGAGCGGCATGCCTTCGATCGCGAGATCGGCCGCAAGGCACAGCGCCAGCATGCGGCGCACCGCGGGCAGCTCGCGCGTCCAGTCCTCGAGCAGCTCGCTTGCGGCCAGAGGGCGCAGGCGCACCACCGCGCTCACCTGCGAGGACAGCCCCCAGGCCTGGCACAGCGCGCCGCCGAGTGCGGCGTGGCTCACGCCGAAGACCTCGATCTCCTGCTCCATCAGCACGCGCAGGTCGCCCTGCGCACTGCGCACCGCGCCTTCGAAGGCGACGCTGTCGTGCGCGAAGAGGGCGGCCATGCCGCTTTCCGCAAAGATGCCCGCGGTGTGCGCGAGCCAGGGGTCCACATCCAGCGGACCCGCCGCGCGCCCCATCACGAGGCCGCGCAGTCCGGCGCGTTCCCACAGCGCGCCCAGCAGCGGCGCGGGCGGAAAGGCCGAGCGCAGCGCGATCTCGTAGGTGAGCGCGCCGACCTCGCGCTTGCCGAGATAGTTCACCGCCTCGGGCACCGACTCCACCCGCCGCAGCAGGCCGAAGTGCGCCGAGTTCACGCTGCGCACGACGGCCGATGCCAGCGCCATGTCGGCCCCGATGAGCCCGGCGATGGCTTCGATGTGGGCGGCCTCGTCGGCCATGAGGAGGGAAAGCCGCACCAGGGTCTGAGGACAGGCGGGCAGGTCGATGTCGAGCGAACGCAAAGCGGGAGAGACGGCCATGGCCTGCCGATCATCGTGCAAGCACAGAAGGCGGTAAGCCTTCAGGAGCGGGTTCTTCGCACCGCTAATAGAGTGTTCGGTCCTGGCGCCTCCTCGTTCACGAGGCGCTCCCGTCCTCCCTCCAACCGAACTTCAAAGCATGACGAAACCCACCCTGTTCGACCCCGTGCGCCTGGGCGACATCGCCCTGGCCAATCGCATCGTCATGGCGCCGCTCACGCGCAATCGCGCGGGCAAGGGCCGCGTCCCCACGGCATCGATGGCGACCTACTACGCGCAGCGCGCGAGCGCCGGACTCATCGTCACCGAGGCCACGCAGATCCACCCGCTCGGCCAGGGCTACCTCGACACGCCGGGGATCTACAGCCCCGAGCAGATCGAAGGCTGGAAGGCGGTGACGCGCGCGGTGCACGAGCGCGGCGGGAAGATCGTGGTGCAGCTGTGGCACGTGGGCCGCATCTCGCACGTGTCGCTGCTGCCCGCGGGCGAGCAGCCCGTGGCGCCCTCGGCGCTGCGCGCGGCCGGCAAGACCTTCACCGAGCGCGGCTTCGAGGACGTGAGCGAGCCGCGCGCGCTGCGCCTGGACGAGCTGCCCGGCATCGTCGAGCAATACCGCCAGGCCGCGCGCAATGCGATCACCGCCGGCTTCGATGGCGTGGAGATCCACGGGGCGAACGGCTATCTGCTCGACCAGTTCCTGCGCAACGGCAGCAATCACCGGACCGACGCCTACGGCGGCTCGATCGAGAACCGCGCGCGGCTCTTGCTGGAGGTGATGACGGCGGTCACGAAGGAGATCGGCGGCTCGCGCACCGCGGTGCGGCTGTCGCCGGTCACGCCGTCCAACGATGCGTCCGACAGCGATCCGCAGCCGTTGTTCAACCACGTGGCGCAGGCGCTGGCGCCGATGGGGCTTTCGTATGTGCACGTCATCGAAGGCGCCACCGGCGGCGCGCGCGATGTCGCCCCCTTCGACTACGAGGCTCTGCGCGAGCGAGTGAAGGCGCCCTGGATGGTGAACAACGGCTACAGCGGTGCGATGGCGAGCGACGTGATCGAGCGCGGGCTCGCCGATGTGGTGGCCTTCGGTCGACCCTTCATCAGCAATCCGGACCTGCCGCGCCGCTTGAAGGAAGGCGCTGAGCTGGCCCCGGCGGATCGCTCTACGTTCTACGGCGGGACCGACAAGGGGTACATCGACTATCCGGCGCTCGAAGCCGCATGAAGTGACGGCATCCCGGCTCAGGAGCACCTGAGCCGCCCCCTCACGGATGGCTAGGGCACGACGAACTTTGCCGCGTCACGGCCGTTTACGGCCGCCAATATTCGTCGATACATCGAAACAATCTCTTCATTCCTCTTGGAATCACCGCCCGCCATTTCCTTGAAAACACGGTCGAATCGATCGGTGTAGCAATTTGACCCGGTGACGCACATCAACGCCAATTCAAGGTCAGTGGCACCGCAGGCCAAACCCAGCCCGCAGGGGAGGAGGTAGTAAGCAGCGAGGATGGGCGGGTCTTCGTTGACGTAATATTTTTCGCGATCAAAGTAGATGTAAATTCCTCGGTCGTCCTTCGAAATTGAGAGTCTGAGGTTGATGTCGCTGATGACAAGTGGATCGGCCGTATCCAGGATATTTTTGGTCTGCGAGAGTCGCGAATCGTATGAGCCGCTTCGACGTGCTTCGGAAAATTGCTGCACCAATTTCATCAGGACGTCCGGCTCGTCCTTTCTACCCATTAGGCCCCTGCCCGAGTAGATCCTGTATTCATCGTCCGTAAATTGCGCACATTTCGCTTGCAAGAGATCGAACGCCGCGATTGCATTGACGTGATTCTCCGAAGCGAGTTGCGTGAGTCTGGGTTGTGCTTGGTCCAGGAGGTCAATTGACGTCGCGATCGAGGCGCAAAAATCCACCAGGGTGCTTGCATAAAACCGCCCGCCGATCTCCGGGTGCTGCCATGAATCCAGAACAAAGGAGCGCCCGTTCCTCATCGAATTATATTTTTCAAGCAAATGCTGACGTGGATGGTTCCCTGTCTCGGCAATCGGCCTGTTCGTGGTCGCAAATGCGGACGCAACTTCACCTTCGGAAATGCGGACCGATGGCGAAGAGCTCTGTGGCGGCGCGAACACGGCGACCTCCGCATCAGGCGTGCGCGAAACGAATACAACCGACACAGCAATACCGACCCCGAACACAGCTGCCGAAATGAGCTTCCAGTTCATAGTGGCGTGGGAGTTTGTTCAGCCAGAGGCGGTACACGATGCGTTCGGATTGGGTGCAGTCAATGAGTTCGGCGCCGGAGCATCGAATAACTTGACTGACGACGTCGCGTGGTTGGATTGATTATCCAAACCACAGAATCTCCGTCCGCGTCACTTTGTCCACTCGCATGAACAATCAAGGCGCCTCGATCGGCGACGCGAAGTCATCGATAGCGTGCTCCTGCCTTAATCGGTGAAGCGCGAGCGTCCCTCGAACAGGAGCGCTAAACGCGGCTACGGCATTGAATCCCCTCCCGCTCGGACACGCTCCTGCCGAATTGAGGCACCCACCGACGCGCGACGGGAGGTTTCCGACGTCCGCAGGGCCGCCCCCCGGGAATCGGTCTCAGGCACTCCTGAGTCGAGAGGTCGTCACGTCATCAATCTACTTTCGCCCCCGACACCTTCACGACCTGCGCCCACTTCTTCGTCTCGGCAGCAATGTGCTTCGCGAAGTCCGAGCTCGACATGCCGCTCGGGATCGCTCCCTGCGACAGCAGACGCTCCTTCAGCTCGGGCGTCTGCAGCGCGCGGGCCGTCTCCTGTTGCACGCGATTCACGATGTCCGCAGGCGTCCCCGCGGGCGCGAGCAGGCCGAACCAGGAGCTCGCCTCGTAGCCCTTGAGCGGGCCCGCTTCTTCCACCGTCGGCACGTTCGGCAGGACCTGCGAGCGCGTCGAGGAAGTCACCGCCAGCGCCAGCAGTCGCCCCGACTTGATGTGCGGCAGGGCAGAAGGCAGGTTGTCGAACATCACGTCCATGCTGCCGCCCATGAGGTCGATGAGCGCGGGGCCGGAGCCGCGGTACGGGAAATGGACCATGTAGGTGCCCGTCATCGTCTTGAACAGCTCGCCCGCGAGATGGATCGAGGTGCCGTTGCCGCTGGAGGCCATGTTCAGCTTGCCGGGGTTGGCCTTTGCATAGCGGATGAGGTCCGCCACGTTGCGGATGCCCGCCTCCTTCGCCTTGGCGGGGTTGATGACGAGCACGTTGGGCACCGCGGCCACGAGCGTGATGGGCACGAAGTCCTTGATCGGGTCGTAGGGCAGCTTGGGGTAGAGCGCGGCGTTGATGCCGTGCGTGCCGACCGTGCCCATCAGGAGCGCGAGGCCGTCGGGCGCGGCGCGCGCCACTTCGGCCGCTCCCAGGTTCCCGCCGGCGCCGGGCTTGTTGTCGACGATGAAGGGCTGGCCGAAGGCGCGCTGCAGCTCGGGCGCGAGCGCGCGCGCGAGGATGTCGGTGGTGCCGCCCGCGGCGAAGGGCACGACGATGCGCACCGGCTTGCTCGGCCAGGCCTGCTGCGCGAAGGCGCCGGGCAGGGCGGCGGCGAGTGAGGCGGCGCCAAGGCGCACGAGGATCTGGCGGCGGTCGAGCGTCATGGATACACCTCGGCAGATGCACAAGACGCGCAGTGTGCGAGCCGCCTGCGAGCGTGCGACGTGGGCATTACCCGCAATGCGTCACCCAGCCCGAGGGGCTCCTCAGGAAAAGCGCAGCGTGACGCGGCCTTCGCGCCAGGCGCGCTCGAAGTCGGCCTCGATCTCTCGCAGGGCCGCGTCGTCGCCCGCCCGCACCGACGCCACGCCGCAGGCGCGCTTGCGGCCCTGGCTCTTCGCGAGGTAGAGCGCCATGTCGACGAGGTTCAGCGCGCGTTCCCAGTCGAGATGCGCGTGCTGCGAGCCGAGCGGGAAGAGGCCGTAGCCGATGGAGGCGGTGACTTCGGTGTCGCCGTCGTTGAGCCGGACCTTCACCTCGCGCACGCCTTCGAGCATGCGCCGGGCCAGCGGCTCGATCTGCGCCGGCCCGATGCCGCGCGCCAGCACGAGGAACTCCTCGCCGCCCCAGCGCACCGCGAGGTCGTCGCTGCGCACGATGTGCGCGAGCTTGCGCGCCACGTCCATCAGCACCTGGTCCCCGCGCGCGTGACCGCCTTCGTCGTTGATGCGCTTGAAGTGATCGATGTCCAGCAGGAAGAGCGCGCCCTCGAAGCCCTCGCCGCGCGCCGACGCCTGCGAGACGACCTGCTGGAAATGGCGCCGGTTCGCAAGGCCGGTGAGCGGGTCGCGCTGGCTGAGCTCGCGAAGCTGGCGCTGGCGCGTGTGCAGCTGCGCACGCGTGGAGCGCACGCGCCGGTACAGCAGCACCGCGCTGGCAAGGGCCAGCGTGAGCACGAGCGCGATCAGCCCCATGAGCCAGCGCTGCAGCGCATGGCGCTCGATCTGCGCGGCCTTCACCGCGTTGTCACGCGTGCGCAGCTCCAGCTCGCGCGCCTGCGCGGCGCTGTCGTACTTCACCCGCAGCTCCTGCAGCGCAAAGCGCTGGTCGCGCTCGAGCTGGGCCTCGCGCAGGGCGCGTTCGCGGTGATAGGCGTCCAGCGCGCCGCGCACGTCGCCGGCCGTGCGCAGCGTGTCGCTGAGCTGGCGCAGCAGCGGCGCGGCCAGCGGGCCGGCCTGGGCCGGGTCGGTGTTCGTGCCGATCACCGACTCGACCTCGGCGCGGCCTGCGCCGACCTGGCCGAGCGCGATGCGCGCGAGCCCGAGCTGCGCCTGCGCCTGACGCCGCAGCGGGTGCTGGAGCGTGCGTCCCTCCACGAGCGCCGCAGCCTGCTTCGCGTCGTCCAGCGCGTCCTTGGGCTGACCGGTGATGCGATCGATCTGCGAGCGCAGCAGCAGCGCGTGCGCCTGCAGCAGCGGCATCTCGTCGCGGCGCGCGAGTTCGAAGGCCATGTCGGCCGCAGTGCGCGCGGCGGCGTATTGCTCGGTGTCCAGCGCCATGCGCGAGCGGGCGAGCTGCACGCGCGAGTTCAAGGCCGCGTCGCGGCTGCCTGCCGCGGCGCGCTGCGCCTGCTCGAGCGCGTCGCGCGCAGCCCCCGGGTTGCGCAGCGCGGTGTAGATCTGCGATTGATCCAGCATCGCCAGCGCCTCCCGCCGCAGGTCGCCCGCCGCCTTCGCGAGTCGGCGCGACGCGTCCAGCTCGCGCAGGCCCTCCTCGGGTTCGCCGCTGCTGCCCAGGAGCACGCCGACCAGTCGGCACGCGTCCGCGCGCAAGGCGTCTGCTGCGGCGCCTCCCTGGGCCGGCATGAGGCGCGCGCGCGCGCTCTGCGCGAGCCGCGTGGCGCCGTCGAGCACGCCCGCGGCGCGCAGCGAGCGCGCCTGCGCGAGGTCGGCCGCGGCCTGCACATAGAGGTCGGCATCCAGGCGCAACTGCTCGATGCGCTGGCGAAGCGCGTCGAGCTCGTGCAGCGCGAGCAGCACTTCCGTCTCCGCGGTGGCCGCCAGCGCGCGCAGCGCACCCTCGCCGCCCTCGGTGAGCGCGCGCAAGCCTGCGAGCCCGGACGCCGGATGCGAATAGGCGGCGCGCGCGGCGTCGTCGATCTGCGCGCTCGAATCGGCCGCCCACGAGGGCGCGCCGCTCAGCGCGAGCGCTGCGGCGATCACCGCGAGCGTGTGGCTCCTCGGGCGCGCAGGCTTCATGCTCATGCGGGCTGCGCCGTCTGCGCGGCCTCCTCCAGCGCGCCGTGCACGGGCGCGGGTCCGCCGATGAGGCTCAACTCCGCCTCGCCCGCATGCCACGCGTCTTCCAGCGCGCGCTCCGGGCGGCTGAGCGACATTGCGTCCGCGCACGACAGGCGACGCACGCCGCAGGCGCGATTGCGCCCGTGGCCCTTGGCGATGTAGAGCGCGGTGTCCACGAGGTGCAGCGCATCCTCCCAGCACATCGCGTGCGTGGGCTCGGGCAGCGGGAAGCCCGCGAAGCCGATCGATGCCGTGACGCGCAGCGACCCGTTGGGCGTGGGCACGCTCGCGTCGCCGATCGCATGGAGCAGGCGCAAGGCGAAGGCCTCCGTCTGCGCCTGCGGCAGCGTGGGCAGCACGACGAGGAATTCCTCGCCGCCCCAGCGCGCCAGCAGGTCGGCGTTGCGCAGCGTCTCGCGCAGGCGGCGCGCCACTTCCACCAGCACGACATCGCCGCCGGCATGGCCGACGGTGTCGTTGATGCGCTTGAAGTGATCGATGTCCACGAGCATCACCGTGCCGACGAAGGCGCCTTCGCGTCCGCGCAGCACGGCGTGGACCTGGCGGCGGTTGGCAAGGCCCGTGAGCGGATCCTGCCCGCCCTGCACGCGCAGCAGCTCGTTGGTCAGCGCCATGCGCGCGTTCACCCTGCGGCCTTCGCGCAGCAGCAGTGCAAGCACGAGCAGCACCAGGGCACCGGCGGCGCTGCCCGCCATCCACAGCCGGTGGCGCAGCGCTTCGGCTCGCAGCTGCTCGTCCTGAAGCTGGCCCTGGCGAGCGAGCAGGGCGATCTCGCGTGCCTGCTCCTCGCGCTGGTAGCCCTGCTGCAGGCGCAGCACCGCGCGCTGGCGGCGCGATTCGCGCAGCTGGTCCTGCAGCTCGCGCAGGCGCAGGAAGCCTTCGAGGGCGTGGGTGAGGTCGCCCGCACGCTCCAGCGCAGGCGCCATCTCGGCCAGGATGTCCGCCTCGCCTTGCATGGCGCCCTTGTGGCGCTCCATCGCCAGCGCCTCTTCCAGGTGCGCCCGGCCGGGCTCGACCTCGCCCGCGCCCAGCTCGGCCAGGCCCAGGTTGGCGTACGCCACGATGAGAGCCGTGGTGTTGCGCGACTCGCGCGCCAGCGGCAGCGCCTGCTGGGCGCGCGCTTTCGCGGCTTCGTATTCGCTCGTGCGCAGATAGCTGTCGGCCGAGTTCGCCATCAGCAGAGCCTGCTGCGAGCGCCAGCCGGCCTGGTCGGCCAGGCCGATGGCAGTGCGCATGGCGTCGCGCTGCTCGTCCACGCGCCCCATGGTGCCCAGCACGAGCGCGCGCAGGTTGTACGCCTGCGAGCGGTAGCCGGGGTCGCCGCCGGCGTTGGCCAGTGCGACGGCCTCGTCCGCATAGGCCAGCGCCTTCTCGTCCTGGCGCGCACTCGACAGCACGTTGGCGAGCTGCTCGCGTGCCCGCTGGCGCAGGCGCGCATCGCCCACGCTGTCGGCCACGCGCTGCGCCTCCTGCGCGGCGGCGAGCGCCACGTCGATGCGCCCGCGCTCGAACTCCACGGTGCTGCGCAGCACCCACATGCGGTAGCGCCTGCGCGTGAGCGGCGGGGACGGATCGGTCTGCAGCGACTGGCTGACGAGCTGCTCGGCCCGGGTGAGGTCGCCGTCGCGCTCCTCGATGTGGGCGTAGACGAGCTGGCTCGCCGCCGCGGTGGCCGCGTCGCCGAGCGCCGCGGCGAGGTCGGCGAGCTCGCGCGCCAGCGCTTCGGCGGCCACGGGCTGGCGCCGCTCGGCGTAGGCCACGCCCAGCGCCGTGAGCAGCTCGCGCTGAATGTCGCTGCCGCGCGGCGCGCTCGGGCGCAGGCGCTCCAGCTCGGCGATGGCGGTGGTGGCGTCCGCGCGGTCGCGCAGCTCCAGCCGGTAGATGGCTTCGAGGGTGGGGGGTGCTGCCTTCGGCGCCGATTCCGGCACGTCGGCCGCGGCGTGCGGCAGCCACAGCGCCATGACGACTGCGCACACAAGTGGAGCGAACGCTGCGCGCCACGGCGGCGTGCGCAGGGGGTTCGCTCGAGTGCGGGCAGTCGGCCTCATCGTGTGGCTATCGGCGACGCTCTCGAGGACTTGAGCGGCGAGGTCGCAGGCGCTTCATCGCGCCGCCTCCCGGCGCTTGCCGTGGCGCAGCAGCGCATGCAGCGCGATCGCGCCGAAGGTGGCGGTGCCGATGCCGCCGAGCGCGAAGTTGCCGATCTTCAGGGTGTAGTCGCCCGTGCCGATGATCAGCGTGACCGCCGCGACGATGAGGTTGGCGTTGTCGGTGAAGTCGACGCGGTTCTGCACCCAGATGCGCGCACCGGCGACGGCGATGAGGCCGAACACGACGATGGACACGCCGCCCATCACCGCCAGGGGAATGGTCTGGATCAGCGCGCCGAACTTCGGGCTGAAGCCCAGCAGCACCGCGATCAGCGCGGCCACCACGAACACGGCCGTGGAATAGATGCGCGTGGCGGCCATCACGCCGATGTTCTCGGCGTAGGTCGTGACCCCCGTGCCGCCCACCGCGCCCGAGACCATCGTCGCCACGCCGTCGCCGAGGAAGGCGCGGCCCATGTAGCGGTCCAGGTCGGTGCCGGTCATCGCGCTCACCGCCTTGATGTGGCCGAGGTTTTCGGCCACGAGGATCACCGCCACCGGCACGACCAGCAGCATGGCGTGCGCGTCGAAGCTGGGCGCCGCGAACTGCGGCAGGCCGAACAGCGGCGCCTGCGCGAGCCGCGTGAGGTCGATGGGCTTGCCCAGGCCCAGGCCGTTGGTGAGCAGCGCGTAGACGAGCGAGGCGAGCACGAGGCCCACGAGGATGAGCAGGCGCTGCGTCATGCCGCGGCTGTAGACCGCGACCACACCCACGCACACGAAGGTGACCGCCTGCATCCACTGGTCGAAGCCGGTGGGCGCCATGTTCTTGATCGGCACGCTCGCCAGGTTCAGCCCGATGACCGCGACCACGGCGCCGGTGACCACCGGCGGCATGAGCGTCTCGATCCAGCGCGTGCCCACCGCGCTCACGACCAGGCCGATCGCCGCCACCGTGGCGCCGCAGGCCACGATGCCGCCGAGCGCCGTGGAGAGATTGGGGTTCGGGCCCTGGCCGCCGTAGCCGCTGGCCGTGATCACCACGCCGATGAAGGCAAAGCTCGATCCGAGATAGCTCGGCACCTTGCCGTTGACGATGAAGAAGAAGAGGAGCGTCCCGACGCCCGACATCAGGATCGCGAGGTTCGGATCGAACCCCATGAGCAGCGGCGCGAGCACCGTGGCGCCGAACATCGCGATGACGTGCTGCACCCCCATCGCCGCGGTCTGCGGCCAGGGCAGCCGCTCATCGGGCGCGACCACACCCCCCGCACGACTCGGGTCGGGCATGCGCCATTGGGGAATGAGGCTCATCGCAGGCTGCGCTTTCGTGACGGACTGGGGGCGAGCCAGTTTAGGCAGCGCCCCGCCGGACTGTCAGCAAAGCACAGGCATGTGCAAGCGCGAGTGACGCAAAGCGTCACGAACTTGGCGTGTGAAGAAACAACGGCCCCTCGTCTCGCGAGTACGCGAGCCGATCCCCCGAGGGGATGGTCGCCGGGCTTGGGGCGGCCCGGCGCTCCGGCTCCAACGTTCCCCTCTTCGCGCCTCTCCGTGCTGATTCCAACGGGAGCGGTGAATGACGCTCCCGTCGCGCGCACGAATGAAAACAGGAGCGTTGCTCAACGCTCCTGTCGGAGGAAGCACTCTCTGGCGGGCGAGGGGAAGGTTGGCGCCCGTCCGCAGGGCCGCCCCAAGGCCCGGGCGACATCCCCTCGGGGGATCGGCTCACGTACTCGCGAGACGAGGGGCCGTCATGTCACGCGGGGGATCGGCTTGCGTACTCGCAAGACGAGGGGCCGTCAGTCCATCAGTCCATTTAAAAAAAGAAGGGGTGGGACCGGTAGCGGTCGGGGCTCGCTCTCATCCACCCCGACCCGGCCCACCCCCCCTGGACGTCAACCAGTCCTCAATCGTTGCTGCCGCGGCTCCAGCGGCGCATTCAGCGGCAGCGCGAGCTGCGCGGGCGCGCCTCGCGATGGCAGGACCCGGTGCAGCTGTCCGCCGCCCAGAGGGGCGAACCCGCTGTCGCGTGCGCCCGGCGCCGTCGGCGCGGCAGCACTCGAGCCTGCAGTGGCATTCAGACTGAAACGTTGCGGCGTGATCATCTTCGCGTCCTCGCTCTTCTTCGTTCCCAACGACGCCCGAAGGCGTCCGGCATGGATCGCGTCCCTCTATGCGGGGACGTCGTTCAGCGCTGCAGCCACTGGCTGTGCGCGAACTCGCTCGTCACAACAACACCGTGCAGGCCCATGCCCTGTCCGGGCGAAATCGCCTGGGTCGCACGGTTCAACCATGCCGACACCGAGCTCATGCGCTTGACGCCCTTCGCCTGCTGATCGCGCGCCGCCAGCCGCAGCATCGACGACAGACCACTCAAGCCAGGGCTGCGAGGCATGCGCTGCTTGGCAATCGACTTCAGGTTCAGGGCCACGGTCTCCACCTCCCGAGCATTCGTGGCTGATGAAGCGCAGCTTCCGTGCCAGAGCTTGGAGGCGTGAAAACTTCAAGGGTGAACCCGGATGCGCGCGAAATGCGTCGTGCATTCCGTCACGGGTTCGAGGGTGGTGAGCGCGAAGGCGCCGACCGCGCGGCGTTACACGGGTGACGCGAACTGTCGACTCACGTCAGTCTGCGCACACATGCAGTGTGAGCACCTGTGAATCGTGTGCCCCTCGTCTCGCGAGTACGCGAGCCGATCCCCCGAGGGGATGTCGCCGGGCTTGGGGCGGCCCGGCGCTCCGGCTCCAACGTTCCCCTCGCCCGCACTGCCGTGCTGACTCCAACGGGAACGGTGAAC
>Ga0070671_100003982_pt1 | contig 11636 bp, 12 predicted proteins | sample KBSS73metaG_FD_65341 | JGI IMG/M metagenome (GOLD analysis project Ga0070671, IMG submission 65341) | Switchgrass rhizosphere microbial communities from Kellogg Biological Station, Michigan, USA - KBS S7-3 metaG | ecosystem: Host-associated > Plants > Roots > Rhizosphere > Soil ...
ATCTTCGGCTGGCCCGACAACCTGAAGGTGCGTTCGTCGATGACGCTGTTCGCGCGGGCATCCGACGAGCCCGAAACCGAGGCCGGTTTTCGGGCGGTGCTCGACAAGTTCTACGGCGGCGAAGAAGATCCGGCCACGGTAGAACTGCTCAACTCGGCGCGATAATCAGCCAGCCGTGCGGCTCGACCACGTGCTCCGTGACGACCTCCTGCGGCGGCGCGCCCGACCCCGCCACGAGCCGACCCTGCCCGAAGCCGAGCTCACCCAGTGATACCCGCATCGGCGCGTCGTCGATGTTGAGAGCCACCACCAATACGTCGGCGCCGTTACGGGTCGCGTAGACGTATTGCCGATTGGTCAGGTGCAGCTTCGTCGTTCGTGCGGTGTGCAGCCACGGATGGCGGCGGCGCAACCCGATCAGGTACTGGTGCAACCGATAGATGTCGTGGCCGTGTTCGTCGACACCCATTAGGGGAGCGGTGAATTCGGGCCGCACGGCGTCGTCGCCGCCGAACCGTTCCTCCTTGACCCCGCGGTACGCGGCCTCGTCGCCGGCGTACACGCTCGGTGTGCCCCCCGTCGTCAACAGGAGCACCAGCGCGTGTTCGAGGTGGCGGGTGTCGTCCAGCCGGCTGGCGATCCGGGTGACGTCGTGGTTACCGACGAATGTCAACGGCACGAAATCGTCGAGAAACTCGTTGTGGCGCACCAGAGCCCAGTCGAGCTCGTGGAAGTTGCCGTCGTTGAGGCCGCTCCAGATCGCCTTCCACAGCTCGTATTGGGTCACGGAGTCGAAGCCGGAGTCCCGCACCCGTGCGGCGTAATCGCCGTGGATGACCTCGCCGACGAACCACGCGTCGGGAAACTCCGCGCGAACCCGGGGGAGGACGGCGGCCCAGAACCGGTCGGAGACCGCGTAGGCAGCGTCCAGGCGCCACCCGTCGGCGCCGCGGCGCAGCCAGTGCGTCATCACGTCGACGGTGTAGTCGATGACGTCTGGGTTGTCGTGGTCGAGTGCGATCAGCTCGCCATGGCCCTCGAAGGTGTCAAAGCTGTTGCCGCGCTTGCGAAACCAATCGGCGTGCGCGAAATCGGCGGCGACATGGTTGAACACCCCGTCGAGCAGCACCCGCAGCCCGCGGCTGCGGGCCTCGGCGATCAGGTGGTCGAAGTCCGAGTCGTCGCCGAGGCGTGCGTCGATGCGGTAGTGGTCGGTGGTGTCGTAGCCGTGCGTGCGAGACGCGAAAACGGGACCGAGAGCGACGCCCGACGCGCCGAGCGCGATGGCGTGGTCGAACCAGTCGGCGATGCGTCGCATCCGGTGTTCGTCGGCGGCCGGCGGCGGATCGGCGGGATAGGCGCCGACGAAGCCCAGCGGATAGACCTGCCACCAGATCGCGTGCTCGACCCAAGCCGGTTCTGTCATGCCCGAAACTTCGCCTCGTAGAGGGCCTTCATCACGTCGGCGAGTTCGGGTGCGGGCCCGTCGACCGGCACCCTGGGCGCCACGGCGTTGATCGGCAGCGGCGCGACGGGCGACGGCGGTGCGCCCCATTCGGTGCGCCATTGGGTCAGCTGCTCCGACGAGGTGGCGTAGACGATGCGGCCCAGCCCGACCCACGCGTGGCCGGCCGCGCACATGGGGCAGTGTTCACCGGAGGTGTACACCGTCGCGTCGGCCCGCTTGTCGGGCGCCAGGTTGGCCACGGCCCACCGGGCGATGGCGAACTCCGGATGGCGGGTCTGGTCGCCGTCCTTGACGCGGTTGCGGTCCTCGAAGAGCACGGCACCGTCGCCGTCCACCAGGATCGAGCCGAACGGCTCGTCGCCATCGTCGAGCGCCACCTGCGCGAGTTCCACGCAGCGGCGCAGCCGTTCGAGGTCGTCGTCACTGATCGCCACAGGCGGCAGTTTACGCAGCCACGGGCTCGTGCCGACCCGACCGGATCTTCTTTGGTCAGTGACAGACCTCGAGTCGGCATGCGCAGGACGCCGCGATCGGCACGTCGGCGCGTGCCTTCAGCAGGTCGAGTTGTTGGCCGATGATCGCCGCCTCATCGGTACGGCCCAGCCGTTGCAGGCATTCGTGATAGCCGTGCAGGCTCCACACGTTGCCGGGGTGTTGACATGGCCGCGCCAGCGTGGGGTCGAGTCCCAGATCTGCGGCGTACACCTGCGCGGCCAGCTCGACGTGGCCCTGCTCCAGCAGCAGGGCGCCGTATGCGTGGCGCGTCGGTTGCATCCAGCCCCAAGGTTCGTCGTACGGCAACGAGTCGTCGAGTTCGATTGCCCGCCTGAGATATTGAAATGCTTCATCAAAGCGTTGCTCGCGGTAGGCGATCTCGCCGTCGAGCATCTCGGCAGCGATCGCCAGGATGTCTCGCGCGGTGTTGTTGAACAGGTAGCGGCTGTCGGGGATGCGCGCATACGCCTCGCCGAAAGCCTCTCGCTCGGCACGTGCTTGCGGCAGTTGGCCTTTGGCGGCGTGTGCGACGCCACGGCCGTAGTGGATGGTCGCGGCGGTGGTGCAGTACAGCTCGACATCCTCGGGAACAGGTTGCGCGATCAATTCGTCCCACCGACCGAAGCGCACCAGCACGTGAATCCGCAACGGCACGAACGCCTCGAGCCAGTCGGCCATCGGTGGCGACTCGATGGCCAGCAGGTCGGGCGTGAGCTGGTCGGCGAGTTCGTCGGCTGCCTCGAACGCTGCCCGCGAGTTGCCTTCGAACATCGCGGAGTAGACGATGAAGTGCAGATTGTGGGCGCGGTACAGCGAGTAGAAGTTCAGCGGCCCCTCGCGCTCCACGAACTGCCGATCGGCTTGCACCGCAGACAGATTCGCCACGACCGAGTCGCGGTAATTGCCGCACAGCACGTCGATATGGCTGGGCATGTGCTCCAAGTGGCCCGCGTCCGGCACCAGGCCGCGCAGCAGATCGGCCGCGGGCAAGGCGTCCTGCGGGGTGCCCGACATCTCCATCGTGTGCAGGTACAGATGCAGCACCCCGGGGTGCTCGCGGCCCGCCGCTGTCGCCAGCGCCTCATCGAGTATCCGCTTGGCCTCTGTCACCCGTGAGCCCGGCGCGGGTTCGCCGGTTCTGGTGTCCCACAACGCCCATGCGGTGATGTTGACCAGCGCGTCGGCGGTCAGCGCCTGCACGTCGATGTCGTCCGGGTACGCCGCACCGAGCGCGACCATCGCGTCGGCGTACGCGGCGTGCCCGGCCTGCAGCGCTTCTGTGTCGTCGGGATCGTCGGTAGGGAAGCGGGACGCTAGCGCCTCGATCAGAGCGTGTTCGACGGCCGATGCGCGTCCTTTGACTGCAAGGCCGAGTTCCATCCGCGCCCGCGCCAGCGACACGGAAAGATCGACGGGATCGAACGCCTCCCACGCCTTGTTGTAGTTCGGCCCGATCGAGTAGGCGATGCCCCAGCGCGCGATCGCAAGATCGGGGTCGAGTTCAAGGGCGCGGTCGAAGCAGCGGATCGCCTCTTCGTGGTTGAACGCGTAGGCCCAGACCATCCCGCGGTCGAACCAGATCTGGGCCTGCGGCGAGGGCGTCTCAGTCGGCCGGTGATAGGACCCCAGGTCGTAATACGGCTCGGTCGCGGACAGCGAGATGGTCATGGGTCGCACGATAATTCACCCGCGAGGCGGTCGCGGCGATAGCGAGCACGCAGCCCGCGGCACCCCAGATCGCCAGCGTCACAAGCGGCGCCTGCGCGCCGTTGCCGCCGAAGTAGGAGACGCTGCGCAGCAGCGAAACCCCGGAGCCCTGCGGCACGATCGTGGTGAACGTCGAATAGAAGCCTGACAGCAGCGGCCTGCCCACCGGACCAGCGGCGGCGGCGTTGCCGATCACGACCAGGAAGGCCGTCAGCGCCATCGACGCGACCGACCCGAACGCGGCCGCCACACCGGTGATCGCCCCGCCGACTGCCATCGCGTACAGCCACAACGCACCGAATACCTGCCAGGTGTGCCCGGTCAGCGCGCCAAGAATCACGTCGACGTAAACCGTCACCGCGCCCGCCAACAGCGCGGAGAAACCGGCCAGCGTGGCGGTCCGCAGCGCCAGCGTCAGCGGTGTGCGCACGGTGCCCATCAGGCGACCCAACACCGTGGCGCCGACGGACGCGCCGATCGAGATGAAGATGATCGCGTAGAACTCGACCGTTCCGGACGGATCGCCGGTCGATGCAGGCGCGACGTCTTCCACCGACGGGTTCAGGCCTGCCTTGGCGGCGATGCTGCGGCCGACCGTCTCTGCTGCGGTGGCAACGCTTTTGCCGCCGCCACCGGCGACGTAGATCTTCAGCTCACCGGGCGCGGCGACCGCGTAGGCGGCGTCGGTCTTGCGCTCGTAGACCTGCTGGCGCGCGGCCGCTACGTCGCCGACTTGGGTGACCGACAGCGTGTCCTGGCCGCGGATGCCGTCCACGAGCTGTTGTGGGCCTGCGACGGCGACGGACATGTGGTGCAACGTCGGTTTGGCGAACGCGCCGGAATAGCTCGCGATCATGGCGAGCACGAAGACCGTGAGCCCGACCATCGCCAGTGCCACGGTGCGCACAGCGGCGCGATCGCGCACCGGGTGCCGCTCGGGGGCTTGATGCTTAGCCATTGTGGGGACCTTTCGAAGAAGTGGTGAGGCCGAGTAGGGCGTTGACGGTGTCGAGCGCCGCACTTGCGCGGCCGCTCAGGTCGGTCGAGTCGGGGTCTTCCATCCACGCCCGCAGCACCTCCATGAACCCGCCGACCAGAAATCGGCTGACCGATTCCGGGGTGAGGCTGGCGATCGGGGAGACCACCGGCATGCCGTGCGTCGCGATCTGGACGCACGCTGGCTGGAGTTCGGCGCGAAACGCCGTCACCACCCGTTGCGTCACCGCGCTCGGCACGATGTTGCGGTACATGGACCGGTGCTCGGAGGCGAAGTCGAACAGCCGCAGAATGCGGGCGTGGGCGTCACCGTGGATGTCTGCGGTCGCCGCGGCGAACGCGACGGTGAATGCGGTCGAGATCGCGTCGTCGCGATCGGTGAAGTGTTGGTAGAAGACCTGTCTGCTGACCTGAGCGCGGGCGACGATGTCGCCGACGGTCAGCTCGTCGACCGGCCGCTCGTGCGCCAGCGCGAACGCCGCCTCGCGCAGGCGGGTGCGGACCCGTTCTGCACGTGGGTCGATGCTGTGCGCTCGTGCGGCCATAAGAGCAGCGTAGGCGACTTCGTAGACAGTTGACCACGAAAGTTTAGGTAATCTAAGACACCTGCCTGATCAGGTGTGACGGCCGCTACTTCAGAGCGTGTGCAGTACGGCGGTGGCGACCGCGAGTGCGAGCCCGATCACGGCAGCCGACGTGTCCTTGACGCCATCGGAGGCCCGCAGATGAAACGCGATGGCCCCGATCGATAACAGCGCAAGGCCGATCGCTGCGGCAATTCCGATCGGGGCCCAGATCAGACCGACGAGCGCCCCGGCCACGCCTGCCAGTTCGCACATCCCGATCAGCCGCCACTGCTGCGGTTTGACGCCGAGGTGGTCGCGGATGGCCAGCGACTGGGGGACCCCGAGCAGTTTGATGCTCGCGGCGAACGTGAAAAGCACCGCGAGCAGGATCGTCACGACAAGAGTGGCGGTGTCCATCTTCGAGCAGAGTAACTGACTAGCGTTCTTCGCGTGCTCCAGATAATCCTCAACTACGTAGGCATTGCGGTGTTCGCGGCGTCAGGTGCCACTGTCGGTGTTCGTAAGGGCTTCGACCTGTTCGGAATCGCAACGCTGGGGGTGCTCACCGGCGTAGGCGGGGGCGTGCTGCGCGATCTGCTGCTCGACAGACCGCCGTATTCAATTCAGCACTGGCCCAACATCACCGTCGCACTGCTCGCCGTCGCGGTCGCCACGCCGTTCGCCCATCTCGTGTTGCGGATGAACACCGCGGTGTTGGTCCTTGATGCGATCGGGATGGGCTTCTTCGCCACCTCGGGTGCGGCCATCGCGGTCGACGCGGGCGCCAGTTGGTTCGCGGCGGCCATCATCGGCATGCTCACGGCCATCGCGGGCGGGATGCTGCGTGATGTAATCGCGCGCGAGGTTCCCTACGTCATGGGTCCTGACGATCTGTACGCGCTGCCCGCGTTGCTCGGCGCCGTAACCTACGTGATGATCGACTATTTCGGGCCGCAGTGGGTGGGTGTTGCAGTCGGCAGCGCGCTTGCGACGCTACTGCGGCTCGCTGCATTGGCGTTCCATTGGCGGCTGCCGACCGGCCCACGGGAGTTGATCATGCCCGATGCCTAGTCAGTGGCCCGCCACGATGTCCGCCTCATCGATTACCACCGGGTCCTTGGCGCCGGGCAGGAATGAGTAAGCGACACAGACGATTCCGAAGAACACGTAGCCCAACGCGACTTGCGGGTTGGCCGCCCACGCCACCTCGGGCGCGTGAATGAGACCGACGAAGGACAACACCGCGCCGACGAACGACGCGATCGCGGCATAGACGAACTTCTTTTCCAGAATGAAGGCCACCATGGTGCCGAGGACAAGGCCGACGAGGATGGCGCCCTCACCGAGTGTCTGCAGCCCCTCATACACGACACCGGCCTTGTTCAGCGCGTCGACGCCGACCTTCGGCGCAGAGGTGCCCGCCGCATTCAGCGCGTTGTCGATCAGTCCGCTGGCCCACTGAGCGAGGTTGGGCAGCAGCGCGGCGACAACCGCCACGGCGTGCAATCGAGGCACGGCCTGAAACGCCTGCGCGCCGATCAAAAGGCCGATGTAGAGCAGGATCGGCACAATCGCAGGCACCGGAAGCAGGGCGTCGAGCACCCCGAAAAGCCCTAGGAAACAGAGGATTCCGATCACCACGCCGCTGGCCAGTGAATAGTTGGCGCGCCCGCCGGCGTCCTTCCAGCCCGGGTGGCCGATGTAGACGGCGGGCGGAAACGGCGATCCGAACGCCGAGCCGATCACCGCACCCGCCCCGTCGGCGAGCAGCACACTGCGCAAGTTGAAGTTGTCGCCCGCGGCGGCGGCGCTCTCCACGTTGCTCATCGCCTCGGTGAAGTTGTAGACGCCCAACGGAATCGCGGTGCCCAGCAGGGGCGCCAAATTCGAAAGGCCGTGGAACAGCAGATCCAGCCGCAGATCCGGAATGCCGATCGCGATGTCGGAGATCGCCTTTCCCACATCGGGTGCCGACATGTAACCGCCGATCCAGCCGATCGCGGTGCCGACGAGCAGAGCGGCAAGCCCGACCGGAATTCCGAACGGCAGCTTCACATCGGTGAAGAAGCCGATCAAGATGATGGCCATCACGGGCAGGCCGATCCACGCCGCCTCCCACATCTGTGCTGCGGGACGCATCGAGATGAATGTGATCGAAATGCCGGCCAGCGTCCCGAGCATCGCCGCGCGCGGGGTGAGCGCTCGGATGTAGGGGCCGACGAACGCGCCGATCATCACGATCACACCGATCATGAAGGCCCACGCCAGCCCGGCCGACCATGCCTGAGTCGGGTCCTTCGTGTTGAGGTACACCGGCAGCATCACGACGAACACCACGATGAACATGTGCGGCACGCTGGGGCCGTACGGCAGTGCGGTCACGTCGTCGCGATTCTCCCGACGGGCCAGCCGGCGCGCCAGGAACGTGTAATACAGGTTGCCGAGGATCAACGCCACGCCGAGAGCGGGCAGTACGGTGCCGAGGACGTCGCCTGCGGGCACCGACACGACGCCGATCATCAGGCCGGTCAGTGTCAGGACGTTGACCAGAATGTTGAACCCGAGCCCGAAGAACGCGTTGGTGTCGCCGCGGGTCCACGCGGGCAACGACGTTCGTGGCGGATCGACCGGCGGGTCGGCGGCTGGTTTCGTGACGTCGGTCGTCATGGAGAGTCCTTTCAGGCGGCGGCGGTGGTCAGCGCGTGCAGCGCAGGTATCACGGCGGCGGTGTCGGCGACCCATCCGAAGATGCCGCCCTGCGCCTTGATCATGTCGAGCCCGACCCGCTGGAAATCGGGGAAATACGAACCGACGCAATCGGATACGACCAGACATTCGTAGCCTCGGTCGTTGGCCTCACGAGTGGTGGTGTGCACGCACACCTCGGTGGTGACGCCGGTGACGAGCAGCTGGGTGATGCCGGCTTCGGTGAGAATGTCCTGTAGTTCGGTGGCGTAGAAAGCGCCCTTGCCGGGTTTGTCGATGACGACCTCGCCGTCGATCGGCGCCAGTTCGTCGACGATGTCGTGTCCGTACTCGCCACGGATCAGGATGCGGCCGTATTTGCCGTCGTCGCCAATGCGTTTCGACGGGGCGCCGCGGTTGAGCTTGGCGGGCGGGCAGTCCGACAGGTCGGGCTCATGACCCTCCCGGGTGTGGATCACCATGACTCCCGCAGTGCGGGCCGCGGCGATGAGGTCGACCAGCGGAGGGACGACCTTGAGCAGCTGGGCGACGTCGTTGCCGAGGCTTTCGCCAAACCCGCCCGGCAGCAGGAAGTCTCGTTGCATGTCGATCACGATCAACGCGGTCTGGCCCGCGATGAGTCGAAACGACGAGGGTTCGGCCGGCACTTCGATGGGGCTCATACCCGCTCCTCGGTCATGGTCGTTGCGGCCGACGACGTTCGCGGCTCGTCGAGAATCTGCGCGGCGAGATGCAAGACGGTGTCGTCCGTCCCTGCCGCACCGAGAAGCATTGCGCTGTAGGGCCGCCCATCGCTGGTGAGGCCAAGGGGCAGCGCCGCCCCCAGCAGGTCGAGCAGGTTGCCGAAGTGTGTGTAGTGGCCGAGCATCGTGTTGCAGTCGATTGGCGCGGCAAGTACCTGCTCGACGGTGAACGTGGTACCGATGGTCGGCACCACCAGGACATCCATCTGCTGCCAGAGCCGCGCTATCGCCGCCTTGAGTTCGGCGAGCCGCTGCAGCGCAGCGAACGCGTCGACCGCGGTGTACTTCTGCCCGCCCCGCAAGATCTCCCTGACCACGGGATGTATCGAATCCGGCTGGGCGACAAGGAAATCACCGAACTCAACGAGCCGCTCGGCCACCCACGGGCCCTGGTACAGCAGCTCGCCGGCCGCGAGGAACGGCTCCAACGAGACGTCGACGATGGTGGCGGTGCGGGCGAGGTGTTCGCGGAATCCCAGGTGGGCGCGACGCATCGGCTCGTCTCCGAAGAACTCGAGCTCATCTGCGGGCGGTAAGCCGACCCGGATCGGGGAGCCGTCGTAGCGCGGCCCGCGATCGCGTGACCAGGCATCGTTGTCGTCGCGGGCGGCCACCACGTCGAAGACGCGGTCGACATCGTCGATCGAGCCCGCCATCAGACTGATGCAGTCCAACGACTTGCATGCGGGGACGAGTCCGACCGTGCTGATCACCCCGCGCGAGGGTTTGAACCCGATGACGCCGTTGAGCGCGGCGGGTACCCGGCCGGAACCCGCGGTGTCGGTGGCGACGGCGAACGGCACCTGGCCGAGCGCGACCGCCAGCGCGGAGCCCGAACTCGAGCCGCCGGAGATCATCTCGCCGCCGTAAACACTGCGCGGAATCGGATAGGGCGTGCGGGTGCCGTTGAGTCCGGTCGCGAACTGATCCAGATTCGTCTTGCCGACGTACAAGGCGCCCGCCTCGAGCAGCCGGCGCACCACCGGCGCCGTGGTCGACGCCACGTATGCGTAGTCGGGGCACGACAGGGTGGTCGGCACGCCCTCGACATCGATGCTGTCCTTGACGCCGAACGGCACGCCGTAGAGCGGCAGAGTGCGTGCGCCTTCACGCTTTTCGATCTCCTCGGCGGCGGCCAACAACGCATCACGCGGCACCGTCGAGAGCCAGGTGCCGTCGTCACCACGGGCGGCGATCGCATCGGCCACCCGGGCCGCCGTCTTGGTTGGCGAACCGGTGCCGCCGGCATGTGATGCCAGGATCTCGGCGACGGATGGCCCGACGGACGGTCCATGCGCGTTAGCTGCCATCCGGTAAATATTCGTCAGCTTGATGGCGATCGCGGGTCGGGCGTGTGTCGTTTGTGTTAGCTGTGCTGTTCGGGAACTCTCGGCACGCGACGGGCCGTTGTGCTCCCCGTGGCCACCGCGGAGTCGTTGCTCGTCGTGCATCAGGATTTTGCCACCGCGTCGTCGCTGGCACCGCTGCTGCGACTGAACGGCAAACCGGGCTTCGTGGTGGCAGACATGACCGACGTCGACGAGTTCGCACCGATCCCGTCGGTGGTGTTGCCGGATGCGCCGCGCTATCTGCTGCGCGACCTCGACCGCGGGGATGCGATGGCCAACCGGAGTCCCGACGAGGCGCTGCGCGCCATCGAGGACGCCGGGCGTACACCGCTCACCCTGACCGAAGGACTGCAGTGGCTGCTGCAGCAGCCCGATGTGCTCGAACGCAACCACTGCTTCATGACGCTCGGGTCACGCCGTCGCAAGCCCGACGGCTCCCTTGACTCCAGGGCACCCGCGGTGTGGATCAGCAACGGCACCGGCCGCGACGGGCCTGCTAACCGCAACGCGCCGAAGGTCGGCTGGTGCTGGGCGGGCAATCGGCATACCTGGCTCGGATTCGCCTCTGCCGGCGGCAGATTCAGCGTCGACTGATCAGCGCGGTGTCGACGAAGGGCGTGACCGTGTCGAGCCAAGCCTGCGGCTGCGACGAGAACACGACGTGACCCGTCGGCAGTGTCGCCAACCGGGACCCCGGGATGGCCGCCTCCACGGCCTTGCCCCAACGCAGCGGCGCGGTGATGTCCTTGGCGCCCCAGGTGATCAGGACCGGCACGCTGATCTGGGCGGCTCGCACGCGCAGGTCGTGACCGGGGTCGGTGAAGCTCTTCCACAACGCCGCCGCGGTGCGCGCACCGCCGTCTGTCTTGGCGCGCGCTACGACGCGGTCGACGACGGCCCTGTCGGTCGGGTTCTTCGCGCGCATGTACGCGCGGACAAACAGCGGAAACACGACCTTGATCACGGCGGCGTGGCCCATGACGCCGCAGAAGAACCGGGTGAAGACGCTGTGCGGGGTGAAGCCACCGTTGTTGATCAGCACCACACCGGCGACGCGCTCGGGCCGCTCCAGCGCTAATCGGCATGCGGCGTAGCCGCCCACCGAGTTGCCGACGACAACAGCGTTGGTGAGGTCCACCCGATCCGCGAACTCGATGAGCAGATCGCCGAATTCGACAGCGCGCAGCGGAGTGGCGGGCAGGGGAGACTCGCCGTGGCCGGGCCAGTCGAGCGCGATGACACGCCGGCCCTGGCCCAGGCTTTCGGCCACGGGGGCGAAATCGGTGCTGTCATGCAGTGCCGCGTGGAGCAACACGATAGGCGGCCCGGAGCCCTCATCGGTGTAGGAAACAGTGCCGAGTGCGGTGTGCATGGTCGCCATCGCTGAACCCTTTCATTGACCGGTCGGTCGGTCAGTTACACTATCGCACGTGGAAGTGGCGAACAAGAGAGTTGCGGCCGCGCAGCAGACGCGGGCGAACCTGATCGAGACGGGGCTGGTACTGGCCGAGGAACTCGGGCTGGAGGGCTTGTCCGTGAACGCGGTGGTGGCAAGCGCCGGCGTATCGAAAGGCACGTTCTTCCATCATTTCCCGGACCGGGTGTC
>Ga0070671_100003984_pt1 | contig 11634 bp, 14 predicted proteins | sample KBSS73metaG_FD_65341 | JGI IMG/M metagenome (GOLD analysis project Ga0070671, IMG submission 65341) | Switchgrass rhizosphere microbial communities from Kellogg Biological Station, Michigan, USA - KBS S7-3 metaG | ecosystem: Host-associated > Plants > Roots > Rhizosphere > Soil ...
AAGCACTGCGCCACGAGCGAACCGACGGCGCCGCCCGTCATGACGATCGGCCCCTCGGCACCGAACGGCCCTCCCGATCCGATCGCGATCGCGGCGGACAACGGCTTCAGCACCGCGAGCTTCGGCTCGACCCGGCTGCCGTTGATCAGGATCGCTTCGATCGCTTCCGGGATCCCGTGCCCGCGGATGCGCTCCGATCCGAAGCGCGCGATCAACCCCACGATCAGCCCGCCCAGCACGGGGACGAGGATGGCCCAGCGGCCGAGTTCATGCGAGACCGGCGACGCCGACTCGATGCTCAGCCGATGATGGAAGAACAGATTGGTCGAGAGCGCGATGAGGTCGAGCAGCGCGACCGCGATCACCGCGCCGGCGACCCCGAGCGCCACCGCAATCGCCGACAGGATCAGCAGGCGCCGGGTGGCGGTGAAATCGCCGAGGCGGGTGAAGGTGACTGGATGGTGCACTACGGCCTCGGGTCGCTTTGACCCTCGGCCTTGCCGGCTTCTTCGCGCCGTCCGGCCTGATCGATCCGGTACAGCACGATGAAGATGACGATCATGGAGATGGTGCTCAGCGCCGCGAACGTTTCGAACATGGGTTCAGATGCCCTTCCGCGATATAGTTGCAATTACAACTATACCACGACCGAAGTGGCGTCGAGCCGCTCCGGTGGCCTGGAGGGAGGGACCATGGACCGCACGACACCTGGTGACCGCGCGCGCGCGAACGCCGAGCTGCAGGAGAGCCTGCAGCGTGCCGAACCGCGCATCGTTGCGTCGTATGCCCTGGTCGGCGCCATCCTCCTCTTCGGCGCCGTGGGCTACGGCGTGGACCACTGGATCGGCTCGGGGCCCTGGGCGATGCTCACCGGCCTCGTCGCCGGTTTCCTGGTGGGATTCGCGAATCTCGTCGTGAGCCTGCGCCGCTAGAATGAACGCGTGAAGCGCTCGGGCATTGCCGATCTGCCGCTCCACGGCGGACGCGTGCCGGCCTGGCTGGCGGGCCGCATGGAGCGGCTCGGCACCGGCATCGTGGAGGCCGTCGTCCACCACTACGGGCGCGGTGCGCTCCTCACCCGCCTCAGCGATCCCTTCTGGTTCCAGGCGCTCGGTTCGGTGATGGGGATGGACTGGCACTCCTCCGGCATCACCACGTCGGTGATGAGCGCGCTCAAGCGCGGGCTCAATCCGCGCGCGCACGAGCTCGGACTCTTCGTGTGCGGCGGCCGCGGACGGCAGTCGCGGCGCACGCCCGACGAACTGCGTGACCTCGGCGAGCGGCTCGGCCTCGATGCCGAGGCGCTCGTGCGCACGAGCCGTCTCACCGCGCGGGTGGACAACAACGCCGTGGACGACGGGTTCCAGATCTATCTGCACTCGTTCGTCCTCACCGCCGACGGCGAATGGGCCGTGGTGCAGCAGGGCATGAACGAGGCGAGCGGCCTGGCGCGCCGCTACCACTGGCACTCCCCCACCGTGCGCGACTTCGTTTCCGACCCGCACGCGGCCATCGTCGGCGAGTCCGCCGGCACCATCCGCAACCTGGTGGATGGACGGGCGCGCCCGGCGCAGGAGGCGCTGCTCGCCATCGCGCGCGACGACCCGTCGCGCACGCTGGCCGAGGTGCGCCGGCTGCAGATGCCCGCCCACCACGACGTCCGCGCCCGCGACGTGCACGAGCGGCGGCTCGGTGCGGTGCTGGCGCTGGCCCACGAGCGTGAGCTGCGGGACTTCGCGTCGTTCCTGCTGCTCGAGCAGCTCGGGCCGCGCACGCTGCAATCGTTGGCGCTCGTCGCCGAGGTGGTGCACGGAGCGCCCGCCCGGTTCGAGGACCCGGCGCGGTTCTCATTCGCGCATGGCGGCAAGGACGGCCATCCGTTTCCCGTCCCGCTGACGGTATACGACGATTCAATCAGTGTGCTGCGACGCGCCCTCGACGCCGCCGCGGTGGGGCACACCGAAAAGCTCGACGGGTTCAAGCGGCTCGACGCCTTCACGCGCGCCATCGAACAGGGGCGGCAGCCGGTGGCGGACGTGGCTGCCACCATCGCCCACGAGCGGGCCATCTCCCGCGGCCTCGGCGGTCGTACCGTCTTCGACGACCGAGGCGCCGCCCGCCAGCGCCCAGCCAAAGGCCAACTCAATCTCTTCCCAGGGCCCAAGGCCTGAGGCCTGACGCCCAAGGCCCTATAATTCCCGCATGAAAATCACCAGCCTCCTTGGCGCCGCGACGCGCGCGCTCGCTCTCGTCTGTCTCACGGCGCCGGCCGCGCTCGCGCAGAATCCGCCGGCAGCACCGGCCGCGGCGCCGGCGGCCGACGCGACCGTCGTGGCCAAGCCGACCTACGTGTCGATCCCGATGGAGATCGACGTCAACCGGTCCGCGGCCGACGTATGGAAGCGGGTCGGCAAGTTCTGCGACATCGGCGAGTGGCTCCAGATCCCCTGCACGATCACCCAGGGCAAGGATGGCGAGTTCGGCGCGGTGCGATCGGTGGCCAGCGAAGTGCTGGTCGGCAAGACCGAGCTTTCGTACACCTACACGCAGCCGGTTCGCGCCGGCCGTCCGTACGACCTCTATCACGGCACCCTCGAGGCGCGACCCGTCACCGCGACCACGTCGAAGCTGGTCTACACGCTGACATACGACAACTCGATGCTGGCCGACGACGCGGCGAAAGCCGCCGATCGCGCGCGGCGTCTCACGACCTTCACGCGCGCGTTGCAGAACATGAAGACCCTCGCGGAGGGCGGCACCCTGCCGCCGCCCGCCCCGCGCGCCGGTGGACCCGGCCGCGGCAACTGAGACGGCACGGCCGCGTTTACTCAGTGCAGGGCGTCGATCAGGGCGCCCGCGGCAAAGCCGGCGACCACTGGCAAGGCGCAGACGTTGAGCATCGCGCGCGGGATGTCGTCCGACCCGCCATGCGCGGCGACGATCAGCGCCGATCCGCGCACGCCGCCGGTTGCGGCAGCGATCAAGCCGCCGTTCCAGATCGAATCGCGCCGCCGGAAGGTGCCGGCGGCATCGTGCGTCCGCGAGCGCTACGACTGACTGCAATTCCCTCCGCGCGCGGTTGTAAGGACGGGCTGCTCTCGTCTCAGGACGAGGTTCGCGCTGGTTCGCCGTAAATGCATAGCCAGCACGACTTGCCCTGGCATGAGGTCGCGGCCCGCTTGTTGCACAACCCATGGCAAAGCGGAGGATTACATGAGCACCCTCTCAGTTGCCGTGCGGACGAGCCGCACAAGACTTCTCTCGTGTTTTGCCGCGGCGATGGTCGTGTCCCTCGTCGCGGGCGACAGTGTGAATCAGGCGTGGGCGCAGGGCTTCGGCCGCGGGCGCTCGAACCTCACCGGCACCTACCGGTTGAACACGGCGGTCAGCGACAACTCGTCGCAACTCGCCGACCAGGTGACGCGATCGCTGCCCGGTCGCGACCGGCCGCGGCTGCGCACGCAGATCATGCGGCGGCTCGACGCGCCCGAAGAACTCGCCATCGAGCGGCGCGGGCGCAGTATCACCATGGTGTCGTCCAACGCGGACCAGGTGACGTTCGAAGCCAACGGTGTGGCGCAGACCGAGACGGCGCCGAACGGACGATCGATGCGCACCGTCGCGAGCCTGGTGGGCGATCGGCTGGAGATCGATTCGAGCGGTGATCGCTCGCTCGACTACCAGTTGACGTTCGAGCCGATCAACGGCGGCCGCAGCCTGCGGGTGACACGTCGGGTCAGCGACATCGGCTTGAGCCAGCCGGTCGTGGCCCGCAGCGTCTACGACCGCGTGTCGGCCGACGCGCGGCTCGACATGTACTCGGATTACCGGTATCGCAACACGAACGACCGCCCGGCACAGCCTCGGAACAACGGCCCCTCCCGTGGCGACGCTTCGGCGGACTACGTGCCTGACGGCACCGAAATCGTGGCGACGCTGGACAATCCCCTGAGCACGCGCGACGCGCGCGGCAACGAACCGTTCACGCTGACGGTGGTCTCGCCGGGGCAGTTCCAGGGTGCGCGCATCGACGGGCGGCTCGTCGGCGTCGATCGCGCAGGCCGGGTCACCGGACGGGCCGATCTCACCTTCGATTTCGATCGCATCCGCTTCCGCAACGGCCGTACGTCGGATTTCGACGGCACCATCAACAGCGTCCGCACGCCTGACGGCGACACGCTGCACGTGGAGAACACCAACGTGGGCGAGGACGAGAGTCAGACGTCGAGGACCGCCACCCGCACCGGCATCGGCGCGGCGATTGGTGCGGTGATCGGCGCGGTGACCGGCGGCGGGAAGGGTGCGGCGATCGGCGCGGCCGTTGGCGGCGCCGCCGGCGCCGGCTCGGTGATCGTCCAGGGGCGCGACGACCTGAACCTCGAACCCGGGTCCGAGTTCAGGATCAGGACACTCGGACCGCGCTAGCGCGCTGACGCTGGGGGGGGCTAAGGGGCTGGGGAGCTGGGTTGGGAGGGAGAGATTCTCCCGCGCCCCTCAGCCCCCTAGCCCCTCAGCCCCCTCCAGGTTCTAGTTCCCGTCGATATCGTCGTTCGGGTTCGTGCGTCCGGGAATCGGCCGCGCGCCGGCATCCAGGTTCTGCTGGATGCTCTTCCGCTTCCGGACGATCCCCTGCTTCAGATCGGCCTCGATCGCCGCGTCTTCCTCGCGCTCGGCACTCAGCGAGTGCGGGAGCATGTAGTTCCCCTCGTGGCACTCGTACGGCAGCAGCTCGTAGCCGGGCGGTGACGACAGCGGCAGCGAAATCGTGAACGGCTTCGTGTACGTCTTCGGATCATCCACGTGCACTTCGTAGCGCAGTTCGTCGTTGTCCACGCGGGTGATGCGCTCGGTGATCTTCATGTCGGCGCTGTGCCGCAGGCCGTTGCCGTTGCCGCCGCCGATGCTCGTCTTGTCGGTGAAGTTGGTGGTCTCGATGACGAGCGTGTTGCCCTCCCAGTGCCCGCGCGCGTCGCCGAGCCACTGTCGGATGTTCGAGGTGAGGTGCGGGCGGCCGTCGGTGTAGATGACGCGCGTGTCGTGCACCATCTCGTAGCTCAGGACCACCATGCCCGGCGCCTGCACGATGCGGTTGCCGTTGCCGTAGACCACCGGCATGATCGAGCCGACGATGCCGCGGGTGATGCAGCGGTCGTAGAGCGTGAAGTCCTCGGGCGTGTTGAACGGCCCCTCGCCGAAGCTGCCGCGGTCGCGCGGCGCCGCGCGTTTCTGCGCCTCGGCGGTAAAGGCCGGCGTGCGTCCGGTCTCCGGCTCGATCACGAGCGATGTCTGCCGGTACGACTTGGTCTTCCAGGCGTCGTCGTTCCGGAAGATGCTGACGGCGTTCTCGCCCCCCTTCCGGCGCTTCTCGTCGGCCTTCTGCGCCTCGGCGAACTCCTCGTCCGACAGCATGGCACGCGTCCCGAACTTGTCGGGGCGTTCGCGCGGAATGCCGAGCGCGGCGTCGCTCGTCCAGACGCCCTGCAGATCCGGCTCTCCCCAGGCCGTCTTGGGCTGCACGAATCCCTTGGCCGGCGCGGCCAGCTGAGCGGAAATCGCCTTCGACGCCTCGGTCTGCGCCATCGCCACGGACGCATAGCTCGCGGCGATGGCCACCACGGCAGCTGTCACGACAACCTGTGCTCGGCTCATCTGGATCTCCAGTGGGAACGATGGCGGGCATTGTACGCGTTTCGTTCACGACCGGCACACGCTTTGCTCACGCGGAGCGCATGACACGAAAAGACGCGCTTGTGGCTGCCGGCCTCGCGGCCGGCGGGGTATTGATGGGAGCGGCGCTCGCGGCCGAGGCGCGCCGCGTCCGCCGGGCGATCGAGCTCGACGGGCAGGCGGCGCTCGTCACTGGCGGGTCCCGCGGACTCGGGCTCCTCATCGCACGTGAATTGGGTCAGCAGGGCGCGGGCGTCGTGCTGATGGCGCGCGATCAGACCGAGCTCGATCGCGCCGAACAGAAGCTGCGCGCCGAAGGGCTCGAGATCTCCACGTTTGCCGGCGACGTCTCACGCCCGGAAGACGCGCGCCGCGCCGTCGAGACGACGGTATCGCGCTACGGAGCCATCGACATCCTGGTGAACAACGCCGGCATCATCACGGTGGGGCCGCTCGAGCACGCCACGGTGGCGGACTTCGAGGAGGCGATGGCCGTGCACTTCTGGGGACCGCTCCACACGATTCAGGCGGCCGTCCCGCACATGAAGCGCCAGGGCGGCGGGCGCATCGCGAACGTCTCATCGGTCGGCGGCAAGCTCGGGGTGCCGCATCTGGTGCCGTACTGCGCGAGCAAGTTCGCGCTCGCGGGGCTGTCGAGCGCAATCACGCCGGAGCTCGCCCGGGACAACATCGCCGTGACCACGGTGTGCCCCGGCCTCATGCGCACGGGGTCGCCCTTCAACGCCTGGTTCAAGGGCCGCCACCGCGAGGAATTCGCCTGGTTCGCGATCGCCGATTCGCTGCCGTTCGTCTCGACGAGCGGGCGGAGCGCAGCCGCCCAGATCGTGGACGCGCTGCGCCATGGAGACGCGGAGCTGGTCATCACCTGGGCCGCAAAGCTCGGCGCCGTCGCGGCGGCGCTGATGCCGAACACGATCGCGCTGGCGCTTCAGGCCGCCAACGCGCTGCTGCCGGGGCCCGAGCCGTCGGCCGGCGGCGAACGTTGGAGCGGCTGGCAGAGCCTGTCCAACTGGGCGCCATCGCAGCTGATACGGCTTGCCGAGCAGGCCGCCCGCGAGAACAACGAGACCCAGGGGCCGACTCTGCGCGACCGGCCGGCCCGCGCCTGAGCCCTCAGGCGCGTGGCCGGTGCGGTTCTTCCAGCACGTGACTGGTGCCGAGCTCGGGCTGCTGCCCGGTAAAGAACCCCTTCACGACTTCGTACAAGAACACCGGCCGCGGTTTGTTGACCTCGAGGAACGCCGCCGCGTGCACGCTGACACCAATCAGCACCATGCGCGGGTCGTCTGGCGTGCCGTGCCGCGGATCCCCCTCGTCGGGAAACCAGAGCTTCCAATCAACGGCGTACAGCTCGCGAATCGTCGCGCGATCGGTCGACGCCACCGCCGTGCCCGATACCGACGCCCACTCGCCGTTGGGCCTGTAGTACGCCAGGTTCACGTGCGGGTCGTGTGACAGGTCGTCGAGCTTGGACGTCCCGCTGGTCGTGACGAACCAGATGTCGGCGCCGCGGGCTCGTTTCTGGGTCGCCATGGGGCGCGACTGGAGATGCCCGTCGAGGCGGCGCGTGGTCATCATCGCCGCCTCGATACCGTCGATCAGTTCGTAGAATCGCTCGAGCTCGCTCGTCTTCATCGCGGCCTCGCGAAGCCGAACTCGGAATGCGCGCCGTCGAAATCCGTATGGATGCCGTTGAACGGCGGCGTCGGCGCCGTTGACGCGTCTTGGGGCTCGACGCGGCTGCGGCGCAGGATCCGGATGGCCGGGACTGTCGTGGCCGCGCCGATACCGAGCAGTGCCAAGCCGATCCGCTTGCGCCGCCCCTCGGGAATCCGGCTCGCGGCCAGGAGTCCGAGACCGAAGGCGAGCGCCGCGCGCGTGCCGACCAGGAACCCGAAGGTCTGCGGCTTCAGATTGAACCTCTTCATTGGTTTTCCCCCCTGGCGAACCGCACGCAAAGTGTGCGCCGCGCGTAGTGGGAGCACTGTGGGGCGCGAACTTTGCACCCACAAGCCCCGTGCAGCCCATCGCAACACGGCCGTTCGGCGCGCACGACGATCGCGTCTCCATCCTCGGCATCGGCGGCTATCACCTCGGGAAGGTCGGCACGATTCGCGAGGCCGTTCGGGTCGTGCACGAGGCGATCGACGCCGGCGTGACGTTCATGGACAACGCCTGGGAATACCACGAGGGCGTGAGCGAAGAGCGCATGGGCCGCGCGATCGGCGATCGGCGGGATCGCGTCTTTCTGATGACCAAGGTCTGCACGCATGGCCGCGGTGCCGCCGTCGCGATGCGGCAGCTCGAGCAGTCGTTGCGGCGGCTCAAGACCGACCACCTCGACCTCTGGCAGATTCACGAGTGCGCGTATTACAACGACCCCGACCGTCACTTCGCGCCGGGCGGCGTGGTGGAGGCGCTCGAGCGGGCGCGGGCACAGGGCAAGACGCGCTATGTCGGCTTCACGGGTCACAAGGATCCCGAGATTCACCTGCGCATGCTGGCGTTCGACTTTCCGTTCGACGCCTGCCAGCTGCCCCTCAACGGCTTCGACCGCCACTTCCGCAGCTTCCAGATGCGCGTGCTGCCCGAGCTCCGACGGCGCGGCATTGCGGCGATCGGCATGAAGAGCCTGGGCGGCGACGGCCGCGCCGTCAAGAAGCGCGCGGAACGCGTCGCCGACGCGCTCCGCTATGCGATGAGCCTGCCCGTGTGCACCACGGTGTCCGGCATCGACTCACTCGCGGTGCTGCGCCAGAACCTGCGGATCGCGCGTAACTTCACGCCGATGACGGCGCTCGACCGCGCGGCGTTCGAGCGAACGGTCGCCGACGCCGCCGCGGACGGACGATTCGAGAGCTACAAGACCACCGCCGAACACGAAGGAGCCGTCGGACGCGAGCAGCACGGGTTTCCGTCACAGGAGGAGATGGCCGGCTGACACGCGCGCGATCAGCTCGCCCAGTCGAGCGATGTCGCGCTCGTTCGTCGCCAGCCCGACCGAGGCGCGCAGCGCGCCAACCGGCCGGCCGTCCATGCACTCGCGGAAACGCGTGAGGCTGAAGTGGCCGCGCAGGCAGGTTCGCGTCCGGGCCGGGTCGAGCCCCAGGGCATACGCGGCCGCGCCGGGATTACAGAAGCAGCCGCCACGGATGGCGATGCCGAGACCGCGCGCGGCGGCCTCCACGTCTTCGTAGGGCACGATGCAGCCGCCACGGCGCACGTTGAACGCGACGGTGCCTCCCCGCCCGACCATGCGGTCCGGACCGTAGATGTCGACCGCCTCTCCCGCCCCTCGCAGGACCTCGAGCAGGCGTTCGGTCATCGCCGCGGCGTGGCGGGCCACCGCGTCCATCCCGAGGCGCGACATCCACCGCAGCCCGTCGCACACGGCGTCCATGGCGAGAAAGCTCACCGTGCCGTCCTCGAACCCGGCGGCGCCGTGCTTCCGCTGCGCGAAGCGATGCGGCATCGAGACGTGGTCGACGGTGCCGCCGCCGAAGTAGCGGCGGCGCAGGTCCGCGAGCGCATCGCGCCGCGCAATCAGGGCGCCGATCCCGGTCGGGTAGCCGAAGATCTTGTAGTACGACAGCGCGACGAAATCCGCCGGCGCGTCGCCGAGATCGAGGCGTGCCCCGGGCGCGAACGAGGCGGCGTCCAGGAGTACGCGGTAGCCGCGCGACTGGGCACGCGCGATCCATTCGAACGGATGCCGTACGCCCGAGAAGTTCGACTGGGCCGGAAACGCGAAGAGCGACGGACCCGGCGCGCGCACCAGCGCGTGTGTCGGGTCGTGCCCGCGCAGATCGGCGGCGAGAGGCACCAGGGCGACACGCGCCTTGGCCCGCCGCGCCGGCCACGCCAGCCCGTTCACCGAGTTGTGGTTGTCCGCGGTCAGCACCAGGCGGGAGTTGCGATCGAACGGAAATGCCTCGGCCAGAATCCGGATGGCCGCGCTGGCGTTGGCGGTGAACACGACGTCGTAGAGGGCCGGGTCGGCAGCGGCGAATTCGAGCGTGAGGGCGCGCGCCCGATCAGCGGCCGCGGTGCTCGCGACAGATGGGCCGTTGTCGGCGTGCGGGTTGCCGCGCACCGACGTCTGCAGGCGGCGCATGTCGCGACGCACCAGCGACGCGGGATAGAGCGCCGCGCCGGTGTAATCGAGGTAGGCCGTCGCCGTCCGGTCGAGCCGCGCGAACTCTCTCGCCCGCAGGCCCGCGACGCGATCGACGGCGCGCATCAGCATCCGCGTCTCCGGATGGCGGCCACGAGCAGCGCCGTTTCGACCGACGGGCGAGCTCCGATGTCGCCGCCCGCCGTCCAGTAGCCGGCCGGCATGGCGGCCCGCGGTACGTCCAGCCGGGGCTGGCCCCCGAAGTAGCGGCTGAGTGCCGCCAGCCGGTCGAACTCCGCACGCTCGCCGGGCGTGGCGTCGGCCGGGAGCGCCGGCTGGTGCACGCGCGCAATCCACTCGTAGAGTCCCTGACGGAGATAGGCCACGTGACGGTAGCCCCGGATCCGGAGCAGCGCCCAGGCTTGCACGACGCGCGCGCGATCGTCGCCGTAGAGAACGATTGACGCGGACCGCGGCAACGATCTGTCGATAAGGTCCCCGAGCGTCGCGCGCTGCGCCGACGGAATGTGAAAGCTGTGGAACTCCTCGTCGCCGCGCAGGTCGAACACCTGCGTCGGCTGCCCCGCCTTGATGCGTTCGGCCAGCGCCACCGCCGTCATCTGGTCGCCGCCCAGCAGGGTGTCGGTTGCCGCGGCTCCGCCACCGAGGATCAGAGCGGCGACGAAGAGCGGCGCATGCAGCGTCATGACTCCCTTCTCAATCGGTGCGCGGCCGTGAAGATCCCGAGCGCCATCACGGTCACCATGCCGACGACGACGCCCGGCGGCAGGTGCAGCACGGCAGGCAGCGTGAGCGGTCCCAGGGGCGTGCTGGCATATAGCTGTTTCAACGAATCGAACGCGAAGTTGAACGCGAGAATGCCGGCCACGAGCCCCGCCATGACGGCGACTCCATCGGCGCGGCCGGTGGCAGCCGCCACGCACGACGTGCCGGGGCACAGGCCGCCCAGCAGCAGCCCGGCCCCGAAGAGGACGCCGCCGATGGCCTGCGGCAGCGCAAAGGTTTCGGGAACGTACACGCCGCCAAGGTCCAGGAGGCCGGCGCGGTCGAGCCAGAAGGCGCCGAGCATCGCCGTGACCAGGGCACTGAAGAGCACTTTGAACACCGTCAGGTTCGCGAAGTAGAACTGGCCGACGAGGACGCGCGCGTTGCCCAGCCCGGCACGTTCGAGCAGCCAGCCGAACGCGAACCCGAGTGCACACGCCACGGCGAGGGTCGCGGCCAGGGAGCCGGCAGTGGCGCTCACAGCCACAGCCTCCGCGCCAGCGGCGCGCACGCATACGCGGCCGCGAAGGCCGCGACGATGAAGATCCAGCTGCCCACCGACAGCAGCGCGCCGCCGGACAGCGCCTGCCCGCTGGTGCAGCCGCGGGCGAACTTCGCGCCGATCCCCATCACGACGCCGCCCGACAGCGCCGCCGCCAGGCGCGGACCGGCCGCCACGCGCGGACCGCGTTCGGTCGTCCAGGCCAAACGGCCGGCGCTCCACGCCGACGCGAACCCGCCAGCCGCCACGCCGAGCAGTTCCCATACGAGCCAGTCGCGCAGCGGGCTCGCGAGCCCGTCGGGCAAGTACGGCGCGACCGCCGGAGAGGCGGTTGCTTGGGCCGTACCGACGGCGGCCGCGGTGAACGCCGCGGCCACGCTGGCAAAGGCGCCCGATGCTCCGAGCCCCTGTCCGGCCAGCGCATACGCGCCCAGCAGCACCGCGCCGATGCCGATACCGGCCAGGTACGGGTCCGCGTAGCGCGTCACGGCTCGACGGCTCCACGGTTGCGCGTGGCCCAGTCCTGGAACGCGCCGTCGTAGAG
>Ga0070671_100003990_pt1 | contig 11628 bp, 10 predicted proteins | sample KBSS73metaG_FD_65341 | JGI IMG/M metagenome (GOLD analysis project Ga0070671, IMG submission 65341) | Switchgrass rhizosphere microbial communities from Kellogg Biological Station, Michigan, USA - KBS S7-3 metaG | ecosystem: Host-associated > Plants > Roots > Rhizosphere > Soil ...
GTACTCACTTACGTGTCGTTCAACACGCAAATGACCGGCATCAGTCGGTGGCCCAGATGAGGACCTCGGCGCCGTCGGGACCGGCGGTGAGCTCCGGGGAGCCCACGGCGGTGAGGCGGGCGGCGTCGCCCTCGTCGAGCGGACCGGCGCCCTCGAGTGCCGCGGTGCCGCGGGCGAGGAACACGTGGACGTGGCGCGCATCGGGCACGGCCACCGTCTCCGCCGGCTTCAACCGACCGCCCCACAGCACGGCACCCGACTGGCGGATCGAGATGGCGGCGTCGTGGCCCTTCCCCGACGCGATCGGCACCAGACCGCCGCGGTCGAGCTCGCCGTTGATGTCGAGCTGCTGGTAGCCGGGCTCGACCGACTCGGTGTCGGGCAGCACCCACATCTGCACGAAGTGGACCTCCTCGGCGCCGCTCGGGTTCATCTCCGAGTGCCAGATGCCCGAGCCTGCCGTCATCCGCTGGGCCAGACCGGGATAGAGGATGCCCTGGTGCCCGGTCGTGTCCTTGTGCTCGAGGGACCCGTCGAGCACCCAGGTGACGATCTCCATGTCCTGGTGCGGGTGGGTCTGGAAGCCGGTGCCGGCGCGCACCCGGTCGTCGTTGTTCACGATGAGCAAGCCGTGCCCCTGGTCGTTCGGGTCGTAGTGCGAGCCGAAGCTGAAGCTGTGCCGGGAGTCGAGCCAGTCGATCGCCGTGTGGAACCGGTCGTTGGCCCGTCTCAGTTCGATCATGCTGAGATACTCCTCCGGTGCGCCTGGTGATCGCCACCTGCTCGGTCGACTACGCCGGCCGGCTCACCGCCCATCTCCCGCTCGCCACGCGATTGCTGATGGTGAAGGCCGACGGCTCGATCTCGATCCACGCCGACGACCGCGCCTACAAGCCGCTCAACTGGATGAACCCACCGTGCCGCATCATCGAGGAAGCCGACCAATGGGTGGTCACCTCGACGAAGGGCGAGACGCTCACGATCACCATCGCCGAGGTGCACGCCGACGTGACCCACGCGCTCGGCGTCGACCCCGGGCTCCAGAAGGACGGCGTGGAAGCGCACCTGCAGGAGCTGCTGGCCGCCGACCCGAGCGTCCTGGGCGACGGCATGGTGCTCGTGCGGCGGGAGTACCCGACCGACATCGGCCCCGTCGACCTGCTCTGCCGCGACGCGGCGGGCGCCGCGGTCGCGGTGGAGATCAAGCGGAGCGGCGAGATCGACGGCGTGGAGCAGCTGGCGCGCTACCTCGAACGCCTCGACCTCGACGGGCGCCTCCGCCCGGTCCGCGGCATCTTCGCCGCGCAACGCATCAAGCCCCAGGCCAAGGTCCTCGCCGAGAGCCGCGGCATCGCCTGCGTCGAGGTCGACTACGACGCCCTCCGCGGCATGGCCCGCGACACCCTCACGCTCTTCTAGCGGCCCAGAAGTCACCGCGGTGGTCCCGACACCCCGCCGCTGGGTGCCGAGCTGGCCTGCGGGCAGCAGGATGCCGTGCGCTGCGTGCCCTCCCCGTAGCGTGGTCCCGTGCCCGACGTCGACGTCGCCGTGGTCGGAGCCGGCCCGGCCGGGACCGCTGCCGCCATCACGCTGGCCCGCGCCGGCCGCGAGGTCGTGCTCGTCGACAAGGCCACGTTCCCGCGTGACAAGTGCTGCGGTGACGGCCTGACCGCCGGGGCGCTTCGCATCCTCGAGCGCCTCGGGCTCCGACCGACGGCGGTGCCGTCGTGGACGCCGGTCGACGACGTGGTCGTGCGCAGTCCCTCCGGGCGCGAGATCGTCTTTCCCCTTCCGCGCGGTCACGGCACGTACGCGGCGGTGGCGCGGCGCGTCGAGCTCGACGCCGCGCTGGTCGATCTCGCCGCGGCCGCCGGCGCCAAGGTGTTCGACGGGCATGCGTGCACCGGAGCCGTGGCCCACCACGATCACGTGGCGCTCGACGTCGACGGCGTGGGCGAGCTGACCGCCCGTTACGCGATCGGCGCCGACGGCATGTGGTCGCCGCTGCGCAAGGCGCTCGGCGCCGCGACACCGCACTACCTCGGCGAGTGGCACGCGTTCCGCCAGTACTTCCGTGGCGTCGGCCCGCGCGCGGCCACCGAGCTCGTCGTGTGGTTCGAGCCCGATCTGCTGCCCGGCTACGCGTGGTCGTTCCCACTCGCCGACGGGCGCGCCAACGTGGGCTTCGGGATCCAGCGCGACGGCTCGCCGACCAAGGCCATGAAGGCGACGTGGCCCGAGCTGCTGGCCCGACCCCACATCGCCGCGTTCCTCGGACCGGACGCCGAACCCGAGGCGCCGCACAAGGCGTGGCCGATCCCGGCACGCGTCGGCGACGTCGCGCTGCACGCCGGCGGAGGCCGCGCCCTCTTCGTCGGCGATGCCGCGGCGGCGACCGACCCGATGACCGGGGAAGGCATCGGCCAGGCCCTGCTCACCGGCGAGCTGGCCGCGAACGCCGTCATCGGCGGCGGCGAGGTCGCGTCGCGCTACGAGCATGCGGTGCGCCACGAGCTCGGCGCCGACGCCCGGCTGTCCAACGCGCTGATCCGCGTGCTCGCGTCGCCGTTGGGCGCGCGCGGCGCGGTGCGCGTCGCCGGGGCGACCGACTGGACGCGTCGCAACTTCGCCCGCTGGCTGTTCGAGGACTACCCCCGCGCCTACCTCGCGACGCCGGGTCGGTGGCGCGAGCACTCGTTGACCGGCACTGGAGCGTGGGCCTGATGGGTGTGCTCTCGTGGATCGTCCTCGGCTTCGTCGCGGGCGCGCTCGCCGAGCTGGCGACGGGCCGGCGGGCCGGGGGCTGCCTCACCCGCATCGCCGTCGGGGTGATCGGCGGATTGCTCGGCGGGGCCATCGCCACCGCCGCGGGGTACGAGGGCGTCAACGACATCGGCTTGTGGTCGCTGCTCCTGGCGTTCGCCGGCGCGACCGTGCTGCTGCTCGCGTTCGGCGCGGGAACGCGGAGGCGGCGCTGGTGAGTGGCGTGAACATCGCGGAGGCGTGGGAAGCGATCGCTCGCGTCCAACCCGACGCAGATGCCGTCGTGCGCGGGGAACAGCGCCTCACCTGGCGCGAGTTCGATCGACGCGCCAACGGCATCGCGGCGCGCCTCTTGCGCGCGCCGGGCGCCGAGCACCAGGCCAAGGTCGCCGAGTACCTCCACAACGCGCCCGAGTACCTCGAGACGTTGTACGCCGCCTTCAAGGCCGGGTTCGTGCCGGTGAACACGAACTACCGCTACACCGACGACGAGCTCGTCTACCTGTGGGACAACGCGGACGCCGCCGTCGTCGTCTTCCACGCCACGTTCGTGCCGGTGATCGAGCGCATCCGTGACCGGCTGCCGAAGGTCGGCTCCTGGCTGTGGGTCGACGACGGCAGCGAGGCATGTCCGTCGTGGGCCGAACCGCTCGAAGACGCCGCGCGCGCCGGCACCGATGAACCCGTCGCCGGACCGTGGGGTCGCGACGGCGACGACGTCATCATGCTCTACACCGGCGGGACCACCGGCGCGCCCAAGGGCACGATGTGGCGCCAGGACGACGTGTTCGTGTCGCTCAACGAAGCCGGCGTCCAGCCCTACGATCTCAGCGACGGCATCGAGGGCATCGCCCGTCAACGCAAGGAGAAGGGACTCGGCCCGAGCGCCATCCCGTGCTGCCCGCTCATGCACGGCACCGGGCTGTTCATCACGATCGCCCTCTTGAGCATCGGCGGCTCGGCGGTGCTGCTCGAGGAACGCACGTTCGATCCTGTCGAGCTGTTCGACACGACCGAGCGGGAGAAGGTCAACGGGATCACGATCGTCGGTGACGCGTTCGCTCGTCCGATGGTGGATGCGCTCGACGCGAACCCCGGTCGGTGGGACCTCTCGTCGCTGCTGATCATCTACTCGTCGGGCGTCATGTTCAGCGAGGCGACCAAGCAGGCGCTCCTTCGCCACCACCCGAACATGATCATCGCCGACCTGCTCAGCTCGTCGGAGGCGCTCGGCATGGCCAAGAGCGTCTCGGGCGGCTCGCGGGCGGCGTCGACGGCGACGTTCACGTTGAGCGACAAGGCGATCGTGCTCTCCGACGACGGGCGGATCCTCGAGGCCGGCTCCGACGAGATCGGTCGCATCGCGCTCGGGGGCCGCGTGCCGGTCGGCTACTACAAGGACCCCGAGCGGTCGGCGCGCACGTTCCCCGTCGTCGACGGGGTGCGCTACTCGGTGCCCGGCGACTACGCCACGATCGCCGCCGACGGCACCATCACGTTGCTCGGCCGCGGCTCCGTCGTCATCAACACCGGCGGCGAGAAGGTCTTCCCCGAAGAGGTCGAGGAGGCGATGAAGACGTACCCCGGCGTGCGCGACGCAGTGGCCGTCGGCGTGCCGCATCCGCGCTTCGGTGAGTCCGTCACCGGCATCGTCGAGCTCGATGCCGGCAGGACGGTCGACGGTGCTGCCCTGATCGAGCACGTGAAGGGCCGCCTCGCCCACTACAAGGCGCCCCGGCACGTCCTCGTCGTCGACACGATCGGCCGGGCCGCCAACGGGAAGGTCGACTACGCGCGCCTCAAGGAGCTCGCCACCGAGCGGTTGGCGTAATGCCCTCGTGATGGTGCGGCCCCGGTCGCGCAACGAACGACCGGCAGGCTGCCCGTCCTGCGCATCGCCACTCCTGCCCCTCGATCCCTGCTCGGGCGCGTCCGCCCGGACCGCTTGGTGCTCGGCGCCCTCGTGTTCCTCTACGTCGACTACGGCTCGAGCTACGTGGCGTTCAAGTCGAGCTTCGAGGACCTTCCGCCGCTGCTCTCGAGCGGTGTGCTGTTCTCGCTCGCCGGCGCCTTCCTCGTGACCGTGGCCCTCGCGCGGGGCGCCCGGCTCAGCGACGTCACCGACCTGCACCTCCGCTCGGCGATGACGCTCGGGTTCCTCATGATCGGCGTAGGGACCGGTGCGGTGATGCTCGCCCTGCAACACCTCGAGAGCGGCACGACCGCGCTGATCCAGGCGAGCATCCCGATGTGGATCGCCCTGGGCGACCGCGTGGCGTTCGGCACGCGGCTTCCCGTGCGCGCCGTCGTCGGGCTGGCGGTCGGCTTCGTGGGGATCGTCGGCCTGGTGGGCGGCGACGCCGCATCGATCCCACCCCTCTGGTTCGCGCTCGTGATGATCGGCTCGATGGCGTGGGCAGGGGGCGTGCTGGCCGCCCGGGTGCTGCCGCAGACGGACCACTGGTTGCTCGGCGTGGGCCTGCAGATGGGGCTGGGCGGCCTGATGGTCGTGGCGCTGGGGCTCGTGCACGGCGATCTCACGCGGGTCCACTCGGTCGGCGCGAAGGCGGCCGGCGCCTGGCTGTTCCTGCTCGTGTTCACCGCCCTGATCGGCTTCAACCTGTTCATGTGGCTGGCGCGCACCGCAACGCCGACGCTCGTGGGCACGACCAACTACGTCGATCCGGTGGTGGCCCTCGTCGCCGGCTGGGTGGTCCTCGGCGAGCACCTCACGGCCGAGGCCGGCGCCGCCGCCGCCGTGATCCTCGCGGGCGTGGTCCTCATCGCCACCGCCCCCTCCGTTCTGGCGACGAATTGAACACGTTTCTGTGTCCGATCCGTCGCCGGAACGGGGTAGCGGGGTCAAGCGGCCGCGGTGCGCACCTGTTGGCCGACGCTGTGGGCGAGCGCCACGCCGCCGAGGAGCACGCCACCCACGAGCACGAACACCGCTGACGTCCCCATCGCCTCGGCACCCACGCCCGCGCCCGTGGTCCCGATCAGCATGCCCAAGCCGCTCGAGATGCGGAACGCGGCAAGGCCGGTGGCCGGTTCGTCGGCCAGCGCGACGATGACGAGCGGCGGACCGATCGTGGCGACCGCGACGACGAAGCCGAAGAGCACGGAGCCGGCGAGGTAGACGACCGGATTGGCCGCGATGGCCAGCACCGCGGCGCTCGCCACGCCGAGAACGAGCGCCACCTGCACGCAATGGGCGGCGCCGAAGCGCACGAGCAACGGTGCCGACGTGCTCAGCACGCCGATCTCCACCGCGGAGAGCAGCCCCACCGCGGCGCCGATGAGGGCCGGGGAGAAGTGGTGTGCCGCGCCGGCGAGTGGGATCGCCGTGTACACGACCGCACCGCGCACGAAGTCACCGGCGGCGCCGAGCACGAGGGCCAACCGCGACCCGGCCCGCCCCGCCAGCTTCGGCCACCCGACCTCGGTGGGGACGCGCCGCGACGGCTCCAACGGCGGCAGCAGCACGCGCAGCAGGACGGCGACCGTGAAGCACAAGGCGGTGCACGTGAGGAAGACGATGCGGAAGCCCGCCGTGCCGGCCACCACGCCCGCGAGGAGCCCGCCCGCCGGCGCACCCACGGCCGATCCGAACAGCAGCGCGGCGTTGAAGTTGCCGAGCGCGCGCTCCTGGCTGGCGGTCACCCGCAGCGCCCCCTGGAGGCCCGCACCGAGCAGCACGCCGGCGGCGAACCCCTGGACCACGCGCCCGACCAGCAGCACCTCGTAGGTGGGCGCCATCCCCAGGATGGCCACGCTCACGCCGAAGCCGACGAGGCCGAGCGTCAACGCGGCGCGGGCATCGACGCGCGGGACGACGCGCGTGCCGAGGACGTCGACGGCGACCATCCCGATGGACGTCGCGAAGAGGAAGAGGCCCATGCCGACGGCCCCGATGTGGAAGCGGGTCGCGTACAGCAGCTCGATGGGCGCGGTGAGACCGAGCGCGAAGCCCATCCCGACGATCAGCGGCAGGAAACGCCGGGCGCTCCCGGTCAAAATTCGGTGAGCGTGTCGCGCAGGTGCTCGTAGGTGTACGAGCTGCGAGCGAGCCCTCGCCGCTGCAGCGCGGGCACCAGGCCGTCGGTGATCTCGCTGATGTAGCGACGGCTCAGCCGCATGCCGGGCGACGTCATCAAGAAGCCGTCCCCTCCGACCTCCTCCATGACCTCACCCATCTTGGCGGCCACCTGGTCGGGGGTGCCGACGAGCTCGACGGAGTCCGCCACGCCGCCGGAGTCGAGCACCAGTTGGCGCAACGTCTTGCCGCTCCCCCACTGTGCGAACTTGTCGAGCGAGCCGCGCTCGCCGTTCGTCGTGAGCTCGGGCAATGGCTCGTCGAGCGAGAACTTCGAGAAGTCGATGTCCGTCACCGACGAGATGCCGGCCAGCGCCTGCTCGAAGAAGTAGGGCGACGTCTGCATCCGCGCCTGGCGCTCGCGCGCCTCGTGCTCCGTCTCGCCGAGGATGGGACAGATCACGAACAGCACCTTGATGTCGTCGGGCTTGCGGCCCTGCTCCTCGGCCCGGCGACGGACGTCGTCGCGATACTCCTTCATCCCCTCGATGCCCGGCGCGACGGCGATGATGGAGTCGGCGTGCTTCGCCGCGAACTGCCGGCCCTTGGGCGATCCGCCGGCCTGCACGAACGCGGGACGGCCCTGCGGTGAGCGCACCGTGTTGAGCGGGCCGCGGCACTTGAAGAAGCGCCCCTCGAAGTCGATCGTGTGCACCTTGCGATGGTCGGCGTACGTGCCCGACTCGCGGTCGAGCACCACCGCCTCGGGATCCCACGCGTCCCAGAGCTGACACACGAGGTCGAGGTACTCGTCGGCGATGTCGTACCGCAGGTCGTGCTCGGTGAGCTTGTCCATGCCGAAGTTCTTGGCCGAACCGTCCTCACCCGACGTCACGATGTTCCAACCGAAGCGCCCACCAGCGATGTGATCGAGCGTGGCGCACAGCCGCGCGAGCATGAACGGTGGGTAGAACGTCGTCGACATGGTGGCCACGACGCCGAGGCGGCTCGTCGCCGCCGACATGATGGCGGCCAGCGGCGAGGGGTCGTGCTTCGGCGCCATCAACGCATGCTTGAGGTACGTCTCCATGGTCCCGCCGTACGCGTCAGAGACCATCAGGGTGTCCTCGATCATGATGTAGTCGAAGCACGCGCGCTCGAGCGCCTGCGCCATGTCGATGAAGAACTTGCCGTTCCACGGCTGGCCGCCCGAGGCGAACGGCTCGTTCCACTCGTCCGGCGTGAAGTTCATGAACCAGCCCAGGTGGAACGGCTTGGCCGACATGAGGTGCTCCTTCGGGGTTGGCCGTCGGTCGTCTCGCCCAGCGAACCGGACCGGTGTGTCGTCGTGGTGTCCCAGCCATGCCCGGTTCATTACGCCGATGGCGAGGCGCGGGCGGCGTAATCGGTCCGGAACCGACACGACGTAGCCGGGAAACGTCGACCTGGTGTGCTGCCGCGACCCTCTCCCCCTCCAGGAGGATCGCCCATGGCCGCGAATCGCTTCCATCTCGGCTGGTTCCTGAACTTCGTGCCCGACGCGTGGAACGAGACGTGGGGCGATGGCGGCCTGCCGTGGGACGGCGAGTTCTACATCGAGATGGCGCGCGACCTCGAGCGGGCGTGCTTCGACTACGTGATCCTCGAGGACAAGCTCATGGTGTCCGACGCCTACGGCGGGACCATGGAGATGGACCTCAAGCACGGCATCACGCCCAAGCACGATCCCGCGCCGCTCGCCACCCTGCTCGCCTACTGCACGACACGGCTCGGCGTCGTTGCCACGCTCTCGAGCAGCTTCTACCCGCCGTTCCTCCTGGCGCGGATGTGCGCCACCATCGATCACCTCGCGAAGGGCCGGTTCGGCTGGAACGTCGTCACCTCTGGCGAAGATCGCGCCGCGCAGAACTTCGGCATGGAGAAGCTGTACGAGCACGACCACCGCTACGAGATGGCCGACGAGTACATGGAGCTCGTCTGGCAGCTGTGGGACTCGTGGGACGAGGACGCCATCGTCATGGACCGTGAGACCAACGTGTACGCCGACTTCAAGAAGGTGCACACCGTCGACTTCTCCGGCACGTACTACAAGAGCCGTGGCCCGCTGAACGTCAGTCGGTCGCCGCAGGGTCGGCCGGTCATCTGCCAGGCCGGCGCGTCACCCAAGGGCCGTGAGTTCGCGTCGAAGTGCGCCGACACGATCATCGCCGTCGGTACCAACGCCGCCGAGATGAAGGCCTACCGCGACGACATCCGTGCTCGCATGGAGCGCCACGGACGCAACCCCGACGACTGCAAGGTGCTGTTCCTCGTGTCACCGATCGTGGCCGACACCGAGGAGGAGGCGCAGGCGAAGGCGCACCGCTGGTTCAACGACCCGCAGTTCATCGAGTACACGTTGGCCGAGATCTCCTCGATCACGGAGATCGACTTCTCCCAGTTCGATCTCGACGAGCCGCTGCCGGCCGTCACCACGAACGGGGAGCGCGGCGCGCTCGAGTCGTTCGTCGCCCGCGGGAAGGGCAAGTCGCTGCGCGAGATGGCGAGCGGCGGCCTGACCGATCGCATCGACCTCTGCGGCACGCCCGAGCAGGTGGCCGATCGCATGGACGAGATCATGGAGGAGGCCGGGGGCGACGGGTTCCTCATCACCAGTCCGGTCATGCGGCTCAACCGTCGCTACGTCACCGAGATCACCGACGGCCTCGTGCCGGTGCTGAAGCGGCGAGGCCTGACGCGCACGTCGTACACGTACGAGCACTTCCGCGACAACTTGCTGGAGTTCTGAACGTCACTGCCCCCCGCCCCCCCCTTCCGAAGGAGATCCGCGACACATGACTGACACCACGCGGCCCGACCCGATCCGCACCGAGCTCGATCGCCGAGCCTTCCTGCGGGCCGGCGGCCTCGCCGTGGGGGGATTCACGCTCCTGGGCTTCCCGGGGCTGCTGAGCGCATGCGGGGGCAGCAGCACGAGCACGCAGAAGTCGTCACCCGCATCGGCGTCGACCGGCCTGCTACGGATCCCCTTCCTCGCCGACATGCAGGTGCCCGACCCCGACATCTTCTACGAGGGCGAGGGCTTGCAGGTCACGCTCTCCTGCTACGAGGGCCTCGTCCAGTACGCGCCGGACTCCGCCGAGATCGCGCCGCTGCTCGCCGAGTCGTGGACCGTGTCCGACGACAAGCTCACGTACACGTTCAAGATGCGCAGCGGCCTGAAGTTCGCCGATGGCTCGCCTTGCGATGCCGGCTCGATGGTCTCGAGCTTCAAGCGTCGCACCGACGTCGCCGGCGGCGGCGCCTACATGGTCGCCGACGTCGCGTCGGCAACGGCGCCCGATCCGGGCACCTTCGTGGTCGTCCTGAAGCACCGCATCGACGCGTTCCTCGACTACATGGCGTGTCCGTGGAGCCCGAAGGCGGTGAACCCGGCGCTGGTGGCGCAGAACACGGTCGGCACCGACTTGGGCAAGAAGTGGCTCGAGACGCACTCGGCCGGCACCGGCCCGTACGTGATCAAGGAGTTCGCGCCGAGCAGCCACTACGTGCTCGAGGCCAACCCCAACTACTGGAACGGGCCGAGCGCGTACAAGGAGGTGCGCATCGACATCATCCCGGATGTGTCGACGCAGCGCTTGAAGCTCGAGAGCGGCGACCTCGACATGATCACGAAGGGACTTCCGATCGAGGACATCAGGACGCTCGAGAAGAGCCCCAACATCGTGGTGAAGGAGTTCCCGATCGCCACCAAGGAGGCGATCTACGTCAACCCCAAGGGTGGGATCTTCGCCGACCAGGAGGTGCGCCTCGCGTTCCTCCAGGCCATCGACCGCACGAAGATCATCACCCCGGCATGGCAGGACACGGGGGCGATCTCGTCGGAGTTCTACTCACCGGTGATGTTCAAGCCGGGCCTGGTGCCCGACAAACCCGTGTACGACCCCTCGAAGCTCAAGGCCCTGGTGCCGAAGCTGAAGTCGAAGAAGGTCGACCTGGCGTACTGCGAGGACGGCGGCGCCCCGCGGCGTCGGGCGACGGAGCTCGTGCAGACGCAGCTGCAAGCACTCGGCCTCGACGTCCAGGTGCGGGCGATCCCCACCTCACAGGTGTTCGCGCTCGCCGACGGTGACCCCAAGCTGCGGCCCGACCTCCTGGCGTGGGTCGCCGGCGGCGACGCGCTGCACGTCGACACGGTCCTCCGCATCTTCTTCCGCACCGGGGCAACCCCGCTCAACTGGTGCAACTACGCGGACCCGGCGGTCGACGCCGCCATGGACGAAGGTCTCGCCGGCGCCACCCGGGAGGAGGTCGAAGCCGGCTACGTCAAGGCGGCGCAGCTGATCCAGGCCCAGGGCTGGATGCTGAACCTCGCCGACATGAAGGACGTCATCGTTGCCCGCAAGGGGATCAGCAACTTCGTGCACGACCCGCAGGCGGTCCAGATGGTCCGCCTCCACGACCTGAAGAGCGCGTGATCGCCGTTTGGAACGGGGCAGGACCGCCGCCCTAACGTCCGCCTCCATGGCTGATCTCGGGTACGAGGGCAAGGTCGCGATCATCACCGGCGCGGGCGGCGGGCTGGGTCGCCAGCACGCGCTGCTGCTGGCCAGCCGAGGTGCGCGCGTCGTCGTCAACGATGTCGGCGGCAGCGTGTCCGGCGACAGCGCCGGCAACGAGGGCCCGGCCCACGCCGTGGTGAAGGAGCTCGAGGCGCTCGGCGCCGAGGCCGTCGCCAACACCGACAGCGTCGCCACGCCGGAAGGCGGCGAGGCCATCGTGCAGACCGCCCTCGACGCCTTCGGGCGGATCGACATCGTGGTCAACAA
>Ga0070671_100003995_pt1 | contig 11622 bp, 10 predicted proteins | sample KBSS73metaG_FD_65341 | JGI IMG/M metagenome (GOLD analysis project Ga0070671, IMG submission 65341) | Switchgrass rhizosphere microbial communities from Kellogg Biological Station, Michigan, USA - KBS S7-3 metaG | ecosystem: Host-associated > Plants > Roots > Rhizosphere > Soil ...
TTCGAATCCCCGGGGTCCTGCGTTGCGCCGGAGTTGAAGAAGAACGATCCGCGCGTGTTGCGGTTGAGAGTACCGAGATAGGCGATCAGGGCCTTGCGGTCAGGAAGTGCGTTGATGGCGACGAGCGCGGGCTGGATCGGGGCGGCTCCCAGCTTGTCGATGGCAGCTGTATCCATGCATGCGGCGAAGTAGTCGCCGACCTTCTGTTGGGTCGGCGTTCGGTTGCTGGCTTTGGAGTCGGCCTCGAGGAGTCCCCAGAGGAACTGCAGGTTGTCGTTGGCCACTTTAGAATAGACGCTCCAGCGAGCCTGATCGGCCGGGATTGGATTGTTCTTCATCCATCCGCCACATGAGAAGCGGTAAAAATCCTGGCAGGGGTCGACAGAGCGGTCGAGCGAGGTCACGTCAAGCGAGGGCGAATACGGCATATCCGTCAGGGGCTGGGGGGCGGCAGAGGCAGCGGATTGAGCATTCAGCTGGGTGAAAGCCGCTAACAGAAGGCAGGCAGAAAGATGGACAAACCGATGACTCATTTGAAGATTTTCCTCGTGTACGAATGTTAGCGCACAGAATTGCCGAGAGAGAGGACGTTGTGACCATCGATTTCTACATCTAAGAGAGAGGGTCCACGGGAGGAGAGATGGGGAAAAAGTTGGAAGAGCCAATCTTGACAATCAGCACAAGCACAAGCACACTGCCATCATCGCTGTTGTCTGCCGTTGACGACGGGCACTCAAGTATTGCAAGGACATCCTTGGCCGACTCAACGACAAGCCGCGTCAGCTTCACCCTCGACTCGACCCTGGACAGCGTCAATAAGATTGAGCAGACCGCTGAGCAGTACGCCCAGCGTGCCGGGTTCGACGAGGACACGATTCCTCACATTGCGATGGCGGTACGAGAGGCGGCGGTCAACGCCGTTTTGCACGGGAACGCGTACGACGTGAATAAGCACATTACCGCGTCGTTTGAGACGACTTCAGATTCGTTGGTTATCCGCATTACCGACCAGGGACCGGGCCTCGATCCCAATACCCTTCCGGACCCCCTGGCGCCGGAAAACATCTTGCGAGGCTCCGGCAGAGGCATCTTTCTCATTCGAGCCTTCATGGATGAGGTAAACTTTCGCCAGCTACACCCTGGCACGGAACTCACCCTCATCAAGCACCGCACACCCGCGCAGTCGGGGACCTAAGGAGAAGAACAAGACATGAGCATGAAAGTACAGACTCGCCAAGTGGACGGCGTCACCATTCTCGACCTGAGCGGCCGTATCACGCTCGGCGAGGGCAGCGTAACAATTCGCGATGCGGTTCGCGACCTGCTGGCCAAGGGGCAGCAGAAGATTCTGCTGAACCTGGGTGATATCAGCTATATCGACAGCTCTGGTATCGGAGAGCTCGTCAGTGCATTCACCACTGTCAGGAATCAGGGCGGCGAACTGAAGCTGCTGAACCTTACCAAGAAGGTCCAGGACCTGCTGCAGATCACCAAGCTCTACACCGTCTTCGACGTTAAGGACGACGAAGCTTCGGCGATCTCCTCGTTCGGCACCAAGTAAGTACTCGGCGCGGTTGGGTCTATAGCCTTATCAAAAGTCAGAACCGCGCCGATCTTCAAGGAATAAGAAAGGCCGTCGCTGATGGGCGACGGCCTTTCTTCGTGCCAAGGTGCATTCGGCTTCTACTTTATTTTGAGAAGTCGACCTTGGGCGCGACATTGTTTTCGGGGTTCCCCTTGAAGTACTCATCCCGGTAGTGGTACCCGGCGATGCCGGCCCATATGCTGTTGGGGAACTGCCGAACGTAGACATTGTAATCCTCAAGCACCTTGTTGTACCGCTGGCGCTCGACGGCAATTCTATTTTCCGTTCCCGCCAGTTCATCCTCCAGCCGCATGAACTGTTCATTGCCTTTCAGGTTGGGGTACTGCTCCTGCAAGCGGAAGAACGGGCCGAGTGCGACATCGAGTTTACGGTTGGCGTCGATATTCGCGGCGTGGTCAGACCCCGCAGCTAGGACACCGGCGCGAGCGTTGGCGATGTTGGTAAGGATTGTCGATTCTTCAGCGACGTAGCCCTTCACTGATGCGACAAGGTTGGGAATGAGGTCGAGCCTCCGTTGCTGCACGACGTTGACCTGCGAAAAGGCCTGGTTGATCGCCTCGTTCTTTTGCACCAGCGTGTTCTTCGTGCTGACATAGCTTCCGCCGGCAAAGAGAAGCAGGAGGATGATGAGGCCGACGACGCCCAGCACAATCCATAAAGGTTTCATTCGTTCGATTTCCCTTCGTCTTGGAGTTTCGCCTGTGTCATGGAAGGTGTATCCGGCTGTACTGTAACACTTCCCCTCTGCCGGATAGAACCTGCCGCCGCTTCAATCCTCTTGTTTCTGGTTCGATACTTTGATGCTCGCGGAGCTAACTTTCTACAGCACTTTGTCTAGAAATCGGCGCCTCCTCCTCCGGAACGACCGCCGCCGAAGCCTCCAAAACCTCCTCCGCCATCGCGATCACGACCGCCGCCCCCACCGCGATAACCACCACCACCGCCTCCTCCCATCAGATTGCCGAGAAGGAAGAAAATGAGTCCGATGTTTCCCGTGCGAATGAGGAAGAAAAGAATCAGCAGCACGATTCCGCCACCGATAACGACCTGGGTAAGCGAAATCTGTACAGGCTGATCCTGAACCGGCTGGCGGTGATACTGGTGGCTAGGAAGCGTAAGTGTTACGCCGGCGTCCTGCGCGATGATGGTGGCGATCTGCCTTACGCCAAGCGGAACGGCGGTGTTGTAGTCGCCCTGGTTTGCTGCGGGCACCATCGAGCGGCCGATATCTCCGACCTTAGCGTCGTTGAGAATGCCCTCGAGACCGTAGCCGACTTCGATGCGGCCCTTGCGGGGTGTCATTACCAAAATCATCAGCACGCCGCGATCGTCCTTGTTTCCAACTCCCCACTTGTCCTCGAGCTCGGTGGAGAACTCCTCAATCGTCTGGTCATCGTCGAGCGTCTTGATGGTCACGACAGCGATCTGCGCATGAGCCTGCTGGTCAACCTGTGTGCAAAGCGCTTCGAGATTCTGTTTGGTCGATGGCGACAGAACGCCCGCAAAATCGCTGATATAGCCCGTAGGTGCCGGCAGCGACTTCACTGATTCGCCCACGAGCAACGGCCCGGGGGTGAGAAGAAGAACAACGATCCCAAGCCATCGAGTGATGCGGGTCATTGTTCGTCATTCTACGCTGAACCGGCCCAGAGACGAGGGACGAGCGCCAACCGAGGTTGCCAAGGAGATCTTCTCCCAGTGAAGTTGATTCGGACTAAATGAAGGTTACGCTTGAGGTCGTACCCCACGACCCGGTGTCGTCAGTCCCTTTTCATGGGCGAGTTTGTCGGCCATCACCATATGTTCGCGAATCACCTTCGCTGCGTGGTCCAAGGCCACCTTAAGATCCGGATCGTTGGTGTTCATCGCTGCCATGCGGAACTCGCGAAGGTCCGTATGATGGTCCTTCACCATGTAGGCGATGTACTCCTTATCGAATGCTTCGCCGGATAGAGCCGCGAGTTTATCGTATTCGGCCTGGTCAGCCTTACCCATCTTCCTCGGTAGAGCGACGCCCTTGGACTCCGTGATCGGCGCCATCTGGTTGTTCAATTGAGTATGGTCGTCAATCATCTTCTGGCCGAAGGCCTTGACGTCGTCCGCTGATGCCTTCTCGACGGCAAGCTTGCCGAGTTGAACCTCAGCCGTTCCACCTTCAGCGGCTCTCTGCAAGAACATCCTCTCCTGCATCTCTTCGTGTGAGACTCCCGGAACCGCGGTGGAATCTGGTTCGGAGCGCATCGGGTTCGGTGGCTGATTGGGATCGACCTGGGCAACCAAGGTTGCAGAAGAGATGGCCGCCGCTACGCAAACAATCAAGACAGATATACGTTTTATATTCGACATTCGAATCATCCTGGCCTTCGGCGGATCAGTGTAACTGTTTCGGAGCCGACTGTACCGCACTACTTAGGGTGTATGGAACTGATCAGGGGGTTGCCTATTGCCCTTCATTGGAAGGCTGTATCCTGTCAGTCGGAGCGTTTTCGAATGCCAGAGAGTGTCGCTGCCACCGCCGTCGCCCCACCAGTCGCCCGCCGTGAACCCACCCCAACTACACTGCACGGACAAACTCTGGAGGACGATTACCGGTGGATGCGCGACAAGAGCTCGCCCGAGATTATCTCCTACCTTGAAGCCGAAAACGCCTACACCGCGGCGGTGATGAAGCCGACTGAGGAGTTGCAGGCGAAACTCTACGCCGAGATGCTCTCGCACATCAAGGAGACTGATGAATCAGTTCCCTTCCGCGAGCGTGGCTGGTATTACTACACACGCACCGTCGAGGGAAGCCAGTACCCGATCCACTGCCGCCGGAAGGCTGTTGGTGAAGCCTACGATTCCGCGCAGCCGGAACATGTGATTCTTGACGTAAACCAGCTGGCTGAAGGGCAGACCTTCATGGCCGTAGGTGGCATGAGCGTCAGCCCCGACGGGGAGAAGCTGGCCTACTCGACCGACAACACCGGATTTCGTCAGTACACGTTGCATGTCCGTAACCTCACGACAGGCGCTGAGCTCCCCGACACGGCTGAACGAGTCGGGTCGCTCGTGTGGGCGGCCGACTCACACACGCTCTTCTACACAACCGAGGATGAGACCACAAAGCGGCAGGACAAGCTCTTCCGGCACCGGCTGGACGACAATGCTCCGGACGACGCGCTGATCTACGAAGAGCAGGACGAACGCTTCAACCTTGGCGTAGGTAAGACTCGAGATGGAAAGTATCTCCTGATGGAGGCTGGGAGCCACACTACCAACGAATGCAGCTACCTCCCAGCAGAAACCCCCGGCGGGGTCTTCCTTGTGATCGCACCTCGGCAGGACGAGCAGGAGTATTACGTCGATCACCGGAATGGGCTTTTCTACATTCGCGTGAACGACACTGGAAAGAACTTCCGCGTCGTCACAGTGGCTGTTGATGGAGGAGGTCGCGAAGCCTGGCAAGAATTAATCGCCGAGAATAAGGATGTTCCACTTGAAGACTTCGACATATTTGATTCATTTTGCGTTAGTTCGCGACGCGAGTTTGGTCTGACTGCAATTGAAGTCGCTCGGTTCGGAATTGATGGAAAACCCGAAGCAGCCAAGAAGATCAACTTCCCCGAGCCAACCTACACGGCACTCGGCAACGTCAACCGGGAGTTCTTTACGACGAAGTTTCGATACAGCTACCAGTCGCTCGTTTCACCCGCATCGATTTACGACTATGACGTGGCGACAGGAAATTCCGCCCTGCTGAAACAGCAGGAGGTTCCGGGTGGGTTCGACTCAACGAAGTACGGCTCCGAACGCCTTTGGGTGACAGCCAACGACGGAGTCAAGGTACCGGTGTCGATCGTCTATCGGCGCGACAGCTTTGCGGGCGACGCCAGTAATCCGCTTTACGTTTACGGGTACGGATCCTATGGCTACCCGTTGCCAGTTGGTTTCAGCCCGGCGCGGCTGTCTCTGTTAGATCGCGGTGTCGTACTGGCGTACGCGCATATCCGCGGCGGTGGCGACCTCGGCGACGCATGGCATGACGCCGGAAAGATGATGGTGAAGCGCAACACCTTCACGGACTTTATTGCCGTGGTCGAGCAGTTGGTTGCACAAGGCTATGGCGCCAAAGATCGTGTCGCAATCGAAGGCGGAAGCGCTGGGGGCCTATTGATGGGCGCCGTAGTAAACGAACGCCCTGATCTCTTCAGCGTCGTGCTCTCACATGTGCCCTTCGTTGATGTGATGAACACCATGCTCGACGCCTCGCTGCCGCTGACCGTCGCCGAGTATGAAGAGTGGGGCAATCCGAACGAGCCAGAAGCCTTCGCTTATATGCGCTCGTACTCTCCCTATGACAACCTGAAGCCGGGCGCTTATCCGGCGATGCTGGTAAAGACCAGCCTGAACGATTCACAGGTGATGTACTGGGAGCCAGCGAAGTATGTGGCAAAGCTGAGGACATTGAAGACGAACGACACTTCCCTGCTGCTACACATCAACATGGACGCGGGCCATGGCGGCGCCTCTGGCCGGTACGACTACCTGAAAGAAATTGCGTTCGATTACGCATTCCTGCTTCGTGACCTTGGCGTGGCGGGCTAGACCACAAACACGATGGTCACGCTTTCCCAGTCTGCACACTCTCAGGCAGATGTCGCTTCCGCAGTACCCAGGTTGTCACACAACGGTAGTCCTGCACGATCGTCGTTTTCAAGGGGTCGACCATCACAGCGTTCATTTGATCGGTCATCCGCATCAATTCTGCCTCGTCGACCAAAAACCACTCCGAGCCATCATTAATGCGAAATACATTTCCACGCAACCGCTCGAAGTTCATGCCGATGCGCGATCCTAGCCTGCAGAACAGCATTCCGCCGGGCCGGACAGCACGCCAGAGTTCTTCCAGCATCGCCAGGAAGTGGGCTTCATCGCGCGCAAATTGCATCACGGAATTGCAGATCACCACATCTGCAAAGGCATCGGGAAACTCCATCTTCTCGATGAGGCCTATTCGAAAGTTGCCTGCGGGCAAGTTCGGCGCAAGCTCTGCCGCCAAGGCTCGCACGTGCCGCATTGCCTCCGCATTGGCATCCACGGCAAAGACCTCGCATCCTTCCCGCAATAGATGCACGACATTTCTCCCGTAGCCGCACCCAGCGTCTAAAACCCGCATTCCGGGTACGATATTTCCTCTTAGGATTTGGTCGAAGACATAAATATCAATCTGCCCAAACTGTTCCCGCACGTCCATCGCAACCTCAGTCGCTTTCCAATTACACCTTTGCGGTGATGTCTTCTTCGACTTTGTCACCTTCTCCAGGTGCGAGGAAGAGGTTGGTTTCGAGGCCGTGCTGCCGTGTGTAGAGGTCGTAGTAACGACCACTGAGCGCGTAGAGAACTTCGTGCGTTCCGCGTTCTACAATGTTGCCTGCCTCAACGACGAGAATCTGGTCCGCGCGGCGAATGGTTGAGAGCCGGTGTGCGATCACGAACGTCGTTCGTCCCTGCATCAAGTGGTTGAGACCCGCCTGGATCATCGCCTCTGATTCCGAGTCTAGTGAACTGGTGGCTTCGTCGAGGATCAGGATACGCGGGTCTGCCAGAATGGCTCGGGCGATCGAGAGCCGCTGGCGCTGGCCTCCGGAAAGCTTGACGCCACGCTCGCCAACGATCGTCTCGTAGCCTTCTGAGAACCGCTCTGCGAACTCATCGACGCGCGCGATGTGACACGCTTCCAGGAACTGCTCTTCGGTGGCTCCGGGATGGGAGAAGAGGATGTTTTCGCGGATAGTGCCGTCGAAGAGAAAGGTCTCCTGCAGTACCACGCCGAGTTGGCTACGGTAGCTCGCGAGCCGGACGGTGGCAAGGTCGATCCCATCTACCAGGACCTGACCGGTTGTCGCCGTGTGAAAGGCGCAGATGAGCGAGATGATGGTGGACTTGCCTGAACCCGAAGAGCCGACCAAGGCCGTAACAGTGCCGGGGTGTGAATCGAAACTGACGCCGTGCAGAACCGGCTTGCCGGGATCGTAGGCAAAGGTAACATCGCGGAACGCAATCTCTCCGCGGATGACTCCCAACTCCTTTGTGCGCGAAGGATCTGCATCCTCAGTCCGCTCCGAGAGAATCTCGGTTGTGCGATCAAGTCCGGCCATTGCTTCTGTAAGTTGAGTGCCGATCGCAACCAACTGTACGATCGGCGCGATCATGAACGCCAGGAACATTACATAAGTGACATAGCCGCCCGTCGTGAGGCGTCCGGCCACAACCTGATGCGCGCCCAAGTACATGATCAGCGCACCGACAACGCCCAGTACCGCAGTTGAGGCTAGCGACATCAGCGATTGTGCGGTCAGCGAGGAGATGACGTTCTTCAGCAGACGATTGGCCCCAGTAGCGAAGACCTGCGCTTCGCTCTCCTCGGCGTGATAGCCCTTGACCACTCGAACGCCACCGAGCGATTCGGTGAGCCTGCCTGTAACCTCCGCGTTGATCTTTGCGCGTTCGCGAAAGATGGGACGGATGGTTTTGAATGCGCGCTGGAGGATAAGCCCAAAGATAACGAGGATGACAAACGTGACCAGCGTCATCTGGACGCTGAGATGAATGAGGTAACCAAATGCGAAGAGAGCAGTCAACACACCGCCGAAGAAGTCGATGACCCCGGTGCCAATCAGGTTACGCACGCCCTCGACGTCCGTCATGATACGAGCCACCAGCGTTCCGGTGCGGTTCTCGTCGTAGAACGCGACCGGCAGGCGTCCGATGTGCTCCTGCACCTTCATGCGCAGCTCGGCGATAAGGCGCTGGCCTTCCTTCGAAAGCAGTTGTGTGAGTGTGAACGACGTGACGCCCTGCAGGATAGTGGCAACTACGACGACACCGACAATAATGGGAAGCAGATTGAGCTGGTGCTTCCCCATGACGTTGTCAATTAGGTAACGAGTAGAGGCAGGCAGAATAAGTCCGCTTGCCCGGTTGATGATCATCAGCAGAAAGCTGCCGGCCAGCAGCCAGACCCGAGGCTTCATCAACTTCCACACCTCGGGAAGCACCTTCTTAAGCTTTGGCTTAGGGCGTGAGGCGCTGAGATCGGCTGACGTGGACCGTGCTATGCCGCGAGAAGGGCGGTCGGCAGACTTCATTCCCGGGGCGCCGAAGTTGGAGGGGCCGATTGAAGGCATATTACCTGCAGTGTACGCCTGTCGCGGATTTGCGCGGGTGGCCCGAACATCGTCGCAGAGATGGCAGCTTTCATCCATGGTGATTGGATGCGCGGATCAGATCAGTTACAGATGTGCTAGCTCGCCTTCAAACGCGCATTGATAAAGGAACGTACACAGAAAAGTACATAAATGAGACACAAAAGAGACATCGTTGCCTTTTCAAGGACTGCAGGAGGGTGTGGAAACTCGACCCCGCGCGACAGGCGGATGCTGTCAATATCGGCGGGTATGGTTCCAAGAAAGGCGAGCAGCGCAACCGTCACTGAGATGTGCATCCAGAGCATGCGTTTTTTTGAGTCCTTAGTGTTTGCCATGACTCCGAAGAGAATGAACACGAGCCCCAGCGCGCCCGGAATAAGCGCGGTCGGATGCGAACTGCCGGTCGAAACAAAGCTAATGATACCCAGCAGGATCAGAAGGACTCCAAAGACCATGGTCAGTTTTGCCATTCGCATCAGCTCCGTAAGAATAGATTTAGTCGATGAGGCTTAGAATACCTGATTGATTTCGCGGCGTGGCTATTCAAAATCTCGTCGTGGTTCGATAAACAATCTCGCCAAATCAAACCTTTCATAGCCCAGCACCCTGCTTGACCGCTGCGACCACGTCAGATGGCTTCCATTCGTTCGTCGGATACCATGCCGCGATCTTGCCATCCTTACCGATCACGGCGGTTGAAAGCGAGTGATTCAGGGTCTGTCTCTCGCCCGGCGTAACTCCAACACCGAAGAACTGTGTCACTTGTGGAAGATCTTTTTCAGAAGGAGCTGCAAAATCCCAATGCGCGAAGGTTTCCTTCGTATAGTTTCCCGTGTAGGCTCCGCCGTAGCTGCGCAGCACCGCCGGAGTGTCATAGGCTGGATCGAAGCTAATGCTCAGAAGATGCGTCTTGCGGTAGAGAGCCGGATCAACTGCAAGTTCTTTATCGATCTCCGCAAAGTTGCGGCTCATACGCGGGCAATAGTCGGCCAAGGGGCAGCGGGTATAGATAAATGTGACTAACAGCACTTTGCCTTTGAACTCCGAAAGACTGATCTTACGTCCACTCTGATTCAGCAGCCGGAAGTCAGGTACGACGTCCCCCACGGTGGGGGTGTGGTACTGAATGGAAGGTTTGTAGTCTGGCCGGGCCTGCGCGACAACCACGATGTTATCCAACTCAGCATCGTGGAACCCGGCAGCGTCCTGCTGAACAACAATGCGCGCTGTGATGCGATCGCCCGGATGAAGCTCGCTCACGACTGCGGGATCCTTCAACTTGTAAGGCATCGTCATCGCGTCCATAAACCCAGGTACAGCCTCATGGTCGAGCGTGACGTGCGTAGGATCAGTGCTGATAACTTTGCCCCGCACCGGAAACGTCTTCTCCGGATTGGACTGGGCGGCTTTAGACGAGGGATCCTGACGACATCCCACGGCCGAAATTATCAGAAAAGCGAGCGTTAGAACGGTAACCAAAGCGGCGATCTTTCGAGGCACAGGGAAGGAACTCCTTTCTTCATGATACGTGTGTCCCAGCACTGGTCCTTAACCAGAGACACGACGCCTTTTCCAGTGTCGCAAGGCGTATAACCGAGATGTATGAATGGGACGGACCTGCCGGTAGAGCTTCCATGTCCGATCGCCGACGCGCTTGATCGCGGGGCAATCGTGATCACGGCCAATCAGCGAGCCGCGCGAACCTTTCGTTATGCATTTGATAGGCGCAATTGCAGCCGTGGTCTTGCGAGCTGGCAGCCGGCCCGGGCAATTCCTTGGGATGCCTGGACCGCTAGTTTGTGGCAGAACCTGTTAATCGAGGGCCACGCCTTCGACCTTCTGCTGAATCGTACCCAGGAACATGCTATCTGGCGCTCTATCCTTAGCGCCGATCCTGAGCTTCAGGACACTTTGCGCTCTACGGATTCCCTCGCTGAACTAGCGGCGGACGCCTGGCGCCTACTGGCCCGTTACGATGGCCAGCGCCGACTGAACGAGGCGTGGGGCGGCGCAGAGACCAAGGTCTTCCTGCGATGGGCGACAGAGTTTCATCAGAGATGCAGGAAGGATCGGCTTCTTCCGCAAGCGTCACTCGAGGGCGCACTCCGGGCCTTCGTTGAAAAAGGCAATGCGCAAGTCAGAGATGAGATTGTTCTGGTCGGCTTCGACGAACTCACGCCGGCGCAACGCAATCTGATCGATGCTCTCAGGACAGCGGGGTCGCACATTGAAACCATTCCAATCCTGGCAGAATCCCGCAGTCGTACGCTCGTGAGTGCAGAGAACGAGCACGAGGAAATTTGCGCAGCAGCTCGATGGGCACGAGAGCTGCTGCGGCAGCAACCTCATGCAAGAATCGGAATCATCGTGCCATCGCTGGAAGCTCGTCGCGCACTTATTGGCCGCATCTTTCGGGAGGAATTGGCGCCAGAACTTGAAGATATAGCAGCGCCAAATAACATCGCGCCATACGAGTTTTCGCTCGGGATTAGACTTGCCGATACACCTATGGTTCGCACCGCTCTCGATCTGCTGCGCTGGATGGCTGGACCTCTAACCATCGACCGAGTCAGCGCGTTGCTCGTGTCGCCTCTATTCACAATGGTGGAACCTGAACGCGATGCACGTGCTACCTTCGATGCCTTCGAACTACGCGAGGCGAAGACACTCCGACCGGAGATCTCGATTGCCTGGCTCACCGATGCGATCTCACATTCCGAACGGCGTTCGGGGCTCGCGCAGTTACTAAAAACCTTATGGAGCATGCGCCGCGCCATCGAAAAGACCATTGAGACAGACCAGCGCCAGTCACACGGTGGTTGGGCC
>Ga0070671_100004003_pt1 | contig 11608 bp, 13 predicted proteins | sample KBSS73metaG_FD_65341 | JGI IMG/M metagenome (GOLD analysis project Ga0070671, IMG submission 65341) | Switchgrass rhizosphere microbial communities from Kellogg Biological Station, Michigan, USA - KBS S7-3 metaG | ecosystem: Host-associated > Plants > Roots > Rhizosphere > Soil ...
CCAGCTATTGGTCTGTACCAGCCGCGATTTCTGTATCTTACCTCAACCAAAGTTAATGGCCTGACGATCCATCAGCTGAATGACCCTGCCGAACGGCTGGCTAACGTTGAGAACTGGATGATCAACACCAATAGAACTACTGAATAATAAAAAACCAGCCTTGAAAAGCTGGTGATGGTGCGCGAGAGAGGACTTGAACCTCCACATCCTTGCGAATACTAGCTCCTGAAGCTAGCGCGTCTACCAATTCCGCCACTCGCGCATCTGGTACCTATTCTACTTTAATCTGTAAAAATGTAAACTTCGGACACAGGTGTTTTATGCTATTATAAAGAGTAAAGCGGAAGCATAATTATGAACAAAGTTGCCCATTATTTACAGGAACACGTCCAGGGTGAGGTCATCACGAGCAGTGATGCCCGGGCGCATTTTGCAGCCGATGGTAGTGTGCTGACAGTTGCGCCACAGGTGATTGTGTACCCGAGGACTGAGCAAGACGTCCGCAAGACAACACGTTTTACTTGGCAGCTCGCCGAGCGGAATCATCTCGTACCCTTAACTCCTCGCGGACTTGGCAGCGATACCGTAGGAGCAGCCTTAGGTGAGGGTATTATTATGGTTTTGCCGGCTCACATGAATAAAATTATCGAGCTAGACCCAAAGCGCAGTTATGTCATTGTCCAGCCGGGGATTACCCTTGATAAACTACAACAGACCCTACTCACTCATGGACGTTTCTTGCCAATATATCCGGAAGCCTTGCAGTATGCCACCATCGGCGGTGTGCTTGGCAGTAATGGCGTAGGTGTCAAGTCGCTCAAATATGGTGATATGCGCGAGATAACCGAAAGCCTGCGGGTTGTCCTGGCCAATGGTGAAGTGATCGAAACTCATCGTTTGTCCAAAAAAGATTTAAGCCGCAAAATGGGTGAATCCACCTTTGAGGGTGAAGTCTACCGCCAGCTTGATGCCCTAATTAGCGACAACTGGGCGCTGATAGACGAGACTCATAAAAAATTTGAAGGTGTCGAACATAATGCTGCTGGGTATGATCTGTATGACGTGAAGGGTGATGATGGCTCATTTGATCTGACGCCTTTGCTGGTTGGTTCGGAAGGAACTCTAGGGGTTATCACCGAAGCCACTATTAATGTCGAAGCCCACAGCCCTAACACAACACTTTTGGCTGCTTATTTTGACGATGCTTCCCTGATAGCGCCTAGCCTCGATAAATTACTTGACCTTAAGCCCAGTGCTTTAGAGTTAGTGGACGGTAATGTTCTGCAGTTTGTGGCTCAGCAAAGTCCTAACTACTTACGCGGATTAATTGACCAAACAATACCAAAAGCCGTGGTACTGATAGAATTTGACGAAGACAAAGATTCTGCCCGCAAAAAAGCCGTTAAAAAGGCCCGCAAGATCCTGGAAGGAGCAACCTCAAAAATCGCCGAAGCCACCGACCCGAATGATGTCAGCAATCTTTGGAAATTACGTGAATGCGTGGCTGTAGTCTTAAGCCAACAAGTTGGCAGTGCTAGAGCAGTAGCAGGTATTGAAGATTCTGCATTGCCGCCATCCAAGTTCATTGATGGTATTCAAAAAATCTACGAACTTTTTAAGACTTATAACCTTTCGCCTTTGGTGTGGGGCAGTGCAGGTGACGGTGTTATTCATGTAGAACCATTCTTTGACCTGGGCCAAACAGGTGATCGCCAGCGGCTCTTCCGCATAATGGATGAGTGGTATAAATATGTTATCGAGAATGGCGGCACAACGACAGCTGGCAATGGTGATGGCCGTTTGCGTACGCCTTATCTTGAAGCTCTCTATGGTGCAGATATGTACGCCTTGTTTGGTAAACTCAAACTTATTTTTGACCCATACACTGTTCTTAACCCAGGGATTAAGCAGGGCACGACTCTCGAATCACTGCGCAGATTGCTTCGGCCAACCACGAGCCCTTCCAAGCAGTTCGATCACTTACCGCGCCGCTAGTATTGCTACCTATGCGAAGCCCGAGCATAATGCTTACGTATGCGTCTGTATATCAACTGGTTTGATCTAGTTATTTTAGTATTTTTAGGACTCTTGATTTGGCGCGGTTTAAAAGACGGTTTGGCGACTCAGCTTTTGGTGTGTGCGGGTTTCTTCGGTGGATTATTCATAGGCGGATGGCTGTTCCCGCATTTGCTGCCGATACATAATCAAAATCTACAGGTTATCGTTAATGCCAACTTGGTACTTTTGCTGGCGGTTTGTTTAGCTGGTGCGGGATATCAACTGGGTCGCAAATTACATCTGTCAATTGGGAAGAACTGGCCGCATAAACTAGAGAAATATTCTAGCATTGTCTTTAGCTTAGGAGTTGGCCTGATCGCGGTCTGGCTCGTTGGCTCCATGGTGGGCCGTTTGCCGGTAGTAGGTCTTGGCAACAGCGCCAATGATTCATTGATTGTTCAAAATCTAGATCTGCATCTGCCGCCGATTCCCGCTGTTTTTGCAGTCTTTGGCCGGCAGATTGACCCTAACAGCCCGCCACGAGTTTTTATCAAGACCAAGACCCAAGTCGAAGCCTATATACCAATTAACTCACCAGCTATACAAGCTGTGGCGACCAAAGCCGAGAGCTCCATAGTGCGCATTACTAGTTTTGCCTGTGGCGGAATTATCTCTGGCTCAGGCTTTGTTGTGGCGCCAGATTTGGTAATGACTAACGCTCATGTAATTGCTGGGGCTCATCGCCCGATCATCAAATACGGCACCCAAAGCTACGAAGGTGTGCCAATCTTGTTTAGCCAGTCTATGGATGTGACGATTCTGCACGTCAAAGGCTTGCCGGCTAATCCACTGACTCTACTGGATAGAGAAGTTGCTGATAACACCCCTGTAGCAGTGCTGGGCTACCCTGGCGGTAACTACACGGCACTACCTGGAATAGTTATTGATAAACAGCTTATCCAGAGCAGTAACTTGTATGGAGTAGGTGCATTTGGTCGGCAGGCATATGAGGTTAAGGCTAATGTAGCTGAGGGCAGCTCCGGTGGGCCAATGATCACAGAAAACGGCAAAGTTGTGGGGGTCATATTTGCAAAGTCTATAATCACAGAAAACTATGGCTATGCTCTGACATCCTCCAGTTTGCAAAGCTTAGTTCATCAGGCTCAGACTTCTACCCGTCGGATCAGTACTGGTACCTGTATCTCTAACTGAGAGTTCTAAAGGCTTTTATAAGAATCTCTCTGTCTATCTCGGGCATTGGATCATTACGATAAGTCTTTGGGGCTTCTGGGAGCACAATTGGTTTTGCCCAAGTATCAGTTTTGTTCCTTCCATAGATATGAATATGAAAGAAGGGTCTAGCATCTGGTAGCAAACCCCAATTGCCGTTTGCCTGAATATTAAACCATGGAGCAAGTTTTAATGCTTCCATGATTTTGCATGCTTCAGAAGCAAGTTTAAAAGTTGCTCCAGCAGTATCGGTGTCTTCCCAAGCATTCTCATAGTCGTGTTTGGGAGCAACTATGATATGCAGACCCTCACTATATGGAATATGGGGGTTAATAGGGGTGCTAATTAAAAAGGTGTTGTTTTCCCACAGAGGATAGCTATGCATAAATGAAGTATAACAAATAAGTGAGCCTTATTATTGTAGGGCTGAGGTCAGGCGGGCGATGTTATCGATGAGGACAGTGCGGCGCGGACGTTTCATCCACTCCTTAAGAGTGATTTGTTTTGAGCGGGCAAGGTAAGTGGCCTCGATCTCAGTAAGTTTTTTGGCGATTTTAGGATCATAAGAAATCAAAGTGACTTCCAGATCCAGCTCGAACGAACGGATGTCTAGATTACTAGAGCCAATAGTGGCAACTTCGTTGTCGACTACGATGAACTTGGAGTGCAGTAAAATGGGTGCTTTATACCAGTAGATCTTTACCCCAGCTCGTAATAAAACTTCGTAGAAAGATCGCTGCGCATGGCCAACCATCCACTGATCCATAACCTCGGAATTGATCATGACGACCTCCACACCGCGGCGGGCAGCGCTCGTAAGGGCTGTAGTAAGGGCATCATCCGGTACAAAGTAAGGGTTCACTATCACGATTCGTTTTTGAGCTAGATGAATGAGTGCAGTGAATAGCTTGAGGTTATTTTCGTCTTCGTACCCGGGACCGCTAGGCAGAATTTGCGTGAGAGAGTCGCCATAACTCGCAATAGTTTTAGGGACATTTCCTAGACTTTTATAATCAAGTAAAACACCAGTTTCGGAATACCAATCAGTCAGGAAGATAGCTGCAAGTTGTAAAACAGCTGGACCTTGGACGCGCACCACTAGCTCGTCATAGTAGATATCATCTTTGCGATGGTAATCACGCCTTACCATGTTCTGCGAACCGGTATAGCCAGTGTGGCTGTCAATGACCACTAACTTGCGGTGATTCCGCAGGTCGGGACGTACATAGCCCTTACCAACCTTAAAGGGCAGCATAGGGACAACGATAACTCCATCGGCTTTAAGCCGCTGATCCATCTTCTTTTTGCCGTGGTATCGCTTGGTCGACAGGGCGTCATACATGACGCGTACCACTACGCCTCTGCTGACCGCCCGCGCCAGTGCATCAAATATCGGTTCGGTGATTTCATCTTCTACAATGATGAAATATTCCAAATGTACATAATGATTGGCGCTATCGATATCTGCTACAATTTTGGGTATAACATCGTTGTACTCTGGCACTATTTCTAGCTTATTGCCGGCAAAAACCGGCAAATGGCTGAGAGATTCGCTCAATTTTGCCAGAGATTCATATTTTGCCGGGACTTGGGCGCTGAGAACATGGCCTGAATCCCGCGTTTTTCGAAAGAGTTCCAAGGTTTGGATAATAAAACCATCAAGCGTTTTTTGAGCTGCTCGTCGCGACTTAGGCAGTTTAGGGTTGCCTAAAATAAGGAAGAGGATAATGCCAACTTCTGGCAGAAAGAAAATAACCAACAACCATGCTGTTGCTGATGACGGCTTACGATTACGCGGGACAATGAACAGAGCGCCCAGACGGATGACCCATTCCAGGATCAGTAAGATGGCCCCAATATTAATAATATTCATAGGTGAAGTATAGCAAAAAGAGTCGAGGACAATATTTACTGAATTCGTGCAGCTTTCAGTGCTTCTCGACAGTAGAATTTTATCGATTTAGATAAGCTGTATTCGGGTTTGTCCAGATCTTCTTCGCTGAGCCAATGAATTTCAGAATGTTCATCAGAAATGACGTGTTTGTTGTTTTTGGAGCGTGCAAAATAGATAAAAGCAATGTGTTGGTGGGGCGGATTTGCTTCATGGACGTCCATATAGTTAGGTGTTAGCAAAAATTTAGTATCAGTGGTGTCAATATCTGGCTTACTACTTAATATTTTGACGTCTAGTCCGGTTTCTTCTTGTATTTCTCTGAAAAGAGCGGTCTCTACATCTTCATCTAGCTCAATATGTCCGCCCATAGGTAGCCATTTGTTGTATTTCGGATGGTGCACCAGCAAAACTTTATCGTCGTACACAATAAAGACAGTAATGACGAAATCATATAGCTCGTGAATGTGTGGCATGTGTTAACTATAGCAAAATATCGGATAAGATGACCCTATATTTACAAGATACATTTGTTACAATTGACTTATGTCATTTCAGGCCTATATTGATAATATTTATGCTAAGACCGGCAAGACGCCCGATGATTTTTTGCAGCTAGCAAAAGCCAAAGGGATGTTTGAGCCCGGTGTGAAGGTCATGCAGATCGTCGACTGGCTTAAGGCTGATTTTGGTTTGGGACACGGTCACGCTATGGCAATTGTTCAGACTTTTAAGAATGCCGGCGCCATCCCTTCACCCAAGAAATAAAACCTACCTCTTAGCCTAAAGTCGCACCTTCAAGATCAGCTGAAGGTTTGATGTCGGGCAGCTTCATCATCCTAAATGAGTTAAAGATTCCGACAAGGCCGGCGATGACTGGGATCAGCATGGCGACTTGCAGTGACCGGTTGCGGGCTTGTGAGTTAATGTGCAAAACTTCTGTCTGCACTGCAGGGGTTTCTGTACTGACCAAAGCATTAAGCTGTGAGTCGCTCATGACTTCTGCACTATGTTCCATGGTTGTAGATATCTGCTGTTTGCCAGCGGGCGGGATAACGGTGCTCTTGTTGGTTAAATTCGTGAACGAGAATGCCAGGACAGCGAGCATGATGCCGCCGGCCATGGCTAAACCAAAGGACAATCCAAACGATCCTGAAGCTGAGTTAACACCAGCTGCTTCGCTAACATGCTTTTCATCGATGGGCGCCAGTGTGTAGTTGTTGAGCTGTGAAACCAGCAATCCTAAACCGGCACCGGTAATCATAAGTGGCAGGGCTAATACCCATCCAGAATGTGTGCGCGGGATAAGCGGAATGATAGAAGCTAAACCGAGGGTACTCAGTATAAATCCTAGGCGGATAATTGAGCTTGGCCGCCGATTGCCCGCCTTTTTGCCGGCCAGAATAGCTACCGCAAACATTGTTAACGAAAGGGGAGCCAAGGTAATACCGGTCTTCATCGCGTTATACTCTAGGGTCATCTGCAGGAAGATTGGCAGGGCAATCATGGCGCCGCCGAGGATGATATTCTGTAACATCACCTGATTAATACCCAGACGAAAATGCGGCAGTTTGAACAAAGCGGGATCGATCAAGTATGTTTTACCCTCGCGCTTCCGCTTAATCAACCAGTAGGCCAGGAGCGAAAGTCCAATCAGGCCAATGGCGATAACCAAACCAACCGATTCGGCGCCTTCTTGCCATAAAAGAATCCCTAAGACGACACCACCCATACCAACAACCGACAGCAAAGCGCCGACGTAATCGATTTTTTTCGGGCCCTTGTATACGACATCCTTCACAAGTCCTAAATTGAGCATAATAATCGCTATGACCACGGCTTCCAAAAAGAATCCAGCGCGCCAAGTAATATAGGTAGTTAAAAAGCCGCCCAGCAACGGCCCGACTGCAGCGGCAATGGCGGCAGCTGCCCCAACAAGAGCATAGGTTTTACGTTGGGCTGCCCCAGTAAAGTTACCGTGAATCAGCGACTGCATAGCTGGCAAGAGCAGCGAGGCGCCAAGCCCGCCAATAATTGCCCAGAAAATAAAGACTGGCAGTAGACTGTGGGTCAGCGTCATGGCAATAGCACCGACAGCATAGCCTAAAAGTCCAAGTATGTAGGCCCGTTTTCGGCCAAAGATGTCACCGAGTTTACTGCTAATCAGAATAAAGGCTGCAGAGACTAGGGCCTCTAATGCAATTGCCGCCTGCAAGTCACTAACCGTCGTATGCAGGTCTTTGACAACCGCCGAGAGCGACACATTCATAATCGACGTGTCGACGACCAGCACAAACATTGCCATTGCTAGTAAAATTGATAGTTTGGTATTGCCCGAAGATTCTACCTTGGGCTTCGTGTTTGCCTTTTTTGCCATTTTAGAATCTACCCCCTAACTTATGAGCTATATTGTCTACCTCGTCATCGTATATGGCAATGGGTAGGCAAAGAATTGGGACGATGATAATTGTTGGCGTTCTGCTTGATTGACAACCCGAAATCTTGCCCTTATAGTACTGCTTAAGGTAATAAAAATAATAAAGGGTGGATCATGAAAATTAAAATTCATAGAATGCGTAAAGCTGAACAAGGCTTCACGCATATTTTATTGATGCTTTTAGCACTAGCTGGATTGGCAGGTTTAACTGGCTTTGCGGTGTGGAGAATCTCTAGTTATAACGATAGTCACGGCAAAAATGCTAGCGGTACGGCAGAAACAGACGGTTCTGGCAAAAATACCGCGACAGCTAGCGCTGAATGTATTGCCATGACGCATGACGAGAATATCTGTCATCTTGGTGCTATCGACGGGCTGGACAAGCACGCATCGATCGTGAAAATAACAATGAAAGGCGCTGATGGCGCCTCGCAAAACTTTACCGAAAAGTTTGACGGCAAAGGCAACAACTCGGTAGAGAGCGACGCAGTAAACGGGATAACGGTGGGCGGACATAACTACGTTCAGATTGATGATAAGTGGATTGATAGCGGCGGCACCAGCACTCAGTCAGGCGCGCCATCCGCACCAGCCTTGGCAACTACAGCCGGCGTAAAGTATGAGAACCTCGGTAAAGTGGACTGCGGTAAAGACACCTGTTACAAATATCGCTGTACCGGCGGCATTTTGGGCAGCAGCGTGGTGCTTGTTACTTTCGGCACTAAAGACTATCTGCCGCGCCACTACGACATTGCTACTCCTGAAGGTGGTGCAAGTCTGCTTGGTAATATGACCATGGACATTACTTATCAAGCCGTTGCTATCACTGCACCGGCAGGGGCAATTACTATGGAACAGTATCAACAGCAGCTTAGTAACTAGAAACCTAAAGAGTCGGTCGAATGACCGGCTTTTTTTTGGTACAGCATTGTGGACGAAGTTAGAATTTTAGTTGCAATGGTTGTTTGAACCTAATCGATTTGCATTGAAACTTTTTCGGAGCTTTATCATAGATCATAAAGTGAAGATGTGGGGCATACAGCCAACCAGAAAGCCCTGTTACTGCTATTTGCTGCCCTGACTTGACTATATCGCCAGATTTAACAAATGCTGAATCTTTAGCTAGGTGTAAATATTCTGACAACTCATTGTTTGCGTGCTCAATAGTTATGTAATTAACATCAGGGCCAAAAGAGGGCTCTTGGCCATATTTATCACTATCATCCCTTACTCTAATGACGTTGCCATCGGCAGCAGCAAGGATTGGAGTATTAAGCGGCGTTGCAAAATCTATCGAGCCCTCATAAGCCCCAGAATGAGACTCGCTTGCTTTAACAATTTCAGTCACAGCATCTGCAGGTAAAGGCAATTCATAGCTATTTTTAGATTTAAGCATAAGAAATATTATGGTACACCCGGAGGGACTCGAACCCCCGAAACCTCTTGGTTCGAAGCCAAGCGCTCTATCCAACTGAGCTACGGGTGCGTAAAAGGGCAAATAATCTTCAAAATAAAAAATGGTGGGCGCTGAGGGACTCGAACCCCCGACCCTCTCGGTGTAAACGAGATGCTCTAGCCAACTGAGCTAAGCGCCCGACATCGTTGTATAATAGACTGAATTTAAGATTAAATCAATAAATTGTTTATACAATGTCATGTATGCGGTATAGGAGCAAAAAGTTTTATAAATGGGATAGCAACATTGCCTACCTCACAGGTCTCATTGCGGCTGACGGTTGTATTGTTAATAATGGCAGACACTTGAATGTAACATCCAAAGACATCGAGTTAATAAACCATACGCAGTTGATCTTGGATATGAATGTAAAGTTTAATCTTAAAAGAAGCATACTTGGTGGCGAAGCTTATAATCTACAATTTAGTAATGTCGCATTTTATGACTTTTTGCTAGACGTTGGCTTAACGCCAGCAAAAAGTAAGACCATTCCAGAACTTAAAGTTCCGGACGAGTATTATCCAGACTTTCTACGCGGCTATTTTGATGGAGATGGTACTATCTATGGATTTTGGGACACACGTTGGAAGAGTAGCTTGATGTACTACACTGGTTTTACCTCTGCGAGCCCAGCGTTTCTGAAATGGTTATCGATAACCAATGCTCGATTATTCCGTACAAGTCCTGGTTTTATGAAAAAGTCACCAAGTGCTGACACTTTAATGTACGCAAAGGCCGATAGTTATAAATTATTTGAAGCAATGTATTACAAGCCCAATCTGTTATACTTGGGGCGCAAGTATACGAAATTTATTGATTTCTTTAAATCTGATCCGTATGCTAATAAGGCTTTGTTGGCGCGAGTGCTGTAATTGGTAGCCAGGTCAGCTTGAGGTGCTGGTGTCCGTAAGGACGTGGAGGTTCAAGTCCTCTCTCGCGCACCAAATTAAAAAGTCCTGCTTCAAGAGTAGGACTTTTTTGTTACAATGAGCTTAATAACAAGGAGTTTGGCATGCAGATTTTTGGCGGATTGAGTATTGGCGTAGTAATTTTAGTGATTATTCTGATCGCTTATGGGGTACGGATTATCAATCAGTACGAACGTGGAGTAGTATTCCGTCTGGGAAAAGTACAGGGCGACATCAAAGGCCCGGGTCTCAGGCTCATCATCCCCATCATCGACAAAATGCGTAAGGTCAGTATGCGGACGGTGACTCTGCCGGTTGAGACCCAAAAAATCATCACCAAAGATAATGTTTCTATTGATGTGGCAGCGGTGGCTTACTACCAAATAGCTGATCCGACCAAAGCAATTGTTGAGATTGAGGATGTGATCTCGGCCACCTACCAAATTGCCCAGACAACGGTGCGTAATGTAGTAGGCCAAACGACTCTGGATCATGTGCTGAGTGAAACCGCTAAACTCAACGACGCGGTTAAGGCCATTTTAGATACCTCCACCGAAAAGTGGGGCATCTACGTCAGTAATGTCGAGCTCAAAGATATTCAATTGCCGGAGAGCATGCAGCGGGCAATGGCCAAAGAAGCCGAAGCCGAGCGAGAAAAACGCGCCAAGATTATTGCGGCCGAAGGTGAACAGCTCAGTGCGACTAAATTAGGCGAGGCGGCTGACATCATCCAAGCGCACCCTATTGCTCTGCAGCTCCGTAACTTACAGGTCCTAAGCGAAATTGCCGTGGAGAAAAACAGTACCATTATCTTCCCGGCGCAATTTATGGACACCATCGATAGCGTCAAAAGCTTCATGGCTAAAGAAATCATCAAATAACAAAGCTGTAAAATATCTCACGGCTAAAAAAGCAGCTTCCTGGCATACTTCTTGGTGAGGAGACTCTTTTATATGGCAAACAGTAACGTTCAAGTCGCGGCTTCACAATTACAGCGAGCAGCCACGGACATTAAGAACAACATTTGGGCAATTCAGCGTGATTTTCATGATCAGCAGGTGCAGCTCAAGAAAGAAATAGATGATCTAACCAAACGGATTCACGAATGTGAGGCCGAAATGTCACGGGGAAGCAGCGAGCCAGCTCGTCAGCTGCAGCTGAGCAAAGAAATAATTGATAATAGGAAGCTGATAAGCGTTAAGCAGCAGCAACTAGCCGATAGTGAACGCCAAGCCAACCAGTTAGTTCACGATAAAGAAGCTGCTGCAGCAGAATTGGCCAGCAAGGCGGGTGAACTAGCCCAAAAAGCCGGTGACCCTAAGTTTTCCTAACGGAGGAGTTTTGTATGAGTCTGGCTACGGGTATTGGTCTCAGTGATGCAGATAGAAGCTGGGTAGAAGGTGCAGCCTGTCTCAATACTGACCCTAAACTTTTCTTTCCGCCGGGCGAAGGTAGTCAGTATGCGCAACAGATAAAAACTGCCAAAGAAGTGTGCAGACAATGCAATGTGCAAGTAGAATGTCTTAATTACGCACTAATCACAAATCAGGATGATGGCATTTGGGGAGGTACCCTGGAAAGCGAAAGACGCAAATTGCGCCGAGCCTGGGTAGCTCGCCAGAGACAAGCCGGTTGAATAATTACCTCTGATCAGCTATGCTAGAGCGGATCGCGTTAACTTTAAAGCG
>Ga0070671_100004004_pt1 | contig 11606 bp, 10 predicted proteins | sample KBSS73metaG_FD_65341 | JGI IMG/M metagenome (GOLD analysis project Ga0070671, IMG submission 65341) | Switchgrass rhizosphere microbial communities from Kellogg Biological Station, Michigan, USA - KBS S7-3 metaG | ecosystem: Host-associated > Plants > Roots > Rhizosphere > Soil ...
GCGCGACGAGCTGCACGGGCGGCACATTCGCGAGGCCGACATGTCGCTGTGCGACGGCGTGGGGGTGATCGTCGCGGGCTGGACCTGGGGGCACCGCATCACGCGCTACAACGGCCCGGTGCTGCAGCTGCAGGCCTGCGAGTACGGCCAGCCGCGCGGCTGGCGGCACTTCTTCTACGGCGGCAAGCCCGGCGTCGCCGACGAGATGGCGCGACGCCTGAAGGAGCGCTTCCCCGATCTGCAGATCTGCGGCACCTACTGCCCACCCTTTCAGCCGCTCGGCGCCGCCGAAGACGCGGAGGTGGTCGAGCGCATCAACGCGTCGCGGCCCGACATCGTCTGGGTGGGCCTGGGCCTCGTGAAGCAGGAGCGCTGGATCCAGCAGCACCTGGGCCGCGTGCGCGCGCCCTGGATGGTGGGCGTGGGTGCGGCCTTCGACTACCACGCCGGCACCGTGCCCTGGGCGCCGCCGGTGCTGCGCAAGCTCGGGCTCGAATGGCTCTTCCGCCTCGTCCTGCAGCCGCGCCTGCGCGCCCGGCGCTACTGGTGGTCGTTCGTCTATGTCGTGCAGGCCTCGACGCAGGGCCTGCTCACGCTGCGCTTCATGCGCCGCGGCGACGGGCGCGACGAGCCCGCATCACACGAACTGAAGGAACCCTTGCCGTGATCCGAATCGCCATGGTGGGCCTGGGGAAGATGGGGCTGTCGCACCACGCCATCGTCAACGCGCACCCGGGCGTCAAGGTGGTGGCCGCCTGCGACAGCTCCGGCTACCTCACCGACGTGCTCGCCAGGCACACGGGCCTGAAGTGCCACGCCGAGCTCAAGCCGATGCTGGCTCAGGAGCAGCTCGACGCGGTGGTCGTCTCGACGCCCTCGCGCCTGCACGCCTCGATGGTGGAGAAGGCCATCGCGCGCGGCCTGCACGTGTTCTGCGAGAAGCCTTTCGTGCTGGACGTGCGCGACGGCGAGCGGCTCGTGAGCCAGGTCGAGCAGCGACGGCTCGTGAACCAGGTCGGCTATCACTACCGCTTCGTCGGCGCCTACCAGGAGGCCGCGCGCGTCGTCGCCTCGGGCGCGCTCGGCACGGTGCACCACGTGCGCGCCGAAGCCTATGGCCCGGTCGTGCTGCGACCCAAGGGCAGCACCTGGCGCACCGCGAAGAACGAGGGCGGCGGCGCGCTCTACGACTACGCCTGCCATGCGGTGGATCTCGTCAACTACCTCGTGGGCCCGCCCGCGGCCGTGGGCGGCGTGGCGCTGAACCGCGTGTTCTCGCGCGACGTGGAGGACGAGGTCTATTGCTCGCTCTACTTCCCCGGCGGCGCCACCGGCCAGCTCGCGGTGAACTGGAGCGACGAGAGCTTTCGCAAGATGTCCACCAAGGTCACGGTGTGGGGCAGCAACGGCCGCGTGAGCGCCGACCGCCAGGAGTGCCAGATCTACCTGCGCGAGCCGCACCCGCAGCTTCCCGGCGTGGAGCGCGGCTGGACGGTGCGCTACACGACCGACCTCACCCCGCCCGTGTGGTTCTACCTGCGTGGCGAGGAGTACTCCGCGCAGATCGACTACTTCGTGAAGAGCATCGAGCAGGGTCGCCTGGATGGACAGAACACCTTCCGCAGCGCGCTGCAGGCCGACCGCATCGTCTCGATGATCCTCGCGCAGGCGCAGGGCGCGCCCGCGCCGGCGTCGGCGACGGCGCGCGCGAGCGAGCCCGCGGGGGCGCGCGGCATCCTCGCGCGGCTCTTCGGCTGATCGCATTCCCCGCGCACCCACGAATCGGAAACGGGCACCGCCAATGAGCTCACCCATGGACCGCGTCCTCTTCGGCGACAACCAGTTCTTCGGCGTCAACCACATGTCGGAGGAGAAGGCGCGCGCGCAGGCCATGCGATTCCAGGATCTGCAGGCCGTCATCGACGTGCTCGATGCCGCCTACCGCGAAGGCATCCGCACCTTCATGTGCACGACGCACGACCGCGTCGCCGAGATCTGCGAGCACTTCCGCGCGCACCGCGAAAAGTACCCCGACTACCGCTTCTATCCGTGCATGCCTTACGCGCATAAATACGCGAACGCGGTCACCGAGTACGGAATGATCGATGCGCTGCGCCGCTTCCTGCCGGACGAGGGCGCCCTCGGGGCGATGATGAAGGGCGGCGTGGCGCTTGCAGCCAAGGACGTGCGCGCCATCATCGGCCTGCTGGTCGATGCCGAGATGAAGATGTTCCAGGGCCTGTCGACGCCGGTGATCTTCGTGCAGAACGTCATCACCGACCTGCTCCTCGGCCTGGGCATGCACGACGCCCTGCGCTTCTTCGCCGAGCACGTGCGCGAGCGCTACGACGCCGAGCCCGGCTTCATCACGATGAACACCCCGCGACTGCTGGACGCACTCGACGCGCAGGGCATCGACAACCCGATCGTGTGCTCGAACATCAACCGGCTCGGCTTTCGCATGTGCGGGGGCATCGAGGCCTACGAGCACGCGATCGCGACGCGGCGCTTCCGCCCGGTGGCGATGTCGGTGCTGGCCTCGGGCGCGATCTCGCCGCGCGAGGCCATCGAGTACGTGTGCGCCCAGCCGAAGATCGAATCGATCGTCTTCGGCGCCTCCAGCGCAGGGAACATCCGTCAGACGAAGCAGCTGATCGATCAGCTGTCGGTGGCGGGCTGAGTTCGGCTGCCGGACATGGCCTGGGTGGCCGCTCGATGCCGGGCCACCAGCAGATTCCCTTTGTCCGTGAGCGCTCGGCGGCTGACGCTGAAGTAGGCCGACAGGGTGCCGAACTTCAATTGATGGCGCTGCGCGAACGCGTCGAGGGCGGCCTGATTGCATGGCTCTCCTCGCACTCTTGCCCCGACCGGGTGATCGCAAGCATGGGCGCGATGGGATGCGCGCCCCTGCGCTGGCGTCTTTCAGGGAGCGGCCGCGCGGCGCACCTCAGCCCTCCACGCGGATGCCGGCCTGCCTGATGAGTGCCGCGGTCGCCTTCATCTCCGCCGCCACGAGCGCCGCGAAATCCTCCTGCGACATCGGCGTGGTCACAGCGCCCAGCTGCTCCAGCCGCGTGCGCACCTCGGGCGAGTTGAGCGCGGCGACGGTCGCTGCGTGCAATCGCTGGGCGATGTCCGCCGGTGTGCGCGCCGGCAGGAACATGCCCACCCAGAAGAGATAGTCGGAGCCGGGGTAGCCGGACTCCACGGTGGTGGGCGTGTCGGGCAGCAGCGGCGAGCGGGTCGCCGAGCCCACGGCCAGCGCCTGCAGCTTGCCGTCGCGGATGAGCGCGAGCGCCGACACGAGCGGCGCGAAGTACCACGTCACGTGCCCGGCGATGACGCCGGTGATCGCCTCGGGCGTGCCTCGGTAGGGCACGTGCGTGGCCTTGATGCCCACCGCGATGCGGAACTTCTCGGCGTTGATGTGCGTGGCGCTGCCGTTGCCCGCCGAGGCATAGGTGTAGCGATCGGGCTGCGCGCGCACCTTCTGCACCAGATCCTGCAGCGAGGTGAAGCCGTTGGCGGGCGAGGTCACCATCACGTTGGGCAGCGAGGCGAGCATGCTCACCGGCGTGAAGTCCTTCTGCGTGTCGTACTTGAGGGCCGGATAGAGCGCCGCGTTGGCCACGTGCCCCGCCGAGTGCACGAGCAGCGTGTAGCCGTCGGCGTTGGCCGCGGCCACCATGGCCGCACCGAGCGTGCCGCCCGCGCCCGGCCGGTTGTCCACGACCACGGGCTGCCCGAGCGTCTTCTCCAGGCGCTCGCCCACGGTGCGACCGATCACGTCCGTGGCCGAGCCCGGCGTGAAGGGGACCACCATGCGGATGGGCTGCTTCGGATAGCCGTCCTGCGCCATCGCGAAGCCGCCGGCCTGCAGTGCCCCGCCGAGTGCGGCGAGCCTGATCAGTTCGCGTCGGGTCATCTGCATGCGTGTCTCCTCGGGGCCGCGCGGGCCCGTGTCGTTGTGAATCAGCTGCGGGTCTCGGGCATCACCAGCAGCAGCTTGCAGGGCACCGGCCCGGGGTTCAGCAGGCGCCGCGATTCGCCTGCGGCGATGCGACAGCTGTCCAGCGGGTCGAGCAGCGCCACCATCACGTGGTCCGCGCCGTCCTGCGCGCGCACCTCCAGCCGCCCTTCGATCACGACATAGAACTTCTCCACGGCGGAAGCCGAGGTGGTCGTTCCGCCGCCGGGCTCGATGGTCGACAGCCCCATCCACACGGTGTCCGACGGCCCGGCCTCGCGGCCCTGCAGGCGCCGCATGATCATCCCCATGTGACCCGGCGCCTCGTAGAAGGGCGCTTGCGAAAAACGCACGACGTGCATGACGAATCCCTCTCCAGCGATTCAGGGTGCAAGGACGATGCGATCGGGCGAGCCGGCGAGCACGCGCCGATAGGCCGCCGCGGCATCGTCGAGCGCGACGAGCCCGGCCTCGTCCACTTCGAAGGCCGCGAGGCTGCCGTCCTCGAAGCCGTCGTGCAGCCCGTCGAGGATGCGCGCGCACTGCCGGGCGTCGAGCTTGAGGCTGTCGACGCCGAGCAGGTTCAGGTTGCGGCGGTAGAACGCAAGGATGTCGAAGGGCACCGAGCGCTCGATGGTCGAGATGAGCACCTGGGTGCCGCCGATGGCCAGCGAGTCGAGCGCGGCCTGGAAGTACGGCGAGCCCACGGTGTTGTAGGCGATGTGCGCGCCGTGGCCGGCGCTCATCTCCATCAGGGTCTGCGCGAGCCGGCCCTGCGCGCCATCCACGACCTCCACCGGCGCGCTCGCATGCCCGATGTAGCGACCTCGCCCGCGCTCCACCGCGATGACGCGCGCGCCCGCACGAGTGGCCAGCTGCACCGTGGCCTGGCCCACCTTGCCGTTCGCGCCGAACACGATCACCGTCTGCCCTGCGCCGCTCAGCCCCGCGCGGCGCAGGCCTTCGTGCGCGGTGACGAAGGGAACGCCCACCGTGCCCGCCGCCGCCAGCCGCACGCCCTGCGGCTTGCGCGACAGCGCCGCCACCGGCAGCACGAGATAGCGCGAATGCGTGCCGTCGCGCGTGATGCCGAGGTCGCCGCCCGTGCCCCAGACCTCCACGCCCAGCCATTCCTTCGGGCCCGCGATGACGCGGCCCGCGAAGTCGCGCCCCGGCGTGCGCGGCCACACCGCCTGCGGCATGAGGCCGAGCGCGGCCTTCGCGTCGCTCACGTTGACGGCCGCGGCCATCACGCGCACGACGGCATGACCCTCGGGCGCCTCGGGTTGCTCGATGCCCACGACCGCCGGGCTCAGGGCCTGCGCGTCGGCGGCCTTCTCGACCAGGCGCAGTGCGCGCGCCGCAGTCTCGTCACTCATTCAAACCCTTTCTTCGATGCGGCCCGCTCAGCCGAGATGGCGACCCCCGTCGCACACGAGGATGCTGCCGGTGGCGAAGGCGAGCGAGGTGCAGCACGCGACGATGGCCGCGGCCACGTCGTCGGCCACGCCCACGCGCTTGAGCGGAATGCTCGGGGCGACCTTCTCGTTGAAGCTCGCATCGCGCCCCGGGACGAAGGGCGTGTCCACCACACCCGGCGACACCGCGAGCACGCGAATCTGCGGCGCGAGCGCCTTGGCCAGGGCACGGGTCATGGCATCGGTGCCGGCCTTGGCCGCCGCATAGGCGATGTTGCTGCCCATGCCCGTGAACGCGGCGATCGAGGAGACATTCACCACGACCGCCTCGCCCGCCTCCTTCATCTGCGGCGCGAAGGCGCGGATCGCGGCGAAGCTGCCGCGCCAGTTGCTCGCGAAGATGTCGTCGATGAGGGCGTCGTCCAGGCCGTCGAGATCGGCCGCGGCCACCGCCTTCGTGAAGCCGGCGCAATTGACGAGGATCGATGCAGGCCCGGCCTCGTCACGCACCCGCTGCGCCGCGGACTTCAGTGCCGCGCTGTCGGTCACCGAGGCGGCGAGCGCGAAGTGGCCGCCGCCGGGCAGAGCGTGCAGCTTTTGCTGGGCGGCAGGCGAGTGCGCATGGCGGCTGAGCAGCACGACCCGCGCGCCCAGGGTCGCGAGGCGCAGCGCCGTGGCGTGCCCGATCGCACCGGTGCCGCCGGTGATGACGGCGGTGATGCCGTCCAGCCGTTCGCGAGGCGCAAAGCTTCTCATCGGTCTTCTTCCCTCCCTTGTCTTGTCGTTCAGGGCAGCGGGCAGCGCGGCACCTGCGTGGCGCCGGGCTGCAGCCGCAGCTCGACGTCGAGGCGAAAGCCCCCCTGGCCGTCGGGCTCGAAGCGGCGCAGCAGCGAGCCCACGGCGCCGAAGACCACGTCGTCCAGCACGTGCGGGTCCTGCGCGTCAAAGAACTGCGTGGCCAGCACCTTGTGCCCTTGCGCCACGACGATGAAATGCAGGTGCGCCGGCCTCATGGCGTGACGCCCCTGCGCGGCGAGCAGCTCGCCGCAGGGGCCGTCCACCGGCACCGGGTAGCCCGAAGGCCGCACGCTGCGGAACCAGAAGCGGCCCTGCGCGTCGGTCTCGAAGCGCGCGCGCAGGTTCATGTCGGCCTGACGCGTGTCCTGGTTCTCGTACAGCCCCGCGGGCGAGGCCTGCCAGGTCTCGACGCGCGCGCCGGCCAGTGGCGTGCCGTCCAGCGAGAGCACCCGGCCGCTCACGACGAGCGGTGCGCCCGGCGTGTCGGCGCTCGCGATGTGCGCGCCGTTCTCGCACAAGGGCTGGTTGCTGCGCCAGAACGGTCCGATGAGCGCGGGCTCGGTGCCCCCCGACGCGAGCGCGTCGCGCGCGTCCAGCAGCGACACAAGCGTGGACAGGCCGAGGATGTCTGCGAGCAGGATGCCCTCATGCTTCTCGGGACCGGTCGCCCGGCCGATGCGCACGAGGAAGTCCAGCGCCACTTCCAGCTCGCCATAGCTCAAGCGCACCTCGCCCGCGAAGGCATGCAGGTGGCGCAGCAAGGCGTCCATCACCTCGCGCAGGCGCGGATCGCTCGTGCGCTCGTTGGCGCGACGCACCGCGGCGAGCAGTGCCTCGGGCGTGGCGGGAAGCCCGCTCTTCGGGTCCGGCGCGGCGGCGATGGGTTGTGCGGGATGCAAGGCGACTCCTCGGCACGGATCCGCCATCGGCCTCGATGGCAAACGTTTGCCATGAATTTAGGAGCATCCAGGCGCATTGGCAAGACGACGGAAGTCGGCTCCGGGAATGCACCGAGTCAGCAATCCGTCAATGAGAGGAGGCTTGCGATGCGCGCTCGGCACGTGCGCCACTCATCTTCGTCACGGCAACCGTTTGCCATCAAAATCGCGCCCCATCGAGCCCTGCACACAATGCCTTCGATGAGCACCGTCACCATCAAGGACGTGGCACGCGTGGCCCGGGTGAATCCGGCCACGGTGTCCAAGGCGCTGCGGGGCCTGCCGGGCAAGGTGTCGCAGGAGACGCGCGAGCGCATCGAGCAGGTCGCGCGCGAGCTCGGCTATCGGCACAACGCCGTTGCCGCGACGCTTCGCACGCGGCGCAGCGACCTCATCGGCGTCATCGTTCCCGACCTCGGAAACCCGCTCTTCGGTCCGCTCGTGCAAGGGCTGGAGCGCCAGTTGCGCGAGGGCGGATGGATGTCGGTGGTGGTGCAGCCGCCCGAGGATCCGTCCAGCCGGCGCGCGGTGATCACGACGCTCGCGGCGCGCCAGGTCGCCGGTCTCATCATCAGCTCGGCCGAGAGCGACGACCCGATGCTCGGCGCTGCAGCCGAGATGGGCATTCCGCTGGTGCTGGTGAATCGCGGGCTGAACGAGCGCCGCTTCTCCTGCGTGGTGAACGACGACCGCGAGAGCGTGATGCTCGTGCTCGATCACCTGCGGGCCCTCGGACACACGCGCATCGCGCACCTCGCGGGGCCGATGAGCTCGTCCACCGGGCGCGGGCGCCGGCAGGCTTTCGAGGCGCTGATGTCGAAGATCCCCGGCGCGCAGGGCACGGTGGTCGACGCGAGCGCCTTCACGCGCGAGGCGGGCTTCGCCGCGATGCAATCGCTTCTTGCCCGGCGCCGTGCCCGGCGCGCCACGGCGGTCTTCGCCGCGAACGACCTGATCGCCGTGGGCGCGCTCGACGCCCTGCGCCAGGCCGGGCTGCGCGTGCCCGAGGACATCTCGGTCGTCGGCCACAACGACATGCCCCTCGTGGACATGATCGCCCCGCCGCTGACCACGGTGCGCATCCCGCTTGCGCGCATGAGCGATCACGCCGCCGCGCTGCTTCGCGAGCATCTCGCCGACCCGAGCCTGCCGCCCACGCAGCGCGTGCTCACGCCGACGCTCGTCGTGCGCGCCTCCACCGCGCCCCCGCTGGAATGACAGCCTCTGGTCTCAGGAGTACCTGAGCCGAGGGGTCGTCAGACACTTCTCGATGCCCTCGATGAAGCGCTCGACCATGTTGTCCAGCGTGTAGCGCTGGGCGTCGCGGAAGGCGGCCTGGCGGATCGCGGCGAAGCGCGCGGGCTCGATGGCCTGCAGATAGGCATCGGCGAAGGCGCGCGCATCCGCGCTCACCACGAAGCCGTTGCGGCCGGATTCGAGATAGGCGATCTCGGGACCGTGCAGGGCGCTGTCGGTGGTGATCATCGGAATGCCTGCGCAGAAGGCGTCGAGCACGTGCAGGCCCACCGCCCCGGGGCTCAGATAGGCATTCGCAATGGAGAACCACGCGGCCTTCTCCACGCCGCGCTGCATGCCGACCCAGTGCAGCCAGTCGCGCGTGCGCGCGGCCTCGGTCACCTGCGCGCGGCTCGACCCGTCGCCGACGACGACGAGCCGAAAGCGCGGCTCGCGCTCGCGGATGAGGTCGCCTGCGTCGATGAGCAGGTCCAGCCGCTTGTCGGGATAGAGCGAGCCGCAGTACAGGCCGATCGGGTCGCCCGGGGCGGCGCCGATGCGTGCAAGGCACTGCGCGCGCCGCGCGCCGTCCACCGCCGCGAGGTCGCGCGCGAACTGCTCGTTGTCGATCGCGTTGTCGAGCACGGTGATGCGCTGCGCCTCGAAGCCGTCGCTCAGGAGGATCTGCCTCGTGCGCTCGGTGTAGGCGAACCACCAGTCCACGCGCCTCACGAACCAGCGCTTCCAGCGCTCGCGCAGGCCCGCGGGCGCGGTGCTCTGCAGATTCCGTCCGTGCCCCCAGTAGGCGATCTTCTGGTTGCGCGGCCCGCGCAGGCGCAGGAGCCACGGGTAGTTGGAGAGGATGCGGTTCTCCTGCATCAGCACGACCAGGTCCGCATCGCGAAGCGCGCGCGGATACGGCTGCCACAGCAGGTCGCGTCCCCCCAGGCGCGCGAAGCGGTTGCGCACGACGTCCGCCCAGGAGAGCTCGCCGACATCCTTCTTGAGAGCCTCCGCCTGGGAGGGCTGTCCGTGCACCAGGCGCAACTCGATGCCGCGCGTGGCGCAGCGCTCGTGCAGCCGGTCGAAGAACGCCAGCCGGTAGTGCAGCAGCCGGTGCTGTGCGACCACCACTTTCAGCACGCCGCGCTCCTCACGCATGGCCGGGTTCGACGCGCCAGTGATCCGCGCCCTTCTCCGACGACTGGAAGCGGCCGCTGCGCACCATGGCCTCGTGTGCCGCGATGTCCTGCGCGCTGTGAAAGCGCTGCCCCACGGTCACCGCCGGATTGCCCGGGACGATCGCGTAGGCCGGCACATCGCCGGTGACGATCGCACCGGCCGCCACGACCGCGCCGCGCGCCACGTGCACGCCGCTGAGCAGCGTCGCGCCGAAACCGATCCACACGTCGTCCTCGATCACCACGCCGTCGCTGCGATAGGGCGAGGGCTCGCGCGTGCTCCCCACCCAGCGACCGAAGCGCACCGGGATGCCCGGCGTGCGGAATTCGTGATCGTGCCGGCCCACGAGGGCCACGCGATTGGCGATCAGCACGTAGCGCCCGATGCGGCAGTTCGTCTCGACGTGGACGTCCTTGCCGATGTAGGTGTGGTCGCCGATCTCGATGTGCTCGGTGGCCCAGAAGTGGCAGCGCGCGCCCACATGCAGGTCGGTGCCGAGCACGCGTCGCGGCGCGTGGATGCGCGCGAGGCGCCAGCGTGTGGCGACTCGGCGCAGCGCGGCCAGGAGATCGAGCTTGAGAGCACGCAGCATGGGTGGCGGAAATTCTGGCATCGGCCCCTGCGCAAGAACAGTTCCGCACCCCCCCTGAATGACGGCCCGCACGCGTGTTCGGATGTGTCGTGCAGGCGCCGCGAATCGAATGAACGGTGTGGAGTGGTAACGCCCGTCTCGCGATCTCGTGGCACGCGCGCAATCGCATGACCCGAAGTGGGCGTAATGAGTCGTGTCGCTTCGCTTCAGGTGTGAGCACGCGTGCACCTGCGCGCACGCAGCCCGGACGCTGGCTGCGCGGCGCTCGCACCGCGCGCATGACTGGATTCGCGACTCGTGGATCTCGCGCCGATGTAAGTGCTGAGAGCGCATGCAACGAACGCCCGCGGCCTGCGGCTCGTTACGCGCGCCGGGGGCGGTTACAGCGCAGCCCCGGCCCCGCAATGACACTGCGCCCCAATCCAAACGAGGTCGACTGAGATCGGCCCGCAAAAGACTCAAGAACAAGAGCCTTCTCCTCGGTGAGGCCGGGGCTTGGGACGCAGCAGTCGCTGCGTCGCAGGAACCCGCGGGGCATGGGAGCCCCAGACCGATCAATCCAGCGGCTGCTCTCGATGCGCACGACCCCAAAAGGGCCCGTGCAAGGGCGGCCTTTGGCCTGAACGACCTAGTTCCCGAGTTTTTTTCGCCATGTCTCATCTGCGTCCCGATCCGAAGCTCCTGACCGTTTCGCTGCTTTGCGCAGCCGTCCTGGCCGCTTGCGGCGGCGGCTCCTCCGGCAGCCCCTCCCTCCCGAGCGACACGACCGTGTCGACGACCGCGCCCTCCCCCGCGACCGGTGTCGCGGTCACGGCGCCCGGCGCCATTGAAGATGCGAAGACGCCCACGGCCGAAGCCACGGCCCAGTGGGTGCAATGCGCCACCGAGAACGGCACCTGCACCTTCACGGGCACGCACGACGTGCGCTACGGCACGACGACGCAGAACGTGGTGAAGACCTTCACCGGCAGCGCGCAGTGCAACAACACGGTGTTCGGCGATCCCGCGCCGGGCACGCTCAAGACCTGCTGGTACAACACCAGCGCGCCTGCCCCTGCCCCCGCCCCCGCCCCCGCGCCCGCTCCGGCGCCTGCACCTGCGCCCACCAGCTGGACGCAGTGCGCCACCGAATACGGCACCTGCACCTTTACCGGCACGCGCCAGGTCCGCTACGGCACGACCACGCAGAACGTCGTGAAGACCTTCACCGGCAGCGCCCTGTGCGACAACTCGGTGTTCGGCGACCCCGCGCCCGGCTCGCTCAAGACCTGCTGGTACAGCAGCACCACCAGCTCGCCGGCTCCGGCGCCGGCCCCTGCTCCGGCTCCCGCTCCCGCTCCCGCTCCGGCGCCTTCGACCTACGGTCCGCGCGTGAGCAGCTTCACGAGCTCGGGTGCCATCACGGCCAAGAGCGGCCAGACGATCTCCGGCGTGAAGATCTCCAACTCCTCGGGCGCCTGCATCACCGTGCCCTC
>Ga0070671_100004007_pt1 | contig 11603 bp, 10 predicted proteins | sample KBSS73metaG_FD_65341 | JGI IMG/M metagenome (GOLD analysis project Ga0070671, IMG submission 65341) | Switchgrass rhizosphere microbial communities from Kellogg Biological Station, Michigan, USA - KBS S7-3 metaG | ecosystem: Host-associated > Plants > Roots > Rhizosphere > Soil ...
GTGCAAGAAGCAATGCGAATGTTGAAAGAACATCCAGTTGATCGATCGGCAAAAGAACCACCGCCGCCGACGTGGGGCAAGCGGCCAGGTCAATAAAAAAGTGGTTGGTGGATGAAGGCCGGGAGAATGACAAGGTTAGTTTTGATTCCGTAAAACAAAAACTTCTCATTCTCCCCAAGCCTCAGCTTGGGGTAGGGAACACTTTAATACGCCATAAACCGTTTCAACGGTTTAGTCATGAGAAATAAGAAGTTTCGTTTTACTCATGCGCCCACTTCAGGCATTTTCCTTTTTGTTCAAAGCTCCGCTCAACTACTCAAACTGACTTTCTCGGTGATAAGCTCAGCGACGTTAACTCCCCGTTTTAATCTCTTGCTCCCAAGATGTTCAACCCTAAACATGCCCTGCTGTTCGTCGTCATCTGTTTCTTGACGGCAACAACCGTACTCGCCCAAAAGAAATCGAAATCCAAGCCGCAAGACTTCGGTTCAAGTCTCAAGAAGCTGAAGTGGGATCCAGATCGTAACGAAACCACTTCCAACACCAACACCGATCGACATTCCGACACCGACGACGATGTCATTCACATTGAAACGTCTTTAGTGTCCAGCGACTTTCTCGTACTCGATCGTCAAGGTATCCCCGTCAAAGGCCTCGCCGCGGCAGACTTCGTGATCACTGAGGACAATCAAATACAACCAGTCGGCCATTTCATGCTCGGCAGCAACAACGGGCTTCCCAGATCGATCGCTCTCATCATTGACTACAGCGGCAGTCAATTCCCTTACATTCAGAACAGTGTCGACGCCGCAAAAGTCCTTATCGACAAACTTGGACCACGCGATCGAATGGCTCTAATTACAGACGACATTGAAATGCTCTCAGACTTCACGAGCAACAAAGTTGAGTTGAAAAAGAAGCTCGACATTTTGATCGACCGAAGTAAAGGCAAAAAAGGTTTTCTGGGATTGGGAAACAAGGGTATCCGCCGTGGCTTAAGCGCCCAATACAGTGCATTGATGGCAACCTTGAACGAAGCTTTTGAACGTGATGACCAACGTCCCATCGTCGTCTTTCAAACAGATGGTGATGAGGCAAAGTATTTGCGAAACTCGATTATCGTTCCACACGTGCCGGAGAATCTGCCGCCGCAGTGGATACCTAGTGCGCAGGCAAATGTTGAGGCCGAACTGAAACTGCAGCGCGACGGCATGACGGAGTTTAGCCTGGAGGATGTTTACCGCACTGTCGAAAAATCGCGCGTAACGATCTATACCGTGGTCCCAGGTCCGAAGTTCATTGGTCTCTCGCCCAACGAACAGCTAGTAAAGATCAGAGCGTTTGATGAGCGGGCCACCACTGAAGCGTTGCCGACTTTATCAAAAGGTGCACGCGAAGCATTCAAAGCGAGAGACGAAGCACGAAAGCGTTTGACGCCACCGGAAGCGTTGCTTTATCGAGCCGAAGAAAACGGCAAGATTCAATCCGCCCTCGTCGAGCTTTCAAATATCTCGGGCGGCTGGATCGACTTTCTCGAGACGCCCGAGCAAGCGCAGGCGATCTACTCGCGTATTTTTGCTGACATTAACGAACGCTACATCGTCGGCTATTACCCTGCGAAGAAACCTCGCGACGGTAAGCGTCACAAGTTCGACGTCCAGATCAAAGGTCATCCGGAATATACGATCGTCGGCCGCAAATTTTATTACGCCCCGAATTAAGGTGTGTGATGTTACTGAAGCGAATGAATTACTGACTTGGAATTTTTGCGGTGGTAACCCTCATTGTTATTAGAAACGTCACATTCGTCACTGGCTTCCTCGTCGATAGCAACAACTTCTGCCCGCGCTCTTGCCTTTCACCTTTGTCGACAGCCCCGGGTGGACCAGGAGCGGTCAGCACATTCGCCTCGATAACATCGTCAAGATCTTTTGGGTCCATCGGCATAATTAACAGCTTCACGTCACTAGAAGTGATGCTGAAGGTATCGTTGCTTTCTTTCTTCAAACCACCGTCTGCATGCAAAACCGAAGTGACCTTCGCGGGCTGGTTGGTTTCGATCTCATCACGGATCGCAAATCCTTCCGCGGGACGGTAGGAGAACTCACGAACAAACTTCTTAACCCCACGTTCCGGTTCGTACGCGCTCGTCGCATCACCGCGCACTAATACTGAGTCGTTCGTCACTTTCACATCAACAATGCGAACCCGATCCATGCGTTCATACGCCACACCTTCGAATGCATCGTGGCCGGCACCCTCTTTTGCCTGGCCCTTACCATCGATCAAAATAGTATTGTGATGCTCAGTCATCGGCACACCGGCATAACCAGTGTCGCCTGTTAGATATTGTCCGCGCGCAAAGATGATGAAGCTATTCGCATCAGGATGGGCGTGTCCCGATGAAAGACGCCACTCCGGAAAACGAGTCTGGAGATTCAGTGTGTGATGACCTTCACTTGGACCACACTTAAAAGCAAACGCGGTCGCATTGGTGGTCCAGTCACTCCGCCAGAACACGACGTCGTGATCGCGAAAATGATGTGACGTCGGTTGCCGATCAATTGGAACTTCCTTCACTGCCGGCTCATACCAAATCAGCGACCAGTAATCTTCAGCATTGACGTGCTTGAAGGCTTTCAACCACGAAGCGACGCCCTGCGCTTCACCGCTCTTGAAACGTTGAGCGAGTCGATAAAGCAGATTGTAGTTAGTATTGAAGTGTCCGTCTGGATGTGTGCGCGGGTACTCGTCTCCTTTACCAGCGCGCGTTAGCGGACCTTCAAAGATGTCGCCAAAATCGAAGACGTCGTTTCCATTCGGCAGCATCGAGTGCGCAACATACTTATACATTTCGCGAAAGCCCGGACGATCGTAAAGATCCTCGCCGGTTGCATGCGCGTGCGCGTCGAGATAATGGACCAGCCACGGCGTCGAAAAGATCCAGTATTCAAAACCTTCGTAGTAGTAGCCATCCTGCGAATAAGTGCCGAGCACTCGATCGAAAATTGCGCGTGCCAAGCCCGCCCACTCAGCAGCTTCGGGTGTCTCGCCGTACAACGCATACGCTGCGATTCCGAGTCCTGCGATTGGAATGAATGTGTGGTTCTGACTGTACGCATACGTTTTGCCCGACTTCGGTTTGAAGAAATCGAAAAGTAAACGCGACTGCTTGATCATTTTGTCACGATAGCGAGTGCGCTCCTGTTCAGTCAGATCGTTGTATAGAAGATCGTAGCCCCAGCCCAATCCATAAAGAAGATGGCCTGCAGCAAGATCGACATTTGGTTTGTTGTTGGCGTAGCCCCAGATATCGTAACTGACAGCCGCATCCATAAACTTCTTTGCAGCGACGAGATACTTTTTATCGTTTTCGATCTTGTAAACGAAGGCGGCCTCGGCGATAGCAAGACCCACGTCATTTTGCGCCCTTCGAGTTTGTGCCGGAGGAGGAGCAGGCTCAGTGTTCAATGCACGAACGTTCTTCAATGCTTGTTGCCAGAGCTCGCTATGAGAGCCGTGTGCTTTCACGCGTAGATCGTCTAACTCTTTTTCCGTGACATAAACCCGTGGGTGCACACCGTTCAACTCGGGTTTCAAGGTTGACTTGAGTGAACGCATCAACTCAACAAGTGGATGTTCACCCTTGAGTTTCTTGCTTGCGACGTTCTCCTGCTGCAGCTCACGCGAGTCTTGAGCAATTAGTGGAGTGACGATTGGACAGAAGACGAGCAAGCATCCGGCAACAATGTGCAGTACAAACGAGGAAAGCCTCCGGTTCCCAATCCGGAAATTTTCTCTAGGCTCAGTGTGCATCAGTCTATTGATTAGTCTCCAGATATTGTTTAGTTTGCAAGTGGACTGTACGCAGGTGAGCTTCGCACAAAAACTCGGAAATCCCACGCACGGCAGTGCGTGGATATATTCAAGTCCAATATATTGCCGATTCGGGCTGTTGCTTGACGGTTCTCTCGCCCGCTTTCAGCAGGCAATAAATTTCAGCTCGCATACCCGAGGTTTCGCTTGCAAAACCTCGCTCCACCTCGTGCTCCATGCTCACGCCTGCTTCGCAGTCGGAAGGCACCTGGACCACCAACATCAGAAAATTACATAAGACCCAGTCGCCTTAACGAGATGATCACTTCATCAATCAATCCATGTACATACCGCCGTTTACTTCAATTGTTTCTCCAACCAGATATCCTGCAGCGTCCGAAGCAAGAAACACGATTACCTTGGCTACGTCCTCAGAAGTTCCAACGCGACCTAACGGAATGGCATTAACATAATTCTTCATCATCTCGGGCGAAGAAAATTGTTCGTGATAGGGCGTATCGATTACTCCAGGCGACACAGCGTTGACGCGAATTCCGAATGGAGCCAACTCCTTCGCGAGCCCTTTTGTAAACGAGATCAGGCCACCTTTCGCTGATGAATAATGAATCGATCCGAGTGCGCCGCCATTGCGTCCAGCAATTGAAGACAAGTTGATGATTGTGCCTGTCTTACGTTCGATCATCGATGGCGCGACCGCCTTCGAACAGATGAAAGCACTCTTCAGATTTAAGTCGACGACTTGATCCCAACGTTCTTCACTCATCTCCAAAAGACGCAGCCGTTCAATTAGTGAGCCTGCGTTGTTCACCATGATGTCGACTGGGCCAAGCTCTTTCGTGGTCCGTCGAACGAGGTCATCAACTTCGGCCGCGATAGTGACGTCAGCTCGAATAGCAACAGCTTTGCCACCGTTTCCGACTATCTTGCGGCACGACGCTTTTGCTCCGTTCTCATTGCTATGAAAGTTAACTGCGACCGCAGCGCCGCAATTCGCGAGTGCTTCTGCAGTTGCCTGCCCGATGCCACTGGAGGCTCCGGTAACGATCGCTACCTTGCCAGTTAGGTCCATGTAATTTGTCATAGGGTCTCCCGAGGGTATTGCCGATTTCCGATTGCCAATTGCCTTTTAGTTGACTCTTCTAATTCTTCCGCACAACAGAAACAACACCGCAGTTCCAATTGGAGCTAACAACCCTGCAGCTACTATTACCGGCACGTACGAGAAATGATCGACAACCCAACCGGTTGTCAGTATGAAGATCATTGATCCGATGCCGGCGCCGGTACCGCCCAGTCCGGCAACCGAAGCCACCGCGCGATCAGAAAAGAAATCGCTAGGCAGAGTCTGCACGTTGTTTATCCAAACTTGAAATCCAAAGAGCACCACGCCAATTAATCCCAAAGCTACGAGTGGATCACTGACAAATGCTGCCAGGATACCAGCCGGCATAAGTAACGCCGCAATCGCGATAACAGTCTTCCTTGCACTATCCACGTTCCAGCCACGCTTCATCAAATGGCCTGATAACCAGCCTCCCGACAAGCTGCCAGCGTCGGCGGCAACATATGGCACCCACGCAAACAAGCCAATTTTTGTGAGGGTGAAGCCCCGGGCGTCCGACAAATATTTTGGAAGCCAGGTGATGTAAAGCCACCACACTGGATCAGTCAAAAATCTCGACAACACTATGGCCCACACTTGCCTATAACGAAGTAGATCGCGCCAGCGCGGAGAAGTTGGGGCGATTAAACTCTGAGAGTGCTCATCAGCCGTCTCTTGTTTACCCTGGATGAACTCCAACTCGTCTTTCGTAATCCAACGATGCTTACCTGGTGACTCGTAAAAAAATAACCACAACGCGAGCCACAGAAATCCCAGCACTCCGGTGACGATGAAAGTTGTTTGCCATCCATACTGGAGTTGCAGCCACACGATGAGTGGCGGAGCAACGATCGAACCGATTGCCGCACCGCTGTTAAAAATCGCCATGCCGAGAGCGCGTTGTGTTGCGGGAAACCATTCGGCAACAGTCTTTGCTGCGCCCGGCCAATTCCCTGCTTCACCAAAACCAAGGATGAATCGAAACAGACTCAGCGTGCCAAGGCCACGCGCAAACGCATGCAGGATTGCGGCGATGGACCAGATCGAGATCGAAACAACAAAGCCAAGACGCGTTCCAATTCGATCATAAAGTTTTCCTGAGAGGCCCTGGCTAATTGTGTATGCGAGCAGAAACCAAGTGACGATGCCGCCAAACTGAGTGTTCGTCAGACCAAGGTCCTTCGTGATGACAGGTGCCAATACGGAGATTGTCAGACGATCGATGTAGTTGATGAGTGTAGCCAGAAAGACGAGGCCAACAATCCACCAGCGCAGGCCAACGAGCTTGAAACCTGCTGAAGTTGGCACGGATTCGCTCTGTTGGGCGTCAAGCATTTATGTTGGGATCAGGACTTAGCGACCGTTTTTATTGTATGGATCAACCTATCTTTTACCGGAAGCCATAGCAAAAAGATATTCAATTTAAAATTTCAGGTTGGGAAAAGGGAGTGAAGAGCGGGGACAGGCGTGCACTTGCCAACCTGAAATTGTTGGAGAGTATTGTGGAAATTGGAATTGTTGTTGCGAGAGCCAGCAGTTGGGATAGGGCGAACTATGCGAGAACGCCCCAGTCACCTTCTTCGTCGCTGAACGAAATGCCAAATCTTTTGATTTTACAGTTGAGGGTGGTGACTTTTACGCCGAGAAGTTTTGCGGCGCGGCGCTGATTGCCACCTGTGCGATGAAGGGCTTTGCGGATCAACTCCGCTTCATAACGTTGCACTTCTTCATGCAGTCCAAGGTTCTCGCTAGGTGTGTTCTGCTGCGCTCTTCGCAATGTATCAACCTCGCGGAGCAGCGTTAATGCAGCTTCCCTGACACTGTTCAGATTGTGGAGAGCCAACTCAGATGGCCTGGGCGGAGCATCGTCGGTTGACTCTTTAGGTTCTGGCATCCAGGTGCTCATTCACTTACCTCCCGATCCTGCAAAGTTCTAAGGGGTCCATGCGAGCAACACAGACTGATATTATCTAAGGCCTAATCGTATTCACGCCTACTGGCTCAGAAGTTCCCGAAATAGAGCGACGGCTCGCTCGTCACCGGTTTGTCCCAAAACTTGAATAGCCTGTTTTCTGACCATCATCTTGGGGTGATTTCGAGCAACCCTAATCAAAATTGGAATTGCTTCGTCTTTTGAGCGTCTGCCGATAGCAATCACTGCCTGTCGCTGAAGTTCAGTCTCGCCCTCGCCATCAATGGTGCTTGTTAAAGCACCGAGACTCTTCTGACCGGCAACCCGACCGAGCGCAGAGATCGCCGATTTGCGAAGTTCGAAGTCCTTTTCAGATTCTGACGCGTGTATCAAGTAGCTCGCCGCCCCATCGGTGTTGTCATTACGAGCTATACCACTCAAGGCGCGCCGTTTCATTTCTCGAGAATTCATTGTCTCGTAAAGATTCTGCAGAACTGGAAGAATCGCCGGAGACCGACTCATCGCCAATGCCGATATTGCATTCAAGCGCGGTTCATCGCCCTCCTGGGTGTTACGGATGATCTCCGTAAACAGCGTGTTCTTCGCTGCGCTCTCCGGGGTGTTGCCCAACCAGTAAATCGCCCGCGATCGAATCGGTTCACTGATTGGCCGTCGAATTAAATCAATTAACATCGCATCGACACGAGCATCATCATGCAGGGCAATCGCGAACGTTGCCCGATCCGCCAGCCGGTTGATTTCAGGCACAGCTGAATCAATGATCGATTTCAGATAGGTAAGACTCTCTTCGTTGCTGATATGGCCGGCCCAGTAAACGGGATAGTTGCTGAATTCGTGGTTCCGTTTCAGGTTGTAGACTTCGGCGCGTGTGAATTGCTCGCGCTGCACATCGAACAAAAAGAACATACCTAGTTCGCGGGTCTCGTAACGCGAATCGAACATCATCGACGTCCCGTCCATCGAAATGTAAGTACCACCGGTTCCGTCGATCACTTCGAAGTCAGTTGCCACGCCCGGCCGTACTTCAAATTGATAACCAACCCAAAAACGACCGGCTGGAACATTGCTACGGCCTTGTATTACGGCGTTATCAAACTTCGATTTGAGATTAGCGCCATCGACGGGTGTAAATGGTTTCGTCTGTCCGAGCGCACAAATCGAAGCCAGTAACAGAAGCGCTGTAATGAAAACGATTCTAAGCATCACTCATTAACTCGAAGTGTCAGTTTTAGCCGAAGATTCACGCAGACAAGTCGACGAAGTTATTTCAGCAACTCTTCAAGGAACTTCAATACCTGGGGATCGTTGCTTCGGCTTAACCAACCGATCGCACGTTTGCGACGTTCCATCGGAGTTTGGGGGCTGCGCGCGATTTCAATTAGTTTGCGTACAACACGTGGGTCGCTCATCCGGCTTGAACCGCCGACGGAGGTGCCCATGCCGGCGGCCGTGACTGCTCGAGCATAGGGCGTATCACCGGCGGTGCTGTAGATCACTGTTCCCTGGCCCAGTGCGTTCATGATTTGGTCCTTGAGGTCTTCGTTCTTTTCTGTGTCGTACAAACTAAGCAACGTATCGATGACCTTATCGCCGCTGCGACGTGAAATTGCACTGATTGCTGCTTTCCGAAGCTCAACAACATCCGAACCGCGCACGATTTCAACCAACTTCGCTCCCGCACGTTCACTCTTGCGATTGCCGAATCCATTAATGACCGACTTACGAATCTCCATTGTCTGATCCGCGTCATAGATTCGCAGCAAAGCATCGACGGATGGCTCACCAGGACGACTAGCGATACTGGAAATTGCTAGTTTTCGTAGTCCAGTGGATTTGCCGGTGTTTGAAGCGATTTCGCCGAGCACTGCTATTGCTCGGTCGCCTGTATGCTTACTCAACGCGTAGACAGACGCTTCGACGATATCGTTTTCTTGAGAGGTGAGGGCAAAGTCGCGAAGCGCATCGATGACGCTATCGTCGTTTGTTGCGCCCAACGCTGAAATGGCACGTGCCCGAAGTTTTACATCCTGTTCGTTTCGTGCAACGCCAAGGATGACAGGAGTGACTGACTTGCCGCCGTTGCGACCGAGCAGAGTTAAAGCGGCGCCCTTACAGCGCACTGTTTGAGGTGAACCCGCTTTCAACCAGTCAGTGGCAACAGCGATTCCGCGCTGAACGTCAGTCTGAAAGAGTGCCTGCAAAACAACTATCTTGAACTCACATGGATCATCGTCAGCCGCACCCGCTGACTCTCCTACGCCCCACACTGCTGCGTTTCCGGATTGACCCAGACCTACCGCGGTAGGTGCACCTGGCGCATAGACGACTGTGCCCTCGAGCGGTGCCATTACAGGAACTGGAGCTGAGGCATCCGTGTAAATCGTTGTCGCGCCAGAAAGCGTCTGCGCGAGTAAGACTCTCGCGTCTTCCCGCCAGGGAGTGTTTGGGTATTTTTCTAAGAGCTGAGCAAGCGTCTGTCGACACTGAGAAACCTTTGACTGCTTGTTCATTGCATACGCCATCCAATAAAGCGCAGCATCGATGTTTTTATCGGTGGGGTAAGTAGATACAAACTGACTAAACTTTTCCTGAGCCTTGGCCCAGTCTTGATCCGTAATGAGATCTCGCCCACTACGAAAAATTGTGGAGGCTGCATCGTTACTGCCCTGTTGCACAAGTTGATTCGTAGGAATTGGACGGTGCTGGCCCAACACCACACCTGAAGATCCTGGAACAACGAGCCAAACCGCCAAAACCAAACAGAACATCGCGATTGGGGCGGAAACAATATTTGAGTTAATTCTCTTTCTCATCATCTTCTTCCTCATATTAGTCAGTCGCACTCAGTCAAAAAATTCTTATTCGTATCCGATTAACGCAGCAACCATTTCTGTCTTCTGTACCCGTTCCTTGATGGCCCGAACGTCATCGGGCTTCGCCTGGTCTGGCAGATTCGCGATGTCGATTAGGAGCGGCTCCAGATCACTAAGTAATGATTTCGCAGGAAACTTCGCTTTCATTTCCGCGTCGCGACGAAGAACTATGTTCTCGTTAAGCAGTCGACGCGAGAGCGCTTTGTCGTAAGTGACGTCTATGTCCTTATCACTGTCGTTCACCTGAACGTTTCTGATCGAGCGCAACAAATTTTGTGTTTGTTCGAGGTGTTTTGCAGTGTCTTTATCTTCTGAATCCTGATAGGCAAAGTCAGCGGAAACAACATCCGATTGATCTATCGTTGCCGGCTTATTGGTCGAAGTCTTTCTTGTTTTCGGTTTCGCACGTTGCGCAACAACTTCATTCTCGGAGGGCTTTAACGGACTGGGTTGCGGCGCATCTTCTTTCTGATCCGATGGTATTGAGGGAGCGCCGATTCGGTTCGCCATCTTTTGCTCGTTATCAGGCTTGCGTGTCCGAACGTAAATCGCACCGATCATTAACGCGAGGAGGATCAACGCAGCTACTGTCGCCGTGGTGAATCGCTGAGATGGAACGCGCAACAACCCTGCGAGTACTGAACCAAAACTATTACGAGGAGCCGATGGAGTTACAGGTTGAACGCGTTCTGCAATCCTTGCGAACATCGAGGCGGGTATGTCGAGCTCGCGGTCGTAATGCGAAAACATTTCCTGCTCAAAAGCGAATGCGGAACTTTCGGCGGAGCACTTCGCACATGTAACCAGGTGTGCCGCGACTTCGCTCGACTCACGCTCGCTTAACTCACCATCGCAGTATTCTTCCAACAATTCCCGGCAAACTTCACACTTCATATCCAACTCCTGCGTACGGTTTGATTCTCCGTCGCATTTCAGCTCTCGCCCGATGCAAATCACTTTTCAACTTGGCTAAAGAGAATCCAGTGATCTCAGCAATCTCTTCGTAGCTACAGTGGTGGAAAACCTTCAGCGTGAACACCACTCGCTTGTCTTCGTCGAGTGCGGCGAGTGAACTGCGAATCAACGCATTCAATTCCTTGCTGAGCAAACGCTCAACTGGAACCGGTTCGTTGTCACTCAAATCCAGCACCGACTCATCCTCTAAATCAACGTGGCGGCTCGCTCGTTTTCGGGCTCTGAGCGATTCGCGAGCGACATTTCTCGCAATGCCAAACAACCACGTCGAGAACTTCGTTTCCGGGTTCATGCCACGAATACCACGGTATGCTCGAACGAAAGTTTCCTGCGTTAACTCCTCAGCCAAATCCCGATCACTGACCATGTCGTAAATGAACCCAATTACGGGTCGCGAATACCTATCAAAGATCAGACGAAAAGCCTCTTGATCGCCCCGGCAGACACGAGTTACCAGGTCTCGTGAGCTGTTCATGAGAGTTCCGGCAAAGGCACCAGGCTGAGCTTCCAAATTTAGTTCGTCGAGCGCCAGCCGTTTCATCATCGTCTCGCTAGGTAAGTGTTTTGGGTCTGGAAAAGGTTTCAGAAAAGAATGCGTCTACTGAGAAAACACCGCAGGAGAGGGATTTCGACCGAAAAAGGAGTGAATCAATTCAATTTACTGAAGATTTCTAGACCAGTTTGCCGGCAGGGGCTTTACCTCAAAAGCCGGTGAGATCGCTCGGGGCGGGCTACTGCCCCGGCCAACTTCCTGATCGGCAATTAGCCAAAGTTCAACTTTGGAGTCAGGCGGGAGCTAATTCGCGTTTATTCAAAAACTCGCTAGGTTCAACAATCTTCCCTTTGATCGCTGAAGCAGCGACAACGTAGGGTGAAGCTAAGT
>Ga0070671_100004008_pt1 | contig 11603 bp, 11 predicted proteins | sample KBSS73metaG_FD_65341 | JGI IMG/M metagenome (GOLD analysis project Ga0070671, IMG submission 65341) | Switchgrass rhizosphere microbial communities from Kellogg Biological Station, Michigan, USA - KBS S7-3 metaG | ecosystem: Host-associated > Plants > Roots > Rhizosphere > Soil ...
GACAGGCTCAGGATCCACAGCACCGGAAACAGCGCGTACAAGACGACCAGAATGTTGACGACGGTCCAGCCCGTCGCCCGTCCCGCGCCGACCCGCTCACGCGTAGCCATCACATCTCCCTTTTCATAACCGACCCTCGTCGGACGATCCGGGCGCCGAGGCGCCGAAGAGCTTGATGTAGATGAACGCAATGATCGCCACCGACAGGAAGATCAGCACGCTGATCGCCGATCCCAGCCCGAGGTTGAACGCCTTGAAGAGGTTGTCGTATCCCAGGATCGACACCGAGCCCGTCTGGTTCGCGCCGCCGGTCAGCACATAGATGTTGTCGAAGATCCGGAACGCATCGAGCGTGCGGAACAGCAGCGCCACCAGAATCGCCGGTTTGATCAGCGGCAGAATCACTTTGACCAACCGCTTCCACGCGCTTGCGCCGTCGACCTGGGCGGCGTTCAGCAGATCCTGTGGCACCAGGGCCAATCCGGCGAGCAGCAGCAACGCCATGAACGGCGTCGTCTTCCACACCTCGGCCAGCACCACGATTGCCAGCGACGGAAGCTGTTCGGTCAGCGGCGCGCTGCCTTCGGGCAGCAGGTTGGCCAGATAGCCGGTGCCCGGCGTCCACGCGTAGTACCAGCTGTACGAAGCGGCGACGGTGACAATCCCATACGGGATCAGAATCGCGGTGCGCACCACGCCCTTACCGAAGATCGTGCGATGCATGACGAGCGCCAGCGCCATGCCGAGCACGAACTCGATGGCCACCGATACCACGGTGATCGCCAGCGTCACCACAAACGCCGTCCACCAATACCGGTCGGACAGCACGGTGATGTAGTTCTGCAGGCCGACGAACGACGTGTCGTCCGGTGTCGCGAGGTTGTAGCGCTGCAGGCTCAACCACACCGCATAACCGATCGGATAGGCGGTGACCGCAAGCATCAACAGCACTGCGGGCGCGATCAACAGATACGCCAGGCGCCGCTCCGATTTCGTGTCGTCGGTGCCACCGGTTGGCGTGGTTGACGCGGCCGGCGGAGCAACCGCGGTCATGGGATCAGCCCCTTACCGTCAATGGCCTTTTGCACCTGGACCGTGAGCTCGTCGGCGGTGCGGTCGGGATCGATGTTGGTGATCGGCGCCAGCGTGACCGAGATGCGCGTCGACACCGCTTGATAAACGGGCGTCGCGGGCCGCACGGCTGCGTTGGTCAGCTGCTCTTTGATGATCGCGTACTGCGGGTATTTCGCCTGGAACGTCGGATCGTCGTACAGCGAGGTCCGCACGGCAGGCAGACCGCCCTCGACGGAGGTGTACCGCTGATTTTCGACGTTACGCAGGCACCGGATCGCCTCGAAGGCCTCCGCGCGGTGCTGAGTGGTGTTGGCGACCGCGAGGTTCAGCCCGCCGAGCGTCACTTTGGCGGGCTCCCCGGCCTTCACACCCGGATAGTTCGCGAACCCGAACACTTCCTTGCTCGCGTCGTACGCGGATTTGAACTGCTCGTCGGTGGGTGAGAACGTGCCGGCGTCGTTGATGCTGCCCGCCAGGTCGGGCTTCTTGTCCAGCGGCAGGAAGCTCACCCCGCCCTTGACGGCGTTTTCGAGCATCGAAGGCAGCACGAACGGCCAGTTCACCTCGAGCGCGGCTTTGCCCTGCTCGAGCGCGAGTCGCGCGGTGCCCTCGTCGGTCTGCGTGATCGACGGGTCGGCACCTGGTGCGGTGGCAACAGCCTTCATGATTTGCAGGGCCTTGACGGTTGCCGCGCGATGCTCGGGCGTGTCGGTCAGCGTGACGGTCTTGCCGTCGTCGGAAAGCACTTGACCGCCAGCGCTTTCCAGCAAGGTGTTGAACCACACGACCAGACCCTCGTACTGCTTGGCCTGAACGGCGATCCAGCTGGGCTTGCCTGCGGCGTGCAGGCGCGTGGCCTCGTCGACCATGCCGTCCCAGGTCTCGGGCGGCTTGTCCATCAAATCGGCCCGGTACCAAAGCAATTGGGTGTTGGTCGTAATCGGGGCGGCATACAGCTTGTTCTGCCAAGTGGCGGTTTCCAGCGGCCCCGGCAGCGTGTTGCTCTTGGCGTCGGATTCCGCCTTTCCTGACGGGTCCTCCGAAAGCGGCAAAGCCCAACCAGCCTCGGCGAACTCGGCGGTCCACACCACGTCGAGCGCCATCACGTCGAGCGTCTTGTCGTTTCCATTGAGGCGCCGAGCCAACTGCAGGCGCTGATCGTCGGCGCCCTTCGGCAAGCTGACCTGTTGGATTTTGAAGCGGCCGCCGAGTTCGTCGTTACAACGCTTGGCGACTGCGGTGAACGTCGCCATCTCGTTAGCCGGGGTGTAGTAGTTGATGACGATTCCGCCGCCGCCGGATCCGCATGCGGATACCACTGACGCCGTCGTCAACGCGGCCAATGCCGCAGCACCTAGCCGCCGTGGGCCCACCACTGAACTCCCGCCTGCGTCTAAATGTCGCCGCCGGGGCGGCTCCGACGGGACTCTCCCGCGGGCAAACCGTATTGCCAGTTAGGCGTGATTCGCAACACTTTCGGCGCGCGCGTCGCGCACCGTTACGCAATTGCGAGGGTGCGCAAACTGCCAGCTAATTCCGGCGTGTCTGCGTGCAGACACGCACACTCGCGGACAACGGCGCTAGATCGTCAAGCGCGCCAGTAGATCCCGGCCCTTTTCGGCGCTCTGTGGGTCACACAAAACGTCGTAGCGGCCCGCGACGAGCTGCATGGTCGAGCTGAAATCTCTTGTGCCGCGCGCCATCGCATACGGGATCGCCGACGTGATCAAGCCGAAGAACACCCCGGCCACCAAACCCGTGATCAGCGCGCCCCACGGACTGGGGCTGAAGAAGCCGAGGATCAGGCCGATGAACAGGCCAAGCCACGCGCCCGTGACCACCCCGCCGGCCAGCACCTTGGGCCAGGTCAACCTGCCGGTCACCCGTTCCACCTGCATCAGATCGACGCCGACGATGGTCACCTGCTGCACCGGGAATTGTTGGTCGGACAGGTAGTCGACGGCGCGCTGCGCCTCCGCATAGGTCGGGTACGAGCCGATCGGCCAGCCCTTCGGCGGGGTGGGCAGCGCGGCCGGACCACCGCGTCCAGGAGTCGCGGTACCCGGCGTCACGCCCGGGTTCTGTCCTGGCTGAAACGGGCTGGTCATCGCTCTAACATCTCCTCTGTGCGCACCTGAGTTTCGTAGCTGCTCTCACTCGGACCAACGCTGCGACGCCCGCAATGGTGCCCTGTACGTGCGCTAGGTTGATCAGCATGACAAATCCGGGCGACGACGCAGGCCAAACGCCATCATCGGACTCCAGCGACGGGGCGTCGGAGCCGGCGTCCGGCGGCTACGAGGCACCCCCGATCGAGCAGTCCGAGAACAATCCTGTCAGCTCCCCGCAGTCCGACGCGACACAACAGATACAGCAGCCCGGCTACACCCCGCCTCCGGCCTACACCCCTCCGCCGGTGTACGACGCGCCCAGCTATCCACAACAGCCGGGCTACCCCAACTTTCCGCCGCCCGACTATTCGGCGCCGACGGAGTATCCCGCGCCGGGCGCCGCGCAGCCGGGCTATCCACCGCCGCCGTACCCCGGGCCGCCCGGCTACGGCGCGCCGTCGTATCCGCCGCCGCAATACGGGACACCTCAGTACGGGACACCGCCCTATGGGGCGCCGACGCCCGGCTATCCGCCTCCGCCGGCGGGCTACGGCCCACCGCCGACCGGCTATCCGGCGCCCGACTACTCGATCTACGGGCCACCGCCGCAGAAAACGAACACGATGGCGATCGCCTCGCTCATCGCATCGTTGGTCGGCTTTCTGTGCTGGCTCGGTTCGATCGCCGGGATCGTCCTCGGCATCGTTGCGATGAATCAGATCAAGCAGTCTCGAGAACAGGGACACGGTTTGGCAGTGGCAGGCATTGCCATCGGCGCGGTGTCACTGATCGTCGGCTTCATCTTCATGGTTCTGGCATTCAACAGCTGACGATGACCGAGAGTCACCCCGAGCAGCCGCCTGTCGACTATCCGGCCGACGCCGGATTGCCGCCTCCGGTCTATCCGCCGCCCTATCCGGGCGCGACCGGTTACCCGGGCTACGACCCGTACCGGCCCATGAAACCCCCTGGCACGAACGGCAAAGCGATCGCGGCACTTGTCACGTCGCTGCTAGGGCTGGTGTGCTGCGGCCTGCCCTCGATCGCGGGCCTTGTCCTCGGCATCATCAGCATGCGCGAGACCAAGCGCACCGGCCAAGACGGCTACACGATCGCGCTGGTCGGGACCATCATCGGCGGCCTCGCGGTCGCCGGGTGGGTGGTCTACCTGCTGCTGTCGATCAGCATCTACGCCAGCGGCTGGCAGTGGGCGCCCTGAGCTAGCTGGGCGGGGAGAACGGTTCGGTCGTACGCTCCATGCCCGCGGCTCGGCCTTTCGCCGCGATCACCAGCGCCATCTTGCGACTGGCCTCGTCGATCATCTCGTCGCCGAGCATCACCGCGCCACGCGCGCCGCCCGCCCGCGACGTATGCCACTCGTAAGCCTCGAGAATCAGCTCGGCATGGTCGTAATCCTTTTGTCGCGGGCTGAAAACCTCGTTGCCCGCCTCGATCTGATCGGGATGCAACACCCACTTGCCGTCATACCCCAGCGCCGCCGACCGTCCTGCCACCCGCCGGAAACCGTCCACGTCACGCACTTTCAGATATGGCCCGTCGATGGCGAGGACGCCGTGCGTGCGGGCGGCGACCAGAATTCGCATCAGCACATGGTGATGCGCGTCGCCGATGTCGTAACCCTCCGGCTGCTCACCCACCTCCAGGGTGCGCATGTTGAGGCTGGCCGCCATATCCGCGGGCCCGAGGATCAGCGCCTGCATCCTGGGCGCGGCCGCGATCGCGTCAATGTTGGTCAGCCCCTTGGCGTTTTCGATCTGCGCCTCAATTCCGATGCGGCCCACCGGGAGTCCGTGCGTGGTCTCGAGCTGGCTCAGCAGCAGGTCGAGCGCGTGGATGTGCGAGACGTCAGTCACCTTGGGCAGCACGACAATGTCGAGCGCCGCGTCCTTTGCAGAAGCGACAGTCGACACCACCTCGATCACGTCGGCGTACGTCCATGGCGTCGTCCAGTCGTTGACCCGCACCCCGCGCAGTTGGCCCGCCCATCCCGGTTCGGCGAGCGCGACCGCGACCTGCGTGCGCGCCTCGGCCTTGGCGTCGGGTGCGACGGCGTCCTCGAGGTCGAGGAACACCTCATCGGCCGGCAGGTTCTTTGCCTTCTCGATCATCTTGGGGTTGCTGCCAGGAACCGAGAGGCAGGTTCGACGGGGCCGATAAGCATTTTCCACAGCCCTACTCTCTACTCTCTACAGACATGGCAGCGGTGAACAGGGTCTATGCGGCCCGACTCGCGGGGATGGTGGTGCTGGGCCCCGACGGCGAGTCCATCGGCCGTGTCCGCGATGTGGTGATCAGCATCGGTGTCGCCCGCCACCAGCCGCGCGTGCTCGGCCTCGTTGTCGAATTGCTCACGCGCCGAAGAATTTTCGTTCCGATTCTGCGGGTTACCGCCATCGAACCGAGCGCCGTCACACTTGCGACGGGCAATGTCTCGCTTCGCCGCTTCTCCCAGCGGCCCAACGAGGTGCTGGTGCTCGGCGAAGTGATCGAAACCCGCGTCCGTGTCGATGATCCCGATCTGCCCGAGCTGGCCGGAATCGACGTCGACGTGGTCGACCTCGGCATCGAGCAGACCCGCACCAGGGACTGGGTCGTCACCAAGGTGGCCGTGCGGCCGCAACGTCGGCTCGGCCGACGCTCCAATGTCGCCATCGCCGACTGGGATCGGGTGCAGGGCCTGACACCGTCGGGGTTGGCGATGCCCGACCAAGGCGTCGGCCAACTGCTCGAACTGTTCGCCGGCCAACGACCGATCGAGGTCGCCGAGGCGATTCGCGAACTACCGGAGAAGCGTCGCCTGGAGGTGGTCAGGGCGCTGGACGACGAGCGGCTCGCCGACGTGCTGCAGGAACTGCCCGAGGACGAGCAGGCCGAGGTGCTGCGGCGGTTGGAGGCCGAGCGTGCGGCCGACGTGCTGGAAGCGATGGATCCCGACGACGCTGCCGACCTGCTCGGCACGATGACGCCCGCCGACGCCGAGCAGTTCCTGCGGCGGATGGATCCCGAGGACTCCGAGGACGTGCGGCGGCTGCTGAGCCACTCACCCGACACGGCGGGCGGCCTGATGACGTCGGAACCCGTGGTGCTTGCGCCCGACACCACCGTCGCCGAAGCGCTCGCCAGGGTTCGCGACCCGGACCTCACCCCGGCGGTCGCATCGCTGGTCTTCGTGACCCGCGCGCCAACCGCCACCCCGACCGGGCACTACCTGGGCTGTGTGCACCTGCAGCGGCTGCTTCGCGAGCCACCGGCCGAGCTGGTCAGCGGCATCCTCGACAAGGATCTGCCGAGCCTGAGCCCCGAGGACCCGCTCGCGGCGGTGACCCGCTATTTCGCTGCCTACAACCTCGTCTGCGGTCCGGTCGTCGACGACGAGAACCACCTGCTCGGCGCGGTGTCCGTCGACGACGTCCTCGACCACCTGCTGCCAGACGACTGGCGAGAACGTGAGGAACCCGAGCTGTCCAGCGCTGAGAGGGAGCTCTCATGAGCGACTTGTCAGCGCGTCAGCGGCTGGATACGCCACGCACGTCGCGTAACCGCTTCTCGCTGAACGTCGACACGGAGGCGGTGGGGCGATTCAGCGAATCGATCGCGCGATTCCTGGGCACTGGCCGCTTCCTGCTGTGGCAGTCCATCGTGGTGATCGTTTGGATCTCGCTGAACCTGTTCGCGGTCAAGCTGCAGTGGGACCCGTATCCGTTCATCCTGCTCAACCTGGCGTTCTCCACGCAGGCCGCCTACGCGGCGCCGCTGATCCTGCTGGCCCAGAACCGCCAGGAAAACCGCGACCGGGTGGCGTTGGAAGAGGACCGCCGCCGCGCCGAACGGACCAAAGCCGACACCGAGTATCTGGCCCGTGAACTGGCAGCACTGCGGCTGGCCGTCGGTGAGGTGGCCACCCGCGACTACCTGCGGCGCGAACTCGAGGAATTGCGCGAATTGCTGGTCGCACTGCAGCCGCAGCACCCCCCGACAGACGGGGAGCCGACGAGCAAGCCCGACGGTTCGGAGCGTCGGTCCAAAAGACCGAGCTAAATCGGCTTAAGCCATTGCTACAACGCTCGAATCGAGAATCACCTATGGTGACTTGGTTCACCATTCACCGCACACCAAGGACGGTTGAGTGCACATAGGGGGACGAGCCGCCCTCGAGGCAGCGCAGCGCCGAGCAGGGCGAGCTGTACGCAAGCCTGTCTTCGGCGTTGCCATCATCACCCCGTTCATCCTCGCCGGCGCGGTCGGTGCGTCGGCGCCGACACCGGTGCGCGACGCAGCTGTGACTCCGCTGGCGTCCGTTCAGTCGTCAGGCACCCGCTCCGGGGCTTCGGTGGTAGCGGTCACGAAGACGCCGACCGCGTTCCACATCGCCGCGTCGACGGTGTCGGCTCCCCCGCCCTCGGCGGTGGTGAATTCGCCTGGGTCGCTTCGTATTCCGGCCATCGTGTTGTCCGCATACCGCAACGCCGAGCGGATGATGGCTGCCGCGTATCCAACCTGCGGCGTGAGTTGGAACCTTCTGGCGGGCATCGGTCGCATCGAATCGCTGCATGCCAACGGCGGCGCCACCGATACGCAAGGCACTTCGGTGCGGCCGATCTACGGGCCGTCACTGGACGGCACGCTGCCCGGCAACGAGGTCATCGTGCAGAGCCGCGCCGCAGACCGAGTGACATATGCCCGGGCGATGGGCCCGATGCAGTTCCTGCCCGGCACCTGGTCCCGCTACGCCAGTGACGGCGACGGTGACGGCAAGGCCGACGTGCAAAACGTGTACGACGCTTCGCTGGCGGCGGCTCGTTATCTTTGCAGCGGCGGGCTGAATTTGCGAGATCCGAGCCAAGTGATGGCCGCGATCCTGCGCTACAACAATTCGATCGCCTATGCCCGCAATGTGCTGGGCTGGGCCGCCGCATACGCAACCGGTGTGGTGCCGGTGGACCTGCCGCCGATCACCGGACCGGTACCGCCGCTGGGCGACGCCCACCTGGACAACTACCAGGGCCTCGGCCCCGGCCTGCCGGAGAATGCTCTCGGGCTGCCGGCGAACGACCCGTTGGCCTTGATTCCGATGATGGGCCGCGGCGACCTCGCCAGCCAGCTCGCCCTAGGACCCCTGCCTGGCCCGCTGCCGGGACCCGCGCCGCTGGTCGTTGCACAGCAGCCCGAGCCCGAGCAGGCTGCACCACCGCCCTGGCTGCCGCCGTGGATGCAACCGCAACAGCCCGTCCAGGAACCGCCGTCGCGGCCTGCCGGGTGCGCGGTGTTCTGCATCACCCCAACGGCGCCCGCCCCGAGCGCCTCCGCGGTGCCTGGTGATGCGCAGCTGCTGATGCCGCAGGCCCCGCAACCGGCCGCGCCTGCGATGGCACCCGAGCAGCCTGCGGCCGAGACTGCGCCGGCTGAGCAGCCGGCGGTGTTGCCCCCTGCGCTGGGGCCCGCGCCAGGGCCTGCTGGTTAAAGCGGACCGTCGGGTCGGCCTAGACTCGATGCCGATGTCTCAAACTCCCACTGAGCTGGAATCGGCGATCCGCACCGCGCTCGCCAAGGTGATCGACCCCGAGCTGCGGCGCCCGATCACCGAACTCGGCATGGTCAAGAACGTCACAGTCGAGGCCGACGGCGGCGTGCACGTCGAGGTGTACCTGACCACCGCGGCCTGCCCGAAGAAGACCGAGATCTCCGAACGCGTCACCCTTGCGGTCGCGGATGTGCCAGGCACCGGCGCCGTCAAGGTCAGCCTCGATGTGATGAACGACGAGCAGCGCACCGAGCTTCGCAAGCAACTGCGTGGCGACTCCCGCGAACCGGTCATCCCGTTCGCCCAGCCCGGTTCGCTGACCCGCGTGTATGCCGTCGCGTCCGGCAAGGGCGGCGTCGGCAAGTCCAGCGTCACGGTCAATCTGGCCGCCGCGATGGCCGCGCGCGGGCTGTCGGTCGGCGTGCTCGACGCAGACATCTACGGCCACTCGGTGCCGCGGATGATGGGCACCACCGACCGGCCCACCCAGGTGGAGTCGATGATCCTGCCGCCGGTCGCCCACGACGTCCGGGTCATCTCGATCGCGATGTTCACCCAGGGCAACACCCCCGTGGTGTGGCGGGGGCCGATGCTGCACCGCGCCCTACAGCAGTTCCTGGCCGACGTGTACTGGGGCGACCTCGACGTGCTGCTGCTGGACCTGCCGCCGGGCACGGGCGACGTCGCGATCTCGGTCGCGCAGCTCATTCCCGGGGCCGAGATCCTGGTCGTGACGACGCCTCAGCTGGCCGCGGCCGAGGTGGCCGAGCGGGCCGGCGCGATCGCGCTGCAGACCCGCCAGCGCATCGTCGGCGTGGTGGAGAACATGTCCGGTCTGCTGATGCCCGACGGCACCACGATGCAGATCTTCGGCGAAGGCGGCGGCAAGCAGGTTGCCGAGAGCCTGTCCCGTGCCGTCGGCGCCGATGTGCCGTTGCTCGGCCAGGTGCCGCTGGATCCCGCGTTGGTTTCCGCAGGCGACGACGGCGTGCCGCTGGTGCTGTCGGCCCCGGATTCGGCGGCGGGCAAGGAGCTGCGCAAGGTCGCCGACGCGTTGTCTTCGCGTAAGCGTGGGCTTGCCGGGATGTCGCTGGGCCTGGACCCCGCCGGCCGCTGAGGCGTCGCCGAGATCGACGTATTGGCGTAGTTCACTCGACTTTTCGCGCCCAAACGTGAGTTTGGGCGTTACGTCGCGTCGGTGTCGAACGGCGTCGACGCGGGCGGCTCTGGCTGCGCGACGGGCGCAGGCGCCGACACCGGCTTCTCCGTGCTTTCGGGCTTGTCGAACTTGCCCGTGAAGATCGAATCATCGCCGTCGAGAAGGTGTTTCGTCAGCGCGGCCCTCGGTGACATGCCGCGCAGCTTGTTGAGCTCGCTCAGCGGCTCGCGCAGATCCTCGAATTCCGGGCCGAGGTCGTCGCGCAGTTGACTGGTGGCGCCGCTGATGTAGTCGCGCGCCTGTCGCAGCGCACCCGACGTCCATCGGATCGCGCCGGGCAGCCGTTCGGGCCCCAGGATCACCAGGCCGGCGATCACCAGGACCAGCATCTCGCCCCAGCCCACGTTCGCGAACATTATGTCGTTGGAGTGTCAGCGCCCGGGGTGACCATCAGCGTGACGTGACGGCCATCGCGGACCACCTCGATCGGCGACTCTTGACCAATTGTCAACTGGCGCACCGCAACAACGAATTCGTCGGCATCTGCGACCGTGCGGTTGCCGACCTTGACGACGACATCGTTCTCGAGGATGCCGCCCTTCTCGGCGGGTCCGCCCGCCTTCACGTTGGCCACCTGTGCACCGGAGGCGATGTCATTGCTCACCGAGCGGGCGGTCAGGCCCAGCGTCGGGTGGGCGATCTTGCCGTCCTTGATCAGCGCGTCGATGGTCTTCTTGACCTCGTTCACCGGGATCGCGAAGCCGAGGCCGCTTGCGCTGTCGGACAACGACTTTCCTGCGGTGTTGATGCCGATCACTTCGGCGTTCATGTTGATCAGCGGGCCACCGGAGTTGCCGTGGTTGATCGACGCGTCGGTCTGCACGCCGTCGATCACGGTGTCGGTGTCCGAGCCATCACCTGACAGCGGCACCGGACGGTGCAACGCGCTGATGATCCCGTGCGTGACTGTGCTGCGCAGACCCAGTGGGGCGCCGGCGGCGATCACCTCGTCGCCGACGACCAGCTTCTCGGAGTCGCCGAGCTTGGCCACCGACAGGTTGTCGACGTTGTCGACCTTCAGCACGGCCAGGTCTGTCTTCGGGTCGCGGCCAACGAGATTGGCGGGTACTTCCTTGCCGTCGTTGAACACCACCGAGATCTTGTACTGGCTCGGGTTGGCCGCGGCCTCGGAGATGACGTGGTTGTTGGTCACGATGTAGCCGCGGCCGTCGACCACGACGCCCGAGCCCTGCGAGCCCTCAGAATCGCTGACGGCTTCGACCGTCACCACCGAATCAGCAATCGCCGCAGCGACTTTCGCGAACTGACCTGGCGGAGGCGCGTCGTTGTTGCCGGTCTCCAGCGTGACCTTCGACGTGGTGAACGCCTCGACGACTTCAGCCGTCTTGCGACCCACCCAGCCGCCGCCGATGCCGACCACCAGCGCCAGGATCGCCAGGACCGCCAACGCGACATAGGAGACCCGGCCGCCGAACAGCACATCGCGCACGCCGAGCTTGCCCGTCGCGGCATACGACGTTGCAGGCGCGGTCTGCGGCAGCGCAGGAGTGCCGAGTGCTGCTGCGGCCCCGGGATTGCGCCATGGGTCGTCGGCGTCGTCAGGACCGGCGCCGTCGCGTTCAGCCTCCAGCGCGCCGGCGTCGGCAGGGTGCCGCTGCAGCGAATCGCCGCCCGCGTAGGGCCTGCCGAACGCCTC
>Ga0070671_100004009_pt1 | contig 11602 bp, 10 predicted proteins | sample KBSS73metaG_FD_65341 | JGI IMG/M metagenome (GOLD analysis project Ga0070671, IMG submission 65341) | Switchgrass rhizosphere microbial communities from Kellogg Biological Station, Michigan, USA - KBS S7-3 metaG | ecosystem: Host-associated > Plants > Roots > Rhizosphere > Soil ...
GGCCATGCCGCGCTTCGTCACGGCGTTTCTGGCGTCCCGTTTTGCCACGCAAACGCTCAAGGCGGCGCGGTAGCGGCAACCGGTCAACATCTCTGACCTATCGTTGGCAGCGCTTGATTTGCGCGCCCGCTTTCCGCTACAAGCGGCGTCCCGGTTAACGCGGGCTTTACCGAAGTCCGTCAGATTGATCGGCGACATGAGTCAGGGACCAAGGGCATCAATGTCCACGCGCCACGATATTCGCGCGATCAAGCGGACGGCGGACAACGCCGATACCGCGGCCTCTCTCATTCTGGGCACGCTCCTTCTCCTTATCCGCCCCTGAGGGCCGGCTGGGCATATGCGCCTGGGCACTCGGGGGAACCGCGATAAACCCTAAAGAGCGCCCACACGGCGCATGCGAATTGAGAAGGACCTGATCAAATGACTGCCAAGACAAAGTCCGAGAAGGACCGCGTCGTCATCTTCGACACCACCTTGCGCGACGGCGAGCAATGTCCCGGCGCCACCATGACGCATGAGGAGAAGCTCGAGGTCGCCGAGCTCCTCGACGCCATGGGCGTCGACATCATCGAGGCCGGCTTTCCGATCGCCTCCGATGGCGATTTTGCCGCCGTGCACGAGATCGCCAAGCGTGCGAAGAATTCCGTGATCTGCGGCCTCTCGCGCGCCGCGTTCAAGGACATCGATCGCTGCGCCGAGGCGATCAAGCCGGCGAAACGAAAGCGCATCCACACCTTCATCTCCACCTCGCCGGTGCATATGAAATACAAGCTCCAGAAAGAGCCGCACGAGGTCTACGAGATGGTGGTTGCGCAGGTCGCGCGCGCGCGCAGCCACACCGACGACGTTGAGTGGTCGGCGGAAGATGCAACCCGGACCGAGCAGGATTTCCTCTGCCGCTGCGTGGAGGCCGCCATCAATGCCGGCGCCACCACCATCAACATCCCCGACACCGTCGGCTACACGGTGCCGGAGGAATATTTTGCGCTGATCGAGATGTTGCACACGCGCGTGCCCAATGCCGACAAAGCGCGCTTCTCGACGCACTGCCACAACGACCTCGGTATGGCGGTCGCCAATTCGCTCGCCGGCGTGAAGGCGGGCGCGCGCCAGATCGAGTGCACCATCAACGGCATCGGCGAGCGCGCCGGCAACGCCGCGCTCGAAGAAATCGTGATGGCGATGAAGACCCGCAACGACGTGCTGCCGTTCTGGACCGGCATCCAGGCGACGATGCTCACGCGCGCCTCCAAGCTCGTCGCAGCGGCGACCTCGTTCCCGGTGCAGTACAACAAGGCGATCGTCGGCCGTAATGCCTTCGCACATGAGAGCGGCATCCATCAGGACGGCATGCTAAAGAATGCGCAGACCTACGAGATCATGACGCCCGAGAGCGTCGGCGTGAAGCAGACCTCTCTGGTGATGGGCAAGCATTCCGGCCGCCATGCTTTCGTCCACAAGCTGGAGGAGCTCGGCTACCAGCTCGCCGGCAACCAGCTTGAAGATGCCTTTGTGCGCTTCAAGGCGCTCGCCGACCGCAAGAAGCAGATCTTCGACGAGGACATCGAGGCCCTGGTCGACGAGGAGATCGCGCACGCGCACGACCGCATCAAGGTGCTGTCGCTCACCGTGATCGCCGGCACCATGGGGCCGCAGACGGCCACGCTCACGCTCGATATCGACGGCGAGCACGTGACCACGCAGTCGACCGGCAACGGCCCGGTGGATGCGATCTTCAGGGCAATCCGCGCGCTGGTGCCGCACGAGGCGACGCTCGAGCTCTACCAGGTGCACGCGGTGACCGGCGGCACCGATGCGCAGGCTGAAGTGTCGGTACGGCTCGCGGAAGCGGGGCGCTCGTTTACGGCCAAGGGCGCCGATCCCGACACGCTCGTTGCGTCGGCGAAAGCCTATCTCGGCGCACTCAACAAGCTGATGTCGAAGCGCGGCAAGACGTCCTCGGTCGAACGGCGGATTCACTCCACCGATGTTGGGTAATAGGCTCCAATTTAATAAAAGCCGTCAGGCCGGCATTGTCCGGGCCTGACGGCCTGATTCGCATGCGAAACGGAGGGAAATTAGTGTTAAATCACGTTCGCGCTCGAAATCCGGTCACGAAACCCGTATTTCGTTCCATCAGGAACCCGAAAAATCACATTTTGTCCGCATTTCACTCGCTTTAGCGACGGATTTGAAAGGTACTTGCGGTCACCTTCCGACATGGAATTCGTAGGGGATTTGATCGAAATGAAGATGATTGTACGCGCGGGCGTTTTCGCGCTCGCGGCTCTCGGTTTGTTGTCCGTTGTTCCGGCCGCGCGCGCGGACGAGGTGGTGATGACCACTGCGTCGGCGCCGCATAATGCCACAGCGGGCCATACCGCGACGATTGACATCGCGCGCATCAAGAGCGCGCTGCAACTCACGCCGGCCCAGGAGCGCCATTGGGCGCCGGTTGAAGCCGCGTTGCGCGAGCTCGCGCAACGTCAGGAGCGTGATGCGAATGACGGACTGGTGCGCCGCGTCAGCAAGCGTGTCGTGCAGATTGCGCTCAACAGCGCGACCGTTCACCGGCTTGTCGCTGCGGCTCGCCCGCTCGTCAAAACCTTTGACGAGCACCAGATGCAGACCGCGCATGGCCTCGCCCAGGAAATGGGTCTTGGGCCCGTTGTGGCGGCGCTGAAATAACTATCGAACTCAGCACCAATTCTGTCATGGCCGGCTTTATGCCGGCCATTTCGTTTCGTCTGGTCATTCCGGATTCGCGCCCATAGCGCGTCGAAGACGCGCGTAAATGCGCTTATGGGCACGCCCCGGAATGACGATCTCCCCAAGTGGCGCATTGCCGCATACGCCTTAAGTCGATGTCCGCACGCCCGTTCCGCCTTAACCAGCGCGCCCATCCTCCACTTGAAGGATGGCCAGATAAGTGCGAACGTCTGCGTCGGAAAAACAAGGCAAAAACCGGTCCTGGACGGTCAAATCCGGCCGTCTTGAAAGATCAAATATCTGCCAATCGTGCAGAACGCCTCTCGCGGGGTTTGTACGGTCAGGACAGCGGTCACGGAACCGAACCGTTCAATGGAACCGGTTTCGACCAAGGTTTAACCGGAGGAAGACGCTAATGCGCAAATGGATTCTCGCGGCGGCTGCGGCCGCTATTTTCGTGGCTCCCGGCATTGCAAGCGCGCAAGCGCCGATCGTGATCAAGTTCAGCCATGTGGTTGCGCCGAACACGCCAAAGGGCAAGGGCGCCGACAAGTTCAAGGAACTCGCTGAGAAATACACCAACGGCAAAGTGAAGGTTGAGGTCTATCCGAACTCGACCCTCTACAAGGACAAGGAAGAGCTCGAGGCGCTGCAGCTCGGCGCCGTGCAGATGCTCGCGCCGTCGAACTCCAAGTTCGGCCCGATGGGCATCAAGGACTTCGAAGTGTTCGATCTGCCGTTCATTATTCCGAACCTGGCATCGCTGCGAAAGGTGACCGAAGGCCCACTCGGCACAAAGATGCTCAAGCTGCTGGAGCCCAAGGGCATGATCGGTCTGGCCTATTGGGACAACGGCTTCAAGCAGATGAGCGCCAACAGGCCGCTGCGCATGCCGGAAGACTACAAGGGTCTCAAGTTCCGCATTCAGTCATCCAAGGTGCTTGAAGCCCAGTTCCGCCTGCTTGGCGCGATCCCGCAGGTGATGGCGTTCTCGGAAGTCTATCAGGCGCTGCAGACCGGCGTCGTGGACGGCCAGGAAAACACGCCATCGAACATCTACACCCAGAAATTCCATGAAGTGCAGAAGTACACGACGCTGACCAATCACGGCTATATCGGCTATGTCGTCGTCGTGAACAAGAAATTCTGGGATGACCTGCCGGCCGATGTCCGCAGTCAGCTCGACAAGGCGATGAAGGAGTCGACCGCTTACGCCAACAAGATCTCCGAGTCGGAGAATGCGGAAGCGCTGGACGACATCAAGAAGTCGGGCAAGACGCAGGTCATCGTTCCGACCGGCGCCGAGATGGCGGCGATGCAACGGGCCATGGACCCGCTCTATCAGGACATGGCCGCCCGCGTCGGCAAGCAGCTGATCGACGACGTCCGCAAGACGGCGCAGGGTGTCACCAACTAGAATAAGAATGGCGGGCCTCGGCGGAATGCCGGGGCCCGTTTTCTTTCCAGGGGTAGGGGATTGCAGTGTCTAGCGATGCGCGGCGGCCGTGGGGACGGCAGCCGTTGGCAAACAGCGAATTGCCGCCTGCGGTTTCCCGCCAGCCCCAGATGCGTGTGCAAACGCCTGCCCAAGCGTATCTCGAAGCGCGCGAGGCGTAAGTGATCCTGCGAATTCTCGACCGGCTCGAGGAGTTCCTCATCGCCACCCTGATCGCGGGGGCGACTTTGATCATTTTCGTCGCCGTCGTGCAACGCTACGCGGTCGGCATCTCCTGGCTCTATCCGATTTTCTACCACATCAACCTGACCTGGGCGCAGGAGGTCTGCATCTACATGTTCGTCTGGATGGCGAAGTTCGGCGCCGCCTATGGCGTGCGCACCGGCATCCACGTCGGCGTCGACGTTCTGGTCAACATGCTGCAGCCGAAGTGGCGCACCAAGGTCGTGCTGTTCAGCCTGCTCGCCGGAGCGTTCTTCACCTTCGTCGTCGGCACGATGGGCGCGAAGTTTGTGGTCGAGCTTTACCCGACCGGCCAGGTCTCGCCCGACTTGGAATTTCCACGCTGGATCATCTTCCTCTGCGTGCCGCTTGGCTCTTATTTGATGTGCTTCCGCTTCCTGCAGGTCGCCTGGACGTTCTTCTGGAGGGGCGAGCTGCCCCACCACGATCCAGGCCATGTCGAGGGCGTGGATGAGGGCGCTGCCTTGCCCGGAGGCGCCGCGCGATGAACAGCGCCCTGATCTTCGGCCTGCTGATCGTGTTGATGCTGACCGGCATGCCGATCTCGATCGCGCTCGGCCTCACGGTGCTCAGCTATCTCTTCGTGCTCACCACGGTGCCGATCGAGGCGGTGGCGCTCAAGCTCTTTACCGGCATCGAGAGCTTCGAGATCATGGCGATCCCGTTCTTCATTCTGGCCGGCAACTTCCTCACCCATGGCGGCGTTGCGCGCCGGATGATCCGATTTGCGGCCTCGCTGATCGGCCACTGGTATGGCGGCCTCGGACTTGCCGGCGTGATGGCCTGCGCCCTGTTTGCCGCGGTGTCCGGCTCCTCGCCGGCAACCGTCGTCGCCATCGGCTCCATCATTTTGCCGGCGATGGTGGCGCAGGGCTATCCGAAGCGCTTCGGCGCCGGCGTGATCGCGACCTCCGGCGCGCTCGGCATTCTGATCCCACCCTCGATCGTGATGGTGCTTTACGCGGTCGCGACCGGCGGCAGCGTCGCGATCGATCCGGAGGGCAAGCGCGTGCTCTCGGCCTCGGTCGCGCAGCTGTTCATGGCCGGCGTCATCCCCGGCCTGATCCTCGCCAGCATGCTTGGCGCCACCACCTTCTATCGCGCATGGAAGAACAATTACCCGCGCATGCCGCGCGCGAGCTGGGGCGAGACGCTCACCGCCTTCCGCGAGTCGATCTGGGGCCTTGCTCTGATCGCGATCGTGCTTGGCGGCATCTACACCGGCGCCTTCACGCCGACAGAGGCCGCCGCCATGAGCGCGGTCTATGCCTTCGTGATCGCGGTCTTCGTCTACCGCGACATGAAGCTCAAGGATGTGCCGCGCGTGCTGCTTTCCTCGGCGAACATGAGCGCGATGATCCTCTACATCATCACCAACGCGGTGATGTTCTCGTTCCTGATGACCAGCGAGCAGATCCCGCAGGCCATCACGGCCTGGATGAACACCGCCGGCATCGGCTGGGTCGAGTTCCTGCTCTTCGTCAATCTCATCCTCCTGCTGGCCGGCAATGTGATGGAGCCGTCGTCAATCGTGCTCATTACCGCGCCAATTCTGTTTCCGGTGGCGGTGAGCCTCGGCATCAACCCGATCCACCTCGGCATCCTGATGACGGTGAACATGGAGGTCGGGCTCTGCCATCCGCCGGTGGGCTTGAACCTTTACGTCGCGTCCGGCATCGCGCGCATGGGCATCACCGAGCTCACCATCGCGACGTTCCCGTGGCTGGTGACGATGCTTATCTTCCTCGTCATCGTCACTTACGTGCCGGAACTCTCGCTCTGGCTCCCGCGCATGCTCGGGATGTTGTGAGCGACGACGTTAACAACTGCGCGTCCCGGAATGACGCAGTGAAACCAACCTGAACGCCCGTAAATCTACATTGCGCGCGGTTAATCTCTGTCCAAACTTTAACTTGATAAGGCGAAGGCGCGTGCTCTCATTGACGCATCAGGTTTGCCATTGGAGGTTGACCATGTTGAAGACGTTCCTAGCCGGCGCGACCGCGCTTGCGATTGCCGGCGGCGCGTATGCCTACGCGCAACAGTCGAGCACCGTCGGCGCTGGCGGAGAGTTCCAGCGCGTGCGTCACTCGCGCATCAGCGCCGAGGACATTAGCGCCTTCGGCGATGCGCGCATCGCCGCGCTGCATGCGGGTCTCAAGCTGACCGCCGAGCAGGAGAAGCTCTGGCCGCCGGTCGAGGCCGCGCTGCGCGATCTCGCCAAGCAGCGCTCCGAGCGTTTCGCGGCGCGCGCCAATGCCGACCGCCCGAAGGATCCGATCGAGCGCATGAACCTGCGCGCGGACGTGATGGGCCAGCGCGCGGCCGGGCTCAAGAAGCTCGCCGATGCGGCGGGTCCGCTCTACAAGAGCCTCGATGACGGCCAGAAGCGCCGCTTCGCGCTGCTTGCACGCCTCGACCGCGGCCAAATGCGCGCTCACCACGGGCATCATCACGGCCCGCGCGGCGGCATGATGGATAACGACGGCGGCCGGTAAGCCGTCGCAACGGAAGTGGACGCTGGCCAACGCGGTCTCCCCGAACGCGCGCCGCCGTCCAAGAAGCCGCCGGCTGAGGCACCCGGCGGCTTTTCTTTTTGCCGTTATTGCCGGCCCATGGTGACTTTCTAAGCATGCCCCAGGGGCGAAAACGCCCGCCGATGGGCGCATAGCGGCTATCCAGCGCCCATCCAGCACCCATGGCCTTCCGGCATGCTAGTCTAGGCGTTCGTGTCGCGTATCCTGAGTGTCGACAGATGCTCTATTCCACTGCCTCTAAACCGGCACAGCGCTGGATGAATTCGGTGGGCCTGACCGTTGCGGTCGCCATCGCTTATTTCCTGGCGGCGCGCCTCAGTCTGCTCCTTCTCACGAAACCCGATGGCGTCGCCGTTTTCTGGCCAGCCGCGGGGGTTTCGTCCGGCGTGTTGATTGCTCTTGGGCCGCGAGCCTTGTTGCCCGCGATCGCCGGCACGATGGCCGCAACCGTCACGGCCAATCTTTTCGGCGATCGTAACATCCTGAGCGCCATCGTTTTCGCCGTGAGCAACGCGCTCGAAGCAGGGCTTGTGGCCGCTCTCATCGAACGCTATTTGGGCCCGTTGTTCAGCCTGGACCGGCTGCGTAACGTCATCGGACTGCTCGCGGCGACGGTCGTCGCAACTGCCGTTTCGGGGATCGTTGGAGCATTGGGTTTCGGGTTATTCCACAGTTCGACCGCATCTTTTCTGACTGTCTGGCACCATTGGTTTCTGTCCGATGCACTTGGCATTGTCACGGTTGCGCCGCTCCTGATCGGGCTCGGTGCCGCAGTGCGCGACCCGCCACCGCACAATGAAATCAGCGAAGGCGCCGCGATGTTGGTCCTGCTCCTCATCGCGAGCGGAATCATTGTTTTGTTGCCGCGGGAGCCATGGATGGCGGTGCTGCCAGCCGGGTTGTTCTTTCCGTTGTTGTTGTGGGTGACGGCACGCTGCAGACCGGTCTTCGCCGCGGCCGCCGCATTCATCGTGGCGCTGACCGTTGTTTGGACGACAACGTTCGACATCGGTATTCTCGGCGATCCAACCCTTCCGGCTGCGCAGCGAATACTGGTTGCTCAGGCGAGTATCCTGACAGCCTCGTTCTGCGCATTGGTTCTCGCGGCGTTGTTCGCAGAGCGAAAGGCGCACGAGGTTAGCCTCGCTCGCTCGAACCTGATGCTGGAGCGCGAGCGGGACAACAAGTTGATGAACATGCAGGCGGTGACGGCCGCGATGGCTCACGAGCTCAAGCAGCCCCTGACGGCAATCTCGGCAAACAGCGAGGCCGTGCAGCTGGTTCTCAATCACACAAAGCCCGATCGCCATGCAATGAGCTCGGCTTTGGACAGCATCGTCGAGGATAGTCACCGCGCCGGCCGGATATTGAACGACATTCGCGCGCTGTTTTTAAAAACCGATAGCGAGCACGAGCCTGTCGATGTGAATGAAATTGCTTCGGGCGTCCTGCGCCTTCTGCACGAAGAGCTGAAGGCTCATGGTGTCGTGGCGCGCGTCGAACTGGCATCCGATTTGCCGCGCGTCACGGGCCATAAGGGCCAATTGCAGGAGGTGCTGGTCAATTTGCTGCAGAATGCCATTGAAGCGATGGACACCGTCAGGGCAGGCCGCAGGAGATTGTGGCTGAAAACCGAGCGGCATGGCGACGATGCCATTGTTGTTGAGGTCAAGGACTCGGGACCGGGGATCAATCCGGCAAATCTCAACGGCATATTCGATGCATTTTTCACGACAAAATCCCACGGGACCGGATTGGGATTGGCCATTTGCCGCATGATTATCGAGCGTCATGGCGGGCAATTGTCCGCGTCGTCGGACGGTGCACACGGCGCGCTATTGATGTTCGTTCTGCCCGCGCACAGGGGCTAGCACGAGACCACGGCGAGTCAGCGGCCAAAAATTGATTTCTTAAGGAGCTGCCGCGAATACCAATGGGAAGCGCGGGCTCAAATCCGCGCTAGCGCGCGAGGCGACGGCGATTGGCTCTCACTTTTCGCCGGTACACATCCGACGCTGACTTCGTCGCGCCCGCAATACCGCCGCCGGTCATCATCCTGGCTGCAGCAGCCGTCTGGGCTTGCGCGAACGCAAGGCACTTCTCCGTGACCATCCTCTGCGCCTCGCGTTGCGCTACGGCGCCGCCGGATGCCAGCCGCATCAATCGCATTGCGACGACGGCATTGGCATCCAAAGTTGCTTGTGCAAGTTGAAAATAGGAAGGCCAGGGATTGAACACCATCTATCTCCACGATCGGGGCTTGTATTCAGAAAAAGCGCCCGCCGCTCTCTTGTTCCATCCTTTACGCGGAGATTTTCTTGCCTTCAGCATCGAGCACGGCATCGTAGAGGTCGTCCTGCGCGATCATCTCAAGCAGGGTTGTGGCCAGCTCGGCCTCGGTCACGCCCATGGCGTCCGCCCGCTGGCGCAGCCGGGACATGGCAACCCGGCTGAGTTGCAGTGTCGTCGGCATGGCAAAGGCAGAGGACCGCGTTTGCTTTGGCGGTTGTGGTGGGTTGGCCGAGGGCACCAGCGGCACCAAGGGTACCACCTTGACCTCTTTGGGTGCGCGCAGGCTGATCTGGGCCTGTGAGCACCGCACTTTTAGTGTGCCGGCTGTGCAGCCAAGGCGGGCTGCGATGGCTTCGGCATTCAAGCCTTGCTGGACCAGCACCGGGATGCCGGCCATGACGTCCTTGGTCAGAATAGAACGCCGCCGTCGTTTTTTTCCCGCGGCTGGATTCATTGCTTCTGCGTCGACCATTTCACTGTCTCCTCCGACTCTCGCCAAACTCAGCTGTTCTTCCGCACGGACGTAAAAGCTGCGTAGCCGCCGTTGTGGCTTGCCAACAACGCCCCCAGTGCCAAATTGTTCTTGAATTGTGATGACTGTTTAAAACAACCGGACCGACCCGGTCTTGTCCTTTTCGGCCAAAGTTTTGTTAGTTTGTTCCACAACGACTGTCGTGGAGGCCGGAAAGGGTGGTGGGCGCACAAGGACTCGAACCTTGGACCCGCTGATTAAGAGTCAGCTGCTCTACCAACTGAGCTATGCGCCCGGATTACCGCGGCGGGAACCGCCGCAGCGCGCGTGGCTTAGCAAAGGCCATCGGGAGTGTCCAGCAGCGACGCCGCCGGTCAGGAGCGTCCCCCTCGCAAGAAGCCGTCAAGATCGGGGGACCGGAAAACGTTGCACTAGAACGTTTCGACCCAGGGCCGCATCTCCATTTCCCACGTCCAGGCGCTGCGTGGCTGGCACAACACGTTCCAGTAATTGGCGGCGATCGCATCCGGGTCGAGCATGGAGTCCGGTTTGTCTTTTGGCTCGGTCCGCGTTGCGCTGCGAATGCCGCCGTCGATCACGAAATGCGCGACGTGGATGCCGTGCGGCGACAATTCGCGGGCCATGCTCTGCGCAAGGCCGCGCAATGCGAACTTGCCCATCGCAAAGGCGGAAGAGTGCGGATAGCCCTTCACGCTCGCCGATGCGCCGGTAAAAAGAATGGCGCCATGCCTGTTTGGGAGCATGCGGCGCGCGGCCTGTTGGGCGACCAGAAAGCCTCCAAACGCGCTGACGGCGATGGCCTTCGAAACATCGGCAGGGATCAGATCGACCAATGCGCCGCGCGTGCGGCCGCTTGCGTTATAGACGACAATGTCCGGCGTGCTGGAATCGCGCTCGACCGCAGCAAATAGCTTCGTGACATCGTCCGGATTGATCGCGTCACAGGGATAGGCCGTGGCACCGGTTTCCTTGCAAAGCGCGCCGAGCTTGTCCGTATGCCGGGCTGCCAACGCGACACGGATGCCTTCGCGAGCAAAGAGCCGCGCCAATGACGCGCTCAAGCCCGTGCCGGCACCGACGATCAAGGCCGATTTGTATTTTTTGTCCATGAACACTCTCCGTAGCCGCAGCGCGGCCCGCTGCAATCTAAGCTTGGCATACATTTATCGCGAATGACTGGGCCTCAGCCCAGCGATGCAGGAGCCAGGGGCCGGAACTCCTTCGGCTTCTCGCGAAAAGCGCGCTGATTTGCAAATTGCACGCCGAAGCGCCACGATTGCTGCAGCGTTACCCGGGAGAGGTCATGATTACCGTTCCCGAACTCGCGGCTGAGGCACTGGGCACTTACCTCGCCGAGCATATGGGTCGCCGGTTTGGCTCGACGGACGCGGAGCTCATCGAGCTCGTCCAGTCGGCTGCACGGCTTGCTATCGACTGTATCGGCAACAGCGACGCGCTCTATCACAACGTCGAGCACACGATGCTGGTGACGCTCGTCGGCTACGACATCATGCGCGGGCGAAGGCTTCTGAAAGACACAAGCGCCAGCGATTATGCGCACGTTCTCATCGCCTGCCTTTTCCACGACATTGGCTATGTTCGCGGCATTCTCGACGGCGACAGCAACGACGGCTTTATTGTCGACGCCAAGGGCGGCAAAGCCCGGCTGCCGCGCGGCTCGTCCGACGCAGCCCTCATGCCATATCACGTCGATCGCTCGAAGCTGTTCGTGATGGACCGGGTCAAAACGCTCGACGCCACCCGCATCGCCAATGCCATCGAGGCCACGCGATTTCCGCCCGGCGTCGGTGCTAGCGAGGACGGCATCCTGGTGCGTGCCGCCGATCTTATCGGCCAGCTCGGCGACCC
>Ga0070671_100004010_pt1 | contig 11601 bp, 10 predicted proteins | sample KBSS73metaG_FD_65341 | JGI IMG/M metagenome (GOLD analysis project Ga0070671, IMG submission 65341) | Switchgrass rhizosphere microbial communities from Kellogg Biological Station, Michigan, USA - KBS S7-3 metaG | ecosystem: Host-associated > Plants > Roots > Rhizosphere > Soil ...
TTCGCCTCTTCGTCCCACTCCTCCTTCTGCATCAGGATCGGCAGCGAGATGTGGTCGGAGTACTTCGAGATGATCGAGCGGAGCTTCCACGACGACAGGAACTCCTCCTCGCCCTCGCGCAGGTGCAGGATGACGCTCGTGCCGCGCTCGGGGCGGGTGATCGTCTCGACCTCGAAGTCGCCGGCGCCTTCGGACATCCAGCGCACGCCCTCTTCGGCCGGCAGACCGGCGCGTCGCGACTCGACGGTGATCCGGTCGGCGACGATGAAGCCCGAGTAGAAGCCGACGCCGAACTGGCCAATCAGCTGCGCGTCCTTCTTCTGGTCGCCCTGCAGTGCCGACATGAACTCGCGCGTGCCGCTCTTGGCGATCGTGCCGAGGTGGGCGACCGCCTCCTCCGACGACATGCCGATGCCGTTGTCGGTGATCGTGATCGTCTTCGCGTCCTTGTCGAAGGCGACGCGGACTTCGAGGTCGGTCTTGCCCTCGTACAGCTCGGGCTTGTCGATCGCCTCGAAGCGCAGCTTGTCGCACGCGTCGGAGGCGTTCGAGATCAGCTCGCGCAGGAAGATCTCCTTGTTCGAGTACAGCGAGTGGGTGACGAGGTGCAGGATCTGCTTGACCTCGGCCTGGAAGGAAAGGGTTTGCTTGTCCATCGATGGTTCCGGCACGGTGTAAGAACGGGGCAAGCGCGTGGCGCGACGCAGCTTGGCGCGTCGGCAGATGGCGCCTGCGCCTCGCCTTTCAAGGCCCCCTCCTAGAATCCCCGGGCACCGAGGAGACGGCATGAACCGATGGCAGCGTCGTATCGCGATCGCCGCAGCGCTGGCGCTCGCGGCGTCTGCCGTTCGCGCCCAGGGCGCGTCGGTGCCCACCGACGCGACGCGCGACGAGGTCCGCCGGGACGTCGAGCGGGTCAAGGTCGTCGGCCCGGCCGAGGTCATGCTCAAGGACCAGGCGCGGCTCGCCCTGCCCGCCGCGCGCATGTGGGTGCCGCATCCGGTCGCCGGCAAGATCCTCGAGGCGATGGGCAACCGCCCGGGCCCGCGCCTGCTCGGCCTCGTTTACCCGCTCGCCGAGACCGACGACTGGATCGTCGTCGCCGAGTACGAGCCCGCCGGCTACGTCAAGGACGACGACGCGCGCGACTGGAACGCCGACGACCTGTTGAAGAGCCTGAAGGACGGCACCGCCGCCGCCAACAAGGAGCGGAAGAGCCGCGGCTTCCCCGAGATCGTGGTGACCGGCTGGGCCGAGAAGCCGGCCTACGACGCGGCGACGCACCGCCTCGTCTGGGCCGCGCGCGCCTCCCACGTCGGCGAGCAGGGCGGGCCGACGATCGTCAACTACAACACCTACGCGCTCGGCCGGGAAGGCTTCGTCAGCCTCAACCTGCTGACCGACAGCGCCCATCTCGATGCCGACAAGGTTCACGCGCGCGAGCTTCTCGGACGGCTCGAGTTCGTCAACGGCAAGCGCTACGCCGACTTCGACAGCAAGACCGACCACGTCGCGGAGTACGGCTTGGCCGCGCTCGTCGCAGGCGTCGCCGCGAAGAAGCTCGGCCTGCTCGCCCTGCTCGGCGTCGCCGCAGTGAAGTTCTGGAAGATCGGGCTGCTCGCGCTGGTCGGCGCGGGCGCCTTCTGGCCGCGCCTGCGGGCGCGCTTCGCCGCGAAGAAGGACGCGCCGCTGCCGCCCGCGCCGTGATCAAGCTGCTTCTTCTCGCGCTCTCGGGCGCCAAGCTCGCCAAGGTGTTCGCCAGCGGCGGCACGATGCTGATCTCGCTCGTCGTCTACGCGTTCGTCTTCGGCTGGCGCTACGCGGCCGGCTTCATCGCCCTGCTGTTCGCGCACGAGATGGGCCACTACCTGGCGGCGAAGCAGCGCGGCCTGGCGGTCGGCCTGCCGACCTTCATTCCCTTCGTCGGCGCGTGGATCGACCTCAAGGAGCAGCCGCGTGACGTCGAGACCGAAGCCTACGTGGCGCTCGCCGGACCGTTGCTCGGCACGGTCGCGGCGATCGCCTGCTATCTCGCCGCCGACGACGGCGGGCCGCGCTGGCTGATGGCGGTCGCGTACTCGGGCTTCTTCCTGAACCTCTTCAACCTGCTGCCGATCTCGCCGCTCGACGGCGGCCGGGTCACGGCCGTGCTCTCGCCGCGGATCTGGTTCGTCGGCGTTCCGCTGCTCGCCGCGATGTTCGTCTGGCAACCGAACCCGATGCTGCTGCTGATCGGCCTGCTCGCGGCACCGCAGCTCGTCAAGGCCTGGAAGTACGACCCGAAGGCGCCCGAGAACCAGAGCTACTACGCGATCGCGCCGCAGCGCCGGCTCGAATATCTCGGCCTCTACTTCGGACTCGCCGCGTACCTCGCGTTCATGGCGTACCGCACCCACTCGCTGATCTCGCCGGCGGCGTCGTGAGGACCGTTCGCGCCGTCCGCTACGTGACGCCGTTGCGCGAGGGCGGCTCGCTGCCGGCGATCGTCGAGGCCGACGACGACGGCCTGTACGTCCTCAAGTTCCGCGGCGCCGGCCAGGGCCCGCGCGCGCTGATCGCCGAGCTCGTCGCCGGCGAGATCGCTCGCGCCCTCGGGCTGCCCGTGCCCGAGATCGTGTTTGCGCGTCTCGACGCCGACCTCGCCCGGACCGAGCCCGACCCGGAGATCCAGGACCTCATCCGCGCCAGCGCCGACCTCGTCGACGGCAGCGCCGGCCTGAACCTCGCCCTCGACTACCTGCCGGGCTCGGTCGCGTTCGACCCGCTCGCCTGGCACGTCGAGGTCGAGCTCGCGTCGCGGATCGTCTGGTTCGACGCGCTCGTGAGCAACCTCGACCGCACGCCGCGCAACACCAACATGCTCGTCTGGCACGGCCGGCTCTGGCTGATCGACCACGGCGCGGCGCTCTACTTCCATCATTCCGCAGCGGACTTCAGGCCACGCGCGACGAGCGCATTTCCCGCCATCAAGGACCACGTCCTGCTGCCGTTCGCCGATCGAATCGACGAAGCGGACGCGGCGCTGCCGGTGCGGCTGACGAACGAGCGGATCGCGGCGATCACCGCGCTGATCCCGGACGAATGGCTCGACGACGATCCGCTCTTCGCGAGCCGCGACGCGCACCGCGCCGCCTACGCCGACTACTTCGCCGCGCGGCTGGTCGCGACGCGCGCTTTCGCAGAGGAGGCGGCCCGTGCCCGATCGCTGCACGTATGACTACGCGATCGTCCGCGTGGTTCCGCGCGTCGAGCGCGGCGAGTTCGTCAACGTCGGGGCGATCGTCTCGTCGGACGCCGAGGGCTACCTGGCGGCGCGCTTCGCCTTCGACGAGGCGCGCCTGCTCGCCCTCGACCCGAACGTCGACGTGAAGGCCGTCCGCACCGGCCTCGACGCGATCGCGGCGGTCTGTGCCGGCGGCGCCGCGGCCGGCGCGATCGGCCGCCTGCCGCTGCGCGAGCGCTTCCACTGGCTGGTGGCGCCGCGCAGCACGATCATCCAGACGTCGGCGGTCCACACCGGCCGCTGCGTCGAACTCGCCGATGTGCTCGGGCGCCTGCTCGAGAAGATGGTCATTCCGCTGGCGCCTTCGTCACCTTCGCCGCCGTCGCCCTAGACATCTCCGCCTCTTTTCGCCGTCGCCATGAACAAGCCTTCGACGCCCTCCGCCGCGCCCGCGACCGACCTTCCGTTTCGCCCGATCGCCGCGCTCGTTCGCGAGCACGCGACGGCCGCGCCGCGCCAGCCGGCGATCGTCGACGATCGCGGCGCGCTCGACTACGGCACCCTCGACGCGCTGATGGACCGCATCGCGGCGACGCTGCAGCGCGATGCGATCGGTCCCGGCGAGTCGATCGCGATCTGCGCCCTCAACTCGACTCGCTATGCGGCGCTCTTCCTCGGCGCCCTTCGCGCCGGCGTCGTCGTCGCGCCGCTCGCCGCATCGGTGACCCCGGCGAGCTTCCGTTCGATGGTCGCCGACTCCGGCGCGCGCCTGCTCTTCGTCGATGCGAGCGCCGACGCCGTCATCGGCGATGGGGCCGGTCTGCCGAGGCGAATCTCCCTGGGCGGCGCGGCTACCGGCACCGCGTTCGACGACTGGATCGCCGCGCCCGGCGGCACGCCGAGGGACGTCGAGATCGACCCCGCGATGCCGTTCAACATCATCTATTCGTCGGGGACGACCGGAACGCCGAAAGGGATCGTCCAGCCGCACGGCATGCGCTGGACGCACGTCATGCGCGGCGGCCGCTTCGGCTACTCGCGCGACACGGTCACGCTGCTGGCGACGCCGCTCTACTCGAACACGACGCTGGTCGTCTTCTTCCCGACGATCGCCTTCGGCGGCACCGTCGTCCTGATGGACAAGTTCGACGTCGATCGCTACCTCGCGCTCGCCGAGCGCCATCGCGTCACGCACACGATGCTCGTTCCGGTGCAGTACCAGCGGCTGATGGCGAGCCCGCGCTTCGGCGCGCACGACCTGTCGTCGTTCCGGATGAAGTTCTGCACCAGCGCGCCGTTCGCCGCCGCGCTGAAGGCCGACGTCCTCGCGCGCTGGCCGGGCGGGCTGGTCGAGTTCTACGGGATGACCGAGGGTGGCGGAACGTGCATCCTGGCCGCCCACGAGAACCCGACCAAGCTGCACACGGTCGGCGCGCCGAGCGAGGGCCACGACATTCGCGTCATCGACGAGGAAGGACGCGAGCTTCCCGCCGGGGCGACCGGCGAGGTCGTCGGCCACTCGGCGGGGATGATGGCCGGCTATCACGGCCAGCCGGAGAAGACCGCCGAGGCCGAGTGGTTCGATGCGACGGGGAAGCGCTTCATCCGCACCGGCGACGTCGGCCGCTTCGACGACGACGGCTTCCTCGTCCTCGTCGATCGCCGCAAGGACATGATCATCAGCGGCGGCTTCAACCTCTATCCGAGCGACCTCGAGGCGGTGCTGCGCGCGCATCCCGGCGTCGCCGAGGCGGCGGTCGCGGGGGTGCCGTCGGAGCGCTGGGGCGAGACGCCGGCGGCGTGGGTCGTCGCCCGCGCCGGCGCGAGCGTCGACGCCGAGCCGCTGCGCGCCTGGGCCAACGAGCGCGTCGGCAAGACGCAGCGGATCGCTTACCTCAGCCTCGTCGACGAGCTGCCGCGCAGCGCGATCGGCAAGGTGCTCAAGCGCGAGCTGCGCGATCGCTTCATTGCCGAACACTCGGCCTCTCCTGCGGTGCCGAAGGGCTGAGGCCCTCCGGCCCCGCGCCCGCACCCGCGGCCTCGAAGGTCTTTGCGGGCGCGCAAGTCGATTCGGCTGCCGCCGCTGGCCGCGAGCGCGCCGACGCCGCGCTCAGTCGTTGACCGCGTGCGGCGGGCGCTTCTCGTACCAGTGCGTGATCCGCGTGCCGTCCCAGTGGAGCGCGAGGTGCGCCGCCGACTTGGCATGGCGCAGCGCGCGCGGCCTGAAGATGCCGACGCACTCCCCGCCGGCATGGCGCACGCTCGGATAGCGGATTCCCCAGCTCTGCGCCGAGCGCAGGCGCCGGCCAAGGAGCTGCGACGGTCCGTAGTCGTCCGGATCGAGGACGGCGGCGAAGCGGCTCGAGCGGGTCGCAGCGGTGTCGGCCTCGAGCAGGTCGTGCAACTCGGCTTCGACGCTGGCGGTGATGAGGCGCATGTCGAGATCGATCGCCGGCTCCTCGGTGCGGCGCAGGAAGACGGCGCGATGGTGGCTCACCTCGGCGATCGCCGTCTCGAGCGAATGCGCCGCGTAGTAAACGCCGTACGTGCCGTCGGAAAAGCGGGAGCCTTCCGCGTTGAGGTGAGTGAACGCGGCCATCACCGGCGTCGCCCCGGGGCCGGAGAGGCGCTCGTCCTTCGGCACGAGCGCGAGCTCGCCGATCTCGTCGCGGATGCGCGGGTTGGCAAGCGCCTCGATCGCGAAGACGACGTCGAGGTCGGCGGCGTCGGCGATGGCGTCGTAGAGGCCGACAGTCGGATAGCGCGACGGGATCAGCCGGTACGACGGCCGCCACGAGACGCGCCGCACCGGCACGGTGCTGGCGTCGACCGCGTTCATCCGCGGGCTCGCGCGCCGCGGCCGCCGCCGCCCGCGGCGCGACCGGTCGCGCCGCTCATGCCTTGCCGCCGCGCTGCGCGTCGAGGTACCGGCGGACCTCGTAGAGATCGGAGACCTGGCCGCCGAGCATCCGGTCGAGCGACGACCTGCCGCCGAACATCGGTGCCGTGTTGGGCTTGCGCAGCCATTCGTCGGCGCGGCGCGGCGATGGGAAGAGGATCTGCAGCGACGAGTAGATCCCGAACAGGTGCGACAGCCGCTCGAGCAGATGGCGGTCGAGCGGAGCGACCTTGCCCTGCTTCCACTGGTAGAGCGTCGTTCGGGCGACGCCGAGCAGCGTCGTCTGCTCGGCCACCGAGAGCTGCCAGGCATCGGCGAGGCGAAAGAAGGTCCGCAACGCGGCCGCCGCGCTCGCCGGCGAGGTCAGGTCGACGGCGGGAACATCGGGCTTGAGAAGAGCGCTCATCGGAGGTCGATACGGCCACCCCGGCTGCGGAGTGCGCGGAATCTAGTCCATCGGCGAACAAAAAGCAATGGAATGTCCGTACGCGGACAACGGTGATTCGCTCGCGCGCGGCCGTCAGCGGGAATGCGTCACGCCGCCGTCGACGACCAGCGTCGAGCCGACGACGTAGTCGCCGGCGCGCGAGGCGAGATAGATCGCGGCGCCGGCCATGTCGTCGTCGACGCCGATCCGGCCGAGCGGGATCCGCGCCTTGACCGCGTCGGCGCGGTCGCGCGCGTCGCGGTTCATCTCCGAAGCGAACGCCCCCGGCGCGATCGCGCTGACGACGATGTTCTCCCGCGCCAGGCGCAGCGCCATCCGCCGCGTCAGCTGGATCAGCCCGGCCTTGCTCGCCGCGTACGAATACGTTTCCTGCGGATTGACCGAGATGCCGTCGATCGAGGCGATGTTGATCACCTTGGCCGGCCGCTCGGCGCTCGCCGCCTTGCGCAGCGGCGCGGCGAGCGCCTGGGTGAGGAAGAACGGCGTCTTCAGGTTGAGGTTGACGACCTTGTCCCAGCCCTTCTCGGGGAAGGTGTCGAAGTCTTCGCCCCAGGCGGCGCCGGCGTTGTTGACGAGGATGTCGAGCGAAGACTCGTGCTGGGCATACGCCGCGACGAGCGACTGCACGCCCTGCGCATCGGAGACGTCGGCCGGCAGCGAGACGCAGACGCCGAGCGACGACAGCTCGCGCGCGGTGGCGTCGCATGCCTCGGCCTTGCGGGACGAGATGTAGACCGCGCGCGCGCCGGCCGAGAGAAAGCCGGCGGCGATCATGCGGCCGATCCCGCGCGAGCCGCCGGTGACGAGGGCGGTGCGTCCGGCGAGGGAGAAGAGGTCGTTCATGATGTCGCTCCTGAAGGGGTTTGAGGGGGCGCGTCACGTCTACGCCACGCGACCAGCGTACACCGGTCGCCGACCGCTCGATCTGGGCACGGCCGTTGCTGCAAAGCGGCGATGAGCCATCCGCCTGGACCACCGCGCGGGCCCCGTCACGACGCGAAGGGATCGTCTTGGAACAGAAGTGGCCGCAGACGCTGTGGGTCGTCCGGCACGGCCAGAGCGCCGGCAACGTCGCGCGCGACGCCGCCGAGCTCGGCGGTCTGACGACGATCGACATCGCCCATCGCGACGTCGACGTGCCGCTCTCGCCGCTCGGCGAGCAGCAGGCCGACGCGCTCGGCGACTGGTTCACCGCGCTGCCCGAGGACGAGCGCCCCAACGTCGTCCTGAGCTCGCCCTACGTGCGGGCGCGCCAGACCGCCGACCGCGTCCTGCGCGCGCTGCAAGGCCGAGCCTCGGCCGGCGCCGCCGACGCGACGATGACGTGCGTTCGCGACGAGCGGCTGCGCGAGAAGGAGTTCGGCATCCTCGACCGGCTGACGCCGCTCGGCATCCGCGCCAAGTACCCCGACCTCGCCGAACAGCGCGCGCACGTCGGGAAGTTCTACTTTCGCCCACCCGGCGGCGAGAGCTGGTGCGACGTCATCCTGCGCCTGCGCAGCCTGCTCGACATGCTGACGCGCGAGTACCGCGGCGACCGCGTCCTCGTCGTCGCCCACCAGGTGATCGTCAATTGCCTGCGCTATTTGCTCGAGCGCCTCGACGAGGACCAGATCCTCGCCATCGACCGACTCGGCGACGTTCCCAACTGCGGCATCACCTCGTATGCCTTCGACGCGCGCGCCGGCCGGCACGGCAAGCTCGTCCTGCAGCTCGAGAACTTCGTCTCGCCGCTGCGCGAGGCAGGCGCGCCGGTGACCGCCGAGCCCGACCTGCCGGTGGCGCCGAAATCGTGAAGTCGGACGACGTGCCCACCCTCGAGGTCGACCCGCGGCTGCTGCGCGAGTGGCCGTTGCCGCAGCCCGATGCCAGTGCCGACAAGGAAGAGCGCGGCTCGACGCTGGTGATCGCCGGCAGCGCCGAGATGCCGGGCGCGGCATGCCTCGCCGCGACTGCGGCGCTGCGCGCGGGCGCCGGCAAGATGGCGGTAGCGACGGTCGCCGGAATCGCCCCCGGCGTCGCCCTGCTGCTCGCCGAGGCGCGCGTCCTCGCCCTGCCGCAGACCGACGCGGGCGGCATCGCCGCCGACGCCATGGCCCAGATCGAGCAGCGCCTCGCCAAGATCGACGCGGTGCTGATCGGCCCGGGCCTTCTCGACGGCGCGGCGACGCGCTCGTTCACGCGCCGCCTCCTCAAGCGCGCGACGCGCGCCGCGATCGTCGTCGATGCGCTGGCGATGGACGCCGTCTTCGACGTGCGCCGCTTCGAGCGCGCGCCGCTGCTGACGCCGCATGCCGGCGAGATGGCGCATCTCACCGGCCTGGGCAAGGACGAGATCGACGCCGACCCGGAGCGCCATGCGCGCGAGGCGGCGCTGCGATGGAACGCCGTCGTCGCGCTCAAGGGATCGACGACCTACATCGCGACGCCCGAGGGCGACTGCTGGCGCCACGCCAGCAGCCAGGTCGGCCTCGGCACATCGGGCTCGGGCGACGCGCTCGCCGGAATCATCGTCGGCCTGGCGGCGCGCGGCGCCCCGCTCGCGCAGGCGGCGGTCTGGGGCGTCGCGCTGCACGCCCGCGCCGGCCGGGCGCTGGCCGAGCGGATGGGGCCGCTCGGCTACCTCGCGCGCGAGCTGCCGGGCGAGATCCCGGCGCTCCTGCACCAGCTCGCCCACTGAACTTCGTCGCACGGAGACCGGCCATGAAGAGCGCACTCGAACCCTACTTCGGCAAGCGCGATTTCAGGATCACGAGCGAGCCGCAGGGCGGCAAGTCCTCGACGGGCGCGCTCACGTTCGTGATCCAGAAGCACGCCGCGAGCCGCCTCCACTACGACTTCCGCCTCGAACTCGACGGCACGCTGAAGAGCTGGGCGGTGCCGAAGGGGCCGAGCCTCGATCCCGCCGACAAGCGGATGGCGGTGCACGTCGAGGACCACCCGATCGACTACGGCCGCTTCGAGGGAACGATCCCGAAGGGGCAGTACGGCGCGGGCGAGGTGATCGTCTGGGACAACGGCACCTGGGAGCCGGTCGGCGATCCGCGCGCGGGCTACCGCGCCGGCAAGCTCAAGTTCCGCCTCGACGGCAAGAAGCTGCACGGCGGCTGGATGCTGGTGCGGATGCACGGCCGCGCCGGCGAGCGGCAGGAGCCGTGGCTGCTGATCAAGGAGAAGGACGACGCGGCGCGGCCCGCCGGCGAATACAGCGTCGTCGACGCCGAGCCGAAGAGCGTGCTCTCGGACCGGACGATCGCCGACAAGCCGGCGGCGGCGCCGAAGGAAGCGGCGCGCGACGATTCGACGTCGCCCGAACACGCGAAGGGCGACCCGGCGACGGCGACGAAGAACGGCCCGGCCGCGAAGACGAGGGGCGGCGCGACAGCGAAGACCAAGGCGGCGGCAGCGAAGCCCAAGGCCGGCGCCCCAGCAAGCACGACCGAACGCGCCACCGCCAAGGCCAGCGGAGCGGCCGCCGCGAGGACGAGGAAAGCAGCATCGTCATCTGCCGCTGCCGCAGCCGCCCCTGCGCCGCTCGCGCTGCCGGCCGGCGCCATCAAGGCCAAGCTGCCCGCCACCTTCAGCCCACAGCTCGCGACGCTCGTCGCCGAGGCGCCGAGCGACGCCGGCTGGATCTACGAGATCAAGTTCGACGGCTATCGCATCGTCGCCCGCGTCGACGGCGACGACGTGCGCCTGTTCACGCGCCGCGGCAACGACTGGTCGGCGCGAATGCCGGGACTGGTCGACGCCGTGCGCGAGCTCGGCATCGGCTCGGGCTGGCTCGACGGCGAGATCGTCGTCAACGGCCCCACCGGGACGCCCGACTTCAACGCGTTGCAGAACGCCTTCGACTCGGCGCGAACGAACGACATCCAGTACTACGTCTTCGATCTGCCGTACTGGGCCGGCCACGACCTGCGCAGCGCGCCGCTGGTCGAGCGGCGCGCCGTGCTTGCCGCGCTGCTCGACAACGCGCCGACGCAGGAGCGGATCCGCTTCAGCCAGGACTTCGACTCGAGCCCGAAGGAGCTTCTGCAGAACGCGTGCCGGATGCGCCTCGAGGGAATGATCGGCAAGCGCGCCGACTCGCCGTACGTGTCGCGGCGCAGCCCGACCTGGATCAAGCTCAAGTGCACGCAGCGGCAGGAGTTCGTCGTCGGCGGCTGGACCGAACCGCAAGGCTCGCGCACCGGCATCGGCTCGCTCCTGCTCGGCATCCACGACGAGGCCGGACACCTTCGCTTTGCCGGCGGCGTCGGCAGCGGCTTCGACCAGAAGACTCTTCGCTCCGTCAAGCAGGCGCTGGCGGCGATCCCGGCCGAGAAGACGCCGTTCTTCGAAAAGCCGCGCGACGTTCGCGGCCACTGGGTCGAGCCGGTTCTCGTCGCCGAGGTCTCGTTCGGCGAATGGACTCCCGACGGCAGGATCCGCCACTCGGTCTTCCACGGCCTGCGCGACGACAAGGACGCGAGCGCGATCAGTCGCGAGAAGGCGGTCGATCCGGCGGCCGATTCCGGTGCGACCGCAGCGCGCAAGCGCGCGGAGAAGAAGACGGCGCCATCGGCCGCCGCGCAGAAACGCTCAGCCTCGACCGCGAAGTCGGCCGCGCCCGCGGCCTCAGCGAAGCCCACCACGCCAGCGGCCGCAGCGAAGTCCGCCGCGCCCGCGGCCGCAGCGAAGCGACGCGCCGCCGCAGCCGGCGACGCGACCGTCGAAGGCATCCGCATCAGCCATCCCGACCGCGTCATCGACACCTCGACCGGAATCACCAAGCTCGACGTCGTCAACTACTACCTCGACGCGTCGAAGCTGATCTTGCCGCACCTCATCACGCGACCGGTGTCGCTCGTCCGCGCGCCCGCCGGGCTGGCCGGCCACCTCGTCTTCCAGCGCCACGCCGGCAGCCTTCGCATCCCCGAGCTGCGCGAGCTCGATCCGTCGTTCTCGCCCGACCACGAGCCGATGGTCGAGGTCGATTCGTTCACCGCGCTGATCGGCTCGGCGCAGGCCAACGTCATCGAGTTCCAC
>Ga0070671_100004011_pt1 | contig 11601 bp, 5 predicted proteins | sample KBSS73metaG_FD_65341 | JGI IMG/M metagenome (GOLD analysis project Ga0070671, IMG submission 65341) | Switchgrass rhizosphere microbial communities from Kellogg Biological Station, Michigan, USA - KBS S7-3 metaG | ecosystem: Host-associated > Plants > Roots > Rhizosphere > Soil ...
ATGTTCAACTTTTCGTGAAGTCGGAGCAAAAGGTCAAAGACATCGCGGTGGAACCTGCCGGAGCAATCTCCTTCAAAGAAGGAAGACCAACAGTTCACGGTTGGAAAAGTTTTAAGCTGAATGGCTTCAAATGGGGGCGCGCGCGTCTGCTGATCACCTACGATGATGGCGCAAAACAATCTATCAACTACTACGTTACTAAACCGTCGTCTGAAGCAGTTGCCGACCTCGGCAACTTCCTCACGACGCGGCAGTGGTTTGTCGATCCGAATGATCCTTTCAAACGAAGTCCATCGGTGATGAGTTACGATCGAGAAGCTAACAAAATTGTGACGCAAGACAGTCGGGTTTGGATCGCGGGTTTGGGTGATGAGGGAGGCTCAGGCTCCTGGTTGGCTGCGGCAATGAAAGAATTTGGCCTACCGAAACGCGATGAGATCGCGAAGTATGAACAGTTCATCGACAATGTCTTATGGGGTGGGTTGCAATACAAGGATGGTCCAAACAAGTATGGCGTGCGCAAGAGTCTGTTCTATTATTCCCCACAAGGTGTGCCGGGTTTCGCATACGACTCCGCTTTAAATTGGACCACATGGACGAGTTGGAAAGACTCCGATGCTGAATCTACAGGGCGCGGCTACAACTATCCGCATGTCGTCGCCGCATATTGGTCCATGTATAGACTGGCGAGAAACAGCAACGGCCTTGTCACAAACCATCCCTGGGATTGGTATCTTAATCAGGCTTACGAAACAACGCGCTTCATGTTTAGTCGCCAGTCGGATGGTCGCCGGCGGGTTGGCTACGTCGAACTCGGATTGATGGAAGGCGATATTGTTCTGGAGCTGTTGAAAGATCTTCACCGCGAGAGTTGGACAGAAAAGGCGAGTGTCGTTGAAGGCTTGATGAAGGAAAGAACTGATCGGTGGAGAAAAGAGGCGTTTCCATTCGGGAGTGAGATGGCCTGGGATTCGACCGGCCAGGAAGAGGTCTATGCCTGGTGCAAATACTTCGGCATCGAAGACAAAGCTCTTGTCTCGCTTAACTCGATCATTGGTTACATGCCGACGATTCCTCATTGGGGATACAACGGCAACGCGCGACGCTATTGGGATTTTCTATACGGAGGAAAACTGCGTCGTATCGAGCGTCAGCTCCATCATTACGGTTCCGGACTGAACGCGATACCAGTGCTCTCTTATTTCCGTGAACACCCCGATGACATTTACCTGCTCCGCGTTGGATACGGCGGATCAATGGGTGCGTTGACAAACATTGATCAGGACGGATTTGCTTCAGTCGCCTTCCACTCATTTCCGTCAACGCTGAAATGGGATGCATATAGTGGTGATTATGGTCCAAACTTTTACGGGCATGCGTTCACGACCGGCACATATTTGATTAACCATCCTGAGTTTGGTTGGCAGGCGTTTGGAGGAAACCTCAAACACGCCGGCGATTGGATCAAGGTTCAACCACTTGATTCATTTCGTACGCGCTTTTACATCGCAACGAAAGGACTTTGGTTGACGCTAGACAGTGGGACGATGAGCAGCGTGGAATTGAACACGCGCACAAACGCTATTCGAATCGGACTGTCAGGGGCTACCGCGAATACAACGCAAGCACGTTTACGAATTGAGCAGACGGCGAAGCTAGTAGGGGTTGGAATATATCAACCGCGTGGTTCTTTTACGTTCGAACGCGATGCTTACTCAGTGCCGCTACAGAACGGTATAACGTGGGTCGAGCTGAGTGAGGTGAAGAAATAGTTAGACAGGATTTCATGACTCAACAAGAAGAAGGCAATCAAACAACTTCATCTGGCGCCAAACAATCGCAGCAATCAGAGAAGCCCAGCGACCAGATAATTACAGCAATTAAATAATTACAGTGGTAATCAGACAATCTTTGAAAGTCTTGAAATCCTGTCAAAGCTGGGCTCGATGAATGGACGCCACCAGCTTAGCCAGATGGTCACTAGCGGTCAGCACCTGTACGTACCGTGCGCACTCCAAAAACTGTGGCGGTCTCATTACCGTTCGTCGCTTGAAACCTCACCGTCACCTTAGTTTTGTCTTTCACTAACTCTGCCGGAATTTTGTAATCAACGTCGAAAAAGCGACCAGCAGCACTGCCAGGTGGACTTCGCTCGATTACCTGTTCACCTACTCGTTGGCCATCAACAATGATTTCGCCCGAGCGCTTTCCACGTTCATCTGTGTTGTAGGTCACCACAAGTACGTTAGGTTTGCTTGCGTCGATCGGTATGTCGTAAGAGAACCATTTCTTGCCACGGCGACCCGTTCGCCCCATCGCACGATCCGGGTTCGTCTCTTCGCCTTGTTGATTAAACGCCTTCTCTTTATCCGAATCGCCTGGCGAAACGAACGCAACCGTTGCGGCCTCGAGAAGTTGCTGCTTCTTCTTGGCAGCACCTAACTCGGCCAACTTTTGTCGCCACGTGTCTGACGAGTAAAGATCGAAATAGATGCCATAGGTGCGACGGTGAAGCCGGTAGAACGGCACGAACTCAACATCCCTTTCATTGCCATCATCACTTCGACCAACATTCACGGAGTGGAAAATTCCAAGTCTGTCGGGAACCGGCTGCAACCAATCAGCGATCCGCTTCTCTGAAGTTACAAATGAAGGAATCGGATCTGCTGGACCACGCCGTTCAGGTCCAAGATCAGCAGCAAGTACTAAGGGTCCCCACATCAATGCTGCTCGGTTCTTGTTGTCAGGCAGGCCTTCGATCCAGAGTGTCTTCGGTAAGGTCAAACTCACCGTATCCCCGCTTTTCCATGTTCTTTTCAATTCGACGTACGAACCTGGCTTTGACACTGTCGTAAACGGTTTGCCGTTTACCAGTACTCCAAAGCCGTCCCCTGCCCACGATGGCCGTCGGAATGCGAGCGTCAACTGTTTTGGTCTCTGCAACGCGATTTTGAAGTTTGCCTTGTCACCCTCCGGAAAATTAGTTTCCATCGTTAGGCTCGCACCAGCAGAAGACCAGGTTGCAGTCGATGGCACATAGAGATTTACCCAAAGCCGATCACCAGCTTCATAGTAGATACCGTCGCCATGCAGACCGTGACTCTCCATTCCACTCCCAACGCAGCAGGTAAAACTTCTCGCCATGTCCTGGTACTCGTGGCGCACACCGCGTCCAACTGGAACCATGTAGCAAGTTCGTCCATCCTCCGGATCGATTGAACCAAGAACGTGATTGAACAAAGCACGCTCTTCAAACTCTGCATACTTAACATCCGGATGGACCGCGAACAGCACTCTGGTCATTTTCAACATGTTGTAAACGTTGCACGACTCGTCAGTGCGTCCATCAACACGTTCGGCAAGTTGATCAGGTGGACCAAAATACTCATCTTTCCCATGGCCACCGGTTGCATACGTGTGATCGTTGACAACGATGTCCCAGAAGAACTCAGCTGCAACTCCGTCAGACGGATCTCCGGTGTAAACATATTGTTTGAGCACGCCGAGCATTTTCGGAACATTCGTATTGCCATGTTGTCCGGCTAATTTGTCCTCGCGCCGTTTTAGTGGATCAACAAAAGCGTGATGATCGAACCGATGAGACAGCGCTAGCCAGCGTTTGTCTCCAGTGTCTGCGTAAAGATCCGCCATGACTTCGTTCATGCCGCCAAACTCAGTGTTCAGTACTTTCTGAGTCTGATCGTCATTGAGCTTCGACATTATTGAGTCTGCCCAAGTAGCGTACTTCGTCTCGACTTCGAGGGCTGTTTGGTTTCCGGTGAAGCGGTATGCATCGCGGAGTCCGGCATACATCTTGTGAAGCGTGTACCAGGGAGACCAAAGACCATTCAGATCAAAAAAGCTGGAGCGAATATTTCCTTCCGTCACTTCAGCAAATTTTTCTCTCAAACCTTCGAGTGCACCTAAATACCCATCACCGTTTTTGTCTTGGACTTCCTTTAACTCTTTAACAATGTAGTCAGCGCGTTGCTTGAAACGCACATCACCAGTTGCCGCGTACATCAAAGAAACAGCGGAGAGATAATGACCCGCGATGTGTCCAGTCAGATTTCTGCCGTCACCATCCCAACCAGTGTAGCCTTGCGCTTTCGGCTCGAAACCCGCTCGCTTTCTGTAGTATACAAGCATTCGGTCAGGCTCAAGCTTTAGGAGATATTCAGCATCGAGGTCCTGCGCATGCTTCAGTGGCCCGCCCGTTAGTCTCACAGCCGACAATGGCAACGGCCGTGCAGCATCAGGCACGGCGTTCTTGATTCGCTGTGCACTTAGCGAACCGACGCCACAGAGCGTTACGATCACGATCAAAACACTTTTGGTCGCTCTCATTCTTCGAATCTCCTCCGACGACTTCTTTGAAACCGAATTCGCAAGTTCAGGTAGGGTCTACTTGCACGATCAAACTAACGGCGGCGAGCTCTTGCTTTCGTTTTAACGGATTTCTCTGGTTTTGGTTTAGTACGCTCGTGATGGGTGTCCTCCACTGTCTGGCCAAGTTCTTCGGGTGTCGCGCCAGCTTTCTCCAACGATGCAGCAATCAAATCATCGTTGGGTCGAACACCGTTGATAAAAGCAAACACATGGAAATTTGCATTCCGCTCGCGAATCGCTTCGATACGACCGGCTCTCTTCAGCTCGGCCAGCTCTGTCATGACGAACATTTGTTCTGCGCCACTCATATATCGATAGTCAATGTCGAAAGCTAAACCGGTCGAATGTGGAGGCGTGTCGATCATCACGGCGTTACGGTTAACACGCCGAAGGCTGTGTTGATACTGCTCAGGTCTCACCAGAGAACTGATTGGCAAGGGTCTTCCGAATTTCTGTTGATATGCTGACGCAACTTCCTCGAGGATTGTCAAAGCCTCTGGTCTAAGTGCGCTAAGCATATTGATCTTCATTTCCAGTCGATCCGTCGGGTTATCGATATCGAATGACCTGCCATTAAAACTATGTGCCAACGTTCGCAGAGAATCGTAATCGCGAAACATCTTTTGCCGGCTGATAGGATCCCCGTAAAAATGATCCAACACCGCCTTGTCCTGATCGACGGATGCCAATTCCTTACTCACTGATGAAACTGCTGCTGATCTTTCTTTGCTTGATTTAGCTTGCGGTGCGCTACTGTGAGACTGTAATTGCACTCGCTTATCGTCGAGTTGTTTGTAAGCCTCGCTCAGCTGGGCTTCGCTTAGTAATTCGACATCTTGATCGTCTCGATACCTGGTAAACAAGCTTTCGTCAGCTCTCGCACCGACACCAAGCAGAACATAAGTGTCAGTGACGGCAGGCAGAGACACCAAAGTCTGGCTCTGAATCATGCGTGCAAGATCCAGATAGTCCTGACAAGTGGGAGCGTTGTACTTTGCAATCTCAGCAACCTGCGCGGCCATAAACCAATGGCGTTCAGGGTAGTGCTTGAGCTCATCGGGAATTTCTATACCAACGTTCTCTTCAGGCGGCCGGACTTCCTTTACTCTTTCAACTGCTTTCTCCCAGGCGTCTGGATCAAGACTCTTCGTCTCAACCATGGGGATGTCAGGTGTGGCGTTCCTCTTATTCCGAGCTGAAGTCCAGTGAACCACCGACCAAGCGACACATGCTATAGCCAACACCAATACAGTTATTGCCAGTACCCGCTTATTCATTAACAGCTAGTTTCCGCCTTTTGGTATTTGTCACACCGATCTGAATAGACCTGCCACAGCGAATCACTTCGCCGAACATTAGAAGGCCGCATTGACTTCATTGCTTAATCTATCGAATTGATCTTGTGGTTGCCAGTCTTCTTCCAATTCTTTTTTCTTTAGCCATTTTTCTGGCGAAATGTGCAAACCTCAGATAGACTGACGGCCCCTCGCAAACACTCAAAGATTTCATGCCGCAAGTAGTAGCCGTCGTGAAGGCTGGAGCAAACGCATCCGTTAAGCGAAAACATATGTCAATCATCGTATGTCGACCAAAGAGTCTCCCTCTCGAGAAGCTTGTCGCTGCCGAGAAGCGCGCAATCGAAATTAACCCTGAAAACGCTTCCGAGCGTCGCATGGTCCAGCGCTCACCCATTGGAAGGATTGGTGGACCACGCCGCATCGCCGTTGTAATCGCGCGCAAGTGGCCCGCAACAGGAGTGAAGCTGAGTGTCTCCTTCCTCGATAATCCCTCCGTCGCCTTGCGGAAACGAATCATTCAGCACATGAACGCGTGGGGAACACAAGCGAATGTCTTGTTTAGCGAGACCCACGGAGTCGGACAAGTGCGCATCTCCCGTCTCGATTCGCCACCTGACATGGCTGGTTACTGGTCTTATGTTGGCACTGAAATTCTCGAAGTGGCCGAGGACGAACCTACGCTCAATCTCGAAACTTTTACGATGCGAGTGTCCGACGCTGAATTTCGTAGGGTTGTTCGACACGAAGCCGGTCACACACTCGGCTTTGATCACGAACACATGCGTAGCGAGATCGTGAACATGATCGATCGCAAGAAGGCCTTCGCATTTTTCGATCGTGATCAGGGTTGGTCAAAGGAAGAAGTTGAGGAACAGGTACTCACACCGCTCGTCAAGAAATCGATCATGGGAACAAAGGAAGCGGATCCTCTTTCCATCATGTGTTATCAGCTGCCGGGCTCAATAATGAAGAACGGCAAACCCATTAAAGGTGGAACAGATATCAATCCAAACGATTTTGCTTTCGCTAAATCCCTTTATCCTAAACACGAGCACGCACCGGAAAGCGTTGCAACAACTCCAATTTTGACTTCCCCGATTGTGGGAGTTTACGGTGCGGAAGCGGTAGATACTTTTGAAGTCGTGGTTATGGATGAGTTTCACTCGGGTGTCGAAAGTCGAGGCTCGAATGGAACATCCCCGAAGTTCGCGCAAGTCTTTGCGAGCTACGGCGGCGCAAGGGTGATGTCGTTGATGCAACTGCGCGCAGACAAAGGCGAAGCGAAAACGCGATTCGGGCAAATCATTCGTGTCCACGAACGAATCAAGGCCTACACGAATCGCGAACAAGGGTCATTGCCTGATGATGACGAGATGATTCAGTTTGGCAGCCAACTCTTTGACACGATTTTTCAAGGTGATGTCCGACGCCTTTATGACGAAGCTCGCACTCGCGAACGACGGCGGCTAGATCTTGTTCTGACTTCGATGATTCCCTGGATTGCCGAGAAGCCATGGGAATTCGCTTATGACCACAGTCGTAAATCATTTCTCGCTACCGAAGAAATTCACTTTGTTCGTAACGTTCTAACCAATGTGCCGGCGGATTCGATCCAGAAGGCAGATGGCCCACTACGCATTTTGGTCGCCTCGGCTCAACCGGTCGGTTTCGGACGGCTTTCCATTGATCAGGAGGTCGCTGTCATCCAACGCGGTTTTGAACCGCTGGTCGAGGCTGGACTCGTCGAGATCGAAACGATCGCTCGTGCAACACCGTCCGAGATTCACGGGCGGCTCGTAACAGGAAACTACCAGGTCGTTCATTTCATAGGTCACGGTGTTTATGACGAACAACGTGGCGAAGGTTATCTGATCTTTGTCGATGAGAATGGGGGCGAGTATCCGCTGGGCGAGCGATCAGTAAGAGAGATCTTTCGCGGTCGTGGATTGAGTCTAGTTTTTCTGAATGCTTGTGAAAGCGGTCGCGGCGGCCGAGCGGATTTCAACAAAGGCGTTGCGCAGTCGCTAGTGGCACATGGACTTCCAGCCTTGGTCGCTAACCAATACAGCGTGCTGGATTCATCCGCTACTTCATTTGCGCAGCAATTCTATTGGTCGCTTGCCCAAGGGGCCTCATTGGGTCAAGCAGCCAGGGAAGCACGCATCGCGGTCAATTACCTGCTTCATGGAGAACCTATCGACTGGGCCGTTCCAGTTCTTTACGCACGCGACGCCAATGCAACTTTGTGCGGACCGCCTAAGACTCTGCAGCGATCACCAGCCCTAAGTATTCGTGCATCGGCGCGCCGCTCGACAATCGCCCATGATATTCGCGTCGGAGTGTGGGACATGGACAACGTCTTTCCCTCACTAGATAAGACGGTTGATACGATGAACCGTTCGCAGGATGTATACGGATTTGAACTCGTGGATCTTTCGGTGCCGCTCGGTGTTTGGGATCTCGATTCTGAGAAAGGTAAGCCGTATCTCTGGGCGGAACAGCTCGCGCGGAAATTACAGAGGATGCCCCTTGAGCTTGGCGTGGATGTACTGGCGTGTGTAACGAGGCATTCGATGCGCGATGACAACTGGCTCAATATTTATGGTTGGTGGCCAATCGGACGTAAACCGCCATTCATAATTTTTTCCATTGCGGGCTTTGATGAATTGGCGCCCGAAGGACCAGAAACGGATCGTGCGATCGCGAATGCTACTGTGTCGGGGCTTGCAGGTTTTTATGGTGACATCGAGGGACACAGTCGAAGACCAACAGACTGTCCCTTGTGGCAGAACGACAACAGAGACTACAAACATCTGATTACCGAACAGAAGTTCGATGCGACGTGTCGTAAGACACTGAGAGCAAAATTGGGTTCAAAGGTCGCAGCTCTCGAAGCGTTACTGAAGAGCTTCTCGTAATCAACCAGGGTTGAAGAGTTGAGAAGTTTCCATTAACAACATCGCTCAAACGTTATTCGCCCGCTCAAGAACGATATCGAACACACCCGTCTGAAACGACGTTCCATTCACTTTCTTCTCCTCAACCGAGATCGCGTTCTCAATGCGATACATCGGGTCGCTCTTCTTCGGATCACCCTGAAAGTGAATCTCGGTAATTAACGGTTGATAACCTGGACAGGCTGCTAATAAATGAAAGTGAGCACAACGCCAGAAATCAGGCGCGTCAGGATTAGGTCGATATGGAATTGGTCGAATGCTTTCCAACTCGTAGTAACCCGTCTCGGATGAAATTAGCCTGCCGCGATTACGAAAGTCAGTCGTGCCGTTTGAGTATTTCTCGTTCATGTCAACGTGCCAAAAATCCAAGACCGCACCGGGAAGCGGACGCTTCGAGTCAAAGGCCCACACGCGACCGGACAGTACAAACTGTGTACCTGCTTCACCCGGTACACTCAGCTTGCCTCTGAATGGTGATCCACTTTTATAAAATGGTCCGTACGGAAAGGGCGTAACCTTCTTGAGTTCCGTACTCGGAATTACTTCCTGGCCTTTTCGTGTTCCCATCTGAATTAGAATACGATCCGACTGATCTCGATTCACTTCCTGTGTCGGTAACGCATCACTACTAAGCACAAGACCCGATACGCCAACAGTGGCAAGTCCAACGGCTGAGTGTTGCAAGAACCTCCTGCGGGTAGGATTTGTCATAATGTTCTCCTAACGCTCATTTGTTTCGGAAAAGCAGCAGTTGCAGAATATATCCCAGCATCTAAGTAACACACGCACTCTGGGAGGCACTCGCGAAATGTGATGGAGCGGCCTCAGGATCTGACGGAGCTTATTTATTAAGTTATGACGCCGCAGCTTAACTTCTTAGAGGATTCTTCAAAGCGCATCCCGACTCTCGATGGGTTCAGATACGAGGCGGACATAATCTCACCGGCTCACGAGCAGGAATTGATCGATCGCTTCAGAAAGCTACCGTTTCGGGAGTTTGAGTTTCATGGATATCTTGGCAAGCGTCGCGTCGTTTCATTCGGGTGGCAGTACGACTATTCAGGACGGCAACTGCGCAAAGCTGAAGATATTCCAGAATACCTCGTTGAGCTAAGAGCGCGTGCTGCTGCGTTCGCGGGTTTGGAAGAAGAGATGCTTCAGCAGGTGTTGGTTACTGAATACGCGGGCGGAACAGGTATCGGTTGGCACCGCGATAAATCAGTCTTCGGCGAAGTCGTCGGTATTTCTCTTTTAGCTCCGTGCGTTTTACGGTTTCGAAAAAAGAATGGCCCAAAATGGGATAGAGTTAACGTACCGGTGGAACGACGTTCCGCTTACCATTTAAGTGGTCCAGCACGTTCAGTTTGGGAACACAGTATCTTTCGAGTTAATGAATTGCGCTACGCGGTAACTTTTCGAAACGTGCTCTCTGAGTAGTGCTGATCGGCCTCGCTTGCAGCAGTAACAGTCGCGACCGTTCCACTAAAAGCTGCAGTTCCGCAAAGAGCGTCGATGACTAGATTGTCAGTGAGATCGTTGATGCTGGCTCCGGAATGTTGCTGAGCGATCGCTAGTTTGCTTCCCTCTTTATCGTGACCCCATCCATGCGGAATGCTGACTACGCCGCACATTATCTCTTCTGAAATTTCGAGCGGCAGAATTATCGCACCGACTCTCGATCGCACCTCGACCTCTTGACCGGAAACCAGGTTGCGATAAGCAGCATCAGTCGGGTGCATCAAGAGTGTGCATTGCGGTTTTGAAATGTTTCCCTTAACTAGTCGATGACTATTGTGAAGCCATGAATTGTTACTGCGGAGTTGACGTCGTCCAATAAGCAAAAGCTGTGGACCATTCGCGGCCACATTTGAGTCATCACTTTTCGCTTCAACTGATAGTTCGCCCGGATCGAGTAGCAAGTTTTTCACGCGAGTGACATCTTTAACCATCTCTTCCGGCGCCAAATTAATCTTTTTGTCCGGAGTTCGTAGCCGATCGGGTAAGCAAGGAGTCAGTGGACCAAGATCGATCCCGTGAACAGCTTTCTTTACTTTGTTCAAGGTTAGACCTTTTGAAAATGGATTGAATCTGGCACCCTGAGGTCCGAAGCGCAATCCGAGGTCCAACATCCTATCCGGATGCAGAAAACGAGCAATTAACTTTCGCTTCATACGACCGACCAGGTTACCGGCGACGCCGTCAGACTGCATTCGGGTTTGCAGTTCCAGCAAGATTTCCCAATCGTGTCGCGAGTATTGATCACGTTGAAACATCGCCGGTGAAAACTTGGTGATATTACGAACTCCGAGTAGATGAAAAGCGAGATCGTAATGGCCACGTTCGAGTGGCGAAGTAGGGGGTAAGATGATGTGCGCGTGTCTTGTCGTTTCGTTTATGTAGAAGTCGATCGACAACATGAACTCAAGACTAGCGAGCGCTCGATCTAACTCTCGACCATTCGGCGTTGATAACACTGGGTTACCTGCCAGAGTCACAAGTCCCTTAACCTGTCCGATCCCTTCCGTCAAAATCTCTTCAACAAGTGCGGCTACAGGTAACTCTCCCGCAAACTCAGGCAGCTTTCGCACGCGGCTGTGCCAACGTCCAAAACTTCCTCGTGGCGCCAACGACTCCGGAGCGGTTATTGGATCAAACGCAGGTAACGTAAACATAGCGCCACCTGCGCGATCTAAATTTCCAGTGACGATATTCAATACGTTAATCAGCCACTGACAAACTCCTCCGAACTGCTGAGTACTAACACCGATGCGTCCGTAACAAACCGCGGACTCTGCGGAAGCAAACTCTCTTGCCAAGCGACGAATCACGCCAGCATCAATTCCGGTCGCTGAGGTAACGCGCTCCGGCGCAAAATCAGCGACCAGGTCCGCAATCGTGTTCAGTCCGTTGGTGAATGAATTCAACTGATCGAACCCGGTTCGTCGTTCATCAAAAAT
>Ga0070671_100004013_pt1 | contig 11600 bp, 10 predicted proteins | sample KBSS73metaG_FD_65341 | JGI IMG/M metagenome (GOLD analysis project Ga0070671, IMG submission 65341) | Switchgrass rhizosphere microbial communities from Kellogg Biological Station, Michigan, USA - KBS S7-3 metaG | ecosystem: Host-associated > Plants > Roots > Rhizosphere > Soil ...
CCGGAATGCCGCCGCTACGCCGTCACTTGAGAGCTGCCGAATTTCTCACAATCGACGAGACGTTGGCAAGCGGCTGTCGCGCTGCGGATCGTTCCGACTGTTGGGCAAGCCTGCGTTCACGGTGAATTCGCGCGAAGGTCTTCCTCAAGTCCGTCTCGAAGCTTGGCGTGTAGCGAAAGGTGCGGTCCAGGATGGATTTCATGGGTGCCTCGTTGGATGCTCGATCGGCAGCCCGCGCAGTGCGGCGGGTTCGTGACTGCAAACGCTTTGGCGGCGCCCGCCGGGGGCATCCGATGCGAACGCATCCTAAGAGACGCCGGAACGAGGCGTCGGTGCGATGACGAACATACAGCGCGGGCATCAACGCGAGACGATCGCCGCGCTTGTTTTCACGGGAGGTCATACGAAGATCCGGCGATCCGTTATCGCCCTGATGGCGGTCGGCCTGACGATCGTCGTGGGTGTCATCGCTCTCAACCTGGCGGCAGGGGAAAAACAGATCGAGCGGCCGGTTGCTCGCCTGTACGACACGGGCGACCCTCAGTTCGCGCGGGCGATGGGGGTGCTGCTCGGACCTCCGCTCCTTGCTGGGAACCGGTTCGACGTACTTCTGAACGGCGACGAGATATTCCCGGCGATGCTGGCGGCCATCCGCTCGGCGAAACGAACCATCACCTTCGAAAGCTACATCTACTGGTCGGGCAGGGTGGGACGCGAGTTCGCGGACGCGCTCGCGGAGCGCGCGCGCTCGGGGGTCAAGGTGCATCTGCTTCTCGACTGGCTAGGCAGCAGCAAGCTCGATCCCAACCAGCTCGCGACGATGGTCGACGCCGGCGTGAGCGTGCGCCGGTTCCACGAGCCCGCGTGGTACGACCTCGACAAGCTGAACAACCGCACGCACCGCAAGGTGCTCGTCGTCGACGGCAGGGTCGGCTTCACTGGCGGCGTCGGCATCGCCGACGTCTGGAGCGGGCACGCGCAGGACCCGGACCACTGGCGGGATACGCATTTCCGCGCGGAGGGCCCTGTGGTTGCGCAGATGCAGGCTGTGTTCATGGACAACTGGATCAAGGTGACAGGCGAGGTGCTGCACGGCGCCGAATATTTCCCGGCGCTCGACAAACGCGGCGAGGCGGCCGCGCAGATGTTCAGCAGTTCCCCGGAAGGCGGCGGCGAAAGCATGCACCTCATGTACCTGCTCGCGATCACTGCCGCAGGCAAGTCCATCCAGCTGTCGAGCGCCTATTTCGTTCCCGACCAGCTTGCACGCGATGCGCTGATCGCGGCTGCCAAGCGCGGCGTGCGCGTCCAGATCATCACGCCGGGCGAGCACATGGACGCCGAAACGGTGCGCAAGGCGTCCCGTGCGCAGTGGGGCGATCTTCTGGAAGCAGGCATCGAGATCTCTGAATACCAGCCGACGATGTATCACTGCAAGGTGCTGGTCGTCGACGGCGTCTGGGTTTCCGTCGGCTCGACGAACTTCGACAACCGGTCGTTCGCGCTGAACGACGAGGCGAATCTCAACATCCTGGACGCCACCTTCGCCGCGCGTCAGAGCGCCGTGTTCCAGCAGGATCTCGCGCAGTCGAGACCAATTAAACTCGCCGAGTGGAAAGACCGCCCATTGCGGGAAAAGATGCTGGAGCACACGGCGTCGCTGCTGCGGCTGCAACTGTGAAGATCGTGCGCTGACGCACAGACGTTGCCTGCGGCGCGCCATAGGCTCTTCGCACCGCGGATGACGGGTTCTGCTTCGTCGTCCGCCGCTGCCGTCCCGCCACTCGGCCTTAATGGAGGAACACATGCAAACCACCGGCTATGGCACGTCGCCTTCGACGTCCGGAACGATGAACTCCGCCAACACTTTGTCGACGGCGTCGTCGAGCGCGCACACCGCGGTCGATTCGGCGGCGGACGCGGCCGACAGCGCGATTGGCAAGGCGAAGCCGGCGATCGAGAAAGTCGCGCAAATGGCGCATCGGGCCGTCGACAAGGCCGCGGCCTCGGCGGTGCCCGCCGCAGACTGGATCGGCGAGAAGACGGACCGCCTGGACGCAACGCAAAGGAAGCTCGTGAACGATACGTCCGCGTACATCTCCGCGAATCCGCTGACCGCGATCGGCCTCGCGCTTTTGGCAGGCGTCGTGCTGTCCCGGATGACGCGCTCGTCGTAAGCGTCCGTCGAGCTTGCCCGCGAAGGTCGCCGGCTCGACTGGGCCCGCGATCGAAACGTCCTCACTGCTTCTGCACGACGACACGTCCTTCGCCGTTGAGGAACACGTGGTAGCGGTTGCCGTCGCGGCATGGCGGCAAGTGGTCGTTCTCTCCGCGCGTGGCCACGGTCACGACCTCGCCGCACGGCAGGGCCGAAGCGTGATGACGGTGAAGAGATCGCGATGACCGCACGACACGGTTTTGACAGCGATGCGTTGAGAAGAATCGCACACGACGCGATGGAGGAACGCGGGCTCCTGCCCGAGTTTTCGTCCTCCGTCCTCCAGGAGACGAGCGCTATGGCAGGGCCCGCCATCGCCCACGGCCCGGAGATCATCGACCTGCGCGACCTGCAGTGGGCGTCGATCGACAACGACGATTCGCGCGACCTCGACCAGCTCACCGTTGCGCGCATCGCCGGGCCTGACGCGGTCACCATCCTCGTCGCGATCGCAGACGTCGATGCGCTCGTCAAAAAGGATTCCGCCATCGATGGCCACGCGTGGACGAACACCACGTCGGTGTACACGCCGGCGGGCGTATTTCCGATGCTGCCCGAGAGACTCTCCACCGATTTGAGTTCGCTTGGCGAAAACGACGACCGGCTCGCCGTCGTGACCGAGATGTCCATCTCGCAGCAGGGCGAGGTGGTGGGATCGCAGATCTATCGTGCTGTCGTGCGCAACCACGCCAAGCTCGCCTATGACGGCGTCGGCGCGTGGCTCGAGGGCCGCGGGCCAGCGCCGGACAAGGTCCTGAAAATAGCGGGATTGGACCAGCAGCTGCGCCTGCAGGACGGCGCCGCACAAACGCTGCGCCGACAGCGCACTGCGCGAGGCGCGCTGCGGCTCGAGTCCCTCGAGGTGCGCGCCGTGTTCGACGACGGCGCGCTCGCGGATCTTCGTCCGGATGCGAAGAACCGGGCGAAAGAGCTGATCGAGGATTTCATGATCGCTGCGAACGGCGTTGCCGCCCGCTATCTCGACGCAATGAAGATGCCATCTTTGCGGCGCGTGCTGTCCGTGCCGAAGCGCTGGGACCGCATCGTCGCGCTCGCCGCAGAGTCCGGCTATACGCTGCCTTCCCGGCCCAATCCCGTCGCGCTGGACGCCTTCCTTGCCGAGCGCCGGCAGGCGGATCCCGCTCGCTTTCCCGATGTTTCGTTGTCCGTCGTGAAGCTCCTGGGTTCAGGGGAGTACGCGCTCGAAGTTCCGGGAGAACCGGCCGAAGGACACTTCGGCCTCGCGGTGCACGACTATGCCCATTCAACGGCGCCCAATCGCCGTTTTCCCGATCTCGTCGCGCAACGCCTCCAGAAAGCGGCGCTCGCCGGCCAACCATCGCCGTACTCGCACGACGAGTTGCGGACGCTGGCCCGCCATTGCACGGAACAGGAAGACAATGCCTCCAAGGTGGAGCGGCAGGTGGTCAAGTCCGCGGCTGCGATGCTGCTTGCGTCGCGAATCGGCGCGCGTTTCGACGCCATCGTGACCGGCGCTTCGGACAAAGGAACCTGGGTGCGCATCACCGGTCCGACCACCGAAGGCCGCGTCGTTCGCGGCTTCGAAGGACTCGACGTCGGCGATCGCGTGCGCGTGCAACTCGTCCGCACCGATGTCCGGCGCGGCTTCATCGACTTCGCAGCGATTCCACCGCGCCCATGAATTCCGTCGGCCGCACGCGCAATCCCGTCGCTTACAAGGACGAGGAGTTTCTCGATAGCGACGAGGGTCGGCCGCTGCGGATTCTCGCCGAATACCTGGAGCCTCTCTACGCGTTCCAGCGGCAGAACATCTGCGACACAATCGTGTTCTTCGGTTCGGCGCGCGTCACGCCCGACGGGCCGCTCGGCGAGTACTACGAAGCGGCGCGCGAGCTCGCGCGGCTTGTCACCGCCTGGTCCGAGAGCCTGCCGTCCAACGCGCACCGGTACGTCGTGTGCACCGGCGGCGGTCCGGGCATCATGGAAGCGGCGAACCGCGGCGCCAGCGAGGCAGGCGGAAAAACGATCGGCCTCAACATCGGGCTGCCGCGCGAGCAGCTGCCCAATCCGTACCTCGCGCCCGAGCTCACGTTCGAGTTTCACTACTTCTTCATGCGCAAGCTGTGGTTCGCGCATCTTGCGCGTGCGCTCGTCGTCTTTCCCGGCGGATACGGCACGCTCGACGAGATGACGGAGATCCTGACGCTCATGCAGACGCGCAAGATCGAGCGGCACATCCCCGTCGTGCTTTACGGATCGGCTTACTGGAAAGAGATCATCGACTTCGACGCTCTCGTCCGCCACGGGATGATCGACAAGGGCGACGTTGGCTTGTTCACGTTCGCCGATGATCCGACGACGGCGCTCGGCGTCCTGCAGTCCGGAATCGAGCTTCGTAGCGAGTCGCCGACTCCCGCGGTCGCCCATTCGAAGACTCCCGGCAAATGAACGCCGGTCTACACACGCATCGACCGGTCAAGGAGCCGCCGAAAGGTCCTTCCAACGACCCGCCACCGGAGAAAGATCCGCCCGATAGCGAGCCGCCGATCAAAGAGCCACCCGACGAGCCGTCAGCGGCGCTTCCACAGCAGCATCGCGATCACACCCAGCGCAACTCCGCCGGCGAGAGTGGGCCACGGGTTTTCACGAACGAGGCGACCCGCCTGCTTGCCGTACTTCGCACCCCGCGCCATTCCCTCGCGGGCAGCGGCGAGCGCGTAGTTCTGGAGATCCGCGACCTTCCCGCTCATCTCGTCGATCGTGTCTCGACTTGCCGTCTTGACCGGCTTGCCGACCATCTCGCCGAGCAAAGCGCGGCCTTCCTCGATGAGTTCGGCAAAATCGTTGGCGACGTCGTCGGGGGAGCGCTGGGCGGTTCTCAACAGTCTCATGGTGGTCCTCCGTGGGCAGATCCTGCCACCGTATTCCACAGCGTCCCGAGACGATGTAGGGCGGTCGCCGATTGGTGCGTCGGACTGCGCCGACAGCATGGGATTTTCGCCTTCCGCTCCCGCATCGCACCTGTCGATGCGGCTCTCGCACGGGAGGTGCGTGCGTGATGGAGCAAAAGTGGCCGCATGCGCTGTGGATCGTGCGTCATGGACAAAGCGCGGGAAATGTCGCGCGCGACGCAGCCGAAGCGGCGTCGCTGCCGCTGATCGACATCGTCACTCGCGATGTGGACACGCCGCTCTCCGAATTGGGCGAGCGGCAGTCGCGCGCCCTCGGCCGCTGGTTCGGCCAGCTTCCTGCCGGCGAATCGCCTACCGTCGTGCTGTGCTCTCCGTATGTGCGTGCCGTCGCCACGGCAAGGCTTGTCTGCGCGAAGGCGGGAATCGCGAACGGCACGGAAGCACTCGTCGCCGATGAGCGATTGCGCGAAAAGGAATTCGGCATCCTCGATCGCCTGACGAAGTTCGGCATCCGCGAGCGGTATCCCGAGCTCGCGGAGCAGCGCGCCCATGTCGGCAAGTTCTATTTTCGCCCACCGGGCGGAGAGAGCTGGTGCGATTGCATCCTGCGCTTGCGGAGCCTGCTCGACACGATCGTTCGCGAGTATCGCCGCGAGCGCGTCCTCATCGTGAGCCACCAGGTCATCGTCAACTGCATGCGGTACTTGCTCGAGCGCCTCGACGAGGAAGCGATCCTCGCGATCGATCGCGCCGCCGACGTACCGAACTGCGCCGTCACCTCGTACGAGTTCGACGAGACGCGCGGCCGGCACGGCAAGCTCGTGCGGAAGCTCGTGAATTTCGTGGCGCCATTGGACGACGCCGCCACGCCGGTGACGTCCGAGCCTGACCGCCCCGCGGCGCCCAAGTCCTGACCGCCGCACCGTGAACGGGCTCTGATGCGCAAGCCGACACCCCGAGCGCGCCGCCTCGATGCGGCCGCGCTGCGCCGCTGGCCGTTGCCGCTGCCTCGCGCAGACGGCGACAAGGAAGCGCGCGGGCGAATTCTGGTGATCGGCGGGTCGCGCTCGATGCCTGGAGGGGTCATCCTGGCGGCCAATGCTGCGCTACGGGCCGGAGCCGGCAAGCTCGCCGTCGCCACCGTGCGCAGCACCGCTCCCCTGGTCGCGGTTGCGGTTCCCGAATCCCGCGTCGTCGCCTTGGCCGAAGGGCGCACGGGATGGATCGCGCCTGCCGCCGCGCGCAGCATCGACATCGAACAGAGCCTCGATGCGGTGCTCATCGGTCCGGGCATGGAGAACGAGACCGCCACCGGAAGATTCGTCCATGCGCTGCTGCCAAGAGTCGCAAGAGTCCCGAACGCAACGCTCGTCCTGGATGCGCGCGCACTGTGCGTCTTCGGCAGTTCCGCGTTCGCGCAGCCGGTGATCATGACGCCCAATGCGGGGGAACTGGCCCGGCTTTCCGGCGCCAGCAAAGACGCGATCGAGGCGCATCCGCTGGAGGCGGCGGGTCGGGCCGCGGACCATTGGCATGCCGTCGTCGTCCTCAAGGGCGCCACCACCGTGATCGCCGCGCCGGACGGCAGGCTTTGGAAGCATCACAAGCCCAATACAGGCCTCGCCGTGTCCGGTTCGGGCGACACACTGGCGGGAATCATCGCCGGCCTTGCGGCGCGCGGCGTCCCGCCGGAGCAGGCCGCCGCATGGGGCGTGGTGCTGCATGCGCTCGCGGGCGAGGCTCTTGCGAGACGCTTCGGCGGGCTCGGCTATCTGGCGCGTGAGCTTCCGGAAGAAATCCCGCGGCTGATGTGGAGGTTGCGGTGAGCGGCGTGCGAGTGAATGAGCTCTGCTGACGCCAAGGTAACGATCGAGGCAGGAGGTCGCGAAGTCTCGATCACTCATCCGGGGAAGGTGCTGTTCCCCGCGGCCGGCCACACCAAGCTCGATCTCGCTCGCTACTACTTGGCGGTTGCTGATGGTGCGTTGCGCGGATCCGGTGGACGGCCCAACACGATGGTGCGCTTCCCGGACGGCATCGGCGGCGAGTTCTTCTATCAAAAGCGCGCGCCCAAGACTCGGCCGCCGTGGATCGAGGTGGTCAACCTCCGGTTTCCATCGGGACGAAGCGCCGAGGAGATCGTGCCGCGCGACGCCGCCACGCTTGCGTGGATGGCGAATCTGGCCTGCCTCGAACTGCATCCCCATCCCGTGCGCGCCGACGATCTCGAGCATCCCGACGAGTTGCGCATCGACCTCGACCCGACCGACGGCGTCCCGTGGCCGCAAGTCCGCGACGTGGCTGCTGTCGTTCGCGACGTGCTCGCCGACCATCGCCTCGTCGGCTGGCCGAAAACCTCCGGCAAGCGCGGCCTTCACGTGCTGGTGCGCATCGAGCGACACTGGACGCACAACGAGGTGCGTCGAGCCGCGCTCGCGCTAGCGCGGGCGGTCGAACATCGCGTGCCCGCCCTGGCCACGACGAAATGGTGGAAGGAAGAGCGCCACGGCGTGTTCATCGACTACAACCAGAACGCCAAGGACCGCACGGTCGCCGGCGCCTATTCCGTGCGTCCGACGCCCGACGCGCGCGTCTCGGCGCCGCTGTCGTGGAGCGAAGTGCCCGAAGCGGACCCCGCCGATTTCAACCTGGTGACGATGCAAACGCGCTTCGCGCAAATCGGCGACCCGCACGCGCGCATCGACGATCGACCGTGCTCGCTCGTGAGCCTGATGGAGCTATCGGACCGGCAGGAACGGGACGGCCAGGGTGATGCGCCGTGGCCGCCGCAATACGCCAAGATGCCAGGCGAGCCGCCTCGCGTGCAACCGTCGCGGCGCGCCGCCGCGAGCGCGCGGCGTGGCACGTCCGAAGCGGAGGACGCTAAGCTCCCTTACCGCCGAAAACCTTCGCGAGCTCGAAGGGGGGCGTGACCTCGAGCTGGTCGTAGCGGCAGTCGAGTGGCCGCTTGTCCTCGCGCCAGCGGAGGAACTGAGTCGCGTGGCGAAACCGGTCGCCCTGCAAATGGTCGTACTTCACCTCGCACACGCGCTCGAGGCGCAGCGGTTCCCACGAGAGATCCTTCCCCGCCGACCAGCGACTCGAGCCACCGGGCATCCGCGTTGCCCCGTCGCCGTCGGCCTCGGCCCAGTCGCGCCACGGGTGCTTGGCGAGCGCGTTCTTGCGCAGTGGCAGAAGTTCCTCCGCGAGCGCCTTGCGCATCACCATCGTGAACGCCGACGTGACGCCTACATGGTGCAGCACGCCTGCGTCGTCGTAGAGCCCAAGCAGCAGCGATCCAACCGCGCCGGCCGCATTCTTGTACCAGCGAAAGCCCGCGACGACGCAATCGGCCGTCCGCACATGCTTCACCTTGAGCATTGCGCGCTTGCCTGGCTGATAGGCGAGATCCACCGGCTTGGCCACTACGCCATCCAAGCCCGCGCCCTCGAATTCGGCAAGCCACGATTCGGCGACGCCGCGGTCGCGCGTCATCGGCGTGAGGTGAAGCGGCGGCTTGGCCCTCCCGACCAGCCTCTCGAGCGCCGCGCGGCGGTGCACGAAAGCTTCGGCCATGAGGTCGCGCCCCGCCGCCGCCAGCACGTCGAAGGCGACGAACGAGGCTGGCGTCTCGCGAGCAAGCTTCGCGACGCGGGACTCCGCCGGGTGCAGCCGAAGCTGCAGCGCGTCGAAGTCGAGGCCGTGCGGCGTCGCGATGACGATCTCACCGTCGACGACGCAGCCATCCGGCAGAAGCCGCAACAACGAGTCGTGCAGGTCGGGAAAGTAGCGATCGAGCGGCTTCGCATCGCGGCTCTGGATATAGATCTCGCCTGCTCCGCGGAAGACGATTGCGCGAAAGCCATCCCATTTGGGCTCGTAGATGAAGTCACCTTCCCGCGGCAGAACCTCCGCAATCTTCGCGAGCATGGGTGACACCGGGGGGGAGATCGGAAAGCGCACGGGAGCCCTCGGCGGTTGGACAAGAGGTCCGGCGGTTCATCCCCTTGCTTTTCGAGCGATCAGCCGCCGAACCAGACGTTCATGAGCGTGACGGAAAAAGGGGACGATTGAAAGGCCAAGGGAATGCAATACAATGGCACCGCCGGCCGACTATGCGGCCGGCGCCGCAGCAGTGCAATGAAGCCTCTTTACATTCTCAACGGCCCCAATCTCAACCGGCTCGGACGCCGTGAACCGGAGATCTACGGCCGCGCCACGCTCGTCGAGATCGAGGCCGAATGCAGGCGCGCCGCCGGGGAGCAGCCGCTCGAGTTTCGCCAGACGAACAGCGAGCAGCAGTTGATCGACTGGATCCACGAAGCGAGCGACGAAGGCGCCGGCATCATCATCAACCCGGCCGGCTACTCGTTCACCTCGATCGCGATGCTCGACGCGCTCAAGATGTTTACTGGGCCGATCATCGAGCTTCACATCACGAACATCCACCGCCGCGAAGACCACTACCATCATTCCTACATTTCGAAGATCGCGACGGCCGTCATCGCCGGACTGGGCCCCGGCGGCTATGTCGTCGCCGTGCAGGCCATGATGGGGATGGTCAGGGACGGCACCATGCAACTCGGCCACGACTGGGCATAGCGAGGAGACGGCTCGTCCCCGCCCCTGGGACTGATCCACCGCGCCTAGGGCTCGTCCACCGCGCCTAGGGCTCGTCCACCGCTCCTACGGCTGATCCACCGCCCTCACGGCGCTCGCCCTTTGCGCCCGGGCGTTCCCTGAATGCGCCGATGCCGAACTCCTCGCCCATCTCCGGATGCGCGCGCAGCGCGTATTCCGCGTACTGCTGGATGAGCTTCGCCACCACGCCGGTCCAACCGGTCTGATGGCTCGCCCCGAGCCCTTCTCCGGTGTCGCCGTTGAAGTACTCGTAGAAAAGAATCAGGTCGCGCCAATGAGGATCGGTCTGGAACTTCTCGCGTTTGCCGTAGATCGCGCGCCGGCCGTTCTCGTCGCGGGTGAACAGCGTGATGAGCCGCCGGGTGAGCTCGGTGGTCACTTCCCACAGCGTCAGCTCGTTGTTCGAGCCGACGGGACATTCGACCTTGAACGTCTCGCCAAGACACGCGTCGTGCTTCTGCAGCGCCTCGATCAGCAAAAAATTCAGCGGGAACCACACCGGCCCGCGCCAGTTCGAGTTGCCGCCGAATAAAGGGCTGTTCGATTCCGCCGGCGCGTAATCCAGGGTGAACTGGCGACCGTCGACGTCGAGGTGCAGCGGATGCTCGCGATGGAACCGCGACACGGAGCGCACGCCGTGATCGCTCAGCATGCGCTCCGGGTCGAGCACGCGCGCGAGGATGAGCTTCAGCTTCTCCGTGTCGACGAGCGTCAGCCGGACGCGATTCTGCAGGCCGCGCGTGGTGAGATCGCCCAATCCGTGCAGGAGCTCCGGGCGGTGACGCACGAACCAACGCAACCGGCGCGCGAAATCCGAGAACTGCGCAATCGCCTCGCCATCGCCGACCGCCACCGCGAACACCGGGATCAGGCCGGAAATCGTCTGTGCCTTGATCGGGATGCAGCGGCCGTCCGGCAGCCGGAGCTGGTCGTAGTAATAGCCGTCGGCCTCGCTCCACAGCCCCTGCCCGCCTATCTTGTTGATCGCGGAGCCGATGTACACGAAGTGCTCGAAGAACTTGGTCGCCACATCCTGGTAGACGCGGTCTTCCTTCGCGAGCTCGAGCGCGAGCGCTAGAAGATTGAGGCAGTACATCGCCATCCAGCTCGTGCCGTCGGCCTGCTCCAGCCGGCCGCCGCCGGGCAGTCCCGCGGTGCGGTCGAAAAGGCTGATGTTGTCGAGGCCAAGGAATCCGCCTTCGAAGATGTTGCGCCCCTCCGCATCCTTCCGATTCACCCACCACGTGAAGTTGATGAGAAGCTTCTGGAAAATGCGCTCGAGAAACTCCCGGTCGGCGCGCCCGTACACCTTTTGCTCGATCTGATAGATGCGCAGCGCCGCCCATGCGTGCACCGGCGGATTGACGTCGGAGAAATCCCACTCGTACGCGGGGAGCTGCCCGTTCGGGTGCATGTACCACTCGCGTGTGAGCACGAGCAGCTGCCGCTTCGCGAAATCGGGGTCGATCAGCGCGAACCCGATCGCGTGGAATGCCATGTCCCATGCGGCGAACCACGGATACTCCCACTTGTCCGGCATCGACAGCACGTCCTCCGCCGACAGATGCCACCAGCGGTGATTGCGGCCGCGCTTCCGCTCGTCGGGCGGAGGAGCGCATGCAGGATCGCCTTCGAGCCAACGCTCCACGAAGTAGCCGTACAACTGCTTGCTCCACAGCAATCCCGCGAATGCCTGTCGCTGCACGTTGCGCATGTCGGGCGGCAACTCGAACGGCGTGATTCGCCGGTAGAACGCATCGGCTTCCTCCTGCCGCTGCGTGAAGACCTGATCGAAGCCTGGACCGAAAGGTTGCGACACGTCGGGCGCCGCACGAAGGCGAAGCCGC
>Ga0070671_100004014_pt1 | contig 11597 bp, 11 predicted proteins | sample KBSS73metaG_FD_65341 | JGI IMG/M metagenome (GOLD analysis project Ga0070671, IMG submission 65341) | Switchgrass rhizosphere microbial communities from Kellogg Biological Station, Michigan, USA - KBS S7-3 metaG | ecosystem: Host-associated > Plants > Roots > Rhizosphere > Soil ...
TGACGAGAGCGGGGTCCGGGTGAGCGACGTCCTGGCCCCGGGCCCCGCGGGTGCGCCGGACGTGCTCCTGCGGGTCTACCGGCCGGAGGTCGTCATGGCGTCGGGCGGGATCTACGACGTGCACGGCGGCGGGTTCGTCCTGGGGGACGTCGCGGGATCGCACGCCGCGAACCTCGCGCTGTGCCGGGCGGTCGGGGTCACGGTGGTCACCGTCGAGTACCGGCTGGCGCCGGAGACACCGTTCCCCGGCCCACTCGAGGACTGCTACGCCGGGCTGACCTGGTTCGCCGAGCACGCCGCGGAGCTGGGCGTCGATCCCGCGCGGATCGCGCTGCACGGGATGAGCGCGGGTGGCGGGCTGTGCGCCGCGCTGGCCCTGCTGGCGCGAGACCGCGGCGGCCCCGCGATCGCGTTCCAGTTCCTCGCCGTCCCGGAGCTGGACGACCGGCTGGACACGCCGAGCATGCGGGCGTTCGTCGACACTCCGATGTGGAACCGGCCGAACGCCGCCGTGAGCTGGGAGTCCTATCTGGGCGCCGAGATGCGGGGCACGGACGCCGTCTCGCCGTACGCCGCGCCTGCGCGGGCCACCGACCTCGCCGGGCTGCCGCCCGCGTACGTCTCGGTGATGGCGTTCGATCCTCTACGGGACGAGGGGATCGCCTACGCGCTCGCGCTGCAGGCGGCCGGGGTGCCCGTGGAGCTGCACCTGTTCTCCGGCACCTTCCACGGCTGCACACTGATCCCGAACGCCGCGGTGAGCAAGCGGATGTCGAGCGAGAAGTACGCCGTACTCGGAAGGGTCTAGAGAGCCTGCCAGTCCGCCCAGCTGAGCTCCCAGTCCCCGTAGGTGTCGTAGAGCGGCAGCGGCGGGCCGCCGGAGTTCGTGATCTCCACGACGTCCCCGATGCCGAAGTGGTCGAAGAACCACTGCGCGTCCGCCGGGGCGAGGTTCACGCAGCCGTGCGAGACGTTGGAGTTGCCCTGCTGCCCGACGGACCAGGGGGCGGAGTGGACGAACTCGCCGTCGTTGGAGATCCGCAGGTCGAGGTCGACCTTCTCCTTGTAGTAGCCCGGCTGACCGGCGCAGACCCCGTACGTGCAGGAGTCCATGACGATCGAGGGCTGCTTGTCGGAGATGACGTGCGGCCCGGTGTGCGACGGGTAGCCGGGCGCGCCGAGGCTGATCCGCATGGTCTTGACCAGCTGCCCGTCGTCGAAGATCTGCATCTGTTCGGCGGCGCCGTCCGCCTTCGCGACCCAGGCGTCGTGGACCGTCAGCGACAGGCTCCGGTCGGCGGAGCCGTAGACGCCGTCGCCGAGGTCGACGCCGAACATCGCGGCCTTCAGCGTGATCGACGTGCCCGGCTGCCAGTACTGCTGCGGCCGGTAGTGCACCTCGGTGGCGGAGATCCAGGCCCAGGCCCCGGTCTGCGCGGGGCTCGTGGTGACCGTGAGCGCCTTCTCGGCGGCGGCGCGGTCGGTGATCGTGTGGTCGAACCGGACGACGAGCGGCTGGCCCACCCCCACCGTCGGCACCGAGTTCGGGGCCGGCACGAACGAGGGGTACGCCTCCGCCTTCGGCGCGACCGTGCTGACCGTCGCGTCGGTGTGACCGGGGGTCCGGTCCGCGCTCAGCGTGTCGACGCCGACCGCGTACGTCGTCGCGTAGGCGAGCGCGCCGGTCGAGGTCCAGGTGTGGCCGTCCGGCGCGAGCGCGCCGTCGACGGCCGCGCCCTTCGGATCCGTGACGCGCACGGACTGCGCGGTCCCGTCGGCCACGGTGACGGTGATCGGCGTCGTGGGGTTCAGGCCCGTCGGCGTGACGTGCACGACCGGCACCGGAGCGGGCGCGGCGGGCTCGGCGAGCGGGACGAGACCGTCCGACCCGAGCGCGCCCGCGGCCGCCGGGTGCGTGCCCACCAGCACCCCGAGCACCAACGCGGCCACCACCGCCACGCCCAGCCCGGCGGCACCCCACCTGATCCTCATCCGTGCACCCCTCGTCGACCGCGGATCATCATGCCCCCGTGACGGGGGTCGCGCGGCGGCGGTGCTCAGACGTCCGGTTCGGGCGTTTCCCCAGGTGGACGACCGAGACGACCGCGACAACCCTCACGAACCGACGGCGGCGACCAGGTTCCGGAACGACTCCTGCAGCGAGGTGAGATCGGGCCCGCAGGCTTCCGGCCCGCCGACGGGAGCGCCGCCCGTCGCGACGCAGGCGTCCTGGGTCAGCCGGTCGACCGCGCCGTCGACGGCGTCGGCGGCGCGGAGCAGGACCTCCGGCGACGGGACCGACCCGCTCTCCGCCCGGACGGCAGGCACCACGTTCTGCACCTCGCGGACGAACCGCGAGCAGATCGGGTAGGCCTCCGCGCCGGGCTGGGCCGCGCACTCGTCCGACGCGAGCGCCGCGAGCTTGGTCCGCACGGCGGGCAGGGTGGCGCTGGGCCCCCCGCCGGTGCTCGCGGCGGGACCGCCCGGGGACGTCGCGGCGCCGCAGCCCCCGAGCACGACGAGTGCGAGCAGGACGGCCACGACCCATGTGGTTCTCACCGCCGCGACGGTAGGCCTGGCCCCGCCCCGCCGCTCCCCCGGGTCCGGACGGGCTTCTGCCCGGGCCGCGGTGCCCGGGCAGCGGGCGGGGGGGCCACGATCACGCGGTCCTGGGCCACGATCCGCCCGAGCAGGTGCTGCTGGGCGAGGGTCCAGGCGTTGCCCGCGACCCAGTAGAGCAGCACCGCGACGGGCAGGAACGGGAGTCCGACCAGGGCTCCCGCCGGGAACAGCCAGGGCGTGAACCGGAGGAACGCGGGGGCGTCGCCCTGGTCGCGCAGGGACCGGCGGGCCGTCAGATGGGTCGCGACGGCGGCGACCACCGCCAGCGGCGCCGCGACCGCGAGCACCTGCCAGTGCGTGACCGCTCCGCCGCCGAAGGAGTCCAGCAGCGACTGCGGCATCGTCACGTAGGCCGAGAGCGGGGCGCCGAACAGCCGGGCCTCGAGGAAGGACCGGACCTCGTCGGGACCGAAGACGTAGTTCGGGATGGCCGCGTTCTGCTCGAAGGTCAGCCCCGGCCGGTTGAAGTACCGCAGCACGTGCAGCAGCGCGAGGAAGACCGGTACCTGGACGAGCGCGGGCAGCAGCCCGCCGAGCGGCGAGACGCCGTGGGCCGCGTGCAGCTTACGGGTCTCGGCCAGGAGCTTCTCGGGCTCAGCGGCGTGACGCGCCCGCAGCTGCTTCAGCTCCGGGGCCAACGCCCGCATCCGATGGGCCGAGCGTAGCTGGGACAGGGCGGGTCTGATCATCACCGCCCGCAGCGTCCACACCAGGAAGATCACGGACAGGGCCCAGGCGACGCCGTCGTTCGGGCCGAGCACGAGGCCGAATGCCTGGTGCCAGGCCCACAGGACGGCGGACACGGGGTAGTACAGGAAGTCGAGCACGGTTCTCCTCCGCGAGGTGTCGAGGGGACACCGGCGGTGGAGCAGTCGGGCTACACCGCCGGGAGGAGACCCGACGGTGCACGTGCGCGGGTCCGACCCGGAGCGTCCGGATCGAGGAGACGGGGGCCGCGCCGGCCCGGATCACGATGGTGGCCGTGCCGGGCGACGAGTGCGGGCGGCCGGGTGATCGCGAGGACGGCGGCCGTCCGAGCGAGCCCGACGGCGAACAGCGCCGCCCCGAGCACCCCGATCAGCACACCCGGCTCGGCGGCGGTGAGCGCGAACCCGGTGAGCAGCACCACGACCAGCGCGACCGGGGACACCCTCAAGCACCCGACGCTACCAGCCCCGAGACCAGCGACTACAGAACCGTGAGCGTGCCCGACGGCCCTCCACGGCGATGGGGGTTCCATGGCCCGGTCTCGCTCGGTCGTCATCGCGCCGTCGGCCAGGGGCGGCGGTAGGTTCCGGGGGTGCCTGAGGGGGATACCGTCTACCTCGCCGGGAAGCGGCTCGACGCGGCGCTCGCCGGTCGTGGGCTCGTGCGCGGGGAGCTCCGGCATCCCCGGCTGGCCGCGGTCGACCTGACCGGGCTCGCGGTGACCGGGGTGGCCTCGGTGGGCAAGCACCTCTTCACCCGGTTCGACGACGGCACCAGCCTCCACTCGCACTTCCGGATGGACGGCTCGTGGCACCTCTACCGGCCCGGCATGACCTGGCGGCGCCCGGTGTACGAGGCGCGGGCGGTGCTGGAGGTGCCCGATCGGGTCGCCGTCGGGTTCGCGCTGCACGACCTGGAGCTGCTGCCGACCGCGGAGGAGGACCGGCTCGTCGGACATCTGGGGCCCGACCTCCTGGACCCGGCCTGGGGTCCGGAGCACGAGGCCGAGGCCCTGCGCCGGTTCGAGAAGCGGGCGCAGCACGAGCTGGGCCTGGTGCTGCTGGAGCAGCGAGTGATGGCAGGCGTGGGGAACCTCTACAAGACCGAGGTGTGCTTCCTGCTGGGTCTCACGCCCTGGACGCTGGTCCGGGACACCCCCGACCTCCCCGGCGTGATCGCGCTGTCCCGGAAGCTGTTGCTGTCCAACGCCGACCGTCCCGAGCAGACGACCACCGGTTCGATGCACCCCGACCAGGCGCACTGGGTGTTCGAGCGCGGCAACAAGCCCTGCCGCCGCTGCCGCACCCGCATCCTCACCGCCGAGCAGGGCGCCGGAATCTACGCGCGGCCCGCGTACTGGTGCCCGCGCTGCCAGCAGGGCCCCGCTCCCGCCCCGACCCGCGGCCGGCGCCGCTGAGACGCCCGTTCGCCGGATGGCCATGCCCGACGTCGTCGGGTTGACTTGCGGGCGTCCGTCGGGGCACCGGACCTCTGGAGACCCCGTGTCCACCGCCGCACCGAGCACGTTCCGGCTGTCCCTGCCCTTCCTGCCGGTGGGCGCCGCGCTGTTCTGCATCCAGCTGGACTTCTTCTCGCTCAGCCTCGCGCTGCCCGCCATCGCCACGGACCTCCAGCGCACCCCCACCGACCTGCAGTGGCTGGTCAGCGGGTACATGCTCGCCCTGGGTTCGCTGCTCATCCCGGCGGGCCGGGCGGGGGACGTCCTCGGTCGGCGCAGCGTGCTCGTCGCGGGCATCGCGCTCTTCGGCCTGACGTCGCTGGTCTGCGGCCTGGCCTCCTCCGTGCCGCTGCTGATCGGGGCCCGCATCGCGCAGGGCGTCGGCGCGGCGCTGATCATGCCGACGGCGTTCGCGCTGGTCACCAACGCGACGGACGAGGCGGTCCGACCGCGGGTCACCGGGTTCCTGCTCGGGGTCGCGGGGATCGGCACGGCGCTCGGCCCCGTCGTCGGCGGGGTGCTGGCCTCGACCGCGGGCTGGCGCTGGGTCTTCCTGCTCAACGTCCCGGTCGCCGCCGTCGCGGTCTGGCGGGCGCTGGCGCTCCCGGACTCTCGCGAGGCGGGGTCGACGCGTTCGCTGCGCGGGCTCGACTGGTGGGGCGTGGTGACCGTGGTGGGTGGGCTCGCGGGCGTCAGCCTCGCCATCGACGACGTCTCGACCCAGGGCTTCGCGACGGCCCCGACCCTGGTCCCGCTCGTCGCGGGCGTGCTGCTGCTGGTCGCGTTCGGCCTGCGGGAGTCGCGCGCGGCCACGCCGCTGGTGCGGCCCTCCCTGCTGCGGGACCGGCTGTTCGTGGTGCTCGCGGTCGCCGGGACCGTCGCGAACATCGGGTCGTGCGTGTACATCGTCGTCGCGACCCTGGACCTGCAGACCGTCCGTGGGTACTCGGCCGTGACGGCCGGGCTGCTGTTCTTCCTCTCGTCGGTCGGACTGGCCGTGTGCGGGCCCCTCGCGGGACGGCTGTCGGTGCGGTTCCCGCCCGGGATCGTGATGGGCGTGGCGTTGCTGCTGGCCGTGCCGTCGCTCGTCCTGCTGGCGGTCGCCGGGCCCGTCCCGCTCTACGTCCTCGCGCTGGCCGCCTGCGGGGTCACCACCGGGATGGGGTTCGCGCTCGGTCAGCTCGCCGTCCAGAACGTGCTCCCGCCCGAGCGCTCCGCGGAGGGCACGGGCGTGCTGCTCACCCTGCTGATCTGCGTCGGCGGGATCTTCGTCGTCGCGGCCGCGGCGGTGATCGAGGCGATCGGGGACGGGCGCACGACGGCGACCGGGATCGCCGCCGTCCTGGTGGGCGTCGCGGTCCTGCTGCTGCTCGCGGGGGTGGTCACCGTCGTGACGGAACGCGCCCGGGCGACCCGCTGAACGCCCGAACGGCACCCCCGCACGAGGCGGGAGTGCCGTTCGGGAGTGGGGGTGCTCAGGCGGTGCCGGGCTGCTCCTGCGCCTGCGGCGCGGGCTGCGGCGACGCCGGGATCTGCTGGGTCGGCTTCTCCGCCCCGGTGATCGAGTTCCCCGCCATCGACGCGCGGATCTGGTCCAGCCTGCTGGCGCCCGCCATGTCGACGGTGGCCTGCTGGACCTCGAGCATCCGGCCCTGGACCGAGTTCGAGGCGAGCTCCGAGGCGCCCACCGCGTTGGCGTAGCGCTTCTCGATCTTGTCCCGGACCTCCTCCAGGGACGGGGTGTTCCCCGGCGCCGAGAGCTCGGTCATCTGCTGCAGCGACTTGGCCGCCTGCTCCTGCATCTTCGCCTGCTCGAGCTGGCTGAGCAGCTTCGTGCGCTCGGCGATCTTGGTCTGCAGCTGCATGGCGTTGCGCTCGACGGCCTGCTTGGCCTGCGCGGCCGCGCCGATCGACTGGTCGTGCAGCGTCTTGAGGTCCTCGACGGACTGCTCCGCCGTGACGAGCTGGGTGGCCGTGGCCTGCGCCGCCTGCTCGTACTGGCCCGCCTTGACCTCGTCGCCCTGCGCGCGGGCCTGGTCGGCGAGGACCAGTGCCTGGCGCGCCGACGCCTGCAGCTTCTCGATCTCCCCCAGCTGCCGGTTGAGCTTCATCTCGAGCTGGCGCTGGTTGCCGATCACCGCGGCCGCCTGCTGCGAGAGCGCCTGGTGCTGACGCTGTGCATCCTCGATGGCCTGCTGGATCTGCACCTTGGGGTCCGCGTACTCGTCGACCTTCGACGAGAACAGGGCCATCAGGTACTTCCAGGCCTTCGTGAAACCGTTGGCCATCTGCTCCGCCTACCTCCGAGTACGAAATCCGGTCGAGCGGACCGCGTTTCCCCCCGCGACCGCCAGCTGGGCTGTTGTGCCCATCGTGGCATCGCGGACCGGGCTGCCGCCACCGCGCACGGACGATATCGGGGATCGTCCGGAGGCCGCCGTCGGGGCGGCCCTGAGACCGAGGTTACCGGGCGCGGCGGGGTGCCGTCCGATGATCCGGACGAACCGGACGACTCCCTCAGGAGACGCTCAGCGGGTGACCGGCCCCGGACCTCTACGCCGCCGACGCCACGGGCGTACCCGGACGGGCGCCCGCCAGGCCGGTGCGCACGGGCGCGAGCCGCAGGTCGGTGTGCCGCTGCCCGATCGGGACCAGCGTGTCCGTGCGGCCGACGAACTCGACGGCGGTCATCTCCTCGACGACCTCGGTCAACAGGTCGGCCAGTGAGACGTCGAGCGCCTCGCAGATCGAGGCGAGCAGCTCGCTGGACGGTTCCTTGCGGCCCCGCTCCACCTCGGACAGGTAGCCCAGGCTGACCCGGGCGGCCCGCGACACGTCCCGCAGGGTGCGCTTCCGCAGGGTGCGGGCCCGCCGGAGACTGTCACCGATGGCCTCACGCAGCAGCAGAGCCATTCGCCCACCCCTCCTCGTCCGAGCCCGCAGCGTCCGAGCCCGCACCGTCGTGAACCGACGGCCTGGCTCCACCGTACCGAGTCCGCCCCCCGCGCGTCCCCGCACGACCCGTCCGCTGTGGGCGAACAGCTACCCCACGGCGGCGCGGCGCAGCCGCAGGGCGCGCAGGACGTAGTCCAGCCCCGTGACGACCGTGAGCACGATCGCCGCGGCCATGAAGGCCCACCGCACGGCGTCGACGGCGACCAGCGCAGGCAGCGGGAGCACGAACAGCCCGATCGCGACGGTCTGGACCAGCGTCTTCAGCTTGCCGCCACGGCTGGCCGGAATCACCCCGAACCGGAGGACCCAGAACCGCAGCAGTGTGACGCCGATCTCCCGTCCCAGGATCAGCACCGTGATCCACCAGTACAGGATCCCCAGCATCGACAGCCCGATCAGCGCCGCGCCCATCAGCGCCTTGTCCGCGATGGGGTCCGCGATCTTGCCGAACGAGGTGACCAGGCCGCGCTTGCGGGCGATCTCGCCGTCGAGCCGGTCCGTGACGGCGGCCACGGCGAAGAGCACGAAGGCCCCGAGCCGCCAGCGGACGTCGTGGCCCTCCGAGACCAGCAGCGCGGCGAGGAAGAACGGGACGAGGACGATCCGGATCCCGGTCAGCACGTTCGCGATGTTCAGCAGGGGCGCCTCACCCGGCGGAGGAACCTGCTCCTCCGCCGGCACGGCACTCATCGCTCTCGCTCGCTTCGCGAGCTCGGCGCTGCGCGCGGGCGCTGTGCCGACGATTCGCTCGCAGGCTCGCTCATCCCGCCACCGCCGACACCAGACCGGGCGCCTCGAGCTCGACCGACAGAGCCCGGACCACCAGGTCCGCGCCCTCGGAGTCGACGACCTCGGCCCGCACGAACGACCCGGGGACCAGCGGGACGTCCCCGGCCTCGAACACGCACTCGCCGTCCACCTCGGGGGCCTGGTGCGCGGCCCGCCCCACGGCGTCCTCCGTGTCCGACTCGGCCGTCTCCACCAGCACCACCACCTCGGTGCCGATCCGGTCCTCCGCGCGCTGCGCCATCAGCTCGTCCACCAGCGCGGTGATCCGCTCGACGCGCGCGGCGACCTCCTCGGGGTCCAGCTTGCCCTCGTAGCCCGCAGCCTCGGTGCCGTCCTCGTCCGAGTAGCCGAAGACGCCGACGGCGTCCAGCCGCGCACCCGTCAGGAAGGTCTCGAGGTCGGCGAGGTCCTCCTCGGTCTCCCCCGGGAACCCGACGATCACGTTGCTGCGGATCCCCGCCTCCGGCGCCGCGGCGCGGATGCGCGCGCACAGGTCCAGGAAGTCCGGGACCGAGCCGAACCGGCGCATCCGGCGCAGCACCGAGGCCGACGCGTGCTGGAAGCTCAGGTCGAAGTAGGGGGCGACGCCGTCCGTGGTCGCGATGACCTGCAGCAGGTCCGGCCGGGTCTCGGCGGGCTGCAGGTAGGACACCCGCACCCGCTCGATGCCGGGGATCGCGGCGAGCCGCGGCAGCAGGTCCACCAGCGCGCGGGTGCCGCCGGGCAGGTCCTTGCCGTACGACGTCGAGTTCTCGCTGACCAGCACCAGCTCGCGGACGCCCTCGCCTGCCAGCCACGCGGCCTCGCCGAGGATCTCCTCGGGCTTGCGGGAGACGAACGAGCCGCGGAAGGACGGGATCGCGCAGAAGGCGCAGCGCCGGTCGCACCCGCTGGCCAGCTTGAGCGACGCCACCGGTCCGGACTGCAGGCGGGCCCGCGGGACCCACTCGTGGCCCGGGATCGCCCGCTCGGAGGCCTGGCGCTCGACCGGGGCGATGGGCAGCAGGGTGCGGCGGTCGACCGGGACGTGCGAGATCGGGGCGTGGCCGTCGAGGACGTCCTGCAGCCGCTCGGCGAGCTCCGGGTAGGCGTCGAAGCCCAGGACCGCGTCCGCCTCGGGCAGGTTGTCCGCGAGCTCCTTGCCGTACCGCTCGGCCATGCAACCGACCGCGACGACCTTGGCCCCGCGGTTCTTCGCCACGTCCGACGCCGAGAGCAGCGTGTCGATCGAGTCCTTCTTCGCCTGCTCCACGAACCCGCAGGTGTTGACGACGATCACGTCGGCCTCGTCGGCCTCCGCCAGCTCCCAGCCCGATCCGGCCAGTCTCCCGGCGAGCTCCTCGGAGTCGACCTCGTTGCGGGCGCAGCCCAGCGTCAGCAGGGCCGCCCGACGCGGCGATTCTGGGGAACTCACGGCACACAGCGTAGACGCCGGGTCGGGATCATCTACGCTGCACCGCCATGGCAGGGGTGGCCGTCCGGCGGGCACGCACCGCCGACGTGACGACGATCAAGTCCCTCGTGGACAACTACGCGGGCAAGGTGTTGCTGGCCAAGGAGATCGTCACCCTCTACGAGGCCGTGCCGGAGTTCCTGGTCGCCGAGGTCGACGGCGAGGTCGTCGGGTGCGGCGCGCTGCACGTGCTCTGGGAGGACCTCGGCGAGATCCGCACGGTCGCGGTGCACCCGTCGACGCTCGGCCGCGGGGTCGGGCACGCGATCGTCGAGGCGTTGATCGCAGGCGCGCGCGAGCTCGGGCTGCGCAGACTGTTCGTGCTGACCTTCGAGAAGCACTTCTTCGGCAGGCACGGGTTCGTCGAGATCGACGGCACGCCGGTGTCCCAGGAGGTGTTCGCGGCGATGCTGCGCTCCTACGATGCGGGTGTGGCGGAGTTCCTGGACCTGGCGCACGTCAAGCCGAACACCCTCGGCAACGTGCGGATGATGCTGACGCTGTGAACGCGGTCGAGGCGGTGCGGGCGGGTGATCTCGACCGGCTCGCCGCGCTGCTCGCCGCCGACCCCGGGCTCGTCCACGCCCGGCCGGACGGGCAGCGGACCCTGCTGCACGTGCTCGCCGACTGGCCCGGGAACCGTGCCCACGGCCCGGAGACCGCCGCGGCGCTGGTCGCGGCCGGGGCGGACGTGAACGCCCGGTTCGTCGGCCCGCACCGGGAGACCCCGCTGCACTGGGCGGCGAGCAACGACGACGTGCCGCTCCTCGACGCCCTCCTCGACCTGGGCGCGGACATCGACGCCGACGGTGCGGTGATCGCGGACGGCACCCCGCTGTCCGACGCCGTGGCGTTCGCCCAGCGGGCCACGGCCGCGCGGCTCGTCGAGCGCGGGGCGTCGGTGCGACAGGCGGAGGCCGCGGCACTCGGGCTGCTGGACCGGCTGGGCTCGGTCGACGACCCCGATCTCTGCTTCTGGTACGCCTGCCACGGCGGCAGCCTCGAGGCCGCGGAGCTGGTACTCGCCCGCGGTGCCCGGCTCGACCACCTCCCCGACTGGGAGCGCCTCACCCCGCTCGACGCCGCCGAGCGGGCCGGGGCGACCGAGCTGGTGGCGTGGCTCCGCGTTCGGGGTGCGCACCGCGCGGGCGAGCTGTAGACCCGAACGTCACAGGTTGCTCACGAGCCTCATCCGTCACTCTGATGGCTGCAGACCGTCATCCGGTCGAGGGACAGGATCATCCCTCTCCCCCACACCGAGTCTCTGGAAAGCTGGATGACGACCCCTCTGCGCCGTACCGCCGTCACCGGAATGTCCGCCGTCCTCCTGCTCGGTGCGCTGACCGGCGTGTCCGCCGCGGGTGCGCCCGCCTCGCCTGCGACATCCCCGATCCCCGCCACCGCGACCGGCACCCCCGGGAACGGCTGCGGGAACCCGCTCCTCTCGACCGATCCGGCAGGCTGGTCGACCGCGCCGGGCGACACCGGCAGCCGTGTCGCGACCGGTGCCCACATCGTCGCCGACCACGAGTTCGCCGTGCGCCCGGCCGCGGGTCGCACTCTGGTCCAGGGGCCCGCACGGACCTCGTCGGGCGGCGGGTTGTGGGACCT
>Ga0070671_100004015_pt1 | contig 11595 bp, 10 predicted proteins | sample KBSS73metaG_FD_65341 | JGI IMG/M metagenome (GOLD analysis project Ga0070671, IMG submission 65341) | Switchgrass rhizosphere microbial communities from Kellogg Biological Station, Michigan, USA - KBS S7-3 metaG | ecosystem: Host-associated > Plants > Roots > Rhizosphere > Soil ...
CGGGCGCGCCGTCTCCCACCGTCGGCACGCGCGCCAGGCTTCGTGCGTCCCTCCCTCCGTCCGGCGCGAGCCATGGATCCCCCGGTGGCTCGACCGCGAACTCCGTCGCGCGCCGGGCCAGCGCGCGCAGGTCCACCTCCGCGCCGACGATCGGACGCAGGCCCGCCGCCTTGGCCGCGTCCAGGAACCAGATGAGCCCGTGCAGGCCGTTGGTGTCCGTGAGGGCCATCGCGTCCATCCCGCGCACGCGCGCGGCGACGACGAGGTCCTCGAGACGGCTCGCGCCGCGGCAGAACGAATAGTTCGAGTGGACGTTCAGATGAACGAAGGGCACTATACGACTCCCATGACTCCCATGACTCCCCTGACACGAACCCTGGCTCCCATGACACGAACCCTGGCGCTGGTCCTACTTCTGGGCGCCCGGTGCGCCGCGCTCGCCGCGGACCCCGAGACGATCGTTCCGAAGACCCAGCCCGCGACCCTTGCCGACCTCACGCCCTACACCAAGACGATCGAGGCGATCCGGGGGCTCGCGTTCAAGCAGCCCGTCGCGAGCGGCACGCAGACCAACGCCGAGTTCCGCGCGTTCGTGGACAAGGACCTCGACGTCGAGCTGCCGCGCGGCAAGGCCGAGTGCCTCTCGCGCGCCTTCGCCCGGCTCGGCCTTCTCCCCGAGAAGTTCGATCTGCGCAAGGCCTACACCAACATGATGTCGGCCCAGGTGGCCGCTTACTACGATCCCGCGCGGAAGACCTTCTTCGTCGTCCACGCGGACCTGCCCGAGATGCTCCTGTCGCCCACGATCGTCCACGAGCTGACGCACGCGCTGCAGGACCAGAACTTCGGGCTCGAGAGCCGCGTGAAGTCGCTGCGCGCCGTCGAAAACGAGGACGTCGAGAACGCCTTCCGCTTCCTCGTCGAGGGGGAGGCCACCTACGTCATGGTCCTCTCGGCGATGCGCGACGCGGGCGGGGATGCGGACACGGGCGGCGACGCGCTCGACGCCATGATCGACGGAATGTCGGGGACGGGCCGCGACGCGCTCGCCGAGCAGCTCGGCGCCATGAAGGACGTCCTCGGGACGGAGGCCGCGGCCGACATCGGCTCCGTGCTCTCCTCTCCCGACTATCTCTTCCGCGTCCTGTACGACCCGTACTTCGCGGGGCAGGCCGCCGTGCACAAGCTCCGCCGCGCAGGGGGCTGGGCGGCGGTGAACGAGCTCTGGCGCAACCCTCCGACCTCGACGGAGATGTTCATGCATCCCGAGAAGCTCGCGCGGGGACGCCGCGACGAGCCCGTCAAGGTCGCCGTCCCCGACGCCTCGGCCGCGCTCGGAGCCGGCTACGCCTCCGCGTGCGAGAACACGCTCGGCGAGCTCGAAACCGAGATCCTGCTCGAGGCGACGCTGCCTGCGTCCGGGGAGCGGACCGAGCGCGCGCGGACCGCGGCGGCCGGATGGGGCGGCGACCGCTGGCGCTCGTTCGAGAAGGCGGGCGGCGGCACCGTCGTCGTCTGGCAGACCACATGGGACAGCGCCGCCGAAGCGGAGGAGTTCGATCAGGCGATCTCCAGCGCCTGCGCGGCGCGGCTGCCCCAGGGCGCGCTTCTGCCCTCCGCCGGGGGCGCCGGCTGCAAGCTCTGGGGGACGTCCGATCCCGCCGCCCCCGTGTACCTCGTCGTGCACATCGGCAAGGAAGTGACGCTGGTCGCCGGGGCGAGCGCGCCCCAGGCGCGCGCGATCACCGCGAAGATGTACCCCTGGTGCGGGACGCCCGATCCTTCCGCCGCGCCCGACGCACCCGCGCCGCCGCGCGCGAAGCCCTGAGACACGCTCACGCCGCATCGGCGCTCTTCTCGGCCGCGCCCAGCTTGGCCCCCGCCGCCTCGCGCCCCGCGAAGACGACGATGTCGTCTCCGTACTTCGAGCGCAGCTTTCCCAGCGCGGAGACGAGCCCCGCCTCCCGCCGCTGTTCCGGCTCGCCCCAGAGGGAGAGCTGCCGCGGGCGGCGCCCGAGCCTCGTCGCCCGCAAGGTCAGTCCCCGTACGCGCACCCGCCGCGTCAGCGCGCGGACGAGGAGCGCCGACGCCTCGAGGAAGAGGCGGGGATCGAGATCGGCCGGCTCGCGAAGCTCCGCGCGCGCCGCGTTCTTCTCCCCGTCCGCGTAGCGCAGGGCCACTTCCAGCCGCGCGGCCGTGACGCCCCGGCGCCGCAGCCCTACCCCCGCCCGGCGGCAGAGCTCGAAGAGCGCGCTCTCGATCGCGGGCAGGTCGTTCGTGTCCTGGGCGAAGGCCGTTTCCTCGACCACCGACGGCTCGGACTCGGGCACGCGCACCGGCGTCGGATCGATTCCCAGCGCCCGCTCGTGCAGGACGATCCCCAGCCGTCCGAAGAGCATCGTCAGGCGCCCCACGCCGACCTCCGCGATCTCGCGCACGATCCGGATGTTGAGATCGCTCAGCGTGCTGCGGACGTCCCCCGCCACCCCCGGCAGACGCGCGGCGGGGAGCGGCGCGAGAAAGGACGCCTCATCGCCGTGGGCGACGTCGAGCAGCCCGACGGGCTCGGTCACGTCGGCCGCGACGCGGCTCACCGTCTTGTTGATCGCGAGCCCCACCGCCGCCGTCAGGCGCAGGCGCTTTTCGACTTCCCGCGCGAGACGCGACGCCACGTCCACGGGCGGACCGAAGAGCCGGCGCGTGCCCGTCAGGTCCAGGAACCACCGCCCCCCCGAGGTCGGCTCGACGAGCGGCGTGAAGCCCCCGAGGATCTCGCGGACCGCCTCCGCCGCGCGCGCGTAGAGCGGCTCGTCGGGGGTCAGCACGATCACGTCCCGGCACAGGCGCACCGCCTTCGCCACGGGCATCCCCCGCCCGATCCCGGTGCGCCGCGCCTCGAGCGAGGCGTCGAGCACGACGCCGCGCGGCGTCGGCGGCGCGACGACGACCGGACGCCCTCGCAGGCGAGGCGCGCGCACCCGCTCCACGGCGACGGCGAACGCCGTGACGTCGAGGTGCACGATGTCGCGCTCGCGAGGGATCCACGACGCGCGCGGAAGGACGGCCGTCATTTTTCAGGCTCTCGTGCGGCTGACAGCACCGGTCGCTGCCCTCATCGCTCGGCGGCCTGATCGCAGGCCGTCGTGTCGCCGTCGCTGGGATGCGCAGACAGGGGCCGGTCCACCGTGGTTCTCCGTCCCTGGAGCCCATCCGGTTTCTCTCGACGCCTTTCCCTGCCCTCCGATCGCCGCTCTTCGAAGCTCCGCATCGCGCTCTCCTCACGCCGTTCCGACGGACCGATCAGGCGCCGGAGCATCCGCGCGTTCTCGACCGCGCGCCCGCGCCATGGGTTGTTGAAGACGATGCACAGATCGCGCGCGCGCGACGCGAGCGCTCGCAGCGACGGGAGCCATCCCACCAGCTCTTCCCATGTATAGAGGTAGTCCCGGCGCGCGGCGCCCCCCGCCCAGCGGGTCTCGCCGTCGCGCCCGTGAAAGCGCACGTACGCGATGGGGGCGGTCACCGGCGCGAACGGCGCGTGCCGGCGCGCCGGAAGCGGCCGCGCGCCCCCCCGGTCCGGGCCGAAGGACGGGCCCTCGCTCTCCGGCCCGTCCGCGAGGACGAAGCCCACCCCGAGCCCGCGCAGATGCTCCACGACCCGCTCTTCCCCCCACGACGCGTCGCGCGGCTCGATCAAGAGCGGGAGGTCCTCGAGCCGGTCGCAATAGCGCGCGACCGTCGCGAGCGCCTTCTCCGTCGCGGCCACCGCGCGCGGCAGCGGCAGGACCAGCCCCCCGAAGCGCCCCGCGCTCGCGTACGGCCCGAGCCCCTCGCGCAGGGCCGCAAGCTGAGCGTCGATCGAGGACGACGGGCGATCGACGCTCCGGACTTCCGCGCCGCGACCCGCGTCCTGCGCGAGCGCCGGCGCGCTCTGGGGCTCGCGCAAAGCGCCGCTTCGGCCGGCCCTGACCGCGTAATCCCGCCCCCCGATCTCGACGGGGCCGTCGCTCACGAGGAACCCGGCGCCGACCTGCGGCACCCCTCCGCCCGCCTCCCGAAAAGGCGCCAGCAGCGCCCGCGGCGCGAGCACGGTGAAGAGGAGCCGTCCCTCGGATTCGTCGAGGATCCGGTGGGCCTCGTCGGGCCCCGGCGTGCGATGGACCGCCACCGCCAGCTCGCAGAGGTCGAACTCCTCGCCGTACCGCGCGAGGTATCGCGCCGGCCCCATCTCGGCCGGGTAGAACGATCCTATCCAGTCGCGGTGGTTGTAGCCGCTGGTGCCGATCCGGACCATAGAACCTCCGGAATGGGGAGGAGAACCCGCCTTTCGAGTCCGTCCCCGCTCAGTTTTTGAGAGCGCCTGTACCCGTCTTTCAATATAGCGAATATAAAGCGAAAGTCAAGGGCAAAAAGCGCCTCGATCCCGCCCCCGCCACGGGCCCCCGAGACCTTGCGGCGGCGCCTATTCCTCGCGGCGCTGCTGCGGGTTCGGCAGCAGGAGGGACAGGATGATGCTCACGATGCTGACGATGATCGCGCCCAGGAAAGCGGCGGCGAAGCTGTCGACGAAGAAGGCGATGCCGAACATCTTCGCGAGGGAGCCGGCGAGCAGGAGCATGCAGGCATTGATGATGAAAGTGAAGAGCCCGAGCGTGACGATGAGGAGCGGGCACGAGAGGACCATGACGATCGGGCGGATGAGGGCGTTGACGATGCCGAAGATGAGCGCCGTCAGCGCGAGCGCGCCCCATCCTTCGTAGTGGATGCCGGGGACGGCCCAGGCCGCCGCGGCGAGCGCGGCCGCGTTGATCAGGAGCCGGACGATCAGCCTCATCATCATGGAAGGCCCTCCTCAGCCGGATTCTGATACCGATGGCCGCCCGGACCAAGCCCTCCCCGGGCGCCGTTTCGTGCGACGATCCCGCGATGGACCCCGGCCTGGATCCCGATTTCGGCGCCACGGCGTCCGACTATGCGACGCACCGCGCCGGCTTTCCGGAGTCGTTCTTCGCGCGCATGGCCGAGCGCGGGGTCGGCGCCCCCGGACAGCGGCTCGTCGATCTGGGGACCGGTACGGGGACCCTCGCGCGCGGGTTCGCGCGGCGGGGCTGCCGCGTCATCGGGATCGATCCCCAGGAGGCGATGCTCGCGCAGGCGCGTCGGCTCGATGCGGAGGCGGGACTGGGCGCGCCGTCGGGCTCTGCGGCAGCGACAACCGGATTCGCAGGCGTGGACTACCGCCGCGCCACCGCCGAGCAGACCGGTCTTCCCGCGGCGAGCGCCGACGTCGTCGCGGCGGGGCAGTGCTGGCACTGGTTCGATCGGCCGCGCGCGGCGCGCGAGGCGGCGCGCCTGCTGGACGCCGGCGGGCGCCTGGTGATCGCGCACTACGACTGGCTGCCGCTGCGCGGGAACGTGGCCTACGCTACCGAGGCGCTCATCCGCGCGCACAACCCGCGCTGGAATCTCGGCGGGGGGAGCGGGTTCTATCCCGAGTGGCTGCGGGGGCTGGCCGAGGAAGGCTTCCGGGACCTCGAGTCGTTTTCGTACGACGAGCCCGCCCTGTACACGCCCGAGGCGTGGCGCGGACGCATCCGTGCGAGCGCCGGGGTCGGCGCGAGCCTCCCCCCGTCGGCCGTCGACGCGTTCGACGCGGAGCTCGCCGCGCTCCTCGCGCGCGATTTTCCCGGCGCGTCGCTCTCGATCCCCCACCGGGTCTTCGTCGTTCTCGCCCGCCCTCCTGCGCCCGCGCCATGAGCGCCCGCGCCGCACCCCCGCGCGCCGCGACGGCACGCCCCACGACCGCCGATACCCCGACCGTCCTCGCCACGCCCCGCGCCGCCGCGACGCACCGCGCGCCAGTCGTCCCCGTCGCGCGCGCACGCGGCCTCGCGGCGACGCAGGACCGCCGTCCGACTCGCGACGAGATCCTGGCGGCGCACGGGCGCACCATCCCCGACGTCATCGCGCCGCGCCTGCGCGTCCTGTTCTGCGGGATCAATCCGGGCCTCTACTCGGGCGCGGTGCGCCGCCACTTCGCGCGCCCGGGCAACCGGTTCTGGCCGGCCCTCCATCGCGCCGGGTTCACGGAGCGCGTGCTCTCTCCGTTCGATCAGCGGGCGCTGCTCGCGTCCGGCTGCGGTGTGACGAACATCGTCCGCCGCGCGACCGCCGCTGCGGACGAGATCGGCGCGGACGAGCTGCGCCGAGGCGCGGTCCGCCTCGCCGCGAAGGTGCGCCGCTATCGTCCCCGCTACCTGGCCGTGCTCGGGATCGTCGCGTACCGCGCCGCCTTCGACCGTCCGGGCGCCGCGCTCGGCCCGCAGCGCGAGAGGATCGGCGCGACGCGCATCTGGGTCCTCCCCAATCCGAGCGGTCTGAACGCGCATTATCAGATCGGCGAGCTGACGCACCTCTTCGCCAAGCTGCGCGCGGCCGCGAGCGCGCGCCGCCGATGATCCACCCCGCCGCGCGGAGTATGATGCGCTCGGGAGGAGCACCGGGTGGCCGACGCACCGATCCTGTTCCGCGTGACGCTCCAGGTCCCCGATCTGGTCGAAGCGGTGGCGTTCTATGAATCGCTCTTCGGTGTGAAGGGGCGCGCGATCCATGGCGCGCGCCACTACATCGATTGCGGACCCGTGATCCTCGCGATCCTGGATCCGACGCGCGGCGGGGAGGAGGCGCGGCCGATCCCGGACTATCTCTACTTCTCGGTCGAGGGGATCGAGAACTACCACTCTCGCGCGCGCGCCATGGGCTGCCTCACGAGCGAGGACATCCACGGGGAGAGCGGGGGCGCTCTCGTGACGCGTCCCTGGGGCGAGCTCTCGTTCTACGCCAACGATCCCTACGGCAACGGCCTGTGCTTCGTCGACGCGTCGACGGTGTTCACGGGCAAGAGGTGAAGCCTCACGCGCCGAAGTCCGCCGCGCGGAAGCCCCGCGCGCGGAAGCCTGCCGCGCGGAAGCGCGCGGCCGCGGACCTCACCCCGCCGGCAGCGGCCTTCGGGCCCGGGCGCGTGCGCCTCGAAGAGCCCTCCCTGCGCCGGTGCTCGGACTTTCTCGAGGCCGTACACCGGAGCCGACGCCTGCACGGCCGGTGGGTCGCGGCCCCGTCCACGCGCGCCGAGTTCACATCGTACGTCGCGCGCACGCGGCGTCCCGCGCAGCTCGGCTGGTTCGTCGTCGCGCCCTCGGGCGCGCTCGCCGGCGTCATCAACGCGAGCGAGATCGTCGGAGGGAACTTTCACTCCGCCTATCTCGGTTACTACGCGCTGGCGCCCCACCATCGCCGCGGCGCCATGACCGAGGGACTGCGCCTCGCCATCCAGGAAGCCTTCAACGTCCACGGCCTGCACCGGCTCGAAGCCAACATCCAGCCGGACAATCTGGCGTCGCGCCGTCTGGCGCGCCGCCTGGGGTTCCGTCGCGAGGGATTCTCGCCGCGCTATCTGAAGATCGCGGGACGCTGGCGCGATCACGAGCGCTGGGCCATCACGCGCGAGGAGTGGACGGGCGAGCTGCGCGCGCGGAGAAGGCGCACCTGAGCGCGCGCGGGGGGGCCGCACTCGGCGCGATCGTCGTGGCCGCCGCACTCACGGCGTGCGCGTCCCGGCCGCCGCGCTCCCCTTCCGCCGGCGCGCCCGCGGACTCCTCTTCCGCCGCCGGCACGGCTCACGGATCCTCACACGAGTCTTCGCCCGGGTCCCCCCCGAGCGGGGAGCCGCCCACGATCGCGGTCACGCCGCTCCACGGATGGCCGCGCTGGCTCGGAGACGCGAACCACCAGATCTCGGGGCTCGCCTACCGCGACGGGCATCTCTACGCCGTGTCGGACCAGAGCGGCGTGGAAACGCGCGCGCTCCTCGAGATCGAGCTTCCGTCGAACGAGGGCGTCGTACCCCCCGGCGAGAGCGTTCCCCCCTCGCCGGCGGATCTCGGCCGCGCGGTGGGGGTGCGGGTGCGCTGCCGGTGGCAGGGCGGCCCCCATCCGGACGCCGAGGGGATGGCCCTCGATCCGATGACCGGCCCGCCGCAGTCGGTCCTGCTCGCGCTCGAAACGCACGCCGACGCCCTCATCGAGATCGGATTCGACGACTGCGCGCTGCGCAGCCAGGTCGCGCCCCTCACCGGATCGGACTCGAACGAAGGGATCGAGGGTATCGCGCTCTCCCCCGACGGCGTCACCGTGTACCTGGTCCACGAGACGCGGACGAGGCTTTTCTCGATGCCTCGCGCCGGCCCCGGCCCCGCGCGCGAGATCGCCAGGATCGCGGGCGCCCGCTCGCTCTGCGACGCCGCGTACGACGACCGCGGCACGGCCACGACGGACGACGACCGGCTCCTTCTGCTCGACCGCAACGCGCGCCGGATCCTCGATGTCACCCTCCAGGGGCGCGTCGCCGGTGTCTGGGACCTCGACCCGGAGGTCGCGCGCGACCCCGACGGGATCCCCTACTCGCTCGTGGCGCTCGAGGCGCTGGCCCTCGAGGCGCGCGAGCCGGACGGCTCGCTCCTCGTCTATGCCGCGACCGACACGCCGCCGCGCCCTTTCCCCTACTCGCGCCGGGGCAAGGACGACGACGCCGGACGCTACGAGCGGCGTGTCGGCATGCTCTACCGCTTCCGCCTCCCCCCGTTCCCGTGAAGGGATCCGCGCGGTCCGCGTGAGGACCGCGCCTGTCGTAGAATCACCCTCCCGATGGTCTCCTCACGCACGAAGCTGATCCTCTTCGACATCGACGGGACCCTCGTCAAGGTCCTCGGCGCGGGGCGCCGCGCGCTCGCCGACGCCTTTTCCAAGGTCTTCGAGCGGCCCGACGCGATCGCGCACCTCGATCCCGAATGGTTCGCGGGGAAGACGGACCTCTACATCTTCCGGCAGGTCGCCCTCGACGCCGGGATCACGAGCTGGGACTACGACCGGCGCTATTCGGATCTGGAAGCGACCTATCTCGACCTCCTGCGCCGGCACGTCGAGGCGCATCCCGACGCCCACGCGCTGCCGGGGGCGGAGGCCCTCCTCGTGGCGCTCTCGCGGACGGAGAGCGGCCCCGCGCTCGGACTCATGACCGGGAACATCGAAGCAGGCGCCCGCGTGAAGCTCGATCCCTTCGGGCTCAACCGCTTCTTCCCGAGCGGCGGGTTCGGGAGCGACGCGCTCGACCGGGCCGACATCGGGCGGGTCGCGCGGGGGCGCTTCGAGCGGCGCCTGGGCGCGTCGATCGAGCCCCGGGAAGTCGTCGTCGTCGGAGACACCCCCGCCGACGTCGCGGCCGCGCGCGCATGCGGATTCCGGGTCCTGGCGGTGGCCTCCGGATGGAACGAGCCTCAGACCCTCCAAGCCGCCTCACCGGACCTCTTCGCGACGGATCTCAACGACACGGAAGGTCTCGTCGCGGCCCTCGGCTGAGCCCGTCATCAGCCCCCCCGGCAGAGCCCCGGGTCGTGTTCCCGGGCTGAGCCTGCCGAGCCAGATTCTGTCGAAAGATTAACGCTATCCTGTCGAAGACCTGCCGAAATCGGGTCCGGACCCCGGGTTTCCGCGTATATTCCCTGACCCGGAGGCGGTGGCTTCCGGGCCGCCGCGGCGCCGCCTTTCGCCCCGGTATCGCCTCGCGCGGAACCCCCCACGATCCACGGAGGACACCTGTGCTCTTCACTCGAATCACAAAGTGGCTGCGTCCCCTGATGATGGTCCTTCTCCTCCCCGTCGCGGACGTCGCGGTCGGGCAGGAGGTCCAGCGCGAAGACGACCCCACCGCCCGCGACCTCATCGTGATCGAGGTCGCCTACCAGTCGCAGCTCATCGCCCACGATGTTCCCGTCACCTGGAAGGGGGCCAGCTTCATCCTGGCCGAGTGGGACGAGGCGACCCAGAACCAGGTCACCAAGTACGAAGTTCCCTTCAGGATCGTGTCCCGCGCGATCGCGCCGGGCCAGCCCCTCTATCTCTTCGAGCTCGACGAGGACCGACCGGGCCCTCCGGCGGAGTGGGAGGGCCGTGTCCTCTACAGGAAGGACAACAAGCTCGTCGTCGCCCTCACCGAGGAGGACGCCGACCGCTGGATGAACCGTGACTACCACGCGGTGCGCCTGCCCCGGAAGGCGATCGGCTGGCGCCCGGCGGCGTCCTCGTTCACGGTCTTCGACTGCGCGCCGAAGCCGATCATCTCGACGCTGCTCTCGCGGACCAACCAGACGCAGTGGGTGGACTGGATCCGCAAGATGTCCGGGCTCGACCCGGTCAACATCGGCGGGACCAGCTACACGATCGCGACGCGCAACTCACCGACGATGTTCGCCGGCGCGATCACCGCCAAGGGATACGACTACCTCATCCAGCAGGCGCAGGTCTGGCACTACTCGCCCGCCAACACCGAGCAGGACTCGTACACCGGCTCGGGCGGGGCCACCTGGAAGAACTTCATCCTCACGATCCCGGGACAGACCGCGCCCAACGACGTGGTGATCCTCTCGGCCCACTTCGATTCCACGAGCCAGACCGCCGGGAGCCTCGCCCCGGGAGCGAACGACAACGGCACGGGCTCCGCGACGATCTTCGAGGCGGCGCGCATCCTGCGCCAGTTCCGCTTCCAGCGGACGCTCAAGCTCATCTGGTTCACCGGCGAGGAACAGGGCGAGCTCGGGAGCGCCGCCTACGTGGCGGATCACGCGACGGCCAACATCCTGGGCGTCGTCAACTTCGACATGTTCGGATGGGACGGGGACGGCGATCGCTGCTTCGAGATCCACGCCGGGACGCTCTCTCAGTCCCAGGACGTCGGCAACTGCTACAGCGCGAGCATCGCCTCCTACGGCACGAACCTCACCAGGGACTTCCTGACCACCACGGCCACCGACCGCTCCGACCACGCCCAGTTCTGGAACGTGAACGTCGGCGCCATCGAGATCGCCGAGAACTTCTTCTCGGGCGGGCCCACGTGCCCCGGCTCGGACGCCAACCCCGGCTATCACACGACCAACGACACGCTGGCGGGGAACAATCACGTCTCGTTCGGATTCGACGTCGCCCGCACCGGGCTCGCGACGATCGCGGCGATGGCGATCCCCATCCAGGCCTGCTTCGCAAGCGCGCCGGCGGTCACCGTCACCCAGGTCTCGGGACACCTCGACCTGTCGTGGTCCGCGCTTCCGGGCGCCTCGACCTACCGCGTCTACCGCGCCTTGCAGGGCTGCCAGGGTCAGTGGTTCGAGATGGGGTCCACGGCCGGCACGACCTTCTCCGACCTGACCGCGACGCAGAACCAGGTCTATTACTACTACGTCGAGGGGGTCGACGCGGACACGTTCTGCACCTCGCCGCCGAGCACCTGCCAGTCCGCCACCCCCGCGATCATCCACGCGACGCACTCGAGCCGGACGATCACGGACTCCTGCATATCGGGCGGAGCGGGGTCGGGCAACGGCGTGGTCGAGCCCGGCGAGACCGTCACGATCTCGGCGAACCTGCAGAACGACGGCAACACGGGGCTCACGAACATCACCGGGACGCTGACGACCACGACGCCGGGCATCGTCGTCTACGACGGGAGCGCGAGCTGGCCCAACCTCGCCGCCGGCGCCGGCTCGG
>Ga0070671_100004016_pt1 | contig 11594 bp, 7 predicted proteins | sample KBSS73metaG_FD_65341 | JGI IMG/M metagenome (GOLD analysis project Ga0070671, IMG submission 65341) | Switchgrass rhizosphere microbial communities from Kellogg Biological Station, Michigan, USA - KBS S7-3 metaG | ecosystem: Host-associated > Plants > Roots > Rhizosphere > Soil ...
GCCGGTGGCGGCCTACCTCCGCGTCGCGCCCAAGGGCTCCACCAGCCTGCCGGCTCCGGCGGCGGGCGAGAAGGCCCCGGCCTATCCGTTCGAGGACGTCTACTTCACGGAATTGCGCACGGCCGGCCCCGCCCTGCCGGCCCGCCTGACGCGGGCGTTCGCGGTCGCGCCGGGCACCTACGACGTTTATTTCGCGCTGCGGGAGCGGCCGGCCAGCGGCGTCGCGGCCGACGCCCCCGTCAAGGTGACGCTCCTCAAGCAGGAAGTCGTCGTTCCGAACTACCATACAGATGAACTGCAGACCAGCTCGGTGCTGGTCGCCGACAAGATCGAGCCGTTGACCGCGCCGATCGCGCCGGAAGCGATGAAGGAGCGTCCCTACGTGCTCGGGGACAGCGAGATCACGCCGGCCGCCGATCTGAAGTTCAAGAAGTCCGAGGAGCTGCAGCTGGTCTTCCAGATCTACGGCGCCAGGCTGGGGGCCGACACCAAGAAGCCGGACGTCTCGGTCGACTACGTGTTCTACCAGAAGGAAGCGGCCGGCGAGAAGATGTTCAACCGGACGCCGACGCAGACGCTCGACGACAAGTCGCTGCCGAAGAACTTCGATCCGGAGATGGGGCACCAGTTGATGACGGGCCAGGGCGTGCCGCTCCAGAGCTTTCCCGAGGGCGACTACCGGCTCGAGATCAAGATCACGGACAACAAGGCCCAGAAGAGCGTGACGCGCGACGTGCTCTTCACGGTAGTCGCGGCCTCCTGAACGGCCCGGCCGGTGCGAAGCGTCGCAGCGGCCGATCGCGTGTCGACACGGAATACGGGTACGGTTCGATAGAGGAGGCTCCCCGATGCCCTCACTCCTGCCGATCGTCCTGCTGACGGCCGCCGTGGCCGGTCACGCGCCCGTGTCCCACGCCCGCCAGCCGCAGGGCAGCCGTTCCCGCGCGACCTCCGCTCCCGCGCCCGCGCCCGCCACCGGTCAGACGCCGGTCATGATCACGGCCAGCCTCTCGTCGGGGTGGATCGAAGGGATGGTCACCGACGATCACAACCAGCCAATCTCCGGCGCGGCGGTGACGGCGCAGGGCCGCGACCTCCTCATCATCGAAACCGATCACGTCGGCCGTTTCCAGCTGCGCGGCATCCCGGCCGGCACGTATCTCCTGCGCGTCCAGGGCCGCGGCTTCGCCGCGTCGCGGCGCGAGTTCGTCCAGGTGGTGGCGGCGCGCGGCACGCACTTCGACGTCCAGCTGCGGCGTGCGGCGGCGCCGGTGATCGCGCCTGGTGGGGCGGTGCTGGCGGCCGGCGTCGGCCTGTCCTCGACCGCCACCGACGTGGTCGGATCGACGCCGCTCGACAGTGCGCCGCCCGTCGAGGAGGCCGAGGCCGCCGAGGCCGTGCCGCACGATCATTCGTCGGCGGCGTGGCGCCTCCGTCACGCCAGGCGCTCCGTGCTGCGCGACACCACGTCGCGCATCGACGACGTGTCACAGCTCGACGACGAGGATCTCTGGCGCTCGCTCGAGCGCCTCGACGTCGCCGGCTGGACGGCCGGCGTCGGCCGATCGGCGGCCTCCGCGGTCCTGAACGGCGCGCTCACCGGCCGCGTCCAGCTGCTCACGGCGGGCGCCTTCGATCAGCCGTTCGAGGCGTTCACGACCGACGACATGCCGGCCGGCATCGCCTTCGTCCATCTCGCCGGCCCGCTCAGCACGCGCACCACGTGGAGCGTCGAGGCGGCGACCGCGCGCGGCGGCGTCACCTCGTGGTTCGTCGGCGGGACCTACGCGACCGTCGTCGCCGACTCGCACGGCGTCGAAGTGCACAGCTCGTACAGCCGGCAGCGATCGGCGGCGGCGAGCGGCGTCAGCGTGTTCGGCCTCGAGGACGACGGCCGCAGCGTCGGCGGCGTGCAGGTGGTCGATCACTGGACCATCAGCCCGCGCGCGATGCTCGACGTCGGCGGCCGCTACGAGCGCTACGACTACCTGCGCGATCCCGGGCTCTTCAGCCCGGCGATCACGGCGTCGGTCTCGCCGGCGGCGCGGACGTGGGTGCGGGTCACCGCGGCGCGCGAGATGAGCGCGCCCGGCGCCGAGGAATTCGTGCCGCAGGCGTACGGCTCGCTGACGCTGCCGCCGCAGCGCACCTTCTCGGCGATGGTCGCGGGCCGCCCGCTCGTGGGGCAGGAGACGCGGCACTTCGGCGTCGCCCTCGAGCAGGACATCGCCACGTTCCGGGTCTCGCTGACGCACTTCGTCCAGAACGTCGACGGGCAGCTCGCCACGGTGTTCGACCCCAGCCTGGCGAAGGGCCAGCGCCGCGCCGACCTGAGCCACTACGGTGTCGCCAGTGTCGGCGACTTCGACGCCAGCGGCTGGGCCGTCGGGGTCAGCCGTCCGGTGGGGACGCACCTGCGCGGTGGCCTCGAGTACCGCGTGTCCGACGTCGAGTGGCTGGTCGGCGACGACATGACCGCGGTCGGACTCGTCGCCCCATCGGCGATGCGGTCTCCGAACGAGCGGATGCACGACGTGACGATGCGCATCGACGCGGCCGCGCCGCGGACCGGCACGCGCCTGTCCACCGCGTGCCGCTACAACTCGCGCTTCACGCGCGGCGCCATCGACCAGGACACGCCGGCCGGCGCCGTGCGCTACGACGTCCAGGTGTACCAGAGCATTCCTTACCTGAAGAACGAGACGGCGCAGGTCGAGCTCGTCTTCGGTGTCGGCAATCTGCTGCGCACCGCGGTCGATTCGGTGTCGTCGCTCTACGACGAGGTGCTCGTGGTCCGGCCTCCGACACGCGTGGTCGGAGGCGTGACGGTCCAGTTCTAGCCCGCCATCCGCGCCAGACCGGGCCCCCGCCCGGGCTGCGTCCCCGCGCCCGTGTTCTAATGCGAAGGTAATACCTCTCATCCGAACGATTGAAGCGTGTATCCTGAGTTTTGGATCGCGTCTGCGATCGCCTCTCTTCGATCGCCGTAAGTCATTGTGCGATAAGAAGAAATCACACGTGTAACCGGGCACTTGCTGGAACGGCCTTTGCTACTACTTCGCCGGTCTCCCGGCTCAATGGACTCCGGCCGTCTGGTCAACTCGCTTCGCCTGGTCGGGCTGCGCGCCGTCGTTCGCGCGCTCGTGCCGCTCGTGGTCGCCGCCGGCCTGCTGGTGCTGGTGATCGCGAACGTACGCGTGCGCGCCAGCTGGCTCGAGGCCGAAGACGGCGTGCTCTGGGTGTCGAGCGCCGAAGGCGTCGTCGCCCGTGAGTTGAGCCGCGACGGCGCCGGTGCGCGCGCCGGGCTGACAGTTGACGATCTGCTCGTCGCCATCGACGGACGCCGTGTCGACGTGCCCGCCGACGTCTTCGAGGCGCTCCACGCGGCGCGGCCCGGCGACAACCTGACCTACACCGTCCTCCGCGGCGGCGTGAACCGTGGCCTGACGCAGATCACGCTGCGCCAGACGCCGTCCGGCTATCGCACGCTCTACATGGTGCAGGCGCTGGTCGCCATCTTCACGCTGCTGGTCGGCTGTGCCGTGCGCCTGCGCCGGCCCGGCGATCAGGCCTCGCTGCATTTCTTCTGGCTGTCGGTGGCGTTCTTCGGCGTCTTCGGCTTCTCGTTCAGCGGCCGCCTCGATCGGCTCGACTGGGTGTTCTACTGGGGCGACGTGGTGGCGCTGCTGCTGCTGCCGCCGCTGTTCCTCCACTTCGCCCTGGTCTTCCCCGAACGGCCGCGGGCCTGGGTGCGGACGCCGGTCGGCCGCGCCGTGCTGCCGCTCTTCTACCTGCCGGCCGGCCTTCTCGGCGGGCTGCGGGCCGCCATCCTGATGCAGCCGGCGGGCGCCTTCGAGCCGGGCAGCGGCGGCACCAGCTTCAGCGCCGCGCTGGAGATGCTCGATCGCCTGGAGCTGGCCGTGCTCGCGGCCGGGCTGCTGGGCGGCCTGGCCATCATGGTGCGCGCCCTCAGGCGCGTGCGCTCGATGACCGCGCGGCGGCAGCTGCGGTGGATCGTCGGTGGCACCGTGATCGGCGGCGTCCCGTTCCTCGCCGGCTACGGGCTGCCGTGGGCGGCCGGGTTCGACGCCGGCCCGCAGCTCGGCTTCCTCACCATTCCGCTCGGCTTCCTGCCGCTGGCGTTCGCCTCCGCGGTCGTCCGCTATCGCCTCATGGACGTCGAGGTGATCATCAAGCGCACGGTCGTCTACGCCGCCGCCATCACGGCGATCGCGACCATCTACGCCGTGCTGCTGAAGCTCGCCGGCCGGGTCTTCCTCGACGCCGGCGGGCAGTCGCACACGATCATGGCGGTGCTCGCGACGCTGGTCGTCGTGCTGCTCGCGCCGCTGGTCAAGAACACCATCCAGACGCTGCTCGATCGCGCCTACTACCGCGACCGCTACGACTACCGGCGCGCGCTCGTGGCGTTCGCCCGCGAACTGAACACGGACCTCGACCTGCAGCGGCTCAGCGAGCGCCTGGTCGATCGCGTGGTCGACACGCTGATCCTCGATCGCATGTGCCTGCTGCTGACGCCGGTCGCCGACGAGACGCCGACCCACTTCGTCGCGGCCCGCTCGGTCGGCTTCCTTCGCCCGCTGCCCCCGCTCGACGCCGCATCGGGCGTCGGCAGCCGCGTCCGCAGCGGCCAGACCGTCAACCTCGACGAGCCGTTCACGATGCGGCGCTTCACCGTCGAGGAAGTGAGCCACTGGCAGCAGCTCGGCGTCCATTGCTTCGTTCCGTGCGTCTCCAAGGAAGGGACGATCGCGGTGATGGCGCTGGGCGGCAAGGAGAGCGGCGAGCCGCTCAACAGCGAGGACATGGCACTGCTCGAGGCCGTGGCCGCACAGGTGGCCACGGCGTTCGAGAACGGCCGGCTCTACCATCAGCTGCAGCTCAAGGCGGCCGAGCTCGATCGCGAGCGCCGCTTCAACGAGAACGTCATCGAATCGCTCGATGACGGCCTGCTGGTGGCCGGACTCGACGAGCGCGTCGTGCGATGGAACCCGTCGCTCGAGCGGCTGTACGGCCTGCCGCGGGCCGAGGCCGTCGGCAAGCGCCTCGACGAGCTGTTCGACGGCGAGCTGCTGAGCGCCCTGCGCGCGCACCGGGGCACCGCCGCCGCCGGCCAGCCGTCGAACGTCTCGGTGCTCTACCGCGTCCCGATCGTGTCGCGTCATGCCGACGGCGGCCGGCCCCGGCTGGTGAACGTGGCCGAGGCGCCCTTGCGCGACGTCGACGGCCGCACCGCCGGCACCATCGTCATCCTCGAGGACATCACCTCGCGCGTCCAGCTCGAGGAGCAGCTCCAGATCTCGGAGAAGATGGCGTCGATTGGTCTCCTCGCCGCCGGCGTCGCGCACGAGGTGAACACGCCGCTCACCGGCATCTCGAGCTTCACGCAGCTGCTGCTCGAAGGCGCCGATCCTGACGACGCGCGGACCAAACTGCTCGAGAAGATCGAGCGGCAGACCTTCCGCGCCGCCAAGATCGTCAACGGCCTGCTCAACCTGGCGCGGCCGCCGCAGACCGACGTCGGCCCGGTCGATCTGCACGCCGTGATCGCCGACGTGCTGTCGCTGCTCGAGCACCAGTTCCGCAACGGGAACGTCCAGGTCCGCAAGGACTTCGCCACCGACGCGCTGATCGTGCCGTCGGTCGAGCACAAGCTGCAGCAGATCTTCCTGAACCTGTTCATCAACGCGCGCGACGCCATGCCCAAGGGCGGCTGGCTGTCGATTGCCACCCGGGTCGAGGGCGGGCAGGCGGTGATCGAAGTGGCCGACACCGGCGCCGGCATCCAGCCGGATCACCTGTCGCGCATCTACGACCCGTTCTTCACCACCAAGCCGATCGGACAGGGCACCGGGCTGGGCCTGTCGATCACCTACGGCATCGTCCGCGAGAACGGCGGCGTCATCACCTGTGAGAGCGCGGAGGGCAAGGGCACGCTGTTCCGGCTGCTCTTCCCGCTGGCACAGGACGCCGCTTCCATCCGGGCGATGGGCCGCGACGCGGCCGACACCGGCCACCTCAAACAGGCGGGCTCATGACACGTCACGGCTCGATACTCGTCATCGACGACGAAGAGATCATGCGCGAGATCCTGGAGACCCTCCTCGTCCGTGAGGGCTATCAGGTCCGGCTCGCGACCAACGGGGCGCAGGGCATCGAGCTGGCGCGCTCGATGCCGTTCGACGCCGCCATCGTCGACGTGATGATGCCGGGCATCGACGGCATCGCCACGCTCGAGGAGCTGAAGACCATCGACGAGGACCTGCCGGTCGTCATGGTCACCGCCTTCGCGTCGATCGAGACGGCCATCGCCGCGATGAAGCGCGGCGCGCTCGACTACATCACCAAGCCGTTCAAGAACGACGAGGTGCTGGTCGTGCTGCGCAACGCCCTCGAGCGGCGGCAGCTGGTGACCGAGAACCGCGCCCTGCGGCAGAACCTGCAGACGCGCTACCACAAGTTCGCCAACATCATCGGCCGCAGCCCGCGCATGCGGCAGGTGTTCGACCTGATCATCCAGGCCGCGCCGAGCCGGTCGACGGTGCTGGTCAACGGCGAGAGCGGCACCGGCAAGGAGCTGGTCGCCCGCGCCCTGCACACCAACTCGCCGCGCGCCGATCGCCACTTCGTCAGCGTCAACTCCGGCAACCTGCCGCCCGACCTGCTCGAGTCGAACCTGTTCGGCCACGTCAAGGGCGCCTTCACCGGCGCCGTCTACCCGAAGAAGGGCCTGTTCGAGGTCGCCGACAAGGGCAGCATCTTCTTCGACGAGATCGGCAACGTCCCGCTCGAGACCCAGTCGAAGCTGCTGCGCGTCATCCAGGAGCGCGAGTTCATGCGCCTGGGCGGCGTCGAGAACATCAAGGTCGACGTCCGCATCATCGCCGCCACCAACGTCGACCTGCGCCGGATGATGGAGGAGGGCCGCTTCCGCGAGGACCTCTACTACCGGCTCCACGTCATCACCATCCAGCTGCCGTCGCTGCGCGAGCGCAAGGACGACGTGCCGCTGCTGGCGCAGCACTTCCTCGAGAAGTACGGCGAGGAGAACGGCAAGATCGGGATGGAGCTGACGCCCGATGCGCTCGATCTGCTGATGGAGTACGACTGGCCCGGCAACGTGCGCGAGCTCGAGAACGTGATCGAGCGCGCCGTCGTCCTGTGCCCGGGCACGCGCATCGACACCGACCTCATCCCCGAGCACGTCCGGACCTCGCGCCCATTCCAGATCCCGACCTTCGTCGTGCCGCCCGAGGGCATCTCGTTCAAGGAAGTGACCAGCGACTTCGAGAAGCGGCTGATCGAGTCGACGCTCGAGGCGGCCGGGGGCGTCCAGAAGCGCGCCGCGGAGCTGCTCCACATCAAGCCGACGACGCTGAACGAGATGATCAAGCGCTACGACATCCGGCCGCGGCGCAAGAAGGCGAGCGCCGGCACCGGCCGCGACAGCGACGTGGCGATGCCCGAAGACGAAGAAGCGGTCGAGCCCGCGCGCGGGTAGAATCACACGCGTCCCCGCCGCGTCCCCCCTCCGCCGGCGCGGCAAGAAGGGCCGCTCATGCAAGTCACCTCGCCGTGGATGGTGATGGCGTATGCGTGGATGCCGATGGGCATCCTGTACCTGCTGTTCTACCTGATCTTCGTCGTGCCGCCCTTGTTTCTCCTGCGGCAGCGGCCCCTGGAGGAAACCCCGCGGGCCATCTGGGCGCTGGCCATCATCTCCGCTCCGATCATCGGCGCGGTGGCATTCGTCATCCTCCAGCCCGGATCCCGTGAGGGCTGACGGCCCGCGGCCGGCGCCGCTCCGATGGCTGTTCGCGGCGGCTGTCGCCGCCGCGTCGGCCAGCTCCCTCGCCGTGACGATCGAGATGGTCACGCGGCGGGTGATGCGCTGGCGGCCGATGCCGTGGCTGCCGGAGTCGCCGGTCGCGCTCGCCGCGCTGCCGCTGATCGCGCTGGCGGCGCTGCTCGTCGCGCACGCGCTGTCGCGGGCCGCGACCCGTGGCCGTGCCCGCCTCCTGACGGCCTCCGTGTTCGCGGCGCTGTTCGCCTCCGGCGTGGCCGTGCAGTGGCAGATGAACGCCCGCCTGCAGAGCGACGCGTTCTACTACTTCGCCTACCTGCGATCGATCGCCTTCGATCGCGACGTCGACTTCACCAACGACTACCCGCTGCTCGGCCTGAGCGACAAGGCCTACCTGTGGCAGCCGCCGACCGTCACCGGCCACGCCCATTCGGCGTGGACCATCGGACCGGCGATCGCGTGGGCACCGTTCTTCGGCGGCGCCCACCTGGCGGCGCTGCGGCAGCAGGGGCAGGGTCTGCCGGTGGCGACCGACGGCACGTCCTACCCGTACCGCCAGGCCGTGTGCATCGCCGGCCTGTTCTATGCGCTGCTCGGGACATGGTTCTCGATCCGGGCGGCGCGGCAGTTCTTCCCCGCATCGATCGCCGCCACCGGCGCGGGCCTCGTCGTCGGCGGATCGTTCATCCTGTGGTACGCGCTCGCCGAGCCCTCCATGACGCACGCGCCGACGATGGCCGCCGTCGCGGCGTTCGTGTGGTACTGGACGGCGACGCGGCCACGCCGATCGCTGTGGCAGTGGGCCGCGCTCGGCGCATTGGCGGGATTCGCCGGCCTGGTCCGGTGGCAGAGCGTGCTGTTCGCCCTGCTGCCGGCGATCGAGGCGCTGGCCGCGCTGTGGCGAGCCGGCCGCGCGCGCGACACGGCGTCGCTCCGCGCCACCCTCATCGGCGGCGTGGCGTTCACCGTCGCCGCAATCGTGGCGTTCATGCCGCAGATGCTGGCCTGGAAAGCCATCTACGGACACTACCTGGCGGTGTCGCCGGTCGGGCCGCAGATCCTCTGGCGCCAGCCGCACCTCGCGGACGTCCTGTTCGCGTCCCAGAACGGTCTCTTCGCGATGTCGCCGATCCTCTATGTCGCGGCGATCGGCCTGGTGATCTTCGCGCGCCGGAAGCCGGACGTCGGCGTGCCGGCGCTGATCGTGGTCGCGGTGATGATCTACTTCAACGCGTCGATCCAGGACTGGTGGGGCAGCGCCGGCTACGGCGGCCGGCGCTTCGACGGGACCCTGCCGCTGTTCGTGCTCGGCGCCGCCGCCGCGATCGACGGCACGGCTGCGCTGCTGGCCCGCCGGCCGACGCTCGCGGCGGCCGCCGTGCTCGCCGGTCTGGCGGTCTGGAACGCGACGTTCCTCGCCGCGGCGCGCGAAGGCACGGTGCTCGCAGGCGCACCGATCGCCTTCGACGACGCCGGGGCGGCGCAGGCGCGCCTCCTGCACCGCTGGATCGGGCATCCGTTCTCGTATCCCGCCAACCTGTGGTTCGCGGCGCGCCATCGCATCTCGCCCGCCAACTACGACCTGCCGACGACGTCGTTCATGGGCGAGGCGATTCGTCCGTCCGGCCGCATCGACGTCGGCGGCGACGATCGTGCGTTCCTGCTCGCCGGCTGGTTCACGCCGGAGCGCGAAGGCGGCCTGTCGTTCCGGTGGGCGACGCAGCAGGCGGCGATCGCGATCCCGCTCGGCTTCGCCGCCGACATCGACCTGCAGATCCGGCTGCGGGCGTTCCCGCTGGCCGGCGATCCGCAGACGGTGACGGTCGACACCGGCCTCGCGCGCGTCGGTCCGCTGGCCGTGGGCACCGGCTGGCAGACCCTGGTCGCGGCGATCCCGCGCGCGGCGTGGCGGGCCGGACCGAACCAGGTCGTGCTCACGTTCTCGCGCGTGGGCCGCCCGTCCAGTACGGGCGGCGGCGACACGCGAGACCTCTCGGCGGCCGTCGACTTCGTGCGCGTCAAGATGCACGACTGATCCCATGGCCATCGCGCTGATCCTGCTCGCGCTCGTCCTGTGCCATCTGGTCGCGCGCGAGCGATTCGGCCGGGCCACCTCGCTGCTGGCCGTCGCCGGCGTCGGTCTGGGATCGCCGGTGCTGTGGCTGCCGTTCGGGCCGGCCGACAGCGTGGCGGCGCTGCGGCTGGCGGCTGGAGCGCTCGCGGCCTGGCTGTGGGTGCGGAGCGCGCGGGGCACGTCGACACCGGCGTGGGGACGCGCGGCGCTCGGCGTCGCAGCCGGCGTCCTGGCGGCGATGCCGTGGACCGGCGGGGCGCTGGGCAGCGGCTTCAGCCTTACCGACGCGCTCTGGTCGTCCCGCGGTGGTCTGCTGGCGACGTCGCCGGCCGTCTACGTGGGCGTGCTCGGCTGGATCGCGCTGTGGCGCGTCGATCGCGCCATCGCCACCGCCGGAGTGGCGCTGCTGGCGGTGACGGCCGCGCTGGTGTCGGCGCGGGTCGCCTGGTGGACCGGGGCGTGGCCGTCGCCGGCCGCGTTCCTCGCGCTCACGCCCTACGTCGTCTGCGGCGTGGCGGCGTTCGTCGACGCGTCGGCGCGGCTCGCCGCCCGGCGTCCCGTGCTCACGGCCAGCGCGCTGGCCAGCGTGCTCGTCGTCTGGAACGTCGCGCTGATGAAGGTGGCGCAGGACCGCCAGTACCAGCTCGGGGATCCGGTCTCGTTCGCCGATCTCGGGGCAGCCCAGGCGCGGGCCTTGCACGGCTGGATCGGTCATCCGGCCTCGGCCCCGGCCAACCTTGCGTTCGCGATCGCGAACGGCGTCCGGCCCGGCGACTACGACATCCTCGGCCCCAGCCGGCTGCTGGCCGGCGGCGAGAGCACCGGACGTCTCGACATCGGCACGGCGGACGGGCCGTTCGTCGGCGAGGGCTGGTACGGGCCGGAGCAGGACGGCGGCACGTCGTTCCGCTGGGCCTCGCGGTCCGCGTTCCTCGAGGTGCCCCTGGACCACGCTGCGGATCTCGTCGTCCAGATCGATGCGCGGCCCTACCAGCCGCCGAACGCGCCACCGCAGCAGCTCACGCTGGTCGTCAACGGGGTCGCGTCCGGCCCGCTCGGCCTGGCGTCAGGCTGGCATCCGGCGATCGTCGCCGTCCCGCGCGCCAACTGGCGCAGCGGCGTGAACCACCTGGAGCTGCGCTTCGCGTACGCCGCCCGTCCAGCCGATGCCGGCATCCCCGACGGCCGTGCGCTGTCGGCCTCGATCGACGCGATCAGCGTCCGTGTCGCGCCCTGACACCCGGTCGTGGCATCTGGCGCTCGCGCGCCGCCGGCCGGTTGGTCCCAAACCGGTCCCGGAGGATCACCGTGTTCGGAACTTCGGTGCGTAGACGTTCATCTAAGTAAGTAACGCTTCAGCGCAGGAGGAGGCATGCAGATTTCCGTGACCGAGCTCGTGACCGTGCTCGTGATCTACACCGCGATGGCCGGCAGCGGGCTCTACTGGCTCTGGCACCGGGCGCTCACCCGCCGCGCCCGCGCGACGTGGGCCGCCGCGGTGTTCGTCATGCCGGTCCCGGCCCTCATCGTGCTGGGCGTCGTGCGGCCGGGCTGGCCGCAGCGCTGACCGCGCCGCCGGCCGCGGCGCGCCATCAGCACAGCGGCAGCAGGATGCGGACGGTCGTGCCCAGCGGATCGCTCGTCAACTCGACGAGCCCGCCGTGCGCCACGACGGTCTCGCGCACCATCGCCAGC